>ERZ1023865.85-NODE-85-length-51011-cov-84.283499_pt1 | contig 51011 bp, 38 predicted proteins | sample MGYA00380389_ERZ1023865 | MGnify/ENA primary metagenome ERZ1023865 (study PRJEB33179, sample SAMN07449008) | human gut metagenome | biome: Human-gut; feature: Human associated habitat; material: Faeces | host: Homo sapiens | place: India: Bhopal | collected... | reverse complement strand
TAAGTCTCAATTAGTAGCTTAATTAATATGTCCAATATTTTGGGTGCATATCAAACTTTAATGCTTTTATTTTTAGCCTAAATTATTATTTAGATAATACACGTGCTAAGCGTACTAATTCTGGGTCTAATGTTTTATTGTTATTTACGGAATCATGAAGGTCAATAGCTACAACTTTACCTTCGTTGATACCAAATACGATATTAGACTGACCATTGAGAAGTGCTAAAGCAGCTTTTTCACCTAACATACTAGCTTTTACACGGTCTTCAGCTGTTGGAGAACCACCACGTTGAACGTGACCTAATACAGTTACACGAGTATCGATACCAGTTTTTTCACCGATTTCTTTACCGATATCTACAGCACTGCCTACACCTTCAGCAACAACAACGATGCTATAACGGCGACCATTGTCATAAGATGTTTTGAGTTCATCACAAATTTTGTTAAGATCATATTTAACTTCTGGAACAAGAACATATTCTGCACCACCAGCGATACCTGCCATCATAGCAAGCCAGCCACATTTACGACCCATAACTTCAAGAACGATGATACGACGATGAGCAGATGCTGTATCACGAAGTTTATTGATTGCATCTAAGATAGTGTTTAATGCAGTATCAGCACCGATAGTATAATCAGAGCCCCAAACATCATTATCGATAGTACCAGGAAGACCAACGATTGGCATACCTAAATCGCTTAATAAAGAACCACCAGTTAAGCTACCATCACCACCGATAATAACTAAACCTTCAATGCCATGGCTTTGAAGAATTTTAAGAGCTTCTTTACGAGTTTCTTCTTGTTTGAATTCTGGGCAACGAGCTGTACCTAAGAAAGTACCACCACGTTGGATAATATCACTAACGCTTTGAGAATTTAATTCTACGATACGATCTTCAAGCATACCTTTGTATCCATCATAGATACCAAATACTTTTACTCCTTCATAAAGAGCTGTACGAACTACCGCACGAGCTGCAGCATTCATTCCTGGGCTATCTCCACCACTAGTCATGATTGCAATAGATTTTAACATATCAAATTACCCCTTTTCTTCTTTGATATACAATATAATGCATATTATTAACTATATAGAAATGCTTATACTAAAATATAAACATATTCGCAACTTTTTAAATATCTGTATTTCCATCTACAGTATGATTTAATTTTACTAATACGCGCGTAATACGAACTCTATCTACTTCTTCGACAAAGAATTCATCATCGCCGAAATTAGCTTTTTGACCTACACGTGGAGGAGTATCTACCTGTGTAGAAAGCCAACCACCGATAGTATCTATATTTTCTTCTTCAATATTAGTGCCAAACATTTCATTTACATCATCAAGTAACATTTTCGCATCAAGGGAATATAATTTCTCTGTACGTTTTTCTACTGTTGGTCTTTCTTCATCAAATTCATCTTGAATTTCACCAACAATTTCCTCAACAATGTCTTCTAAAGTAACCATACCAGCTGTACCGCCATATTCATCTACAACAATAGCTAATTGTAAACGTTTTCCTTGCATAAGTTTTAACAAATTACGCACTGGCATAGATTCTGGTACGACAGTAACTTCTCTTAATAATGACCTAATATCAATATTTTTACGCGCATATAATGGATTTAATAAATCTTTTATATGCAAAAATCCTACTATATTATCTTTATCTTCAATACAAACAGGATATCTTGTCATCTGTTCAGTCAACGCTTTTTTTACATTTTCATCAAAAGAGTCTTCTAAATACAAACAAATCATATCTGTTCGAGGGATCATAATCTCTCTAACTGTAAGATTAGATAAATCAAATACATTATCTACAAAAGTCAATTCTGTTTTATCAATATATCCATGTTTATGACTTTCTTCCATCAACAAACGAATTTCTTCTTCACTATGAGCTTCTTCACCTTCACTTGCCACTTCAAAACCGAGGCGAATTATTACCCAGTTAGCTACATGGTTTAAAATCCATACAGCCGGCCACATAATCTTGTGGAAAATAAGCATTGGTATAGAAATATTAAGTGTTACAGTTTCTGCTTTTTGAATAGCCATAGATTTTGGTGCCAATTCACCTAAAATGATATGCATTGCTGTAATGAGAGAGAAACCTACCACAAGTGCTATAGAATGAGCAAAATCTTCACCAAAGCCAAAGAACTGCACAACAGGTACTAATAAAGCTGCAACAGCTGGCTCACCAACCCAACCTAAACCAAGGGATGCAAGAGTTATCCCTAACTGTGTTACTGATAAAGATGCATCTAAATGGTCTGTGAGCTTTTTGGCATATTTAGCTCGTGTATTACCTTCTTGTAAAAGCGTTTCCAAACGAGAGGAACGAATTTTTACAAGGGCAAATTCCGCCGCTACAAAAAAACCATTCATAAACACTAAAAATACTACTAAAATTAATTTCAACAGAACTTCAATTAGCTCCAATAATTAATTACCTGTATCAACTATTTATACTAACATTGAAACAGGTAATTCACCTCCTATATTGTATAAATTTAAATCTAGTATAATTATATAAAATCATAAGTTATTTTTCAACTTTTTCTTTATCTGAATATTTTTACGTTGTACTTACTTTTGATTTACATTTTAGTATAGTTAATAAAAATTCTTTAAATAGATTTAAAAATTCATATACTAGTTCAACGTATTTTGAGCTTTCTATATCACAGGAATTCCATTATTATCATCATAAGTAGCTGTACAATGAGGATAATTTGAGCATGCCCAAAACCAACCATTTTTACCGCGAATTCTACGTAAATTCCCTTCTTTACAACGCGTACATAAATATTTTGATGTAGCTTTAGTATTTTTATTTTTCTCTATAGGCATTGCTGAAAATTTTTCTTTAGGAGCAAAATTCATCTTTTTTGTATTTTCTCTAGCGATTAAATCCCAAGCTGAAATCAATTGATTATCTTGCTGAAATATCTCATTTTTCCCAGATTTTATATAATTTTTATCACTATTATTATAACTCATTTGTCGATAATTATTGAAATTAAATTTCGTTTTTTCTATATCTGGTTTGCCATCTACATCATTACAAGTCATGCGACAATTAGGAAAGTTAGAACAGCCCCAAAACTCACCATTTTTCCCTTTGCGTTTTACTAAAATACCTTGATTACATCTAGGGCATTTATATTCATGCTCTTGTACCAAAACTGTCTTTGTTGCTTTAATACATAAATTCTGCGTAAATTCTGCCTGTTTAGCTAAAAATTCTTCAATTGTTCCCTGACCTTCAGATAAGGAATGAAGATAGTCTTCCCAAACAGCAGTAGAGTCTGGATATGTCATTTCATCTGGCAGTGCATCAATTAAAATATATGCCGACTGTGTTGGTACTAAATATTTCTTTTTACCTTCAAGCTGTAAAAAATTTCTCTTTACTAAATCTTCGATAATAGTTGCTCTTGTAGCTTCTGTGCCAATACCATAAATATCCTTTAATTTTTTCTTAACTTCTACATCTTTTACATATTTATGAATATCTTTCATACCTGCAAGCAATGTCGAACTTGTAAAGCGAGTTGGTGGTTTTGTGGATTTTTTATCATATTCACCTTTTATATATTCTACTTCATCACCTTTTTTCATAAGTGGCAATGAATTTTGTTCTTCTTTTTCTTCATTATCTTCTTTATCTTCTTTTTTATCATCTTCATTTAAAGATTTTTCTTTATTATTTTGCACATATAATTCTTTCCAGCCCATTTGTTTTACGACTCTACCACTTGTTACAAACAATTCTTGCATATATTCTATGCTGATTTTAGTCTGGTCATAAATATGAACTGGATAAAATTGTGCTATATATGCTTGAGCTATTAAAAAGTAAATATTTCTTTCTTCTGTGGTCAAACTCATTAAATTTACTTTTACCTTTGTTGGAATAATCGCATGATGAGCTGTGATTTTTTTATCATTCCATGCTCTACTTTTCGTTTTTAAATCACATTTTTTTGCCCAATTAGCCAACTGCTTTTCATTGATATTATATAAATTCTGCAAAATAATTTTAGCATCACCAAACTGACTTTGTGGTAAATATTCACAATCGGAACGCGGATATGTCGTCAATTTTTTCTCATATAATTTTTGTGCAGTGTCTAATACTAATTGCGGATCATATCCATATTTTTTACCTGCCAAAACTTGCAAACTAGATAAGGAAAATGGTAGTCTTTGTGCTTCTTTTTTCTGTGATTTTTGATAAGCTATTATTTTTCCCGCTTCTGTTTTTTGGGCAAATTTGCCGATTAAAGCTTTAGCTATATTTTCATCAATTAAACGATTTTCAAAATCTAGTCCTGCCTGTGTATCTTTAGGCTTCCATGTGGCACTAAATTCACCATTTTGATGAGCAAATATCGCTTTTATCGTGAAATAATCCACTGGTTTAAAATCTTTTAATTCGCGTTCTCTACGAACAACTAAAGCAAGTGTTGGCGTTTTTACCCTACCTACAGCAAATACCCCTTTTTTTCCTGCTCTTCTTGCTGCCAAAGTATATGCCCTAGACAAATTCATACCGATAAGCCAATCTGCTCTTGCTCTAGCTAAAGCAGATTTTTTTAAATTTAAAAAATCTCGATTATCTCGCAAATCTTTATTAGCTTTTTTTATGCTTTCCTCATCTAAGGCATTTAATAAAATTCGCTTTACAGGCTTTTGACAATTTAAATAATCTAGAACTTCATCAATCAATAATTGCCCTTCTCTATCAGGGTCACCTGCATGAACTATTTCATTAGCTTTATCAATAAGATTTTTAATAATACCAAATTGCTTTTTGCAAGACTCATCTATAATCATCTTCCACTGTTTTGGTATAATCGGTAAATCTTCGGCTTTCCAATTTTTATATTTAGCATTGTATTCTTCTGGCTCAGCTTGACGCAAAATATGACCAAAAGCCCATGTTACAATTCCATCTTTAGTTATTAAATATCCATCTTTTCTTTGCACAGGACCTGTCAAACATTTCGCAATCTCTGCTCCCATACTTGGTTTTTCAGCTATATATAAACGCATAATTTCATCTCCTAAATTACTTGAATTAATTAAAAATAAAATTATAAATCGCTACAAAAACAAATATAGTCCATGCTATAAGAAAAATTCCACAAATAGCTAAAAGCCAAGGCATTTTCGGCCCTAAATAATCTGCCTGTGCTTCTGATTTTGCTCTGACAGAAGCAGGTAACATCTGAAGCATTGCATATAAAATTCCCGGCACAACTACTGCATCATCTAATAATCCCAGTCCCGGTATCATATCTGGTAAAAAATCAATAGGACTTATAAGATATAAAAACGCTACAATTGTCATTGTCTTTATCATCTTAGGTGTATTTCTATTAAATAAAGCTGTAAATAAAATTAAAATATCTCTTCTACTTGAACTGATAAACGATATAATTCGTGTAAACATTTAAAATTCTCCTTAATAAACTTATAAATTAAATAAAATAAAAACTCTATATTAAATATTAATTATTATACTTAATATAGAGCTTTATGTGAACTATAATTTATTTTTCTATTTTTTCTTCTACAGATACTTTTTCTTCAGGAAAAACTATATCTGCTTCAAACATACGTTGCCATGGAAATCTTATTTGTGCATCAGCCACATAAGATTGACCTTCAAATTTTTCTAAACCATAATCAGCTATCATTTTCTGTAAAGCTTCTGTAGCTAATTTTTCTGCTGGTAAAGTTCTAGTTTTTGTATTACCATAATCGCCTTCACCAGGCATAGAGTTTAATCTATTCGCTACAGCTTGTCTGATATTTGCTTGATAGAGCCAATCATCTAAATAGCGGACTTCAAGCATTTTTAAAATGCCCACTCTATCTGTATAATTTGCTCCCATGCCCATAGCCAAAGCATAACCTGTACTATTTGTAGGTGTATTCCAACCTGAATAAGCATTTAATTTATCTAATAAATTCTTACCATATAAACTAAACATTAAAGCATTATCAGAGCCATTACCAAATGTGATATCGCCAATACCTACTTTTTTATTAGCCTGTACAGCTTCATCGACCATATTGACAAAATCTATGATATTTTCATTTGGTATATATACATTATTTAAATCATTAGCTGCACCTGTTGTACCGTCAAAATTAGTATTAACCATGAATACTAAATCTGCTCTTTTATCGCTATTGACTTTCATACCGCCAGCCATTTTGATATGAGTCGCTATAGAATTTTTAATTGGTTCATTAGAATATGCAGGTATCGTATTTTCTCCTGTACCTTTAGCATAATGAACACTCACAAATGGAATATCACCTTGTAAATTATTCACTGCTCTAGTCAATAAAACATAACCAATTTCATCAATTCCAGCTACTGATTGATATTTCAATTCACCTAAATCACTGCCATAATTATCAAGCGCACGGCGTTCTTTATTTGTCTGTGAATATTTCGCATTATCATCACAACCTAATGCTAAATAAATAATTACATCATTTCTAGCTAAATCAATTAAATTCTTACTTACTAAAAAATTACCTTGTCTACGAGAAAGCCAATCATCTAAAGCTGCTTTTGGTATTTTTTGTTCATATTGCTGTAACTGTTTTCTTTCTTTATGTGTTAGTCCATCTTGTTCTAATTTATCAGTCAATGCAGTATAACGCGCAATATCTGTACCATATTGAGCATAATAATTTGCATCTTCACTACCTGACGCTTCACTTGTTTGAGGTGTTCTCATAATTGAGCCAAATACATATAATTTCATATTTGGATTTGCTTGATGTATTTTCTCAAAATTATGCACTCTAGCTAAAACAACATCTTCACTTAAATTATGCTTTCTTGAAGCAACAAGACTACCATAAACCATGGAATCTGAAGATATTACTGCTGCATCAGCTTTTTTTGCATTTTCTATCACCCATTTAGATAACTCCTCTGGTTTTGCATAAGGATTTTCTCTATTACCTAGGAGTTCTTCTGGTGGTGTCAATACTTCATATCCTAAATCACGAATATTATCTGCTGTCTGCTTAAAAGAAATCGGTCTATTATCATGGGGTACAAAAATAATAGTTTTATTTAAACTAGCAAAAACAACATTCGGTACATAAACTACTATCATCATCAAAAAAAGACATAATAGTTGTTTTAAATATTTAAACTGCACTTTATCACCTCATTAATTATAAATATCTTAATCATAATAAATTATATCATAATTTCAATCATACTAGAAAAGCCTGCAAAATAATATGCAGGCTTTTTAATTTAATATTTTAAATGCTTTTTCAATACTGTTTCATTTAATTTATTACCAGAAACATCGAAATTAGCTTCAAAAATTCTATTCCATGGCATTGTTATCGAAACATTTACTGCTTCATTAAATAAATTTAAATTATCACTTACAAAAGAACGCATTAATTTTGTACCATACTCTTCAATATATGGTCTTTTTGTATCTCCTATAGTTAAATAATCACCACTACCTGGCAATAAATTTAAATAAGAGTTCACACTTTGACGAACATTTGCTTGATATACCCAATCATCTAGATATCTAGTCAATAACAATTCATTGCGCTTATCTTGGCTTATCTGATTGCCTACAATTCCCATGCCTAATGCAAAACCAGTGCTATTAGTTGCTGTATTCCAACCAGCATATCCATATAATTTATCTAATAAATCTCTATCTTGTAATTGTTTCATCAAAGCATTATCTGCTCCATTAGCAAAAGCAATATCACCTATAGCCACATGATAGCCTGCATTGACAAAGCTTTCTATATCTTCAACAAAATCAATTGTATTATATCTTGGTTGAAGCGTATTTACTGGCGTATTAGCATCATATGTCCAGCCACTGCGATTAGTATTTATAAACATTACTAGATTAGCTTTTTTCAAATCATATGTTCTAATACCACCGATAGCTGTTATTTGACTTGTAAGTGTATCATCTATAGACTCATCTGAATATGTTGGCACTGTCGCTCCGCCATAACCAGAAGCATATTTTATATAAACATATGGCTTATAATTTTCTAATTCATTAACAGCTCTAGTTAAAACTAAAAGCCCAACTTCATCTAAACCAGTCAAAACTTGGAAACGATTATTTTTTAATCCTAAACTATTTGCATATTCTCTTAGCTCATTACTTTCTCTATGAGTCTGGGATAATTTAGCATTATCATCTTTTCCTGTTGCCATATACACTACATCATTGTTTTTAACTAAATTTATCAATTGTTTATTGACTTCTAAATTTGTTCTGCGACGAGAAAGCCAATCTTTTAAAGCTGCCTCTGGCACACCTTCTCTTAGCGTTACTTGATAACTTTCATTTAACCCTGAAGTATCTGCATTATCAATTTTTGTATAATTAGCTATAGCTTTCCCATATTTTACATAGTATTCTGGCTCTTCTGTTCCCGAAGAAGCTCCATCTTTTGGCGTTCTCATAATAGAAGAAAATACATATATAGGCATCTTAGGGTGCGTATCATGCAACTTTTCTATATTTTTTACACGTCTTAACAATAAATCTTTTGGTATATGGTGTTTTCTTGAAGCTACTAAACTTCCATAAATCATAGCATCAGAAGATATTACTGCTACTTTATCTTTACCACCATTTTCCACTAACCAACGATTAATTTCTTCTGGTCTGCCAGCTTTATCTCTATCACCTAATAAATCTTTTGGTGGCATCTCTACAGTATAACCCATAGAACGGATTACTTGTGCTGTTTGATCGGAAGATATCGGTCTATCATCTTGAGGCACATACAAAATTACTTTTTTCTCATCTTTAGCAAATACTTTTTCTACATTAAAAATATTTACTAAACAAACGACTAAACAAACGCCTAAAACTAGTTTTTTCCAACTCCTAGAATACAAAATTTACACCTCTCCACTGCCAAATAGCGTATTATCTTCTCTGCTTTTTATTTTCTTTCATATTCTTTTTTTGCTCTTTAGTTAAAGTTATTCCTGCAGCTTTTAAATCTTCAGGTTTCACCTGATCAATAATTTTTGTTAAAAGCTCTTTTCTATGTTCTTTTTCATAATCTAATATAGCTTGATAAAAATTATAATCTACATCTTTTACACTCATTGTATTCATATTTTGAGTTGGTCTTTCATAATTAACATACAAAGAGTTATATCCTTGATCTAAATATACACATTCTGTATATTCTACTGTTTTATCTTTTATATTTATTCGCAAATATTCTGCTACACCAGATAATTCATCAAATCTATATGTGCTTAAATTTCTCCATTGTCTTTTCATTATCACATCTTGAATTTGCATATTATCAAAAAGTCTTACTGTTGGTACAATTAAAATATTCGTGTCGGCATAGCCATCTGCTCCAATTTCATAGGTCATAGCATCTTTATTAAAATAATAACTTGAACGAGGTGTTGCCTGTACCCACTGAAAAACTTCTTCAGATAACGGTTCTGTCGCCGCAAAAGAATTATTTATTGGAAAACTAATAACAGTCATTAAGCTTAATACTAAAATAAAAAGATATCTTTTCACTATATTTCTCCTTTCTTCAATATACAAATAACTATCTAACTATATAATGATATCATATTTAATATTCAATTTAAAGATAATAACTATTATTATTAAATTTATACTAAAAATTTTTTCACAATTATGGTATTATATGATAGTATACAAAATAAATCTCAGAAAGGTTTTGTCATGTCAATAAAAGAATATTTTAAATTTGAAGAACGAAAAACTTCTTATTTTACTGAAACCCTTGCTGGTTTTACTACCTTTTTAACTATGGCATATATCATCATCTTAAATCCTAGTGTTCTAAGCCAGACAGGTATGGATTTTAATGGTGTATTTTTTGCCACAATAATTGCAACTATTGTCGGTTGCTTATTCATGGGGATTTTTGCTAACTACCCTATAGCGATTGCTCCTGGACTTGCAATGAATGCTTACTTTAGTTTTGTTGTAGTAATTTCTATGGGAATTCCTTGGCAAGAAGCTTTAGGTGCTGTATTTATTTCCGCTTTAATCTTTTTAATCCTTTCATTGACATCATTTCGTCAAGCTGTTATCAATGCTATACCAGCTTCAATGAAAGAAGGTATCAGCGCTGGTATCGGTTTATTTATCAGTTTTGTCGGTCTTCAAAGTGCTCATATTATTGTAGCTTCTCCAGCTACCCTAGTTACTCTTGGTAATTTTACTGACCCTGTAACTTATATGTCACTTATCGGTTTATTTATAAGCATTATTTTAGTGGTAAATAATGTACGTGGTGCTTTGTTTTTAGGCATGATTATTACCTCTATATTATCTTTCCTTTTTGGTTATATCAGCTTACCTGATACTATTTTCAGTACACCTGAACTCGGTAATACATTTATGCAAATGGATATCATGGGAGCTATTTCTCATAATCTTTATACTATAATCTTTACATTTTTCATTGTTACTTTATTTGACACTACTGGTACTATGCTTGGTATTGCCAAACAAGCAGGATTGATGAAAAATGATACTTTTCCTAATGTAAAAAGCGCTCTTTTGGCAGATTCTATCGCTAGCCTTGTTGGTTCTATTTTTGGTACAAGCCCAACATCTGCTTATGTTGAATCTGGTTCTGGTGTAGCTAGTGGTGGTCGTACTGGTTTTGTAAACGTCATCATTGCTTTATTATTCCTCTTAATGCTTTTTACAGCTCCAATTGCTAAAGTTTTATCCACTGTTCCAGCAGTTACTGCACCAGCATTAATTATTGTTGGTTTTTATATGATGAGCAGTTTATCTCGTATAAATTGGGACGATATGCAAGAAGCTTTTCCTGCTTTCTTGATTTTTCTAATGATGCCATTATCTTACAGTATCACTGATGCTGTTGGTATCGGTATTATCTCTTATTGCTTAATAAAAATATTCTCTGGAAAAATTAAACAAGTTCACCCTCTACTTTATGTATTTATGCTTTTGTTTATTATCCAATTTGTAGTCTTAAGCAATTAAAAATTTGATACTTAAGGAGGTCCTTTATCTTCTATGTTTTTTCGCAAATATAAAATTCTTGGTAGTTCTTTAATTGTCGCAGCTTGTATCAGTATTGGTTTTCCTAGTCAAGCTAGTATGACTCCTATGCAAAATAATTATACTTTAAAGGGCTTAAGTCAACATCAACAACGCGAAACAAGTGCTGTTATTGTTTTAAAAACTGATAATGATGATAATACTTTTGATAAAAAAGAAACATCTAATCACTCTGTATCAGAAAAAATCGCTGCTATTTTAAAAGGCGACTCTGATAAAAAAGAACAAGATAAAGTAGTAAATTATGGCAGTTCTTCTATCATGGGTTCAGCTATTGCGACTCGTGAACAATGCGTAAATTACTTGCTCAAAAATAACCCAAATCCTAAAATTACAGTTTCTGCTGAAGAATTAGTTGATTATTATTATGAAGAAGCTGGTAAAGAAGGAATTCGTCCTGATGCAGCTTTTGCTCAAGCTTTAAAAGAAACAGGATTTTTTAGATATGGTGGTACAGTAACACCTGACCAAAATAATTATTGTGGTCTAGGTACAACAAGTGCTACTGTAAAAGGTGCTTATTTTGAAACAGCTCGTATTGGTGTTAGAGCTCATATCCAACATTTATTGGCTTATGCTTCCGTTAGACCTCCTCGCGAAGATGTAGTAGACCCACGTTATTCCTTAGTTCGTGCCGTTTATTCTACATCAACAATTGATACATGGCCTGGTTTAAATGGTCGTTGGGCAGTTCCTGGAAATAATTACGGACAAGAAATTCTACAAATTTTAGATAATATTACAGAAGAATAAATAAAAAGAGTTGAAATATATACTTGAAGATTTTCAAATTAATATTTCAACTCTTTTTTATTAAAATTTTTAAGCTCCTCAAAAATCTATATTCTAAGCGATAAATAAACTGTTATACTATTTTTCACTTATTTGCTATAATAAACATAATTATTTTATTTAAATACATTATATTAAAAATTTATGATAGAAGGTGTTAATTTGATAAAATTTCCTAAACAAACAAAATACAGTTCCTCTCATCGTTTACGGGAAATGGTGCTTGTTTTACGTAAGCATAATGTACTTACAAGCGATATGACACCTGAAAAATTGCGTTTAATCCTAGAAGATTTAGGTCCTACATTTGTAAAATTAGGTCAAATACTATCTTTAAAACCAGGATTTTTACCTGCCGATTATGCCATTGAATTGACTAAATTGCAAACACAAGCTAAGCCTTTAGATTTTAGCATCATCAAAGACTGTCTTGAAAAAGAATATAATAAAAAAATAGAAGATGTTTTTCTCGATATAGATGACCATGCACTTGGCTCTGCTTCTATAGCTCAAGTACATAAAGCTACATTAAAAACTGGTGAAAAAATCGTCATCAAAGTACAACGTCCTGGAATTTATGAAGTAATGGCTAAAGATATAGTTTTATTAAAACGAGCTGTATCTATCTTACAAGTCTTTAAAACTTCATCTAGCATTTTAGATTTTAACGCCATTCTTGATGAAATGTGGAATATCACTAAGCAAGAAATGGATTTCATGATGGAAGCTGAACATATTGATGAATTTAAACGACTCAATAGTGAAGATATTTTCGTTGATTGTCCTACTGTAAAACATGAACTGACTACAGCTCGCGTACTTGTAATGGAATATATTGACGGTCATCGCATTGATGAAATCAGCAAATTAAAAGCCCAAGGTTATAATGTTGAAGAATTAGGTATTCATCTTGGCAAAAATTATGTAAAACAAATCATTGAAGATGGCTATTTTCATGCAGATCCTCACCCAGGTAATATTTGGATAAAAAACGGTAAAATTATTTGGCTTGATTTAGGTATGATGGGACGTTTATCTTCTAAAGAACGTGATGCTTTAAAAAAAGCTGTTTACGCCCTTGTTCAACATGATACTTATGAAATGAAAAACGCTATTTTAACTTTAGGCACTGTTCAAGGAAAATTAAATCATATCCAACTTTATGAAGACATTGATAATCTAATGAACCGTTATAGTAATGCCAATTTCCAAACATTAAAATTAAGTGAATTAGCACATGATATCATAACTGTTGCTCGCCGTCATAAACTCTCTATCAACCCTGGTCTAAGTATGTTTGCTCGTGGTGTCGTTACGATTGAATCAGTTCTCAAAATTTGTTGTCCTAATGTCAATTTTATTGATATTTTTGCTTCTTACATGCGAGCTGATTTTAAACGAAATTTCAGTTGGAAAGAAGAATTCACTAAATTCAAACGAGATAGCTATTTAATGCTTCAAAAATCCATGCATATACCAGAACAATTATCTGATATCCTAAAAATGACAATGAGTGGACAAACTAAAGTTAATTTAGACTTAACAGGCTCAGAAGAACCACTTCGTCGTTTAGATAAAATGATTAATAAATTAATCATCGGTATCATTTGCTCTGCACTACTTTTAGGCTCTAGCATTATCTGCACTACTAATATGACACCTCAAATAATGGAAATCCCTATTTTAGGTGTATTAGGATATCTAGTAGCCGTCTTCTTATCAATTCGTTTAATGATTAACATTTTTAAAGAAAAATAGTTTTTTATGTTCATTTCTTTGGTGACAAAGAAACGAACCAAAGAAATCACCGCAGATAAAATTTTAGTTTTGAAAATAATTATCGCTTCATACAACGCTTAGAAACTCGCTTCGCTCAAACATTCAGACTAAAAACGTATTCAAAGATAATTATTTTCAATAACCTTACGGTTACCACAAAATTTTATAATGCGGAAAATAAAAATCGCTACATTATCTATAACTATTTAATAATCAACAATAAAATAATACCAAATATTTCCCGCATTTTAGCATCTTTTTGCGGTAGCCATAGGCTATTGGTAAAGATAAAAATATGACAATGGTTTTAGTTCTACTGTTTGAACGTAGTGAGTTTAGAACGTTGTTGGCATATTTTTATCTTTGCCAAAGTAAAAAGTGCGTGAGCGGGCAATTTTCTTTTTGTTTCGTTTTTCTTTTATGTAAAAGAAAAATGAATATAACAAATATATTTAAATGAAAGGAATGTTTTTTTATGCAAGGAATTAGAGGAGCTATCACTGTAGAAAATGATAATCGTGAAGAGATTATTGAGGCTGTAAAAAAATTATTAATAAACATTCTTGAAGCTAATGATATTACTGCTGAAGATATTGGTGCTGCTTTATTTAGTGCTACTAAGGATTTATCTAGTGTATTTCCTGCTTTTGCTGCACGTCAATTACCTAATTGGGATTTAGTACCACTTTTTGATGCTCAACAATTATATGTAGAAAACAGTATGGAAAAATGTATCCGCGTTTTACTTTTGGTGAATACTGATAAAACACAAAAGGAAATAAAACATATTTATTTAGGTAGAGCAAGTCATCTTCGCCCTGATATTGCAAAAGCTTAAATGGTGTTATTATGTCAGAAACATTTTATCGCCTTTTATTCATATTTATTGATGTTATTTTACCTCTAACTATAGGATATTATTTCCATAAATATAAGATAATATCTTTAAATACTTGTAATTTCCTCTTAAAATTAAATATCCGTTTCATCATGATAATCACTGGACTTGGTAGTTTTTGGTTGATAAAAATAGATCAAAATTTATTTTTATTGGCATTCGTAGGAATTATCCTCATTTCAGCACTTCCAGGATTATTAGCTTATCCATATGTAAACTGGCGACTTGGTAAAAATATACGCAATAGCGGTGCTTATCTTTTAAGTAGTATGCTCTCTAATACAGGTATTTTAGGTGGTTTATGTGCCTATATAGCTATGGGGCAATTAGCTTATGCTTATGTCCAAGTTATCGCTATGGTACAAAATATTTTTACACTTTCTTTTTGTTTTCCTCTAGCTGAATATTTTCATCAAAAATTCACAGCTGGCTCGAAAGCAAAATTTCAACCGCATTGGCGTTCTATTCTAATCAGTTGGAACCAAATTGGTTTACTTAGTATGTTTATCGGTGCTATCTTAAATATTTACGAAGTACCTCGTCCTGATATTTTTGACCCCATTTTTAATGCTTCTGTTCATCTAGGTGCTTGGTTTGGTATTTTACCTGTAGGTTATTTATTAAATTTTAAAGCAGCTCGCTTATATAAATATCTAGCTTTGACTATTGTACCTGTTCGTTTTCTTATCATACCTGTATTATCATTTATCACTGCTAGCTTATTTACAAATAATGCTTTACTCATTTCAGTCATCACTTTGATTGGTATGTGTCCTATTGGTATCAATTCTGTTGTAGTTACTCAACTATATAAATTAAACACTAGTATTGCCGAAGCAATTTTTTTAATCACTACTATTATCTTTATTTTTATAGCTTATCCTATATTTTTATTTTTAATGACATAAAAAAGCAGTCAAATACTTTAATTATAAATAAGTATTTGACTGCTTTTTCTCATCTTATAATATAAATTTTTAGTCTTTCATGTAATCAGTAAATAAATTTTCTGCTTTCATAAAATCAGAAATTTTATAGACACCACGCATTAATTCTCTATAATTTTCTGGTGTCAAAGATTGTGGTCCATCAGATAAAGCTTTTGCAGGATTTGGGTGAACTTCAATGATAAGTCCATCTGCTCCAGCTGCTATTGCTGCAAAGCTCATAGGTTTTACCATTCTCCATTTACCTGTACCATGACTTGGGTCTACGATAATTGGTAAATGACTTAAATGTTTTACTGCTGCTACAGCACTCATATCTAATGTGTTTCTTGTATATGTTTCATAAGTACGAATACCACGTTCACATAAAATTACATTATGATTGCCTTCATTCATAATATATTCAGCAGCATTTAACCATTCATCAATAGTAGCACAAAGACCACGTTTGAGCATAACTGGTTTATTACATCTTCCAACTTCTTTTAATAAACGGAAATTTTGCATATTACGTGCACCAATCTGTAAAATATCCGCATAATGAGCTACAGCATCAACAGCTTCTACTTCTGTTACTTCTGTTACTACTTTTAATCCTGTAACTTCACGAGCTTCAGCCAAATATTCAAGACCTTTATTTTCAAGACCCTGGAAAGAATATGGAGAAGTACGAGGTTTATAAGCGCCACCACGTAAAAATTGTGCTCCACCGGCTTTTACGATTTTTGCTGCTTCTAATAATTGTTCACGAGATTCTACTGCACATGGGCCTGCCATTACTACTACATTGCCATCACCGATTTTTACACCATCTACATCAACAACAGTATTTGCTGGATGGAATTCACGGCTGGCTAATTTATAAGATTTAGAAATAGCCACTGTCTGTTCTACACCTTCCATTGCCTCTACTGCTAGTGAACCCATACGAGTTTTGTCACCTATTACACCAACAATTTTCTGCTGTGCACCTTCCATTATCTTAGCTGTAAGCCCTACACTTTCGATAGCTTTTACTACAGCCATGATATTTTCTTCTCTTGCATCAGGATTCATTATTACAACCATTATTTATTCCACCTTTTCATTTTATCTATATTTAAAATCAATTTATTTTATTTATTAATTTATTACTAGCTTTATATACTGGGAATTTTCCCAAGTTTTTAAGCCAAAAACATTTTTTACTAGCCTGCATAAGTGCTTCTTGTAAAATATCTTTATCCACATTAGCATCTATTTCTATGAAAAAAATATACTCGCCTAAACTTGTACGCGCAGGTCTTGATTCAATTCTTGTCATATTTACTTTTCGACAAGCAAAATCCCCCAAAAGTTCATATAAACTGCCAGCTCTACCATCTATCTGACAAATTATCATCATATTGGCTACATCTGGATATTTTTTTACTTTATCTTTATTAGTCAATAAAATAAATCTAGTAAAATTATCTTCAACATCTTGAATATCTGTATCTATTATCTGCAAATTATATAAATCAGCTGCTGTTTTTGTCGCTATTGCCGCATAACCATCTCCATAACAGCTTGCTTTTTCTGCTGCTCTAGCTGTACTAGAAACAGATTCTGTCTTTGCCGTTGGATAATGACTCTTTAAATATTCTCTACATTGAGCTAATGGTTGAATATGAGAAATTATTGTGTGTATCTTAGCATTAGGATTTTTTGTTAATAATTGATTATGTACACTCCATATTAATTCAGACTCTATCATTAAGTCAACATCATGAGCCAAAGTATCCAAGGTAATACGAACTGAACCTTCTATTGAATTTTCCACTGGTACTAAACAATAATCTACATCTTTTTGAGCAACAGCTTGTATAGCATCTTGTATTGTATTATATGCCACTAAATTTATTTTTTCTTTACGCAAATTAGCCATATAAATTGCAGCTTCTTCACTATTTGTTCCATGAGGTCCTAAAAAAGCTAATTTCTTCATGAAAAGCCTCCTTTCTTTTTTATCTAATTGATTTAAAAATAATAAAAGCCTCACCCTAATATAAGGGCGAGGCTGAATTCACGGTACCACCTTATTTATCTATAAAAATATAGATATCTCTCATCAAGTACGGGACTACTAATCCGATACTGTCCTTTTCGATAACGGTAAGGCTCCGGCTCCACCTACAATAAGTTCAGCGAGCAATTCCGAGGTGAACTTCAATAAATACGCTCATATCAAGTTTCCAGCATCCTTGACTCTCTGTCATGATTATATTTATCTACTTTTCCTCTTCATCATCTTTAGCGTGTTTACATAATATCATATAAAAAAATAAAATGCAATAGTTTTTATTGTAACTTTGTAATATTTAAATAAAATTATCCTCAATATAATTTTTCAATTACACTATCATCTATTTTAAAACAATGCTCTTTTGCTGGAAATGTTTTCGCTTTTGTTTCTTCAATATAATCTTTAAAAGCTTTTGTCATTTCTTCACCAACATTTGCAAAGCGTTTCACAAATTTAGGTTTAAATCCGCCAAACATACCAAGCATATCTTGATATACTAAAATCTGACCATCACAATCACTACCTGCACCAATGCCAATTGTCGGTATATTTATTTCTTCAGTGATAATTTTTGCCAATTTATCAGGAATACATTCCAATACTACAGCAAATGCACCTGCTTTTTCTACAGCTTTTGCTTCTTGAAGAATTCTTTTGGCAGCATCTTCACTTTTTCCTTGAACTTTAAAACCGCCAAAAGCATTAACAGATTGTGGCGTAAGCCCTATATGTGCCATAACAGGAATAGAAGCTTCGACAATTGCCTTTATCTGTGGGCAAACACTTTCTCCGCCTTCTAATTTTACTGCCTGACAATGACCTTCTTGCACTAAACGACCTGCATTTTTCACAGCATCATAAACAGATGTCTGATAAGACATAAATGGCATATCACCTACAACTAAAGCATTTTTTGCTCCTCTAGTAACAGCTTTTATATGGTGTATCATATCTTCCATAGTAACAGATAATGTATCTTCATAACCAAGCATGACCATGCCTAAGGAATCACCTACTAAAATTCCATTAACTCCAGCTTCATCAATCAATTTTGCTGTAGAATAATCATATGCTGTAAGCATTGTAATTTTATCTTTGTTTTCCTTTTGCATTTTAAATGTTGATACTGTATTTTTCACTATCAAAAACCTCTTTCATTTCACTATAATCTTTTAATGAATTTTTACTTTGTGCAATTTCAATTAATTTTTGTGATAATAACTTATAAATTTCTTTTTCTTGATTTAAATTTTCTTGATTAAATGCATTTAAATGTTTTTTTATCGTAACTACATCATTTCTCTCTACTGGGCCAGTCAAAGCATCTTTAATATCAAAAGTAGCTAAATTAGCTACATTACCCTGTAGTAATGGCAATAAAATATTTTTTGCCATCTTTTTATCTACACCACAACGATTTAATAAATCTATACTCGTGGCAAATAAGGCTGTAACTAAATTACTAGCCATTACTGCACTTGCATGATATAGTGCTTTTTTTTGCGTATCGATTTTTATGATGTCATTACCACATTTTTGAAAAATCTGCATCAAGCTATCTAAATGTTCACTATTACCTTCAATAGTAAATACAGCATTTGCTAAATTTTTATAAGCTTCATACCTATCATTTATCGCACAAAGTGGGTGGATAGAATATGCATATGCACCTTTATTTTGAGCATCAAAAAAAGCGGTCGAAGATATCGAACCGCTACAATGACAAATATTTTTATTTCTAATATCCAGATTTCTCATATAATCCCAAATTTGACTGATACTACCATCAGGCACTGTCAAAAATAAGGTATCACTGTCTTTTAAGATATTTTCAAGATTTATATATAATTTAGTACTGGTAAAATCTGCTGCTGATTTTGCCGATTTTAAAGATTTACTAAAATAACCTACAATCTCTACATCATTTTGACTGCAATTATTTTGTAAATATTTTCCTAGGGAAAAGCCTACTTTCCCCGCACCAATAAATCCTATTTTCATTTTATCACCTCTTTTTCTTGGAAGTAATACAATGAAATCTCTGGTAAGGTCTTGTTCTTTCGATACAATCCTTTTTAATTAGATAAAAATAAAAGTTTGTGGTACAGTTTCGCTTCGAATACTATCCATCACATAATATATCATTTATTATCTATTTCGTATAGAGCTAAAATTTATTTTAATAAATCTTAAATTTTTTCAAAAAAACATTTGACAAATATAAATCAATCTGATATTATAATATACGCGGTTAAGACAACCGCAAACAAATGGCCTTGTAGCTCAGCTGGATTAGAGTGTTTGACTACGAATCAAAAGGTCGCAGGTTCGAGTCCTGCCAAGGTCACCATTTGTATTGGGTAGGTGCCCGAGTGGTTAAAGGGAACGGACTGTAAATCCGTCGCCATAGGCTACGATGGTTCGAATCCATCCCTGCCCACCATTTTGTAAATTAAAGCTTCGATTTTATCGGAGCTTTTTTTGTTTTTCATCATCATTTAAAACTAAAGCACTAATAGTTGTTATACTTACTATTAGTGCTTTTATTTTTATAAAAAAAATTGTACCCTAACAAAACATTAGGGTACATAATATTATAATTTTATTAGAGGCTATTTTATTATTTATCAAGACAAATTCTTTCAGCAGCTAAATGTTTATCCAAAACTTCTTTATTATTAAATGGAGTCAATCTAAAGGATAATTTAAAGTCTTCAAATTTTGCACGATATTTATCTAATTGCCACTGACCACAAGAATTTGTACCTAAAGCATTTTGTTTGTAATCTACATTAAATACAATGTAATCACGTTTTACTAAATCACAAGTATGTTTTGCATCATCTAAATCTTTATCTTCATACCAAGAAGCACTGAAATTAAAATCACCTTCAGTTGATGCTAAAAGACCCATACCTCTGTCATTTGTCATAGATACCCATTTACAACCCATATGATTTCCATTTTCTTGAGGAATTACATAGTTTGTAAATAATCCATCTACAGTATTTGCATATAAGCCCATTTGCGCTGCTTCTTTAGAGTCTGCATAGTTTTCGCCAGGTCCCATACCGAAATAGCGTACATGTTCCATTGATTTATCTAAGTGCATGCTTACACCAATTCTAGGTAACATATCTGGTGCTAAATCAACTCTACCAGAAGGAGTGCCTTCTACATCAATTAAGATATCGCCAGATGGACATACTGTATATACATATTTTGTTTTGAAGTGCCATGCACTATTAGTTGTACTATTGATTGTATCTACTTCTACTTTTAAGATATTGCCTTCCATGTGATAATCAATATTCATCACTACTTCATGTTCAAGATGTAAGAAGTATACTTTTTTCAATTTATCAATGATTTCCATATCATTGCTGATAGGTGCTCTCCATAAAGTTAAACGAGGACCTTTGCTCAATACTTGCATACCATCACGAACGATATTCATTAAATTACCATTTACTAAGTTAAAGTCTAAAGAGAAATTAGCGCCTTTTACATGTAAAGTAGTATGTTCTTTTTCAACATTTAAAATACCTTCTGGTCTTACCATGATACCTTCTTTATATAAAGGTAATTCAAATTGAGCAGTAGCAAGTTCATGACCGCTAGAAGCATAGCTTGTATCTTCTCTTAATTGATAAGAAATATTTACATAGTAATGAGCTCCTGGTTTTACTTTAATTGCAGATAAATCATATGGTAATGTAATGTCTTTATTTGCTCTAGCTTCAATAGAAGGAACAGCCATAAATCCAGTTTGAAGAATTACATCATCTTCCATAACTTTATAAACGAGATTAAATCTATCTAAATTTGCAAAATCATAACGACTTAATAAGTTTATGATACCTTTTTGAATATCTACAGCAGTAGTTGTAATTGGTTCAATAACTTTTTTATATTCATATAAACCTGGAGATGGTGTTCTATCTGGCATGATTAAGCCATCAATGCAGAAATCTTTATTGCTTGGGTCATCACCAAAATCTCCGCCATAGCGATAATATTTTTCTCCACTTTCTGTGAAGGATTCAATACCATGGTCAAACCATTCCCAAACGAAACCACCTTGTAATTTATCATGAGCATATACTAAATCTTGATAATCTTTTAAGTTTCCTGGGCCATTACCCATTGCATGGCAATATTCGCAGTGAATATGTGGTTTTTTAGATTTTTCAATGATATCTTTCATGAGATATGGTTTCTTTGGATTTTCAATCCATGTGTACATTGTAGAATAAACATCAGCAGATTCTACATCAAAGTCACCTTCATAATGAACTAATCTTGTAGGATCCATTTCATGCGCTACATCTGTCATTTTGCGGAAATTGCAACCAAAAGCAGATTCATTTCCTAAAGACCAGAAGATAATAGCAGGATGGTTTTTATCGCGTTCAATCATGCGAGTCATTCTAGAAACATAAGCAAGTTCCCAAGAAGGATCATCTGTAATCCATTTATAATCGCCAGTCAATTCAAAACCATGACATTCCAAATCTGTTTCAGCGATTAAATACATACCATATTCATCACATAAATCGTATAGATAATAAGAATTAGGATAATGAGATGTACGAATTGCATTGATATTGAATTGTTTCATTAAAATAATATCTTTTTCAATTTCTTCTCTAGATACTACACGACCATTTTGTGGGCTATAATCATGACGGTTTACACCTTTAAATTTAATAGCTACACCATTTACTAAGAAAGTTTCACCATTTAATCTAATATTGCGGAAACCTACATTTTGAGGAATAACTTCTACAATTTGACCGTCATCTTCTACAGTCATAAATAATTTGTATAAATAAGGAGTTTCTGCTGTCCAATGATTTACATCAGCGATTACTTCATCAATACAAGCTTTACCTTCTTTAGCTACTACAGTTTTTGTAAATACAGTATTTTCACCAGCATCTACTAATTCAAAAGTAACATTAACTTCTTTTGTTGTACGTAAGAAAGCTTCTACTTTGAAAATACCATTCTTATATTCATCATCTAAATCAGCAATTACTTTATAATCATTGATACCATCTTTAGGCACACCTATTAATTCTACATCGCGGAAAATTCCACTTTCCCACCACATATCTTGGTCTTCTAAATATGTGCCATCAGACCATTGATATACACGAACAGTTACATCATTTTCTTCGCCTACACGGATTAAATCTGTAATATCAAATTCAGATTCATTTCTAGCAACTTTGCTATAGCCTACTTCCTTGCCATTAATCCATAAATGATATGCAGAGTCTACACCGCAAAATCTAATGATGATTTTTTTATCGCGATAGCTTTCTTCTACAAAAAATGTACGTTTATAAATACCGGTTGGGTTTTCTGTTGGTACATATGGTGGATTAATAGGGAAATTATACCATAAATCAGAATAGTGCATTTTGCCGTAGCCTTGTAACTGCCAATTTCCTGGAACTGTGATATCGTCCATTTTAGTTACATCAAAATCACTATTAAAGAAGCCTTCAGGACTATATTCTGGAGCATCTAAAAACATAAATTTCCAAACGCCATTTAAATTTTTAAATGCATGAGTATATCTATTATTGTTTAAAAGTGCCTTTTCTTTAGATGGAAATGTCAAGAAATGTGCTCTTGCTGGCATTCTATTAATTCCATCAATTTGATGATTTTCCCAAGTTTTCATAAAAAATTCCTCCTAAATAATATCTAAATTTGTCTATTTATTATTTTTGATTTAATTTCTTTTCATAACGGTTCCAACAAACCCAAGCAATACCCATAAATACTACTACACCTAATACATTATAAACAAGTGTTAAAATAGGATTTGCTGCATCTTGAGGTAATGTACCATCTAAATATTGCATAATTAATGTTGGGTCTGGAACTGTAGACATGAAGAAGACGAAGATGAATACAAGTAATAAGAATACACCTGCAAAGATACCAAAATTTCTACTACCAAATCTAAAGCTTCTATCCATATCGTCTTTTTTCCAACGTAAAACGATATAACCAATCAATAATAATAATACTGGTAATAAAGATGTTGCTGCTGTCATATTGATGAGCATCTGTAAGAAGCTATCCATATTTCCGATACCTAAAGCTGGAATAATAAGCAATACGCTAACTACAATACCTTGTACAATTAAAGCATTTGTTGGGTTACCTTCATGATTAGTTTTTACAATCCATTTACCAAAAATACCTTCTGGAATTTCAGAGAAGAATACTTTTACTGGAGCTGCTGTCCAAAGAGCTAAAGAACCTAAGCTTCCTAAGAATAAAATTACACCTACTAAGCGAACCATGATATCGCCTGGAATACCAAAATGTGTGCCTAAAATTTTAAATACATCAAAAATACCATTAGCAAAGTTATTTTGTAATGCAGCTGTAGGAACTACTAAACCTACGGCAATGGAACCTAATACATACATCAAACCAACAAAGATAGTGGATAATACCATTACCTTTATAAAAGTTTTATTACCGCCCTTTACATCTTTTATGTAAACACCAATACTTTCACCACCACCACAAGCTTGTAAAACCCAAGCCATAGTCATAAAGAAAGTCCAATCAAATCTTGGAGTGATTGTTTCCATAGAAAATTCTTGTGCAGGAGCTTCACCTAAACCAAATACTACGATAAACGCTAAGATAACAAACGCTATACCCATGAATAATCTGGCACTACCTGCTAAGTTTGTAACAATAGAAATCCAACTTACACCTTTGATACAAACATATGTTGCAATCCAGAATAATACTATTGAAACTAATGCAATAATCAATGTAGAATTATCACCCACAAAAACATTTGTACCAAAAAGTGCATAAGAACCTTGAATTAATGTCTGTGGCAATAAAGAACCGAAGAAGAATAAATTTACAAAGAAATAACACCATGCACCTAAAAATGCCCATTTAGAACCTAAAACGCATTCTAACCAACTATGAATACCAGATTCTTTATCAGAGTTTGCTGAAGCAAATTCACTCATCATCAAAATAAATGGTAAGAAATAGAAAACAGAACCAAATATATAAGCTGGAATAGTAGCTAATCCAATTTGTATGCTATTATTAATAATACTTGGAAAAGTATATACTGCCGAAAAAGTCATCATCATTAAAGCTATTTGACCTAATCTCGCTCTTTGATTATCCATAACAATTCTCCTTTTCTGTATATTCTTATTATTCTTTTTAATTTAATAAATAAAAGATAATAAAAATAACAAATTATCAATCTTTTTATCAAGTATATACGTATTTACTTCGATTATTATTATAGCATTTGCCCTTATCAGACTCTATCAGCTATGTTGAAATATTTTATATTTATGTTGATAAAATATTATATTTAAAATATATATTTGTTGATTTTTTATACTTATGTTGACAATGCTACATTGACTATCTCAAGAATTCTTCTTATAATATACTCAAATAAAAATATTGAAGGTGTTTTTATGGGAAAAATCTTTAAAAATGATGTAAGTGTTTTATTTAACAACAATCCTATAAGCGAAGATTTCCACCTCTATGAATGTGGTTATGAAGAATGTAAGCCAACCAAACCTTATGAATTTGTTCCTATTGATTATTGGGTAATTCATTATTGCATTGCCGGTGAAGGTATTTTTCAAATCGAAGATAAACAAAACCATATCAAAGCTGGCGATATTTTTATGATACCGCCTTATACAAAAAACAAATATTATCCTTTACCTGAAAATCCTTGGAGTTATCATTGGATCGGTTTACGCGGAAAGCAAATTCACAAACTTTTAAGCATGTGCGGATTAAGCCCAGAAACGTATATTATTCATAATGAATTAGATACACATCTTAAAAATCTTTTTGAAAAAATTTATCAAGAATTTCAACGAGAACGTTATTTTAAAAGTATTTCTACAACTTTTTTATTATTTGACTATCTTGGTAATCATTTGCGCTTAAAACAAAAAGCAGAACTTTCAACTACAGAAGTTTATTTCAATGCTATTTTAAATTACATTCACAAAAATTATGCTGATAATATCAGTATTTCTGATATTGCTACCGCCAATAATATCGACAGAACATATGTTTTTAAGTTATTTCAAAAATATTTAAAAATAAGTCCTAGTCAATATTTACAACAATATCGTCTAAGTAAAGCATGTACATTATTAAGAAAAACTTCTTTGAGTATAACAGATATTAGCTATACTGTAGGTTTTCAACATGCTCCTTATTTCACTAAATTATTTACACAATACATTGGAGAGACGCCTTCTGAATATCGCAAAGAATATATGCGTTTTGGTGAAGACTCTTTTTCTTAAAAAAAATTTATAAAAAACACTTGCCAAAAAAATATATCTATGCTATTATATAGAAGTTGCTTGTGAGAGCAATAAACAAATGGCCTTGTAGCTCAGCTGGATTAGAGTGTTTGACTACGAATCAAAAGGTCGCAGGTTCGAGTCCTGCCAAGGTCACCATTTGTATTGGGTAGGTGCCCGAGTGGTTAAAGGGAACGGACTGTAAATCCGTCGCCGTAGGCTACGATGGTTCGAATCCATCCCTGCCCACCATTTTGTAGATTAAAGCTTCGATTTTATCGGAGCTTTTTTTGTTTTATAAATATATGCATAAAAAAATTGCTTTCTAATAATTAAATTAGAAAGCAATTTTTATTTACTTATTATATTTTAAATCTTCAACCTTAACTGAATCTGGTTGTGCAAACCAAGATAAAGCATAAACAGCAGATGAAATATAATCTATAGCATATTCATTTGTAGACCAAGAACCTACCACGTCAAGATAAGATTTTGCTATAGGAATATTTCCACTATTCAAGTATTCTGTTTGGTCTGGATCTCCACCTATAACATGATTTGGTCCACCGACAACAAGACCTGAAACATAAGCTCCTGTGCTTTCATGGATACGATTATGTGGATGTAATGGTGGATTATCTCCTACACCAGTCATAAAACTCTTATCAAGTGAATTTCTTCCAAAAAGATAATGAATTTGTGCTAGTGCTCCTTCTAAATATTCTTGTTTTGGCTCAATTTGATATGCCATTAATAAAATATCACCTTTAGTCAAAGCATTTTTAGTTGAAGCCCATGTATATTCATTTTCTTTTAAAGAACAATTAAAACCATCTGTTTTTATACTTGTACAAATATCGTCTGCATAACTAATTAAAGCATTAATAACTTTATTTTGAAGTTGCTTATCTGCATTATTAGATTTAGCATATGCAAATTGTGCTAAAGCTAAAGTATCATCCCATGTAAAAAAGCTTGGTTTATCAGTTAAACGTTTAGACTCTTTCTTCAAATAAGATTCATACTTAGCATCACCTGTTGTTCTAAACATTTCTGCAGCTAACCATAAACGTTCTTCAAGATCTGTATCTTTATTATATGGGCCTGAACCATTTTCTTGTCCTTCATCAACACGATAAATTGGTTTAGGATTTTTTTCTAAATATTGCCAAACAGCTTCAGCATTTTGTTTTAAATTTTTAGCATAATCTTTATCATATTGTTCATATACACGTGAAGCTATTGCTAAACTTGCACCATACATAGCTGAACTAGAAGTAGCTGTACTAAAAATATATCTATCTTGCTTATCTGTATCTGGAGAAATATCAAATCCTGGCCAAGTCAAACCTGATACTTTATGGAATGTACTGCCATCTTCACGTTGCATTTTTTCCATCCAGTCAAGTTCAAATTTTACCTCTGATAAAACATCTGGCATATTTGTATTATTTTCTATGCCTTTTGGAAATAACAATTGACCTTTAGTGAAATGGTCGGGATTTGCTTCATATGCTAACAATAATTCAGCACTACTTAATGCTCCTGTTGTTATATATTTACCATAATCTCCTGCATCATACCAACCGCCACTAACATCTATTTTATCGCCTTTATTATTTAATTTATCAGAGAAATAGACACGAGCTTCTTTATCTTGCTTATGTCCACCTTCTAATTTTAGTCCAGAAACTTTATCATCATTTATAGCAGTATTACTTCTTGATAAAGTATATGAACGCCAACTTTGTACCATAGGTACATCATAGACATCATCACCAATTACGAAATCATATGATTCACGATTACCTACTTTTAAAATATATGTTCCTGGTACATTCAAAGAAGAAAAATCTGCTTTACGTAAAGTTTCTTCAGAAATTTTATCATATTTAGGTTCAGATAAATTTCCTTTAAATACAACTTTATTATCTTTTGTATCAATTATTTCAAAAGTAGTATCATTAGAGTCAGTTACCATTGCTACTTTTGAATAATTTGGCAGATATCCTACTTGGTCAACATGTAGCCCCACATCAGCTGCTTCTATAGGTAGTGATATCGATGAAAAACTTACCGCCATTAATCCAGATAAAATAATTTGACTGAGTTTGTTCTTATTATACATAATCAAATATCTCCTTATTCAGTAAATGGAGTATATTTTATCCATTGATATTCTGCTTTTACAGGTAAATTTTTATCATCAAATGCATTCAACCATTCATCTACACCTGTTCCACACCAAGCATTCATCATAAGTTTAGATTTTGTTACTGGAATTGTTGTTCCTTCCAAACGATATACTTCTTTACCATCAACAAACCAAATAATTTTATCTTTATGCCATTCAAAGCCATAAGTATGGAAACCTTCAGATGCATCAAAACCTAAATCATATAAATATTCATGTCCACCTTTTCCATCACGATAATAATTAAATTGAACTTTTGTTGTATCTTTTCCTAAAAATTCTATATCAATTTCATCCCATGGATTATTATCAGATGGACCAGTATACGTGAAGAAAGAAGATACTACACCATCATTTTTTATTGGTTTCATTGATACTTCATATTTTCCATAACCGTAGAAATCTTTACTACGAAACTCTCCACCAGAATATGGTATTTTATCAGCTTTCTTTTCTTTATCAATAATTAATTGAAGGTTTCCACCATCAAATGTAACATTTTCTTTATGCCAATTTACATTGAACATATATCCATTTGTCCATCCATCAGCAGCCTCAAATCCTTTTGGCATTCCATTTTGGAAATTCACTTCAAAAGCTTCACTTGCTTTTACATCGCTAGCTGGTGCTGCCATAACAATAGATGGTGTTACTATACTATTTGGAATTACTGTTGGTGTAATGGATAATGCCATAAGCATTGTACTAACAATAGCTTTTTTCTTTAAACTCATAAACTACACTCCTTCACTTATTCAATAGAATAATCTTCGCCATTCGTTTTAATTACTTTTTGATACCAATAAAAAGATTTTTTCGGTACGCGTTTTAATGTACCTTTTCCTTGATTATTTTTATCTACATAAATAAATCCATATCTTTTTTCCATTTCACCTGTACTTGCTGATACGAGGTCAATAGGTCCCCAAGGACAATATCCCATGAGTGTAACACCATCTTCATCTACAGCTTTTTTCATCTCAGCAATATGTTCAGAAAAATATTTTATACGTGTATCATCTTGCACTACACCTGTTTCATCTGGATATTCATGTAAACCAATTCCGTTTTCAACAATCATCATTGGTAATTCATAACGTTCAGAAATCACGTTTAACATATAACGTAATCCAACTGGATCAATTTGCCAACCCCAATCAGAAGCTTTTACATATGGATTTTTAACTTCTTTACCCATATGTTCTTTACCTTCGGGATCATATTCACTGACAAAACTCATGTAATATGACAAAGCAAAATAATCTACTTTTCCACGTTCTAAAATATCAAAATCGCCATTTTCAATTTTAATATTATAACCTTTATTTTCCCATTCTTTTAATATATACATTGGATAATGTCCTCTGCATTGTACATCTGAGAAAACAAATGTACGATCCATCTCTTTCAATGCTGCCATTTGGTCCATTGGTTTACAAGTTGCTGGATATACTGGAGACATTGCTAACATACAACCAATTTGAAAATCTGGATTAATTTTATGACCTTCAATAACAGCTAATGCAGATGCCACAAATTCATGATGAGCTACTTGATATAAAACCTCATATCTATTTTCACCATCTTTATAAAGTACACCTGAATTTGTAAATGCTGTAAATTCAGTATTTACATCTCTTTGATTATTAATTTCATTAAACGTCATCCAATATTTAACTTTATCTTTATAACGTTTAAAAACAGTAACTGCAAAACGTACAAAGAAATCTACTAATTTACGATTACGCCATCCGCCATATTTAGTTACTAAATTATATGGCATTTCAAAATGAGATAAAGTAACAATTGGTTCCATTCCATAACGATGAAGTGTATCAAAAAGATCATCATAAAATTTTAAACCAGCTTCGTTTGCTTCAACTTCATCACCATTAGGAAAGATACGTGTCCATGCAATACTTGTACGAAAACATTTAAATCCCATTTTAGCAAGCAATGCGATATCTTCTTCATAATGATGATAAAAATCTATAGCTTCATGATTTGGATAAATCTTTCCTGGAACAACACCATCTGTAATTTCTCTAGGTTTATTTGGTCCCCCCAAAGTCATTACATCAGCTACGCTAATTCCTTTTCCGCCTTCTTGCCAACCGCCTTCAAGTTGGTGGGCAGCTACTGCGCCACCCCATAAAAAACCTTTTGGAAATCCCATTTTTATTCTCCTTATTTTACGTTTATTTTACGATAAACATCTATAAATTCTTGTGCGATAATTTTAAAACCTTCTGCACTCATCAATTGGTCTTCTGCATGTAAAATCAATAAATTGACTACATTATCACCAGATGCTTCTTTTTGCAATAATTCATTGTGTTTATCATGACCTTCAATAAATACTTTTTCACCTTCGGCAATTAATTCTTCTGCTTTTTCATAATTACCTTTTTTAGCTTCACTAATTGCTTCTATATAACAACTACGTGCTGTTCCCACAGAAGAAATAATCTCGAATGCTATTAATTCTAAACCTTCCATTACTTACTCTCCCTTAGTCTTTCATTAAACTTTTAGCAAATGCTAAAGCACCTTTACCATCCATACGACCATACATACGCATTTCAATAGCATCAACAGGTACACCTGGTAATTCTTTTGCAATTTTGTCTTTAGAAAAACGAATTTGTGGACCAAGTAATACTACATCAGCATCTGAAGCTTTTTCCACTGCTTCTGCTGCTGAATAGGCAGCTATTTCACAATCATAATTTTCAGCTTTTGCTGCTTCCTGCATTTTTTTTACTAACATACTTGTAGACATACCAGATGCACATAATAAAACAATCTTTTTCATAATAAATTACTCCTTTTACTTATAAAATTATATTTAAAATATTATTTATCAAAAATAGAAATCTACTTGTGTACGAATGAAATCACGTTTATATTGCTGATCTTTTTCTCCATAAATACCACTATACATATCAGCAATTTCATACATTGTTTCCCATTCTATATTTTTGGCTGGTACATATTTAAAACCAAATACCCATCCTTTAGAGCCTGGTTTCAATAAGCCCCATTCTTCATCACCCATAATATTTCCATGACGACCATAGTCAAACCAACGTGTATAAAGTTGGAAAGAACCTGGATCATTTAAGTTAGTCCAACGATAATTCAAACGAATAGATTTACTTGTATTTTCATCAATATCAAAAATATGTTGCGTTCCATCTGAAGCCCATTCAGCTACACGTTCTTTTTCAGCATTTGTAAGCACATAATCACCAATAAGTGTGATATTTTTCATCGGATTCCACATTGCACTCAATACCAATCCATGTGAACCAAAAGTATTTACTAATGGAACATTTCCATTATATGGGTCATATCCTGGAGATTCATTTTTATCAATATCTAGTTGGGCATATGCTAAATTAATTTGTAAATTATCAGAAACAGGACCTTGTACGCCTAATCCGTACATAGCAAAATCATAACCTGCATCAGTTGGTTTTTGATAAAATGCTAATGCTTTTAAACCGTTATTATCTAAAGGATAATCAAGCACGATACCGTCTGTTTCATTACCCAATAATACATTTTGAAAACCTAAACCGCGCCATCTACGACCTACATCAACATGCAATTTATCAATATTACCTTCTGCCCAAATACGCTGGATTACACCATCAGAATCATCATGACCTTCATGATATTTTACATCACCAGCGGATGTTACATATCGAGCATAACGTTGATTTGTTTCGCTTTCAAAATTAAAATTCCAATCATCATTAACTTTAAATTTACCTTTTAAATCAAGATAAAAACGATTATTATCATTTTGGTCATTATAACCTTTGATATTGTCATTATCCCAAGATACTCTACCAAAACCACTAATTTTAAAACGTTCTGTGTCTTCTTTTAATTTAGAAATATCGGATGTATTTTTATCAATTTGTGATTGCATTTGCTTCAAATCTTCGCTAAATTCTTCTTTTAATTGATTTAATACAGCTTTATCTCCTATATCTCCTTTATCTGATTTCATAGCATTAGCCACTATACTTGCCATTTCATAACGTGTCATTGTTCGATTTCCCTGAAATGTTCCATCTTTATAACCTTCAATGACACCATGTTGAGCTAAATAATCAAGTGCTTCATAAGCCCAATGACCTTTAGGAACATCACTAAAACTATTTACATTTGCATTTATATTTTCATTATCAGTAACACTAACTTTATTTTCTGAAGAAACTTTATCTGCATCAGATGTTGATTGCGCAAAAGATGTACCTGTTAATCCTAAAAATATTCCCATAGAAATAGCTAACGCTTTATTTTTCTTTAATAGCATCAATACATTCGCCCCCAAAATTAATTCTCTCTAATATACAATCTCTCAAAAAATAATTTAATAATTATTCTTCTTTTTCACCTTGTTCTTCTTTTAATAATGCTTTATCTTGTGCTCGTACAAATGGAAAATATATTGCTGTAGAAATAGCTAAGTTTATTATCTGTACAACAGCACCTTGCCAACCATTAAGTAAAAATCCTGCAATTATTGGAGGTGTTGTCCATGGTACTTGAACGGCACTAAAAGGAGACATGAAGCCCATGCTGATTGAAAAATATGTTACAAATAATGCTATTAAAGGTACTAACACAAATGGAACGAGTAAATATGGATTAAATACAATTGGCAAACCAAAGATAAGAGGTTCATTTATATTAAATAAACCTGGTACAAATGCCATTTTTAATAAAGATTTCATTTGTTGAGATTTTACTGTAAATATACCTGATAATAAAAGTCCTAATGTCAAACCACAACCGCCACTTTTTACAAATACGTCATTGACTTGAGCAGTTATAATTTTAGCTTCTGGATTATTTATAAGAGACATACCCATATCTATAAGATGCTGATTATCTAAAGAATTTGCTATCAATAATGGACTTACTACACCACCGACAACATTTGGACCATGAACACCAGCCCAAAACAAAATGCCCTGTAAAGCAACAATCACTGAGCCACCAGCCAATGTATCAGAAAGTCCTTGCAATGGTGTCTGAATAATTTTAAAGATTAATTCTGGTAATGTAATAGCTCCAAGATAATGACAAAGTCCGTATAAAACAGAAGCTACTGTAAAAAATATCATACCAGGTACTAACGCAGTAAAAGCTCTTGCTACACCTTGTGGTACAGAATCTGGCATTTTTATACCAACATTATTTTTTTCACAATAACAGAAAACATATGATACAAAAAAAGCTATAATAATTGCTGTTATAACACCATTACTACCAACCCAAGCTTTTGGTATAATATCTCCTACTAATTGACCATTTTCAGTTACTAATGATGGTGGCATTAATATTAACAATGTTGATAAAGCTAATATAGATGCCATACTAGCATCGCAACCTTCATTGCCTACAAATTTGTATGTAATTGCGACTACAACAATTAAAGCTAATACATTAAATGTACCACCCGCTACAGCATTAAATGGTGCTGTCCAATCATTACCAAATATGGATGCCATAAATTCTCCATATCCAGGAATTGGTAAGTTTGCAATCAACAAAAATACTGAACCACAAATAGTAAATGGTGTAGTCATAATAAAACCATCACGTAATGCTACTACAGCACGTATTTGTGCAAACTTGCTCATAACTTCGATAAAGCTATCAAAAAGTTTTTGTTTATCCATTTAGAATTCTCTCCCTTTCTTATACATAATTTTTTGAATTTTCCTTAAGGCAATTTTAATATATCATTAACAAAATACTGTTTCAATAGATATTGGCTAATACGAAACAATGATACAATATCATATAAAAAAACCTTTTTTCACTTGTAGCAATGATACGAATTGTTTGAAAATAATCAAAATAACAATAAAAAAACTGCTTATTTTAAATGTTATCTACATCAAAATAAGCAGTTTTTATTTTCATCTTAATAACGAAAATGTTTATTTAACCATTGTTCTTTTTGTTGAGATTCATGATAATCTAAACGCGTCATAAGCATGGTAAACATTATGTCTGTAACATATTTTGCACCTAAAAGAAAAACTCTAGGTCCTAATTCTTCCATTTGCTTCACACTTGCTACAGAAAAAACTACATCTGCTAAACTAGCTATTTCTGAATTAGGTGATGCTGTAATCAAAATAAAGGAAATTCCTCGTAGTTTTAATAAACGAGCAATATCTAATAACATACGATTATTCCCTGTACGACTTATGATAAATCCCAAGTGATCTTTTGAAGCACTAGTTGCCTGTAAATATTGCATAGTCATTGGAGAATGTACACTTGAGCATTTATTAGCCATGATAAAACCAGCTGAAGCAATTTTTGCTATATCTAAATTATTATCCATAGCATAAAAATCAATATGTTTAGATTTTATAAAAAGATTTAAAGATTTTAAAAAATCTTCTGGATTAAGCATATTCCTTGTTTCTTTTAGTGTATCAATTTCAATAGCTGTTACTTTATCAATCAATGAATATATACTATCTTTAGATGATACAACAAGTTCTTCACCTTTTGGATGATTGATATATTGCATCATTTCAGCTAAAAATTGAACTCTAAATTCTGTATATCCACTAAAACCTAATTTTTGACTAAAACGCACAATAGCAGCTGAATTTGTATACGTATTTTTACCCAATTGTCTAGTTGACATTCCAGCTAATTTCCTAAAATTTGCTAATAAATATGTTGCAATCATTATTTCTGTTTTAGAAAAATCTTTTTGTTCTTGTAATATTTTTATTAGATTTGCCACATAAAACCCTCCAATCTTTATTTATATTTGTCAAAATATAGCTTATATATTAATATCATTTAAAATTATAGTCAATAAAATTTATAATCAAAAAATCCTAGAGCATATACTCTAGGATTTTTTATTTCATTAATTAATTTATCAATATAAAAGATGTGTTATTACATAACCTACACAGCAACCAACTGTGATACCAATAAAACCTGGAATGATAAAGCTATGATTGATTACAAATCTACCAATTCTTGTTGTTCCAGAACGGTCAAAACCAATGCAAGCCAAGTCTGATGGATAAGTTGGTAAGAAGAAATAGCCATAGCAAGCAGAAATAAATGAAATGATAATAAGTGGGTCAACACCTACACTTAATGCCATAGGCACTACAATAGCTAATGCTGCTGCCTGAGAATTTACCAATTTAGATATTAAGAATAAAACAATTGCATAAGTCCAAGGATAATCTAAAACAATCTGTCCCAAAGTTTCTTTGAATTCTGGTAAATATGCACCGAAATAAGTCTCTGCCATCCATGCTACACCATATACAGAAACAATAGCTACCATACCAGATTTAAAAACAGAACCATTTGTTACATCACTAACTTTAACTTTGCAAATAAGTAAAATAAGTGCTGCAATAACCAACATACAAAGCTGAATTGTTGGTGTCATAGAAAGTGGTACCCATGCACCTTTAGCATTTGGTACAAGTGGTAACAATTCTTTTGGGAAACTACCAAATAAAGCGATTACAACGATACCTAATAAAAAGATAAATGTAGCTTTATAAGCACTAGCTGGTAATTTTACTTCAGCATTATTTTGAGCTTGTTCTTCATAGATATAAGCTCTTTGTTCTGGATCTCTTAATTTAGCCTGGAAAATTTCATCTTTTGCTAAATCTTTACCTCTTTTTAAGCTCCATAAGCCTGTTACTAAAACACCGCAGAACGTAGCTGGAATAGAAACCATTAAAATTTGTACCACACCTAATGGATGAGTTGTCCCTGCAAGCATTGCCACCATAGATACTACAGCTACTGAAGCAGGAGAAGCACAAATCCCCATCTGAGAAGCAACAGATGCTGCTGCCATTGGTCTTTCTGGTCTGATATTTTGTTTGATAGCAATATCATAAATAATTGGGAACATAGTATATACTACGTGACCAGTACCGCAAAGAACAGTTAAAAACCATGTAGTAATTGGAGCAAGTACAGTTATTTGTTTTGGGTTTTTACGCAATAATTTTTCAGCGTATTTTAGCATTACATCGAGCCCTTTTGAAGCTTGCAAAAATCCTGAACAAGTAACTACCGCCATAATTGTGAGCATTACATCAATTGGTGGTTTTCCTGGTACTAAACCAACAACAAATACAAAGAAGGTCAAACCAATACCGGATACAGCAGCTAATCCTAAGCCGCCAAAACGAACACCAATAACAAGACAGGCAATAAGAACTATAAATCCTAAAATTTCCATACAAAAACTCCTTTCATTTTGTATACATCATACTAAATACCTGTTCTGAAATAATAGATTATTTATACAATTTAGTCTAGTTAATATTATAACATAAAAAATTTTTATTGTATAATATTTTTTATATATAGGGCAAATTTAATTGCCCTATATATTTTTAAAATGATTATACTATTTTAAAACCTAATTCTTGTATCATCTTCATATCTGTATCAATAGAAATGCCACTTGTTGTGAGCATATCACCAGAAATAACGGCATTGGCTCCTGACTGCAAACAAGCTTTACCTTTATCTGTAAATAATCCTCTGCCACCAGCTAGACGAATAAATAAATCTGGTAAAATAAAACGATAAATAGCTACAATTCTTTGCATATCTTCATCAGTAAGTGGCTTATTATGCTCATATGGTGTTCCTGGTATAGGATTTAGACGATTTATAGGCACAGAATTTACATTTAAATTTCGTATTTCTAAAGCCATATCTATTCTATCTTCCATGGTTTCACCTATTCCCATGATACCACCACTACAAACACTCATACCTGCTCTTTGCGCTGCCTTTATTGCTTCTACTTTATCTTCAAAAGTGTGCGTAGTACAAACTTTATCAAAATGATTTCTTGAGGTTTCTAAGTTATTATGAATTCTTTCTACGCCCACATCATTTAATTTTTTAAATTGAGCTTCATTTAATAAACCACCAGAAACACATAATTTTATTTTGCATTTTTTATGTACTTCATCTAAAGAATTTGCCAATTTATCTATTTCTTCATCACTTAATCTCTTGCCTGAAGTTACTACTGCGTAACGTGCCACGCCTTTACTATAATTATACTGTGCTTCTTCTAAAATAGGCTTCGTATTTAACAATGGATAAGTTTCTATTTTTGTAGTATAATGAGCTGATTGTGCACAATATTTACAGTCCTCGGAACATCTACCAGATTTTCCATTAATAATAGTGCAAATATCAAAATCATCACCGCAAAAATGTTTTCTTATCTCATTAGCGGCTGTAGATAATTCATCTAATGGAGCTTTCACTAAATCTAAAGCTTCTTGTTTATTAATTCTATAACCATTTAGTATTTTTTCTTTTAAATCATTTACACAATTCATTTGTTATCACCTTAAATCTTTTATATAAATATAATTAAACCATTATATTTATATAATGTCAACTTTTAAAAATTTCAGGTTAACAAATTATATAATCATTTAAGAAAGGAATTCTATGAACTCAACAGATATTTTACAAACACATGGTGCAAATCTTTATGAAATCACTTTTAACTTATTATCTAATTCTAAATTAGCAGAATTTATCCCTAATAAAAACAGTACAATTATTATTAAACCTGATATAAAATATATCAATAATACACTATACTCTACTTCTCCAGTAATCTTAACTACAATAATCAAATACCTACAAGACAATAATTTTACTAATATCAATCTTGTATTAGGTTCTTTAATCGATGATGATTTAGAGCAATTATTAATAACTTGTAAATACGATAAAATTGTAGATAAATTAAATATTCCTGTATATGGTCTTAAGGATAAAGATTACACTACAAAAACTATTGGTGGTATCGAATATAAATTAATAGATAAAGTCATCAATGCCGATTTTTTTATTAATTTAGTTACGTCTTCACCAAATGAAAAAACTATACTGCACAATGCATTGCAGGCTATGCAAAATATATTACACGCCCAAAATCGCTCTTTATTCACTACAGACAATTTTTATAAAGCAATCTGTTTTTTGAATTACTTAATAAAATCTAACTTCACATTAGTAGAAATAGATAGTTTATCTGATATCCAAGCAGATAAGCATATGTATGCTACTATAGATAATTTATTAGCTGATGCTTATTATGCCCAAAATCTAGGCTATAAACCATTTGATATCGAATATATTGAACTAGCTTCTAAATTAAATATCGGCTGTGCTGATATCAATAAAGCTAATATCATTAATTTAATAGATAATACTGTTACTTGTGACAATAATTCAAAATTAGCCTCTCATATCAATGCTTCTAGCCCTTGTGAGCAATGTTATCAAAATTTACTGCAAGCACTCTCCTTATTAGATAAAGATAATTTACTTGATAAATTATCTACAAAATTATTTATCGGTCAGGGTTGGCGAGAATTTAGCGAAAATGGCATTGGCATAGGTCGCTGCACTAGCAAATTTGAAAATTATGTTAGAGGTTGCCCACCAAGCCCTCAAAAATCTTATGAATTCCTAAAAGAATTCATTTGTAATAATCAAAATGCATAAAGAATAAATAAAAGCTCTATAAGTTAAATACTATAAATAACTTATAGAGCTTCTTTTTTATTATATCAATATATCAATACCATCTTGTTAATGGTAATTCATTATTTGCGCCTTTAGTAACTAAAATTTGATGTAAATCTATACCACCTACATGGAAATTTGCTGCACAGGCATTTAAATATAAATCCCACATGCGAATAAATTTTTCATCAAACATTCCACTGATTTTATCTAAATGATTATAAAAATTATCTGCCCAACAAAGTAAAGTTTTTTCATAATGGCGACGCAAATTTTCAATATCGAGAATATGAAAATCATCATTTCCCATACTAGAAACGATTTCCCTAAGACTTGGTATCACTCCACCTGGGAAAATGTATTTTTTCATCCAACTATCAGTTTCCATTTCTTTTAATTGACTGATGAAATGCAATAAATACAAACCTTTATCTTTTAATACTGCATTTACACAATCATTGAATAACTGATAATTTTCCCTACCAACATGTTCTAGCATACCTACACTAACAACTCTATCAAAACTTTTTCCCCATTTTGGTAAATCTCGATAATCCATCAATTCAACTGTTAAATAATCTTCTAAATGTTCTTTTTGTATACGCGATTTAAATTCTTTATATTGTTCACGACTTAAAGTAATACCCGTACCTTTTACCTTATATTTTTTAGCAGCTTCGATGAGTAAAAAGCCCCAACCACAGCCAATATCTAATAAGCTCATACCTTCTTTTAAATATAATTTCGATAAAATATAATCCACTTTATTCACTTGTGCTTGATATAAAGTATCATCTTCATTTTTAAAATAAGCACAAGAATAACTCATTGTTTCATCTAACCATAATTTATAGAAATCATTACCTATATCATAATGAGATTGAACTTGCTTTTCTTGACTTTCTTTAGAATTAGATGGATGAATTATTTTATCTAGCAAAGTTTCATTTAAAGAAAATTTATCCATTTGACCTAAAAAATGAATTAAAGCATCATATAAATTTCCTTCAATGGTTAAATCTCCATTCATATAAGCTTCACCTAAAGCGATAGACGTACTATTAAGTAAATCCATTATAGGTATTGTCTTTTTAAAGTCCACTACAAAAGTTGGTTCACCTTTACCTACTAAATATTGATTATCTTTAAATTTTAAAAGAAATGGATTTTTATCAAATTTATTAAAAAAATGAACCATAGCCTTTTCTTCTAATTTATCAAACATAATGGCACCTCTCAATATCCTTCATAAAAAACTATAAACTACTAATATAAATTAGTAGTTTAAAATTTCACAAATAGTATTATTTTTAAGTTACTAATATATAAATATTTGATTAGTTAACTTTATACTTATACTATACCCGTCTATAACTATTGTCAATTAGATAAAATCTAATAAGTTTGATAAAAAAATTTTAGGTTTGTTTTCGACAATAAAAAAATGCTTTTTAAAATCTAGATTTTTAATCTGGACTTTAAAAAGCATTCTTAAATCTATATAAAAACTCTTTATTAAGAGTTGAATAACCATGGTGACGCGTATGGGATTCGAACCCATGAAGCCGCCGTGAAAGGGCGGTGTCTTAACCACTTGACCAACGCGCCATATTTAATTTTCCTACAGACATAAAAAAAGCTGATATCATATTGGTATCAGTTCATTCTTTAAATTAATGGTGCGGTTGATGGGACTTGAACCCATACGACCATTGATCACTACCCCCTCAAAGTAGCGCGTCTGCCAATTCCGCCACAACCGCATATACTCTTTAATGGTGCGGCCGAGTGGATTTGAACCACCATGAGGTATCCCCCACTAGCGCCTGAAGCTAGCGCGTCTGCCATTTCGCCACGACCGCAAAGGGCAAAAATAACAAATGATGGTGATTGGTGCCGAGGACCGGAATCGAACCGGTACGGTTATCACTAACCGCGGGATTTTAAGTCCCGTGCGTCTGCCAGTTCCGCCACCCCGGCATTATTCACTTCTTTGTTCTCGTCGAGAACATTTAATATGTTACCATATCGTTTTGTTCTTGTCAAGAACTTTTTTAAAGTTTTTTCAAACTTTTTATGGAGCGGGTGATGGGAATCGAACCCACGTAACTAGCTTGGAAGGCTAGGGCTCTACCATTGAGCTACACCCGCATTTCATGGAGCTGGCGAGAGGAATCGAACCCCCAACCTGCTGATTACAAGTCAGCTGCTCTGCCAATTGAGCTACACCAGCATGTTATAAAATGGTGCCTCAGAGCGGAATCGAACCACTGACACGGGGATTTTCAGTCCCCTGCTCTACCGACTGAGCTACCGAGGCAAATAAAAATGGCGACCCGAAGGGGACTTGAACCCCTGACCTCCGCCGTGACAGGGCGGCATTCTAACCAACTAAACTACCGGGCCATCTTAACCTTTATTGCTGTTTTTTCTCTGTGAGTTGTTGTCTCACGAGCCAGCTTCTATAGTATATTATTTTAAAACCATTTTGTCAACACTTTTTTTGAAAAAAATTAAAAAAAGTTATCGTTTTTATTTTTCCAGATTAAACGCCATTATTTTTCAACAAAAAACTTCCTTATTATAAATATAGTAAAATTTATATTATCATCTCTTTTTGAAAATAAAATCTTCATTTTCATCACTTATTTCTATTTAATTTTACTTTTCTATTCAATTTCAGCTAAAAAATTCATTCTTTTTTTCTAAAATCAATAAAAAAATCCTCAAAAGTGAATACTATTCATTTTGGTAAATTTTTTATTCTATGATATAATACATATGCACAATAATAACTATTTAAAGCTTATATTTCTAATTTCTAAAGTATTAATAAATATATATTTTATAGGTGGTGTTATCTTGAATTTTTCGTATAAACTTGGTATTGATATCGGTTCTACTACTATAAAATTAGTTGTCTTAGACAACGATAATCAAGTAGTTTATAAGAAATACATGCGTCATTTATCAGAAATTTATAAATCCATGCACGATAATATGATTTTATTATCAGATACATTAAAAAATCATAAATTTACCTGTGCAATAACTGGCTCTGCCGGTATGGGTATGGCTAACAATTTAAACATGCCTTTCGTTCAAGAAGTAATTGCTTGTTCTAAAGCTGTTAAAAATTGGATACCTCAAACTGATGTAGCTGTAGAGTTAGGCGGTGAAGATGCTAAAATCACTTATTTTGGCTCTGCACCAGAACAACGTATGAATGGTGTTTGTGCAGGTGGCACAGGTTCATTTATTGACCATATGGCTTCACTTTTAAATACTGATGCTATGGGTTTAAATGAATTAGCTCAAAAAGGCAATCAAATTTATACTATTGCTTCTCGTTGTGGTGTTTTTGCTAAAACAGATGTTCAAGCATTATTAAATGATGGTGTTTCTAAAGCCGATATTGCTCTTTCTATCTTACAAGCTGTAGTTAATCAAACTATCGGTAACTTAGCACAAGGACGTCCACTTGAAGGTAATATAGCCTTTTTAGGTGGCCCTTTATATTTCTTAACTCAATTAAAAGAACGCTTCATTAAAACTTTAAAATTAACTGATGAACATATTGTCAATGTTGATGATGGTTGTTATTTTGTTGCTATGGGTTGCGCTCTAAGTGATAATGCGATTGAAATGACATATGATGAATTAATGCAACGTTTAAATAATTGCAGTAAATCATCTACAGAAACTGAATCTGTAGCCTTTACATTATTTAAAAATGAACAAGAATATAATGAGTTTAAGCAACGTCATAATAAAGATGTTGTAAAAAAAGCTTCATTATCAGATTATCAAGGACCTCTATACATAGGTATTGATGCTGGTTCTACTACTACAAAATTAGTCGCAATTAGTAAAGATCGTGAAATATTATATTCTTCCTATGGCAGTAATAATGGCTCACCATTAAAAACTGTATTAGATGAAATAAAAGCTCTATATGAAATTATTCCTCCTAATGCTTATATTGCTACTGTTGGTACGACTGGCTATGGAGAACATATCGTCAAAGCTGCTCTTCATGCAGATTTTGGCGAGGTAGAAACTTTTGCTCATTTGCGTGCAGCTCGTGAATTTTGTCCTGATGTATCTTGCGTTCTAGATATCGGTGGACAAGATATGAAATGCTTCTATGTAAATAAAGGTAATATTGGACAAATCATTTTAAACGAAGCTTGCTCTGCTGGCTGTGGTTCTTTCATTCAAAACTTCGCTCAAGGCTTAAATATGGAAGTCAGCGATTTTGCTAATAAAGGCTTAACTGCTAAAAATCCAGTAGATTTAGGTACTCGTTGTACTGTTTTCATGAATTCTCGTGTAAAACAAGCACAAAAAGAAGGAGCTTCTGTAAATGATATTTCTGCTGGTATAGCTCTTTCCGTTATCAAAAATGCTTTATTTAAAGTAATCCAAGTCAAAGATGTATCTGAACTTGGCGATAATATCGTAGTTCAAGGTGGTACATTCTATAATGATGCTGTACTTCGTTCTATGGAATTATTGTTAAATAAAAATGTAATCCGTCCAGATATCTCTGGATTAATGGGTGCTTATGGTATTGCACTTTTAGCTATAGAACGTCAACAAGAAAAATCTTCTATTTTAACCAAAGAAGAATTAAAAGATTTCCATATGGAAACAAAAACTTACCGCTGTCATGGCTGTGGTAATAACTGTCTAATCACAACACAAATTTTCCCTGATGGCAATCGCTATTCTACAGGAAATCGCTGTGAAAAAGGCATTGGCAAACAAGTGGCTAAAGAAGATAAAGCACCTAATATTTATAAATATAAATATCATCGTTTATTTGAATACTATAAACCACTTCTCAATGCGCCAAAAGGACGTATAGGTATTCCACGTGTACTCAATATGTATGAAGATTTTCCATTCTGGTTTACTTTCTTCACTTTATTAGGTTATGAAGTAGTATTATCTGGTAAATCTTCAGCTCAGTTATATTGTAAAGGTATGTCTACTATTCCTTCTGACTCTTTATGTTATCCAGGAAAATTAGTACATGGTCATATCATGGATTTAATTGAAAAAGGTATCACTACTATCTTTTATCCATGTATCCCTTATAATATGAAAGACCCTCTTCATGCCTCCGATAACAATTACAACTGTCCTATTGTCGCTTCTTATGCTGAAAATATCCGCGCTAATATGGATATTCTCCGCCAGAAAAATATAAACTTCCTTCAACCATTCTTACCAATAAATAATAAAAAAGCTTTGATTAAACGTTTACAAGAAGAATTATCTTCTTTAAATATTCCTAAAAAAGACTTAATCGAAGCTGTAGAAAAAAGTTATCAAGAATTAGATAAATATAAAGAAGATATTCGCAACTATGGTGAAAATATCATCAAAGAAGCTACTGATAAAAAAATGCCAATTGTCGTTTTAGCTGGTAGACCATACCATGTTGACCCTGAAATCAATCATGGTATTCCTGAAATGATTCAATCTTACGGTATTGCAATTTTATCTGAAGATGCTCTTTATCATTTAGATTGCCCAGAAGATAGCTTAGATATCGTAAACCAATGGAGCTATCATGCTAGATTGTATCATGCTGCTAGTTACGTAGCTCGCCACAAAGAAATGACTTTAATTCAATTCAGTTCCTTCGGTTGTGGTCTTGATGCTATCACTACTGGTCAAGTACGTGAAATCTTAGAACAACATGGCGACATCTATACCATGATAAAATTAGATGAAGTAAGTAACCTTGGTGCAGCTCGTATACGTATTCGTTCTCTCATGGCTGCATGGAAATATGGCTTTGCCCAAATTGACGAAATTGAACCTCCAAAACAACGTGCTTATTTCAGCAAAGAATGTCAAGAAGAACATACTATCTTGGCACCGCAAATGTCCCCTAAACATTTTGATTTCATTCAACATGCTTGTAAAAAATCTGGTATGAAAATCGTCATTCCGCCAATGCCTACACAAGAAGATATTGATTTAGGTCTACGCTATGTCAATAATGATATGTGCTATCCTGCAATCGTAGTCATCGGTCAATTATTAAAAGCATTAAAATCAGGCGAATATGATGTGAATAATACTTCCATCATGCTTTTCCAAACATGTGGTGCTTGCCGTGCTACAAACTATTTAAATTTAATGCGTAAAGCTTTAGAAAATGCCGGCTTAAGCCAAGTTCCTGTATTTGCTTGTGTTGGTCGTGAAACAGATGATTTCAAATTAAAAACAGAAATCTGGCTTGATGTTGTCAAAGCTACTATTTACGCTGACTTATTAATTCGTCTATCCAATAGAACAAGACCTTATGAAAAAGTAGCTGGCTCTGTTGATGTCTTATATAATAAATGGCGTAAAATCTTCATGGACGAAATCACTAATGGCAATTATATTAAATTCAGCAATAATATCAAAAAAGCTGTAAAAGAATTTGATGAAATTGCTCTCAATGAAGATGTGATAAAACCAAAAGTAGGTATTGTTGGCGAAATTCTTGTTAAATATCACCCAACAGCTAATAATCATGTAGAAAAAATTCTCTTTGATGAAGGTGCTGAAGTTGTAACACCTGATTTAATGGATTTCTTCATGTACATGGCATATGATGATATCGTAAAATATAAAATGCTCGATGGTAAATGGATAGATAAAGCTAAATCAGAAATTTTCATCAAAGTACTTGAATTTTTCCGCAAACCTATGCGTAAAGCACTTCGTGCTAGCAAGCGTTTCACCGCTCCATATACAATTAAAGAAATAGCTAATTTAACTAAACCTCATGTTTCTTTAGGTAATATGGCTGGTGAAGGTTGGTTCTTAACTGGTGAAATGGCAAAATTAATCCAAGAAGGTGTAGATAATATCATTTGTTTACAACCATTTGGTTGCTTGCCAAATCATATCACAGGAAAAGGTATGATACGTGAACTCATGCGTACACATGATGGTGTAAATATCGTAGCTATTGACTGTGATGCTGGTATCAGTGAAGTAAATCAGTTGAATCGTATAAAATTAATGCTTTCTGTAGCTAAAGAAAAAATCACTGAGCAAGACCATAAAGCTCTATAAAAAAAATTGATAAAGTAATAAAAAATAAGAACTGTATTTTCAAAGATACGGTTCTTCTTTTTTTGCATTGACTTGAAGTAAACTCCAAGTTTTATAATTAAAATATAAATAATTTGTAATGGAGGTCTCATTATGTCTAAACATTATATTGCCCCATTAAGCGATAATATCGAGCGTACTTCTGTCTTTTATAAAAATCGCTATGGTTTTACTCTAGCTGGAGATTTATATCATCTAAAAGATTTAGATAAAAACAAACAATATCCCGCTTTAATCGTAGGTGCTCCCTATGGTGGTGTTAAAGAACAAGGGCCTTGTATTTATGCTAATGAACTTGCAAAACGTGGATTTATCGTTTTAACATTTGACCCTTGCTTTATGGGAGAATCTGAAGGATATCCTCGCCATGTCTCTTCTCCAGATATTTTTACAGAAAATTTTAGTGCAGGTGTTGATTATTTAGGGCTTTTACCATTTGTAAACCGTGAACAAATTGGAGCTATCGGCATTTGTGGTTCTGGTGGTTTTGCTTTATCTGCAACACAGATGGATACACGTATAAAAGCTGTGGCTACAGCTTCAATGTATGATATGACTGTAGCTTCTCGCTTAGGCATGGATAAAGAAACTATTCAAGCTACTAAAGAAAAATTATCTAAACAAAGATGGATTGATGCTCAAAACGGCTATCCTGAATACATTCCATATTTTCCAGATAAACCACTTGAAAAAGTTCCTGAAGATTTAACAGAACCAACAGCTGAATGGTTCCGTTTTTACGCTTTAAAAAGAGGACATCATATCAATGCTTTAGGTGGATTTACTACAACTAGTAATCTTGCTTTTATGAATTATCATTTACTTGATTATCTTGATGAAATTTCTCCTCGTCCAATATTATTTATTGTTGGCGATAGAGCTCATTCTAAATTTTTCAGTGAAGAAGCATTTAATAAAGCCTCTGAACCTAAAGAATTATATGTTGTAGATGATGCTGAACACATTGATTTATATGATAAAACCGATAAAATACCATTTGATAAATTAGAATTATTCTTCAAAAATAACTTTAAATAAAATCTAAAAATCTTATAAATCCTTTTTATTCACTAACAAAAAGCTCTTTGATTAGTTTTTAATCAAAGAGCTTTTGCTTTACATATTATATAATTTTTTTATTTCAGCTTCTAAATTTATTATTTTTCTTATTTCATGGAGCAAAGCCATTCTATTATCTTAGGATCATAATGACTAAAGAAACAACTTTTTTTAGTATCTAATGTTGATATTAAATTCATATCTTCATTAGATAATTTAAAATCAAATACATTAAAATTCTCTTTTAAGCGTTCTATTCTTACAGATTTTGGTATACATACAATATTTCTTTGTAATAACCAACGTAAAATAATTTGTGCTATAGATTTTTGATATTTATCAGCTATTTTTTGTAAAACTTCATTTTGAAAAATATTATTTCTACCTTCAGCAAAAGGACCCCAACTTTGCATTTGTACATTTTTTTCTTTCATCATAATTTCATCTATTTGTCTTTGGCAAAATGGATTAACTTCTACTTGGTCTATTGCCGGCAAAATTTTATTATTACAAATTAAATCCATCAATCTATCAGGCATAAAATTAGCCACACCTATAGCTTTAATCAATCCTTGTTCATATAATTCTTCCATAGCTTTCCAAGAACCATAATAATCCCCTATAGGTTGATGTATTAAATATAAATCTAAATAATCTAATCCTAATTTTTTCAAAGAATTTTCAAAAGCTTTTATTGTTGATTTATATCCTGTATCAGCTAACCATAATTTAGTTGTGATAAATAGTTCTTCACGTGGAATATTACTTTGTTTTATCGCATCACCTACAAATTTTTCATTATGATATGCCTGTGCTGTATCAATTAATCTATAACCTATATCTAACGCACTTTCTACAGTATTTCTACATTCAAACTCATCTGTTATTTGATATACACCTAATCCCAATTTAGGCATTTTTAATCCATTATTTAAGACTACATATTCCATACAAATACTCCCATTCTACTTATTTTATAATATTTATCTCTTTTAACAAATTTTCAACTTCTTCTTTTGCCTTTTCCTGTTCATTTTGAGCAATTCTTCCTCTTATAGCTAAGCCATTTAAAACTTCTGCGCCTTTACAAACATTACGCAAATAATTTTCAGTATTAGCTAAACCACTGCCTTCATGTGTACAAAATGGTATAATTGTTTTTCCTTCATATTGATGTGCTTCCAAAAAAGTATACACAGGCATTGGCATATCGCTCCACCAAATTGGATATCCCACAAATATTACATCATATTTATCTATATCTATATCACCTTTTATTTCTGGTCTAGCATTACTTTCTTTCTCCTGTTTTGCCAATGCCACACATTCATCATATGTTACTGGATAATCTTCCACTGGCTCTATCTTAAATAAATCTGCATTTGTTTCCTGAGCTATCATCTCAGCAATAATTTCTGTATTTCCTTTTTCAATATTTCCTACACTAGAATTTTCACCAGCACGTGAAAAATATACTACTAAGCTTTTTGATGCATTTTGATTAGTATCAACGCTTGCAAAATTATTTTCTTGTTCAATAAATGTAGAATTTTTATCCATACAACCCATTAAAGATAGGCTCACTAATATACTACATAATATCAATATTATCTTTTTCATAAAAAGACCCCTATTCTCACAAGAAATTATTCTATCTAATAAAATTTGTGAAATTTACTTTTTCTTGTTGTGGTAATTTCAATCCCATTTCTGTAGCTAATTTTTTGCATTTTAAAAAGTATGCCATATTTCTTCCTAAAATTCTCATAACTTGCATACCCTCTATATCCATTTGTACTTCTTGCGCATTCGTACCGTGAACAATATTCCAATAACGAGAAGAAATTATTGGCATTTGCATTAAAGCAAAATACTTATTAATCTGGTCAAAAGTAGCTGTAGTACCTGCTCTTCTTGCTGAAATTACACCTGCTGTTGGTTTCAACAAAAAGCTTTGCTTATTACTACAAAAATCTGCATAAAAAACTCTATCCATAAAAGAAGCCATATTACCTGCCATAGCTCCCCAATGTACAGGAGTACCAAAGATAAAACCATCATAATTTATTGCTATATCCAAAAATTCATTTACAATATCATTAAAAATACATTTTCCTTTAGTAACACAAGACTTACAAGCTATACATCCACCTATAGGCTTATTACCAATCCAAAATATTTTTGTATCTATATCATTTTCATTTAAAGATTTCGCTACTTCATTTAATGCAGTATAAGTGCACCCTTGTTTATGTGGACTTCCATTTACTAATAATACTTTCATAAAAACTCGCTTCCTTTTATTATTTATCTAAAGACTTTTCTTTTAACCATGCTTCCATTAAATTAGCAATATCTTTGTTATTCAAATCTGCAAACATAAAATGTGTATTACCTCTTATATTTAAATCAGGTAAATAAACAACCTCTGCATCGCCTCCATGACGATTTATGGCTTCTGCCCATAATCTAGCCATTTGTAAACGAATTCTCCAATTATCTTTATTCCATTCATCAGTAGGTTCAGTTGCTATATTATCACCATAATAAATTACAATAGGTATTTTCGTTAATTTCATAAAATCTTTTAAAGGAATAGTATTTGCTTTTAATGCACCAAATGGACTTGTTGTTTGTATTGGTTCTGGCTCTTCTCCTTCTGGAAAAACAAATCCACTCCCTGGTTCATAAGCTACAATAGCTTTTACTTTATCTGTTTTTATTGCTGTAAACCAACCTGGTTCTCCACCTTGTGAATGTGTAATCAGTATTCCATCACCAGATTTATCAAATACTTTAGCTACTGCATCACTGATAACATCTTTATCATAAGCACCTGTATCTGGTGTCATCTGTCTAAAAAACTGATTTAAACTTTCTTGGTCTTTTGGGAATTGTACATCTTTATATAAATTAGGATATTTACCTAAACGAAAATTATCATACCACAATTGATCATTAGGCTGTGCTAATATATTACCTGCTACAGTTGATTGTCCAGCTTTCCCTCTACGAGGTTGGTCTATCAAATAAACACTATATCCTTTACTTAAAAATATATTTTGAAAACCATCTCTACCATCTGGTGTAGATTCCCATGTCTTAGAAGATTGACCTGCACCATGTAAAAATACTAATGGATATTTATGTGCATTTTGAGGTTTTTGATAAAAAACATATGCATGATCACCATGTAAAGTTTGCCCTTCTGGTTTTGTTGGTTTATAAAAATCTCTATTACCCTCTGCTTGTATTACTGTGCCGCCAGCAAAAAAACTACCTTGGTCTACAATAGTTACTGGTTTATCCATAGCTCCAGCACTACTAATAAATATATTTGTAGTCATCAATGTACATATACATATTTTCCGCCAATTCATTATAACAACCTCTTTCTTTTTTTATATCTTATTGCTATACTAAAAACATACTCTTCGGTAGTTACTACCGGTCAATACTTATAGGAGGTAGTATTATGTATACAATGAAAGAAGCTTGTAAACTTACAAATTTATCTTATGAAACCTTAAAATATTATTGTAATGAAGGTCTTGTTCCCAATATTAAACGAGATAAAAATAACTATCGCATATTTGATGAACATAATATTCGTTGGATTAACAACTTAAATTGTTTAAAACAATGTGGTATGAGCATAAAATTGATAAAAGAATATATAGCTCTATGCTTAGAAGGACAAAATACTATACCTCAACGCATGAAAATGCTAGCTAAACAAAAAGAATTTTTACTTTTAAAGTTATCTCAATTAAATGAGCATTTAGCATATATTGATTATAAAAATAAATTTTATCAAGATGTATTATCTGGAAAAATTCCTTATAAAAGTGATTTAATAAAAATCGATGATAATAATTAATATAAAAAAAGGAACTTAAAACTAAGTTCCTTTTCTTTTATCTTTATTTATTTAAATCGCCATAAAAATATGCTGCTGTAGCTCCGCCATCAACTAAGAAATCTGCGCCTTTGACATACTCCCCATGCCTAAAGGCAGGGGATTCTTGGATACAAACGATACTT
>ERZ1023865.32-NODE-32-length-89160-cov-82.300017_pt1 | contig 89160 bp, 75 predicted proteins | sample MGYA00380389_ERZ1023865 | MGnify/ENA primary metagenome ERZ1023865 (study PRJEB33179, sample SAMN07449008) | human gut metagenome | biome: Human-gut; feature: Human associated habitat; material: Faeces | host: Homo sapiens | place: India: Bhopal | collected... | reverse complement strand
GAGGCCGAAAGTACTTGCATGGAGACGTGCTGGGAGGATAGGAAGTTGCCAGTTAGAGCCTTTAGGCTCATTATAATGGAATATGGCGGCTATGGTGAAGCGGTCAACACGGCGGATTGTGGCTCCGTTATTGCGTGGGTTCGATCCCCACTAGTCGCCCCATTAAATTAGGGGTATAGCTCAATTGGTAGAGTAGTGGTCTCCAAAACCATTGGTTGTGGGTTCAAGTCCTACTGCCCCTGCCATTATAGCATACAGTATTCCATTAAGTTTTATTAAAATTTTATATCATGGAGCGATACTCAAGAGGCTGAAGAGGACGGTTTGCTAAATCGTTAGGCGGCTTCGCCGTGCGAGAGTTCGAATCTCTCTCGCTCCGCCACTTTAAAAATGTAGAGTCTTTGGATTTTATAATCTAAAGGCTCTTTTTGTTTTTATTGACTTGTGATGATAAACAAGATATGATTGAATTAGGATATAATTTTGTATCGGTCATAATAAGAAAGGAACTTTATTATGAAAAAAATAGTTAAATACTTTATGATGGTTATTGCCTTATGTATATTTGTTTTAACGGCAAATAGTTTTTCCATGGCTGAAGCTTCAGCATTATATACTCCAGCTAGCTATTGGAATAATGATACAAATTATCCATTAGCATTTTCACAAAACGGTGTAAATAGATATGTTGACTTATCTTCAGCAAAAATTATTGAGCAAGAAGAAAAAGTTGAAGAAAATACCAAAACAGCAGTATTTTCTTATGATGTTGTGATGGTAGATGGAGATAAAACAACAAAATTCACTTATAAAACGATGATAAGATTTATAAATGATGAAATGTATGTTGCTAGTGCTAGAGGAAATGGCGATGGTTGGTTCCAATTAAGTAGTCGTTCTTTTGATCAACCACAATATAATGCTACATTGATTTTGACAGATTATTTTAATATATAGTTAGAGTGCTAAAAAGGTAATTTATAATGAAGTTTATAAATTGCCTTTTTTATTTTTGCAAATAATAGAAAATTTTTAATATTTATAAGAAAAATAATATATTTATTAGACTGGTATTGAACATATCAATATTATTTATGTATAAATATACATTTTCGTTAAATTGAAATATACATATATTTTTAAGATGATTTTGAACCTATATATATTAATATTACATATATTAATATATATTTTTTATTATAAAAATTAATAAAAAACATATATGAAATAAGTAATTATTATAATATAAGCTTATAAATAAAAGGTTTATTTCATTTCTTATTGATAAATATGAATTTTTTCATAAAAGATTTAGAGTATTTGCAAAAATAATTAATATGTGTTAAAATTAGCTCATAAAATTACTAAAGACTTATTAATTATCCATTTATAATTCATATTTTTACTAATTATATGTAGTACTTACATAGAAATATTTATTGAACAGATATAATATCATTTATTTAAAGCAAACATAATATCACTTATTTGAAGTAGAGAAAATTATCTTTATGAATTGTTATATGGATAATAGTCTAAGTCTAAATTTTTACTGTTTGACAAAAAAATTTTTTGAGTCAATATAGTAAAAGATTTTATTCGAATAGGAGGGCAATTATATGAATAAGATTTTCAAAATTTGATGTAAGAAAGTAAAACATCAATATTTTGATAGATTTTTATTCATAGCAAAGTAAAATTCTTAAAATGTCCGTTAACAGGACGAAATAATATATAGTGGTATCAATTAATATTGATGATTATATATTATCTAATGATATTTTGGGGGTGGGATACAACTAAAATATCATCATGTAGGCGACAATATGATATTTAAAGAGGTCATATAATAGTTGTAATAATTTTACATCGTTTTCCTTTTTAGGGGGTGGGATGTAAAAATTATATGGATGAATTGAGATTTGAAAAAATTTTAGAGTATGTGACATAGTATATCTACATAAGTATTGTGATGATAAGATTTATTGATTTAATAAGATTAATACAATACTATTGGAGATAAGAATACATTTATTGTATATGAATATATGATAAACAAGATGAATTCATGAAACCCGAAAATATTCATATTATTTATACTTAGTTATGTGAAATATGCTACGTTGTTAGTTTTTTCATTGGCAATAAAAATAGGAAAGATGGTAAATTAGAAGATATATATATAGTTGTAGCAGATAATAGTAGTAATTCTTATGCTATATTTAATGATATTTTAGGGGTGGGACGCAATAAAAATATTATTATGTGTACATACCAAGATTAAAAAAACTTGAAGAGCCATTATATGTGTTTAACTTAATAAGTTTATAAGACCAAAAATATTTATATTGTCAATGATTGAAAAAGCCTAATGAAGATGATTCAAGATTAGTATTTTTAATGTTAGATTGTGAACTAAAATCGTGAAATATTTTATTTAAATGGGAGGGTAAACTTATGAATAAGATTTATAAAGTCATATGGAGTAAGGTAAAACATCAATACGTTGTTGTTTCAGAACTTGCCCATAGTAACGGAAAACAAAGTAGAACTTCTAGAAATAGTATTCGCAGTCGTATTGCTGCACTTGTAGTATGTGGTGCTATAGCAGCATTTGGTGTGTTTAGTGCATTGCCAACTAGTTCGGCATTTGCAGCAGGGGCGGAAGCTACTGCTGGACAGTATATAGCTATTGGTGGAGCTAATTCATCTGATGGATATTATGATAGGAATACAAGAACGTATTATAAATATTATACAGGTAGCGACAATAAACCACATAAGTATATTTTTACACAAACAAAACAAGGTAATTTCTGGGTACGTGAAGGATATACAATTGATATTGTGAATAATCCACGTTTTGGTGGAGATGATGCTGGGAACCCAGATAAAGAAATAATTATTAATACTTATAAAGGAGAAGGCGCAGATTCAAATGGTCTTGTACAATCATATCAAAATGTACAAGAAAGTATGAATATTAATACCCTTAATGGAGATAAATTATTCTCTACAGGTACGGCTATGTATGGTGGTGCTGTTAATACATCAAGTACACAAGTTACAACTGGTGAAGAATATATTATTAATGAAGGTAAAACAGCAGTAAAATCAAATAACATTGGACAGTATTTTCATGCAGCTACCTATAATGAAAAAACTGGATTGTATTCTTATAAAGGAAAAGTAGTAAGCAATGAAAATCTTTATGTTATAAGCGGTCAAGTTGGGGTATTTACTACTACAGCTAATGGTAATGAAGTGTATACCGGTGATGTTTATGGTAGAAATAATGAAATATTAATGACTGGCGTAAAAGAAAACGGCGATTATGTTAGTTATTGGGGAGCTGAAGTAGTAGATCCAAATGCTACCATTGGAAGTATGACAGTAAGTACTCTTCAAGGTAAGTTTGATGAAGTAGATAGTAGTATTGAAAAAATTCATAAAGATGATATTAAACAAATACAAGTAGCATCAGCAACTAATGGTGGTACTATTGGGTTACAGACTAATGGTGAATTCAATGAAGATGGTACTGCAAAAGGTGGTGCTAATATACCAGGTACTATCACTGTAACTAGTGAGGGCGGTACTGGTGGAGACGATGTTCGTATTAAATTTGCTAATGAAAAAGGTTCATTTACTGTAGATGCTGGTTCTAAAGTTGTTGCTAATAATGGAGCAGGTGGCACAGATCTTGAAAGTATTTCTGTAAATGGACAAACTTTCAATGTTGTTGGTGGAGCTATTGCTGGTCAAATTGATTCTGAAGGTAATGTAAAAATTCAGCAGGGAAATAAAGCGCCTGTAACTATTGGTAAAGTTAGTGATTGGAATGTTAAGAGTGGTCAAATTAATGGTTCAACACTTACATTAACTACAGAAAATGCTTATGATGGAAATCCAAAAACAGGAACAGTAACCATCGAAGGTGTTGCAAGCACTAATTATGTAGATGGAAAAGATGCGTTAAATGTAAAATACGATAGTACAGATAAGACATCTATAACACTTGGAAAAGATGGAAATAAAACACAAATTCATAATGTAGCAGCTGGTACAGATGATTATGATGCAGTAAACTTCAAACAATTGCAAGATGTTGCAGGAGCAGAAGACTATGTAAAAGAAGGAACAATTAATACTTCAACAGGAGTAATTAAATTAACTCGTCAATTAGGCGGAGAAATTACAATTAAGGGATTGCAAGACTATGTAAATGGAAAAGATAGTTATGTAACAAATGCAACACTTGAAGGAAATACATTAAAAATTACACAAAATAATCAAGGAAAGCCATTTAACATTGATTTAAGTGGATTAACAAGTGGATTAAGTGGAACAGACTATCAAGTAGTAGCAAATCCAGCAGAAGATAGCAACGGAGTATATAGTGTAAGTGAAGATGGAACATTAAAACTTACAGTAAAAGACTTAAATAATCCAGAAGCAGAAGCAAAAGAAGTAAGTATAAGTGGAATAGCTCAAAAAGATTATGTAGATGCAAAAGATGCATTAAATGTAAAATATGACAGTGCAGATAAGACATCAGTAACATTAGGTGGAAAAGGAAGTAAAACACCAGTAAAATTAACAAATGTAGCTAATGGTACAAGTACTTATGATGCAGTAAACTTCAGTCAATTAGAAGCTGTTCAAAATGCAGAAAACTATGTAACATCAGGTAGCATAGATAATGCAAATGGAACAATTACATTGAAGCGTGTTCAGGGTGGAGATGTTACAATTAATGGATTGCAAGACTATGTAAATGGAAAAGATAGTTATGTAACAAATGCAACACTTGAAGGAAATACATTAAAAATTACACAAAATAATCAAGGAAAGCCATTTAACATTGATTTAAGTGGATTAACAAGTGGATTAAGTAGTTCAGATTATCAATTAGTAGCACCAGAAAGTGGCTCTTATACAGTAGATGATAATGGAACATTAACACTTACTGTAAAAGATTTAAATAATCCAAATGCTGCTACAAAACCTATAACGATTACTGGACTTGCTAAGAAAACAGATGTTGCTGTTATACATGATCAATATAAAGATGGTGAGTATACTAATTTAAGAGATACAAAAGCACAAATTTGGGATGAAACTGCAGGTGCAAGTGATAAAAAATCTAGTAGTATAGCGCTTGGAAAAGATGCATTTGTTTCTGTTCAAAATGGAAGAAAAGGAAATGCTATTCTTTTTGGTAGTGATACTTATACAGGTGGTATTGCCATTGGACAAGATAGTAAAGCTTTAAATGGAACTGTTAATATAGGTGTTAAAGATTATACAGGTAAAATGGGAGATGTAATAGTAGGTGATCCTAATAACAGAGATTTAGATAATGGAGAATATAATACTTATACCGCTATGGGTGTAGGTGAAACATCTGTAGGTTCAAACTCGTATATAAGTGGTAGTTTATCAACTAATATAGGTTCATATAATATTACAACTACTAAATATGGTAATACTTCAGGAATTTTAGGGTCTTTATATTCTGCACAAAATTTTGGGTCTGTAATAGTTGGTACATTAAATAGTATAGAGTCAAATTCAAGTAGTGCTGGAATGACATCTGGTGTAGCTAATAGTGTTATAGGTATGGCAAATAAGACGCAGAATAGTAATGGTTCATTAGTATTTGGTACAGGCAATGAAATTACTAATTCTACAGCTAGTATACCATCTCCTAGTAGCGTTAGTGGTGATGTAGCAGATGTAGCAGAAAACTTTAGAGATTCAGTATCTGATCGTAATAAATCAAATGGTGGTGCTGTATTAGCTATTGGCGGTGGCAATAAAGCTGATTATGCACAGAACTCCCAACTTATTGGTGTACAAAATGAGATAACAGGTACATCAAGAGATATATCCAAATTTAATATGATTAATGGATATCAAAATACTATTACAAATGGCTCAAATGATACAGTTATTGGTACTAAAAATACTGTTACAAACGGTGATAGTAACGTAGTTTTAGGCGATAATCATGCTGTTCAAGCTGCTAATAATAATGTTATTGTTGGTTCTTCAGATGAAGAAACAACACATATGGCTTCTGATACAGTGGTTATTGGTCATAATGCACAGGCAAATAGCAATAATGATGTGGCAATTGGTAGTGGTTCTGTAGCTAACGGAGCTGTAAAAACAGCAGGATATGCAGGAGCAAATCCTATTGGTACTGTAAGTGTAGGTAGTGCAGGTAGTGAAAGAACTATCACTAATGTTGCAGCTGGAAGAATAAACGAAGATTCTACAGATGCAGTAAATGGTAGTCAGTTATATGCTACAAATCAAAACGTAACAAATTTAACAACTAAAGTAGATGCAGGCTGGTCGTTGTATTCAAACGGTAAAGAAGTTAAAAATGTAAAACCGGGTAATAATTTGGTAAATATTGACTCTGGTGAGAATGTATCCATCACTAAGAATGAAGATGGCAACGGTATTACAATTTCTGCTGATTTAAAAGACTTAGATGTAGAAGATACAAATGCTGTTCTGTATGATAATGAAGGCAAAACTTCCGTAACTCTCGGCGGCACAGGTCATGAAGCTGTTAAACTTACCAATGTAGCAGATGGCGCATTGACGGAAACATCTACAGATGCAGTAAACGGCAGTCAGTTATTTGCTACAAATACTAATGTAACTAATTTGACAACTAAAGTAGATGCTGGTTGGACAGCTCAAGTTAATGGCGAAACTGCTAAAAATGTAAATCCAACTAACAATACGTTGAATTTCGTTGATGGCGATTATACGAAAGTAACGACAGACGAAAACGGAAATATCAAAGTATCTACTGATTTAACCGGTTTACAAGTAAAAGATACAAATGCCGTTTTGTATGATGATGAAGGCAAAACTTCCGTAACGCTTGGTGGCACAGGTCATGAAGCTGTTAAACTTACCAATGTAGCGGCTGGTGCATTAACTGAAACATCTACCGATGCTGTAAACGGTAGCCAGTTATTTGAAACCAATACTAAAGTAGATGCAGGCTGGTCGTTGTATTCAAACGGTAAAGAAGTTAAAAATGTAAAACCGGGTAATAATTTGGTAAATATTGACTCTGGTGAGAATGTATCCATCACTAAGAATGAAGATGGCAACGGTATTACAATTTCTGCTGATTTAAAAGACTTAGATGTAGAAGATACGAATGCTGTTCTGTATGATGATGAAGGTAAAACTACTGTAACACTCGGTGGCGAAGGTCATGAAGCTGTTAAACTTACAAACGTAGCAGCTGGTACAGTAAATGCTACATCTACAGATGCAATAAACGGTAGTCAGCTTTATGAAGTTCAGCAGCAGGCTGGAAAACATACAACTGTAACAGTTAATGGCGGCATGACAGCGCCGGAAGATGGAAGTTACACCCATGATGAAGAAGATCGTTTAGACGGCAACTTACTCTTAAAGAAAACTGATAATAATGGACAGACTGAGTATGATTTGAAATTAAATCCAGATCTTACATTGCAAGGTGAAGACGGTTCTACTGCTCGAGTAGAAATCGGTGGTACTAACGGTACTATTATGGCAACGAAAGACCCTAATAGTATGACAGCAACTACAACTATTGACGGTGGCAATGTTTATGTAGGAAGCAGTGTGTCTGTCGGCGATAAAGTAGTAATGACAGATAAAGATATTACTGGATTGTCCAATACTACTTGGGATGGTACAACTGATAATGCAAGCAGAGCTGCAACGGAAGGTCAGTTACAGGCAGTATCTAATGAAGCTGGAAAACATACAACAGTAACAGTTAATGGCGGTATGACAGCACCGGAAGATGGAAGTTATACTCATGATGAAGAAGGTCGTTTAGACGGCAACTTACTCTTAAAGAAAACGGATAATAATGGACAGACTGAGTATGATTTGAAATTAAATCCAGATCTTACATTGCAAGGTGAAGACGGTTCTACTGCTCGAGTAGAAATCGGTGGTACTAACGGTACTATTATGGCAACGAAAGACCCTAATAGTATGACAGCAACTACAACTATTGACGGTGGCAATGTTTATGTAGGAAGCAGTGTGTCTGTCGGCGATAAAGTAGTAATGACAGATAAAGATATTACTGGATTGTCCAATACTACTTGGGATGGTACAACTGATAATGCAAGCAGAGCTGCAACGGAAGGTCAGTTACAGGCAGTATCTAATGAAGCTGGAAAACATACAACAGTAACAGTTAATGGCGGTATGACAGCACCGGAAGATGGAAGTTATACTCATGATGAAGAAGGTCGTTTAGACGGCAACTTACTCTTAAAGAAAACGGATAATAATGGACAGACTGAGTATGATTTGAAATTAAATCCAGATCTTACATTGCAAGGTGAAGACGGTTCTACTGCTCGAGTAGAAATCGGTGGTACTAACGGTACTATTATGGCAACGAAAGACCCTAATAGTATGACAGCAACTACAACTATTGACGGTGGCAATGTTTATGTAGGAAGCAGTGTGTCTGTCGGCGATAAAGTAGTAATGACAGATAAAGATATTACTGGATTGTCCAATACTACTTGGGATGGTACAACTGATAATGCAAGCAGAGCGGCAACAGAAGGTCAGTTAAAAACTGTATCCGATAATGTAAATGCAGGCTGGATTGCAACAGATAATAATGGTAATGAAATAACTGTAAATCCAACAGATAATACGTTGAACTTCTCTGGAGATAGAAATGTTACGGTAGAAGCCAACAAAGAAGACGGTTCTATTGATGTATCGTTGAATGATGATATCGTATTAGGCGGTAAAGATGGCTCGACTTCCAGAGTAGAAATAGGTGGTACAAATGGTACTATCATGGCAACGAAAGACGCTAATGATATGGCTGCAACAACAACAATTGATGGTGGAAATGTTTATGTAGGAAGTAGCATATCTGTTGGAGATAAAGTAGAAATAACAGATAAAGATATTACAGGACTTTCAAATACTAGCTGGAATGGCACTACAGATGATGAAAGTAGAGCAGCAACAGAAGGACAATTGAAAGATGTATCAGATACAGTAAATGCAGGTTGGACAGCAACAGATAGTAATGGAGCTTCAATTGTTGTAAATCCAGAAAATGGAAGTACATTGAATTTTGCTGGAGATAGAAATATTGATGTAAAAGCAAATAAAGATAATAAATCCATTGATGTATCATTAAGTGATGATGTAGTACTTGGAGGAAAAGAAGGAACTTCTAGAGTAGAAATAGGCGGAACTAATGGTACTATTATGGCAACAAAAGATCCTAATAGTATGGCTGCAACAACAACAATAGATGGTGGAAATATCTATGCAGGAAATAGTGTATCTGTTGGAGCAAATGATGATGTAGTAATAACAGATAAAGACATTACAGGACTTTCTAATACTACTTGGGATGGCAGTACTAATGATATAAGTAGAGCAGCAACAGAAGGACAGTTAAAAGCCGTATCTGATACAGTAAATGCAGGCTGGATTGCAACAGATAGTCAGAACAATGAAGTGAATATCACTCCAGATAATAATAAATTGAACTTTGCTGGAGATGAAAATGTTACAGTAACTGCTGCTAATAATGAAATAAAAGTAGCATTAGATGATGATATAGTACTCGGCGAATATCTTAATAATGGTGCTGGTGTATTAATTGGTGGAAGCAGTGGAACAATTAGTGCGACTAATTCTATTACTGTTGGTGAAGACCAAGGTCTCATTATTGATGGACAGAAAAAAGAAATTCAAGGACTTTCTAATACTACATGGAATGAAAAGATAGCAAATGATGCAGCAGTAGAAGGTTCTACAGCAGCAAGTACAGCAGCAACTCAAGGTCAGTTACAAGAAGTATCAAAAGTTGCTAATGCAGGTTGGACTGCTTCTGATGGAACAAATTCAATTTCTATAAAACCAAATGAAACTTTGAATTTTGTTGGCGATGAAAACTTAACAGTAAGTGCAGATGGAACAGATAAAGAACTCAAAGTATCATTAAACGATGACATTACTTTAGGTGACGGTGAAAATGCTATTAAGATTGATGGTACTGATGGTACATTGAATATTGGTAGCACATTTGCAGTTGCTGAAGATGGTACTGTTCTTAGCGATGGCGATGTTATTGCTGATGCAGATGGTGAAAAATATAGCTTATCTGAAGTAGGTAAATATGCTGTTAGATACGATAAAACTAATGATGGTACATCTACAATAACATTGGTTGATGGCGATGATTTAAGTGGTACTAGAATCAAAAATGTAGCTGATGGTGTAGATCCTAAAGATGCAGTAAATGTTAGTCAGTTAGAAGCCGTTGAAGCAACAGCTAATGCAGGTTGGACTGCTTCTGATGGAACAAATTCAATTTCTATAAAACCAAATGAAACTTTGAATTTTGTTGGCGATGAAAACTTAACAGTAAGTGCTGATGGAACAGATAAAAAACTCAAAGTTAGCTTGAATGATGATATTACTTTAGGTAATCCAAAAGCTGGTAATACTAAAGGTGAAAGAAGCTTCACAATCAATACTACTGATCCAGAGGGATATGTTCCTGAATCATATGAAACTGGTAGTGGTGCAGACTTTATAAAAGAAAATGGTGGATTTATGCTCTTTGCAACAGATACTCGAGGTTTTGGTGTATTTGGTGTAACAGCAAAAGGTTCAGCATGGGCTAAAGATTTTAAAACTTATACTACTGATATTTATGGTAATAATACACAGTATAGTTTAAATGAAATTGGCGATGCTGTAGCACAAATGTCTTCTTATTATAATGAAGAAAATGGAAAATCTTATACTGTATTCTCTCGTTATCTTAATGAAGCAGAGAAGGATAAGCCATTTGTAACTGTAGATGGTGCAACTCGTGATATCCCATTAGCTCTTCGTGATGACGGTGCAGTGCTTATTGGTGCTACTATTGAAGGTGATGACTTCACTGATAATGGTATTAGAATTAATGCTGAAACTGAAACAACATATGATGAAAATGGTAAGGAAGTAACTAATAATGTTGCTACAATTACAGGTTTAGAAAATACAACATGGACTCCACCAGCACCAGTAGCTACTTTTGCAGCAAATGATATAAATACAACAAGTAGAGCAGCAACAGAAGCTCAATTAAATGATTTGTATAATACAGTAGCTGCTTATGATGTTAATGCAGATGGTACTGTTAATTATAACCATATTACTTTAGCAGGTACTCCTTATAATTATGGACTTTCCAGATCTACTGATGGAACACCTACAGGTGGTACAAGTATTACTAATGTAGCATATGCTTCTGGTAATGATGGCAGTGAAGCTGTAAACGTTGATTACCTCAAAGATACTATTAATAAAGCTGTTGAAGCTGGTGGCTCTATTTCTAATAGTGATAAACATCTTGTTGCTAATACAGCAGAAGGTTCTAACGGTGTATATAAACCAAATGCTGAAGGTAATGTAAACTTAATTGTTTCTGATGAAAAAGGTAATAGTAGTACTGTAACTATTGGCGACGTTGCAAGTAAAACTGAACTTGATAGTTTGAAAACTAATGTTGGTGATCTTAACTATGACAAAGTAACTGGCGATAAACTTGTAAATGGTGATAGTGTAACTACTGCTATCGGTAAACTTGATAACAAGATTGATAATATCAGTGGTACAGCAACAAATGCAGATAATAATACTGTAACTGGTGGTACTATCAAAGATGACGGTACAATTTCCTTAACGCAAAAAGACGGCGATACAGTAGCTTTAGATGGCAAACTTACAGATAGTGGCGTTGTTCAGGATGGTACTTCATTTGATAAAGAAACTGGTACTATAACAATTACAAGCCAGGATAAATACAGTGGAGAAACATCTTCTGTAAAAGTAGAAGGCATTGCAAGTACTGAAGTAGTTGGTGCTACAAATAAAGAAGATCTTGCTACTGCATATAAAGACGCAGATAAAGATGGTAATGCAACTACTGAATACATTACTGATTCTGAATCTATGGTAGAAGCCGATGTAGCTCTTGATCATGCTATCCAAGATGTAGCAGGTACTAGCTACGCTAATGATATGGTTTTAAGTAATCGTATTGATAGTGTTGAAAAACGCTTAGGTAATGTTGAAGAACGTATTGATAAAGTAGGCGCTATGGCAGCAGCTATCGCAAACCTTCGTACTATGGGATTTGACCCAGAAGCTCCAACAGAAATCGCTATTGGCGTAGGTCAATATAAGAGCGAAACTGGTATAGCTATTGGTGTATTCCATTATCCAAACCAAGACTTCATGCTTAGTGCAAGTCTTTCTAGCTCTGGCGATGAATTAATGGGTGGTATTGGTGCTACATGGAAACTCGGTCGTAAATCCGCTGCTGAAAGAGCAAAAGATGAAGAAGCAAGACATCTTGAACAAGCTGAAGAAATGAAAAAATTAGCTCAGCAAGAAAAAGTAAAAGCACAAGCTCAAAGACATGCAAAATTACTTGCAGAAAGACAACAAGCTTCTCAGAAAAATGCTTAATTAGCAAAAGTATTTAGGTGACAATTGAATAAAAATATAGATAAGCGACAGATTTTCTGTCGCTTATCTAATAAAAAAGAGGTATGAAATAAAATGAAAAAAATAGTATTTACTTTAACTTTAATCATGATGATGGCATTTAGTGGATTATGCTTTGCTTCTGATGGAAGTGATTTAAATAAAGAACAAAAGATAGCAGAAACTTTTATGGGTGTATTCACTAAAGAACAAGCACCAGAATATGCTGTAGTTAGCAAAGATTTTTCTGATAACTTGAAAAAAAGTGTAAGTGAAAGAACATATAAGAAATTACCAGCTGAAGTTAAAGAAAAATTTGGTAATGTAAAAGATGTAAATTTCCGTGCATTTGAGAAATTTGAACAAGAAGATAGAGTTACTTATTTAGCTACTTTTGATAAACAACCAGTAGCTGCAATAATTTTTGTATTTGATAAAAATCAAAAATTAGTAAATTATGTATTTACTCCAATACAACAAGCTTCCAAATAATTTTATATTAGGTAAAAAATATGGATATAATAAGAGATAATATGGGAATAGTAAATATTTTTATATTGTGTATTATCATCATAGGAATCATATTTATTAGACCTATTAAACATGTACAAGCTCAAGCTTTTAAAATGGTAGGAAATTCAGATTTAGGAACAGTATATATTGATACCGATACTGTAGAAGTAGTAAAAAAAGATGGACAATATTACTTAATAGTATCTGCAGAAGAACATTATAAAGAAAGTGATTTCCTAACAGAGCTTAAAAAAGATGAGGATTTAAAAGATACAGTATCTTCATTGACATTATATATGTTTACTAATGATGGGAATTATTATTGTATGCCACAGAGATATTTGATAGACTCACAGGGTAAAGTATGTGGTGATTTAGGTTCCAATATGCAAATGCAAATGATTGATGATAAGATAGTAAGCAAAATTTATACAAGTGCTTTGAAAAGTTTATCAGATAAGAAACGTTTTCAAAATATGATGAGACGATAAGTATATAAAATATATAGTTAATAGATTTTATTCATCAATGATTTTTTTATTTATGTTAGATAATTTGTTTAAATAAAACATTTTAGTATTAAAAAGGCAGTTTATGAAATTAATCATAAACTGCCTTTTTTTAATGGATTTTTATGAACCATTTGAAGAAATGGAAGCTAATAATGTTTGTTTTTTTTCTTCTAAATCTAATTCATATTCAACAATTTTACGTTTTTCTTCTATAGTTAATTTGTGATCTGGTTTTGTTAAAACGGGAGAATTGTCAATATTTTCTGAAGTCAACAATCTTAATAAAGAAAGAAAATGTTGACGATCTTTAGCTGGTAGATTGATATATTTTGTAATAAAAGCTATATCATCTATATTTAGATTATATTCATTGGCTAGTTTTTCTAAGTTATCAGTTGTTTTTGGATTGGGTTTATCTTTTATATTTAGATTATCATAAATCAATGAATTTATATCAACATCTAAAGCATCTGTGATAGCTATAAGAGTACCAATTTTGGGATCTTTGATAACAGAAGATAAAATCTTATTCAAAGTACTGAGGGGAATACCTGATTTTTGAGCTAAAACTTCATTAGTATAACCTTTTTCTTGTTTTATTTTTTTTATTTTTTCCAATATAGGTTTAAAGGATTCCATAATATATTATTCCTCCATTTCGGATTATTGAAATAGTATATCATTTATAAATTTTAGTGTAAAGTTGATAGATTTCTAAAAATTTTAATATTTTCCTTTGAGTTATTTGACTTTTTCCATAAATGGAAGTAAAATAAAACTAAAATATTTCCATATTTGGAAAGGTGGTGATGTTATGTATAATAATTTAGTTAATGAGATTGTAAAAAAAGGCTATAAAACAGAAGAAATAGCACATATATTAGCTAATTTGCTAAATTGTTCAGAAGAAATTATCGAAAATAAACTAAAACATGTTGGGGAATTTACATTCCAAGAAGTAATAAAAATAAATAGTGAGATTTTTAATAATGAAATGGATATAAAATATCTATTTACAGAAGAACATGATAATGAAGCTACATATCATGATGATATTATACAGAAATCAAAGCCGTCTAAATGGTGGATATAAATGAATAATAGTTATTTTTGTTTTTTGGAGCAATAATTACTAAGCCAGAGGGAGGATATTTTTATGGCAAGTAATAAAAAAGCCCATATATTAGCAGTAATAAAGTATATTTTTTCCATTATTGGAAATAATAATGCTAATATAATAATAAATGATAGTGATATTAGTGGTAGTACCATAGATAGAACTAAAAAGGGAAAATATTGCTATATACTACAAAGATATTTAATAGATTCACAAAGTAAAGTATATGATGATTTAGATTCTAGTATGCAATTACAAATGATTGATGATGAAATAATTTTTAAGATTTATACAAATGCATTAAAAACTTTAGAAGATAAAAATCGTTTTCTAAAAATGATGGAGAAATAAATGCATTTAAATAAGATATGCCCAGTTTGTCATCAATCTTTCGAAGCTAGAAGAAAAGATCAAGTGTATTGTACCTATTATTGTCGAAAAAAACATCATAAAGAAACATACTATAGCAAAAATAGGATTGTAGAAGATATAAATGATGAAGAAAATACAGGAGTTATACTAAGACAATTTAGATGTAAAAAATGTCATGAATTAGTAACAGTTGTGAATAAGCATGATAGGCGAACTATTTTTTGTTCACCTCGTTGTGAAAAGTTATATTGGAAACATCCTAAAAAGATAATAAATAAAAATTAAATATTGTAAAGAAGAAAGTAAAAGAGGAAATTAAATTTTTTAATTTAATTTCCTTTTTTTATTTGCTTTTTTTTATTTTTTATGTATAATAATAAAGGTAATAGGTATTACCTTTTAAGAAAGAGGGTTGATTATGGAACAAATTGGGAAAAAAGACTATATTAATGAAAAAATTCCTGTAAGTAAATTAACAATATTAGGGTTTCAACATGTATTAGTAATGTATTCAGCGGCAGTAATTGTGCCAATAATTTTAGCTAATGCTTTGCAATTATCTAATTTAGATTTAGCTTTTTTGATTTCGGCAGATTTATTTACTTGTGGTATTGCTACTTTTTTACAATCCTTTGGTATTGGTCGATTTATTGGAATTAAATTACCAGTAGTATTGGGATGTGCCGTAATAACTTTAGGTCCTATGATTTCTATCGGTAAAACTGGTGGAATGACAGTTTTATATGGTGCAATTTTATTATCTAGTGTATTAGTTTTTGCGTGTTCATTTTTTATTAATAAGATTATTAAATTCTTTCCACCAATAGTAATAGGGTCTTTAGTAACTATCATTGGTTTTTCATTAGTTCCTTTGGCTTTACAAGATATGGCAGGTGGAATTGGATCAGAAAATTTTGGTGACCCAATAAATTATTTAGTTGCTATTTTTGTATTGATAATTATTTTGTTGATAAATCGTTTTTGTAAAGGTTTTGCAAAATCTATAGCTATTTTAGTAGGCTTAATTTTAGGTACAATATTTGCTAGTTTTTTTGGTATGGTAGATTTATCTCATCTAAATGATGCAGATTGGTTTAAGCTTATTCATCCATTGCATTTTGGGGCTCCAGAATTCACATTCAACAGTGTAGTTGTAATGTCTATCTTTTTAGTTATTAGTGTGGCTGAATCTGTGGGGATTTTTTACATGATTGCTGATATTTGTGAAGTGAAAATAACGCCAAAAGATATAGCAAATGGTATTCGAGCTGAAGGTTGTGCTCAATTTTTAGGTGGATTATTCAATTCTTTCCCATATGTTACTTTTTCTGAAAATGCAGGACTTATGACTGTTACAGGCGTAAGAAATAGATTTGTATTAGTAGCTGCAGCAATTATTTTAGTTATCTTAGGTCTTGTTCCTAAATTTGCGGTGCTCACTACATTAATTCCTCATCCAGTATTAGGAGGAGCTATGATATGTCTATTTGGTACAATTGGTGCAAATGGTATTAAAATCTTATCTAGTGTAGATTTTAAAAAGAATGAGAATATTATTATTGTAGCTTGTAGTATTGGTATTGGTTTAGGAACAACTGTTACACCAGGGCTTTTTAATGAAATGCCAGAAATTTTGAAAATGCTTCTAGAAAATGGTATTTTTACAGGCACTGTTACAGCCATTATTTTGAATACTTTATTTAATTATAGTGAAATTTTTAAAACAAAATAAAATATGGATATATCTGGTAGAGATAAATTGACAGTTTGATTTTTTCAGTCATATAATTAAAACAAAATTAGTTAATTAGTAGAGGAATTGTAAATGAAATTTTGTAAAGTAAAAGAACAAGCATTGAGTCAATTGACAAAACAATCTATTTTACAGTATATACAATCAATGGATTTATCTATATCAAACAAGCTCCCTAGAGAAGAATTATTGGCTCAAGAATTAGGTGTTAGTAGAATTACTGTAAGAAGTGCATTAAATGAGCTTGCTAGTGAAGGTATTATTTTTCGTAAACAGGGAAAAGGAACATTCGTTAATCAACAAGCTTTGGGCATGAATGTAGTATTTAATCCTATTGGAGATTTACGTGATGTAATTGCTAATAGTGGTTATGAGGTAAAAACAGAAGTGTTATCTACTAATAAGCGTTTAGCTACAGATGATGAAGCTAAGAAATTACAGTTAGATAATAATGAAGAAGTTTTTATTGTTGAGCGAATGTTTTATGCTAATGAGATGCCAGCTATTTATTGTGTTGATAGAATTCCTGTAAAAATAGTTAAAGAGAATTTTTTGCAAAACTGCTTAGATATGTCTATATATAAATATTTTAGCGAATTTTTAAAGCGTACAATTATTTGGGACAAAGTAGAATTATCTACAATAACAAATCAAGAATTATCTTCTTTGACTGATTATTTTAAATGTGAACAAATAACAAGCTTTTTAAATTGCGATATTATCAATTTTGATAATAATGATGAACCTGTCTTTTATGCTAATGAATATGTAGATACAAAATTTATTCATTATCAATTAATTAGACAAAAGAAATATTAATTATAAGTAATTTGTGAGGTAAAATTATGGATCATTTATTTTATTTAAGAAAAGCAATTGAAGTATCAAAAAAATCTCGTGAACATGGAAATACTCCATTTGGTGCTATCTTAGTAGACGGTGAAGGCAATATTTTATTAGAACAAGAAAATATTGAAATCACAGAATCTAATTGTAGTGGTCATGCTGAAACTAGCTTAATGATAAAAGCTTCTAAAAAATATAGTAAAGATTTCTTATGGAATTGCACTCTTTATTCTACTGCTGAACCTTGTGCAATGTGTGCAGGTGCTATATATTGGGGCAATGTAGGTAAAGTAGTTTATGGTATTAGTGAAAAACGCCTTTTAGAATTAACTGGTGATGATGAACAAAATCCTACTTTTGATTTACCATGTAGAGAAGTATTCGCTAGAGGTCAAAAAGATATAAAAGTAGAAGGTCCATTCCCAGAAGTGGAAAACGAAGTAGTAGAAGTTCATAAAGATTATTGGAATAAATAATTTAAGATAAATAATAAAATAAGTAACATAGGAAAGCTTGATGAAATCTTAGAAAATATAGATAAGATTTTATCAAGCTTTTTATTTTTAGCCATTAATCATAGAGCATTTTGTAAATAATAAGGTTTATTATGGATAAAATGTATAAAATTTTTATCTTTTTTCTTAAAAATAATGTAAATATGTAAATTTTTTATGGATTTTATGATATAATGGAAAGCGTATTATTTTATAAATTAAGGGGGTGATAATTTGAAAAATCTTAGTATGAGCGCTAAAGTTTTTCTAGGTTTTGGGATAGGGATTATCTTAGGTCTTATTTTTCAAAAAGATATTTTATGGTTACAACCTATTGGAGATTTATTTTTAAAACTCATTAAAATGATTGTTGTTCCTGTTGTATTTTTATCTATTATTAGTGGAATATCTAGTATAGGTGATATTGGAAAATTAAAACGCATAGGAACAAAGGTAGTAGGGTTTTATATTGTAACTACAGTGCTTTCTGCAATTATTGGTCTTATTGTGGCACATATAATGAAGCCAGGTGCCGATTTTGCTGTAAGTCAAATTGTAGATACAGGCGAAGTGATAAAACCTGCTGAGCCAATGACTGTTAGCCAGACTATTTTGAGTATGGTTCCTGATAATCCGATAACAGCTTTAGCTACAGGTAATTTAATGCAAATCATCGTATTTGGGGTATTTATTGGTATTGCGATAACTATTTTGGGCGATAAAGTAAAAAATGTTAAAAAAGTTATTGATGAAGCCAATGTTATTATGTTTAAAATCACCGATATGGTAATGCAAGTAACTCCATTTGGGGTAACTGCTTTAGTTGCTTGTAGTGTTGGTGAATATGGTTTATCTATTTTTAATATTTTAGGTAAATTTATTTTAACTCATTACATAGGTGCTTTTTCTGTAGTGTTATTTATGTATGTATTTATTATTAAATACATTGCTAAGATTTCATTGAAAGATTTCTTTACTAAAATTACAGAAATTTGGTTAGTAGCATTTAGTACAACAAGTAGTTCTGGTACTTTACCTGTTAGCTTACGTGTTACTGAAGAAAAATTTAAAGTAAAAGATGAATTAGCATCATTTACTTTGCCTATTGGTGCAACTGTCAATATGAATGGGATTGCTGTATATTATGCTGTTACTGTATTATTTGTAGCTCAAGTATATGGTGTAGAACTTTCTTTAATGCAACAAGTGATGTTTATCTTTATGACTACATTGATTTCCATAGGTACTCCTGGTATTCCAAACAGTGGCATTGTATTGACTATAATGTTACTTACAACAATGGGGCTTCCTATTGAAATTATGGGTATGATAGTTGGTATCTTCCGTTTAATAGATATGATTCATACTGCACTCAATGTAACAGGCGATGTAGTAAGTACATTGGCTGTAGCACGTATTGAACATATGTATAAAGAATAATTTTAAAGGTGGATTATTATGAGTGATGAAAATAATAAAATGAAGCGAGGGCTGAAAAATCGCCATATGCAAATGATTGCACTTGGTACTTCTATTGGTACGGGGCTGTTTTATGGTTCTGCACCAACAATTAAATTAGTAGGTCCAGGGATTATTCTATCTTATGCTTTAGCTGGTGTTTTCATTTTCTGTATCATGAGAATGGTAGGGGAAATGTCTGTAAGAGAGCCTGTATCTGGTTCATTTGTTTATTTTGCTAATAAATATTTAGGTACTTTTGCAGGTTATTTAGCAGGTTGGAATTATTGGTTTTTATATTTGTTAGTTTGTTTTGCAGAATTATCAGCAATCGCTATTTATGTAAATTATTGGTTTCCAGATATACCTCATTGGATAACAGTTTTAGTCTGTATTGTAGTGGTAACAACTGTAAATTTAATCAATGTAAAAACTTTTGGTGAAGCAGAATTTTGGGCATCATTTATTAAAATTTTAGCTATTTGCTGTATGATTGTATTTGGTTTTTATTTGATATTTACAACAATGGGACCATTTCCTGATAATTTCAGTAATTTATGGAACAATGGGGGCTTTTTCCCTAATGGTTCTTGGGGTTTTGCACAGTCTTTAGCTGTAGTTATGTTTTCTTTTGGCGGTGTAGAATTAATTGGTATTGCAGCAGGAGAAGCTGAAAACCCAGAAAAAACTTTACCTAGAGCTATAAATGAAGTATTGCTTCGTATCTTAATCTTCTATATTGGTACTATGGTAGTATTAATGACACTTGCTCCATGGGATGAAGTTGGTTTAAATGCTAGCCCATTTGTACAGATTTTCTCTAATATCGGTATTCCAGCGGCAGCTAATATTTTAAACTTCGTAGTAATTGTAGCAGCACTTTCTGTATACAATAGTAGTTTATATAGTACATCTCGTATTTTGCACAATTTGGCGCAAAATGGAAATGCACCAAAAATATTTGCTTCTTTATCTCGTCGTGGTATACCAATGGTAGGTATTTTGGTATCTACAGCAATTTCTTTATTGCTTGTAATTTTGACTTATATTTTACCTGAAAAAGTTTTCATGTATTTATTATCAACTGTAGTTGCAGCACTTGTTATCACATGGACAACTATAGCTATAACTCATATGAAATTTAGAATGAAATTCATACAGGAAAATCGTTTGGATGAACTTCATTTTAAAGCATTTTTATTCCCTTATATTAATTATTTTTGTTTTATTTTCTTAGCTGCTATTGTAGTGATTATGTTCTTTATGGAAGACATGAGAATATCTTTAGGGGCATTAGTAGTTTGGGTAGCATTTATTTATATAACATATAAATTGAGAGCAAAAGTATAATAAGGTATGAATTGAGATAAAAAGCATTAACTATTGATTTTTGATAGTTAGTGCTTTTTGTCTGTAATTTTTATACATATTATTTTAGTATTTATAGGGATTTTTTATTTGTTTATTGTAAAGTTGATAAGGTAAATGATAATATATTATTTATGTTTTTAGATTTTATAAAAAAGGTGGATAGATATGGATAATAATGAACACAAAATGAAGAGGGGCTTAAAAAGTCGTCATATGCAAATGATTGCTTTAGGGGCTTCTGTTGGTACAGGTTTATTTTACGGCTCTGCACCAACAATCAAATTAGTAGGACCTGGTATTATTTTATCTTATTTATTAGCAGGGATTTTTATTTTCTTTGTCATGAGAATGTTGGGTGAAATGTCTGTTAGAGAACCAGTATCCGGTTCTTTCAGTTATTTTGCTGATAAATATTGGCATAGATTTGCAGGTTATTTAGCAGGTTGGAATTATTGGTTTTTATATATGATAGCTGGTATGGCTGAATTATCCGCAACAGCTACATATGTCAATTTCTGGTTACCTGATTTTCCACAATGGCTCACTATTTTAATTTGTATTTTAGTAATCATAACTGTTAATTTAATCAATGTAAGTTTTTATGGTGAATCAGAATATTGGGCATCATTTATTAAAATAACAGCTATTTGCTGTATGATTGTCTTCGGTTTGTATTTAATTTTTACAACAATGGGGCCATTCCCTCAAAATTTCAGTAATTTATGGGTAAATGGTGGATTTTTCCCTAACGGTGCTTGGGGCTTTGCGGCTTCTTTAGCAGTAGTTATGTTCTCTTTTGGTGGTGTAGATTTGATCGGGATAACAGCAGGAGAAGCTGAAAATCCTGAAAAAACTTTACCAAAAGCTATAAATCAAATTTTAATTCGTATTTTAATTTTCTATATTGGTACTATGGTTGTATTGATGAGTCTTTCTCCATGGGATCAAGTTGGTCTTCAAGGCAGTCCATTTGTACAGATTTTCTCTAATATTGGTATTCCTGCAGCAGCTAATATTTTAAACTTTGTTGTATTAGTAGCAGCATTGTCTGCATATAATGGTATTTTATATGGTACATCTCGTATGCTTTATGGTTTAGCAAAAGAAGGAAATGCACCAAAAATTTTCGCTTCCTTATCTCGCACTGGTATTCCAATGGTAGGGATTTTAGTATCAGCAGTTATCGGTATAATTCTTGTAATAATGACATATTATTTCCCTAAAGAATTATTTATGTATTTATTATCTATTGTAGTAGCAGGCTTGATCATCAGCTGGTTTATCATTACTATTACACATATGAAATTTAGATTGAAATTTACTCGTGAAAATCGTTTAGATGAACTTAAATTTAAATCTTTATTTTATCCGTATACAAATTATTTCTGTATCTTGTTCTTAATCGCAGTAGTAGTGATTATGACACAAATACCAGATATGTTGATTTCTATAATAGTTTTACCTATTTGGGTAATATTTATTTATATGACATATTTATTTAAAAAGAAAGATTAAAGGTGTAAATTATGAATTTAGATGTAATTCATCATGTGGCAATTATCGTATCTGATTATGCGAAATCTCGTCATTTTTATGTTGATTTATTGGGTTTTGAAGTAATTAGAGAACATCATAGAGAAGATAGAAATGATTATAAGCTAGATTTAAAATTAGGTAGTTGTGAATTGGAGATTTTTGGTAAAGCAGATGCACCAAAACGTGTAAATAATCCGGAAGCTTGTGGACTTAGACATTTAGCTTTTAAAGTGGAATGTATAGAAAAGACTGTAGCAGAATTAGAAAAATTGGGCATTGAATGTGAACCAATTAGATGGGACGATTTTACACAGAAAAAAATGACATTTTTCAAAGACCCTGATGGACTACCATTGGAATTACATGAATAGAATATAAATATAATAAGAAAGAGATTTATGAATTTGTTTATATAGAGCAAAGGTAATAAATCTCTTTTTTATTTTAATAATCTTTTAATTTATCTCTAATAGATTTCTTATTGAATATGTTCATTAAAGATGATAATATAAGATTAATGAATATATTCAATGGAGGTTGAATTTACAATGAAGAAACTTAGAATTTTATTGATGATGGTGTTATGTTTAGCTTTTGCTTCTACAGCTGCATTTGCTGCTGCTGCAAACAAAGCAGTAGATAATGTGGTAAGTATGCATGGTCAGATTGTATCTATTAATGATGACATGATTACTATAAAAGATAAAAATTCTGATAATACAGTGGCTTTAATCGTGCGTTGGGATACTGAAATTTTAAATGGTAAAAATGGTGAAGATGTAGACCTCAATCGTTTACATGTAGGCGATGAATTAACAGCATATTATAGCTCTATTTCCACTCGTAGCCTTCCACCACAAAGCAGAGCATATGCACTTGTAATGGGTGATGGTCAGCATGATGGTATCTATATGCATGTTAGCAAAGTGGATAAAGTAAAAAATGGCGTTAAATTTTTAAATACTAATGAAGATATGTTCGTTACAATTCCTGAAAATGTAGAAGATGATGCTAAAGAATTAAAACAAGGTGATAAAGTTTTAGTATGGTATGATTTTGTAGCAATGAGCATGCCTGGACAAGCTACAGCTACAAAAGCAGTTATCTTAGACTAATTATTGTAAAAAGATAGCTCAGATTTTATCATTTTTATAAATTAGGGCTTCCTATAGTTTATTTAATGAATAAATGGCTATAGGAAGTCTTTTTGCTTATTTTATAAATTTTGTAAGGTTTTAGTTAATAGTGTATTTATAAGTGAAAAATTTTTTTGTATAATAAAGCAGTATAGTAAGTTTCTTGTAAATTTTAGTGATTTTGGTAAAGCGAGAAAGAAGGATTATATTGCTAAATAAAATTTTGTTAGGTTTAAATAAAAATTTAACAAAAATAATAAAAACCTTTATCTTTTTTTGGTTATTATTATGTGTCTATCGTTTGATTTTTATTTGGGGTATGAGTGAATATCTCAGTGCAGATAGTGGACATAATTTAATTCTTACAGCAATTTATAGTGGGGCAAAATTAAGTTTGCAAACAGCAGGCGGACTTACATTATGTATGCTTATTGGTTTTATCGCTGAAACTATATGGCATAGATTAAAATATTTTCGCTATATTTGTTCATTTGTGATTTTGTTTATAACTACATTATTATTTGTAGCTAGATTTCCTTTTTATCAACAATTTCATAGCGGTTTCAATCAAATGTTATTTACAGCAATGCATGAAGATTTATATGCATTATTTATTTCTTTAGTGGAAGAATTTCAGTTGCCATTGAAATTGCTATTAGTAATTGTTTTAGTTGCTATCTTGAATTATGCTTTTAATAAATTTTTAGTTTATAGTTTTAATGTTAAAAGATGGCAAATATTACCAGAGAAAATAAAAACTGTTTCCTTGCTCATGTGCATATATGTTTTAGGTACATTATCTTTATATGGCGGTGGCTGGAGCTGGAAATCTGGTGTGAATTGGGAAAATGCAGGGATTACAAATGATACATTTTTGAATGAGTCTATTTTAGATGATTACCAAGCTATTTATCGAGCATATGCAAATCAGATGCGTATGGAAGCTTGTAATGGACTTAGTTTTTCAGCGCAAAATGTGAGAGATTTAGCGAAATCTTTAACAAATAAAGATGGCGGAAATGATTTAAGTATATATTTAGCCAAAGAAGCAACAGGGGCTAAGATAGAAAAACCAAAACATATTTTTGTGATTGTATCAGAAAGTTATGCGAACTGGCCATTATTAGATAAATATAGCAATTTGCATATTGCTGATAATATGAAAAAAATAATCGCGGAAGATGATACGATTTATACTTCGCATATGTTGCCAAGTGGTTCAAGTACAGTAGGTGCTTTGATGACTATGGTTACAGGTATGGCAAATTCTAATTTATATTTGACAACTATGCCAGAAGCATTAGCAAATCCTTATATCACGGCAACAGCACCACAGATGAAAAATTTAGGCTATGAAACAAGTTTTTGGTATGCTGGCCCTGCTACATGGGAAAATATTCAAGAATTTACATTAGCACAAGGTTTTGATAATTTTTATAGTAGAGGAAATATTGACCCTAATGCTACAGGTAGCGTATGGGGCGCTGATGATGAATATTTATATGATGCTATTTTTAAACAGATTGATGATAATAAAATGACTTTTTCGGTGATTTTAAATACATCAAATCATTCACCATTTAATATTGACTTGGAAAAAGAAGGTTTTGATGCTAGTAAAGTAATTGAAGGTTTGCCTGATAAAGAAAAAAATAATCAAGAATTAATCAAAGAACTGGGTCATTTTTGGTATGCAGATAAGATGGCAAGCGATTTCATCAATAAAGTTAAAGCAAAATATCCAGATAGTTTATTTATTTTTGTGGGTGACCATGCTGATAGATATAATATCGATAAAGTACCTACGATGTATGAACGCTATAGCGTGCCACTTATCATCACAGGAAAAGGCATACAAAAAGATTTATTACCGGAAGATATGGCAGGAAGTCAAATAGATATTATGCCAACAGTGATAGATTTAATAGCTCCAGAAGGTTTTACTTATTATAGCGTAGGAAAATCTTTGAGTGAAAATAAATTAGGTCAAAGTTATGCTTTTTGGATAACTGCTGATGCTATCGGTAATACTGATGATTTAGTAGAAGAACCACAATATTTTAATCGTGAAGTCTTGCCAGATAGAACTGTTTTAGAAAATTATATCAATGGTGTAAGAGCTATTTCTTGGTGGCTTGGCAAATATGGTACAATTATAGATGAAGCCTTGTTGCAGTAAAATAAGAATAAGGTATAATTATATAGAAAAATAAAAAAGATAGGGTGAATAATTTTGAGTAATTTAGAAGTTGGTATTGTAGGATTGCCAAATGTGGGTAAATCTACATTATTTAATGCTATTACAAAAGCAGGTGCAGAAGCAGCAAACTATCCATTTTGTACAATTGAACCAAATGTAGGTGTTGTAGATGTTCCTGATGAAAGATTAAAAGTTCTTCATGAAATGTACAATTCTAAAAAAACTACTCCTGCAAGCGTAAGCTTTGTTGATATTGCAGGTTTAGTAAAAGGTGCTTCTCGTGGTGAAGGTTTAGGAAATAAATTCTTATCCCATATTCGTCAAGTAGATGCAGTAGCTCATGTTGTACGTTGTTTTGCTAGTGGTGATATCACTCATGTTGAAGGTAGTGTAGACCCAATTCGTGATATTGAAATCATCAACACTGAACTTTGTTTAGCAGACCTTGATTCTGTAGAAAAACGTTTAGATAGAGTTTCTCGTACAGCTAAAAGCGGTAATAAAGAAGCTCGTGCTGAAGAAGCTGTTTTGGAAAAAGTAAAAAAAGTAGTAGAAGAAGCTATTCCAGCACGTCAGGCAGAACTCAGTGAAGATGAATTAGAACTCATCAAAGATTTGAACTTATTGACTTTAAAACCTACATTATATGTAGCAAATGTAAGTGAAGATGAAGCTGCTACTGCTGAAAATGATAATGAATATGTAGCAAAAGTAAAAGAATATGCTCAAAAAGAAAATGCAGGCGTTGTAGTAATTTCTGCTAAAGTAGAATCTGAAATTGCAGAACTCGATGAAGAAGAAGCAAATGAATTTTTATCTGATTTAGGACTTGATGAATCTGGTCTTAATAAATTAATCAAAGCAGCTTTTAAATTATTAGGTCTTATGACTTTCTTGACAGCTGGTGAAGATGAATGTCGTGCATGGACTATTAAAGTGGGTACAAAAGCTCCACAGGCTGCAGGTAAAATTCACTCTGATATAGAACGTGGCTTCATTCGTGCAGAAATCGTATCTTATGATGATTTAGTAGCTTCTGGAAGTGTAGCAGCAGCTCGTGAAAAAGGTCAAGTTCGTGTAGAAGGTAAAGATTATATCATGCAAGATGGCGATGTTACACATTTCCGTTTCAATGTTTAATGCATAAATAAATATAGGGAAAATTCTTCCCTATATTTTATCTGGAAAATTTTAATAAAATTTTAATAATTTAATTAATTTGAAGCAAAAGGAGTGTTATTTATGCGTAAATTTAGTTTGGTCGGCTTAGTGATGGCTCTATGTATTTTATTTTCTTGTAGTCTAGTACAAGCACAGGATTTAAGAACAATTTCTGTAGATGGAAGCTCTACAATAAAAGTTGCTCCAGATAAAGCAACTATAAGTATTAGCATTGAAAATACTGCAAAAGATGCAAAATTGGCTTCAGCACAAAATGCTCAAATCATGCAAAATATTCAAAGTGCTATATTGGGATTAGCTATAACTAAAGATAAAATGCAGACAACAAATTATAATTTATATCCTGTATATAACACTAAAGATAATAGTAGAGAAATTATTGGCTACAATGTATCAAATGAAATTACTGTTACTATAGATAATATCGATATGGTAGGAACTGTGATTGATACAGCAATTAATGCAGGTGCTAGCAATGTAAATTCTATAGAATTTGGTTTAAAAGACAGCCAAGTTTATAAAGATAAAGTATTACAGCAAGCTATCGCAGATGCTAAACGTAAAGCACAAGTTGTTGCTAATAGTTTAGGAAAATCTATAGTAAATGTAGTCAGTGTAAATACTGGAAGCACATATATTGAAGCTAAAAATTTCAATAATGCTATGTATATGAGAGCAGCTGATGCAACAGGAGTAACTTCACCTATTCAAAGTGGTGATATCAGTGTTAGAGCAAATGTATCAGTTGTATTTGAAATGAATTAATTAGATGAAAAAAAGACTTTAGTTCATAGAGCTAAAGTCTTTTTTTGCTTAATATTATAATTTTTCACCAGCATATTTGATTAAAATATGACCACTTTTGCGATTTGTAGCAAGTGGAATATTGTGAACGTCGCAAATGCGAAGAAGTGCGTTGATATCAGGTTCGTGAGGCTGAGCGTTTAATGGGTCGCGCATGAAAATTACATAATCTACTTTTTCAGTTGCTACCATAGCACCGATTTGTTGGTCGCCACCTAAAGGGCCAGACATCATAGTTTCAACATTTAAATTATATTTTTCGTTTATTAATGTACCAGTTGTGCGAGTTGCTACAAGATGAAATTGTTTTAAAACATCAAGATGATTACCAACAAATTCAAGCATTTCTTCTTTTTTCTGGTCATGGGCAATTAATGCGATAGTTTTCATAAATTTAACACCTACTTAATAATATAATTCCTTTTCATTTGTTATGGAACAAAGAAAAGGAATATAGGAGAAATAATAAAACATAAAAGGATTTCCATATATTAATCTTCTTTGTATCGACATAAACATCTAAAGGATATTATAAGTATAAACTATTTGATTTTTTTGGTAAAGAAAAATTCAGGTAAAATAATTGCAAGATAAGGTATTAATAATTTTGATAGCTTGTTATATAATATTACTTTAAAGTGTTGATAGAGCATATTTATTGCGGTATAATTATAAAAAATGAATTGTATTCATATTTTGAAGAGGTGTGGGTGTGTATCCTATTAATTTAATTTTGGATAATAAGCCTTGTGTAGTCTTAGGTGGCGGACATGTAGCACTAAGAAAAGTAAAAGGTTTATTAGAGGCAAAGGCAAAAGTTACAGTTATCTCTCCTCAAATAGTAGAAGGTTTGGCTAAATTAGTGGAAACAAAATCTATAATTTGGCAAAAAAAATGCTATGAACAAGGAGATTTAACTGATTTTATTTTGGCTATTTGTGCTATAGGCAATGAAGAAGTAAATGCACAAGTTCGAAAAGAAGCAAATCAAAAAAAAGTGATATTAAATGTAGTTGATAGATTAGAATTTTGTGATTTTGCTTTGCCTGCAAAAATTAGAAGAGGTGATTTATTAGTAACTTTTTCAACTAATGGAAAATCACCAGCTTTATCTAGATATTTGCGTTGCAAAATGGAACGAGAATTTGACGAAACATATGCAAATTGGTTAGACAAATTAGTGCAATTAAGAAAAGAAGCTATTGAAAAATTGCCAACAAGTGATGACCGTGAAATCTTTTGGCGTAGTGCGTTAAGTGATGGTGTGATGGAACTTGTAAGGGCTAAAAAATATGATGAAGCGGAGGCGAGCATAAGAGATGCAATTAGTGGTTTTAGGGCTTAATCATAAAACTGTATCTGTAGAAGTACGTGAAAGATTTGCCATTTCTGTTGACAATATTAATAAAGGATTACGTCATTTAGATAATTATAATGGAATTAGTGAAGTTGTAATTTTATCTACTTGTAATCGCACAGAAATCTATGCTGTTGTAGATGATGCAAACGAAAATATGCAAGATGTAAAAGAGTTTTTCTTCACGCTTGCAGGAAGTGATGATGCAAAAGATGAGTATTTTTATTATCATGTAGATAAAGATTGTATACGTCATTTATTTGCAGTAGCTTCTAGCTTGGATTCACTTATCATTGGTGAAGGTCAGATTTTAAGTCAGGTAAAAAAAGCTTATTCAATGGCAAGAGAAGCTCAAGCAACAAGTACAATTTTAAATACTTTATTTCACCGTGCGATTACTACTGGAAAAAGAGTGCGTACAGAAACTAGAATTGCTTATAATGCAGTATCTGTTAGTTATGCCGCTGTACAGTTAGCTTTAAAGATTTTCGGCAGTCTAGAACATAGCAATACGCTTATCTATGGTGCAGGTCAAATGGCAGAACTCACTGCTCGTAATTTAATGGGCAAGGGTGCTAAGAAAATTTATGTAGCTAATAGACATTTTGATAAAGCACAGGAATTAGCTAGTCAATTTGGCGGTGAAGCAGTAGGTTTCCGTGATGCTTTGCGCAAAGCAAATGATGTAGATATTGTAGTAACTTCCACAGGAGCACCTCATTATGTAGTAAAACCTTGGGAAACACAATTATTCATGTCTAAGCGTAAAGGTAGACCGCTTGTTATCATTGATATAGCAGTGCCTCGTGATGTTGACCCAGATGTAGCAGAGATAAAAGGCGTAGAATTATATAATATTGATGATTTAGAAGCTGTAGTTGAAGATAATATCAAAGAACGTGAATATGAAGCATATCAAGCTCAAAAAATTATTGATGAAGAAGTAAATTCAATTTTAGAGCGTTTTCAATATTTATCTTGTCAGCCAGTAATGGCTCGTTTATCAACAAAAGCTGAGCGCATTCGTCGTCGCGAAGTGAAACGAGCAATGACAAAACTTGGCGATTTAACTGAAAGTCAGGTTAGAGAAATTGAACATATGTCACATATGATTGTTCGTAAATTATTGCGTGAGCCAATGATTAAGTTAAACAGTTTTGCAGGAACACAACAAGAAGATTATTATGTGAATGCTGTAACTAAGTTATTTAAAATAGATGTATTAAAAGAGAGGGAATAATAGTGCGTAAAAAGATTGTTATTGGTACACGTAGTAGTAAATTAGCATTATGGCAGGCAGAATATGTGGCAGATCGTCTACGTAAACAATATGAAGGTTTGGAAGTTGAATTGATGCATATTGTTACTAAAGGCGATAAAATTCTTGATGTGCCACTTGCTAAAATCGGTGGCAAAGGATTATTTACAAAAGAACTTGAAGTAGCAATGTTAGAAAAACGTGTAGATTTAGCAGTACATAGTTTAAAAGATATGCCTACTGTATTACCAACAGGATTATCTTTGACCACTATAACTAAGCGTTTAGATTGTGGAGATGCACTAGTTAGTCCAAAATATAAAACTTTAGAAAATTTACCACAAGGGGCTAAGGTAGGAACTTCTAGTCTTCGTCGCAAGGCTCAATTATTAAAAGCACGACCAGATTTAGATATTCATAGTCTTCGTGGAAATGTAAACACAAGACTTCGTAAATTAGAAGAAGAAAATTTTGATGCTATTGTTTTAGCAGTAGCAGGGCTTAAAAGATTAGGCTTTGGTGATAAAATAACACAGATTATTCCTCGTGAAATTTGTCTTCCAGCTGTAGGTCAAGGTGCTTTGGCTATAGAAACTAGAGAAGATGATGATGAAATAAAACAAATGCTTGAATTTTTGCATGATGATAAAACAGCAGATGCGACAAAAGCAGAACGTAGCTTTTTGGCTCGTGTGGAAGGCGGTTGTCAAGTGCCTGTTGGTGTCTATGCTCAAGTTGAAGATGATGACAATTTGTCTGTAGAAGCTGTAATTGGTTCTATTGATGGCAAATGTATAATTCGTGATAAAATCATAGGTTCAAGAGCTAATGCTAAAACTTTAGGAAAAGATTTAGCTGAAAAACTTTTGGCAAATGGCGGATTAAAAATTATGCAAAGTTTAGGTTTATGTTGTCCTGATGAAAATGCCCAATAAGTAATTGGGATTATAATATCTTTTGGAGGTTCTTATCAATGAATGGAATGGTTTATTTAGTAGGTGCAGGTCCTGGAGATTATCGCCTAATTACTTTAAAGGGAAAAGAATGTTTAGAAAAAGCAGATGTAGTTATTTGTGATTATTTAGCAGATAAACGTTTGATGGCTTTTGCTAAAGATGATGTAGAATATATCTATGTAGGTAAAAAAGCTGGCAATCACGCAATGCGTCAAGAAGACATCAGCCAACTTATCGCTGATAAAGCGAAAGAAGGAAAATGCGTGGTACGCTTAAAAGGTGGCGACCCATTTGTATTTGGTCGTGGCGGTGAAGAAGCAGAAGTTTTAAAGAAAAATAATGTGGCTTTTGAAATTGTACCAGGTATCAGCTCTGCTATTGCAGCACCTGCTTATGCGGGTATCCCTGTAACTAATCGCAAAGTTGCAGTATCTTTTGCTGTAATCACAGGTCATGAAGACCCAACAAAAGGAAAATCCGATATAAATTGGGAAAAATTAGCCACAGCTGTAGATACTTTAGTATTTTTGATGGGTGTAGGTAATTTACCACATATCACAAGTCAATTGATAAAATATGGAAGAAGTGCAGATACGCCAGCAGCCTTAGTGCGTTGGGGTACAAAAGCAGAACAAGAAGTATTAGTAACTACAGTAGGTAATGCTGTGGAAGATGTAAAAAAACATAATTTAAAACCACCAGCAGTTTTTGTAGTTGGTAATGTAGTAAATTTACGTCAGACAATTCAATGGTTTGATAATAAGCCGTTATTTGGCAAAAATATCTTAGTTACAAGAGCGCGTGAACAAGCTTCTAAATTGACAACAGCATTAGAAGATTTAGGGGCAAATTGTATAGAAGCTCCAGCTATAAAAATCACAACTCCTGATGATGATTTTGCAAGTTTAGATAAAGCTATCACTAAAATCGGTGAATATGAATGGATTATTTTCACTAGTACAAATGGTGTAGATAGATTTTTCGCTCGCTTAAATGAAAAAGGATTAGATGTACGTAGCTTAAGAGATGCTAAAATTGCAGCTATCGGTACAGCTACTGCAAGTAAATTAAAAAATTATGGTATCATCGCAGATAAAGTACCAACAATGTTTATGGCAGAAGGTATTTTAAATGTCTTAAAAGATGATATCAAAGAAGGTACAAAAGTTTTAATACCTAGAGCACAAAAAGCTCGTGAAGCTTTACCAATAGGGCTTCGTCAATTAGGTGCTGTTGTAGATGTAGCAGAAACATATACTACAAAAATGGCAGATACAAATAAAGAAGAAATAAAAGCTTTATTAAAAGAACATAAAGTAGATATGGTAACTTTTACAAGTTCTTCTACTGTAGAAAATCTTTTAAAATTAATTGATGAAGATAAATCTTTATTAGATAATGTGGCTAAAGCAAGCATTGGCCCTATCACAGCCAATACTTGTAAAAAACATGGGCTTACAGTTGATGTAGAAGCCGATGTATATACTATAGATGGTTTAGTAGCAAAAATAAAAAATTTTGGATGGTGACTATTGATGAAACTCAATACTTTAAGACCACGCCGTTTGCGTTTAAATAGCGCTGTTCGCGACATGGTTCGTGAAAATTCTTTATCTGTAAAGGATTTAATTTATCCTATCTTTGTGGTTGCTGGTGAAAATGTAAAAGAAGAAATTCCTAGTATGCCAGATGTATATCATCTTTCTGTAGATAATGCAGTAAAAGTAGCTAAAGAAGTTTATGAACTTGGAATTCCAGCGATTGAAGTTTTTGGTCTTCCTGAATATAAAGATGAAATAGGTTCTAGTGCATGGGATTTAAATAGCCCTGTACAACGTGCTATGCGTGCAATAAAAGAAGCTGTGCCAAACCTTGTAATTGTTGGTGATGTATGCCTTTGCCAATATACAACACATGGTCATTGTGGTCAGCTTTGTGGTCATGAAGTAGATAATGATGCTACTTTGAAATTATTAGCAAAAGTTGCTGTAAGCCAAGCTCAAAGCGGTGCAGATATTATTGCTCCATCTGATATGATGGACGGCAGAATTGCTGTAATTCGTGAAGCTTTAGATGAAGCTGGATTTAAAAATGTATCTATCATGTCTTATGCAGTAAAATATGCTTCTGGATATTATGGACCATTTAGAGATGCAGCAGATTCTGCTCCTCAATTTGGTGATAGAAGAGCTTATCAGATGGACCCTGCTAATAGCCGTGAAGCTATGAAAGAAGTAGAACTTGATATGGAAGAAGGAGCAGATTTCATCATGGTAAAACCTGCTTTATGTTATCTCGATATCGTTCGTCAAGTTCGCGATAAAATTGATCGTCCTATAGCTGTATATAATGTAAGTGGTGAATATTCCATGGTAAAAGCAGCAGCTCAAAATGGCTGGATTGATGAAAAACGCATCGTTATGGAAACACTTCTAAGCATGAAACGTGCAGGTGCAGATATCATCATCACATATCACGCTATTGATGTAGCAAAATGGTTAAAAGGCTAAAAACTTGTTCATTTCTTTGATGACAAAGAAACGAACCAAAGAAAACCACCGCAGATAAAATTTGAACTTTGAACATAATTATCACTTCATACAACGCTTAGAAACTCGCTTCGCTCAAATATTCAGACTAAAACCGTATTCAGTGATAATTATGTTCAATAACCTAAAGGTTACCATTCAAATTTTATAATGCGGAAAAAATAGTACGGTATTATTAATAAATACCAAATTTTCCCGCGTTAGCAGACTTTTACGGTAGCTGAAAGCTATTGGCAAAGATAAAATTAGGGCTACGGTTTTTAGCTCTACTGTTTGAGCGAAGCGAGTTTAGAGCGTTGTAGACATAATTTTATCTTTGACAAAGTAAAATCAATATCGCGGGTGGTTTTTCTTTTTGGTTCATTTTTCTTTTGACTAAAAGAAAAACGAATGAGCGAACACTTGTAATAATTCTTTTTTTATGCTAAAATATCATTCATGAGCAGTTTCTCATGTAAGACTGCGGTATTCGGGTCTCGCGCAATGGAGACTCATGAACCCCGCCAGGTCCGGAAGGGAGCAACGGTAAGTGATCATCTTCATGTGCCGTGAGGGCGCCTGAATACCGTGTTCTTACCTGAGAAGCTGTTTTTTTTATATCCAAAAATAGGAGGGGAGCATTTATTATGGCTTATATGGCACTTTACCGAAAGTGGAGACCACAAGATTTTTCGGATCTTATAGGCCAAGAACATATCAGTGAAACTTTATCTAATGCTATAAGTACAGGTAAAGTAGCTCATGCATATTTATTTTCTGGACCACGTGGTACAGGGAAGACAAGTACAGCTAAGATTTTGGCGAAGGCTTTAAATTGTGAGCATGGACCGACACCAACACCTTGTAATCAATGTGTATGTTGTCAAAAAATAAATGATGGTTCATTCATGGACGTTTTTGAAATAGATGCGGCTTCCAATCGTGGTATTGATGAAATTCGTGATTTACGTGAAACAGTGAAATTTGCTCCTGTAGATGGTAAATATAAAGTATATATCATCGATGAAGTTCATATGTTGACGACAGAAGCTTTTAATGCTTTGCTAAAAACATTAGAAGAACCACCATCTCATGTTGTATTTATTTTGGCAACAACAGAAGTGCATAAGGTGCCAATAACAATACAATCACGTTGTCAAAGATATGATTTTAAACGCATAACCAAAGATGATATCTTAAAACGACTTGTGCTGATTACTGGTGAGATGGGGCTAAATGCAGATAAAGATGCATTGTCTATTATTGCTATTCAAGCAGATGGCGGTATGCGTGATGCACTCAGTTTATTAGACCAATGTCTTGCTTTTACCAAAGATGAACTCACTGTTACACAAGTGAGAAAAGTATTAGGGCTTGTAGGTCATGATTGGGTATGGCAGATAACAGATGCTCTAGCTAAAAAAGATAGTCAAACGATTTTAACTATCCTTGATGAAGTAATAGCTCAAGGTAAAGAAATAAAACAATTATTGAACGAATTAGTATTGCATTTTCGTTCGATTATGCTGTATAAAGCTTCAAATAAATTATTAAATTTAAATATGTATTTTGAAGATGAAGAGATATTATCTCGCCAAGCTAAAGAATTTACGCATGACCAGATAATGCAAATTATTCAAAAAATACATGAGGCTATTAACGAAATAAAATGGGCAAGTCAACCTAGAATAACGGCAGAAGTTTTATTTTTAAAATTATGTTGGCAAGGCGAAGTTGAAAATAATAATTCAGAAAAAATAATGCCGATGATGAATAATATACCTGCAGTAAATAACAAAGGTGCTTCAGAAGCAAAAATAATGGCGCTAGAACAGACTGTTTCTCGTTTGGATAGAATAGTCAAAGCACTTAGTAGCCAGTTGGCTAATATGCAAGAGCAGTATAAATCAGCTCCAATGACAAATGCGCCAATGATGAATACTTCTGTAGAGCCAAGACAAAATACAGTAAAAAGAGCTTCAAAAATAGTTAAAAATGAGCCAGTGCATACTAATATAATGCCGATGGAAAATGCTGATGCTACAGCTATTTGGCAAAATGTATTGGCAGGGCTTAATGCTCGTCGCAAGAAAGTTGTAGTAGCTTGTGTAAATAGAGCTCTACCTTATCGTATAGCAGATAATCAATTTTTTATCCATTTTGATAGCCCATTTTTACAAGCTCGTACAGAAAAAGATGATTATCGTTTATTGATAGAAGAAGTATTAGAAAATGTAACAGGTCATAATTTGCGTTTAGTCTGTACTTGTGGAGATTTGAAAATAACGCAAATGCCACAGGTTAATACTACTTTAAATAATAATGTTGATAAAATACAGGAAATAAAAGCGCCAAAAGTAACAATTCCTATGATTGAAGATGAAGATGTATTGCCACAAGGTGATTATCAAGCAGATATTCCTATGCCTACAGATGAAGATTATGTAGATATAGCACCAACAGATGTGGATTATGATAATATGACACCAGAAGGTAAACATACATTACAGACGGCGATTGAGATTTTTGGTGGAAAAATAATTCCTGAAGATAATAAATAATAGATAATTGACGATTTTATTTTATTTTGATACTCTAAATAGAGAAAAATATTTTATATGGAGGTATTTTGATGTTTAATCAAGGTAATATGGCTGGCATGATGAAAAAAGTTCAGAAAATGCAAGCTGATATGAAAAAAATGCAAGATGAACTTAAAAAGAAAACTGTTGAAGTAAGCGTTGGTGGCGGTGTTGTTAAAGTCGTTATGAACGGTGAAAAACAGATGCAGTCCCTTGTTATTGATAAAGCTGCAGTAGATCCAGAAGATGTAGAAATGTTACAAGACCTTATTTTATCTGCTGTAAATCAGGCTATGGTAAAAGTAGATGAAATGATGGCTAGTGAAATGAGCAAATTAACTAGTGGTTTAAATCTTCCTGCTGGATTATTCTAATGAGATATATTGAGCCTATGGCTAAGCTAATTGAACATTTTCGTGCTTTACCAGGAATTGGTTCAAAGACAGCTGTACGCTTAGCATATCATATTTTAGACATGGAGCCTGCCCAAGCAAAAGCCTTGGCGCAGGCTATTATTGAAGCTAAAGAAAAAATTGGCTTTTGTAGTTGTTGTTTTAATCTCAGTGATACAGACCCTTGTGCTATTTGCACTTCTCCAAATAGAGATCATTCTATTATTTGTGTAGTAGAACAGCCCAAAGATGTAGTGGCTATGGAACGTATGCGAGATTATAAAGGCGTTTATCATGTATTGCATGGAACTTTATCGCCAATTGAAGGAGTAGGGCCAGAGGATATTCATATCAAAGAATTATTAAATCGTCTATATGATGATAAAGTGAAAGAAGTTATCATGGCTACTAATCCTAATATTGAAGGCGAAGCAACAGCTATGTACATTGCCAAATTATTAAAACCACTAGGTATAAAAGTAACAAGAATTGCTCATGGACTTCCTGTTGGTGGCGATTTAGAATATGCAGATGAGGTAACTTTAGCTAAAGCTATTGAAAATCGTCGAGAAATGTAAGTTCATTTAGAACAAAGGTTGTGATTTTATGGTTGAATCTACATTAGTTATTGCTTTTTTTGTGGGCTTATTGATTTTATGTGTATTCACTAAAATTTTTTCTATGCCACTAAAAATCTTATGGAATTGCATTTATAATAGCATAATAGGTGCTATTGTTTTATATATTATAAATTTCTTGGGATTTGTATACATTCCGATTAATTTTATAACGGCATTGATAGCAGGGATATTTGGAGTACCAGGAGTATTGGTATTAGCGATTTATTCTATGTTATAAGAGCTACAGTTTTGGCTGTAGCTTTTTTTGTAGGCAAATTTATAAATAATTAATTAGATAATTGATTGATTATGCTTTATATGTTAAAATAACTATTAATTAAATAAAAAATAACTATTAAAAAAGAGAGTGTGTATAATGAATTTCAAAAAAATATTAGCAATTGTGATGGTGTGTGTTTTTGCTTTTAGTGGTATTGGCATGGCAAAAGCAAAATCTGGCGGTGGCAGTTTCAAAGCTCCAGCTAGTACAACAAAATCTTTAACACCTTCTACAAAATCAACAACAACTACAACACCAAAAACTGATGCACCAAAGACAAATGCTACAGAAGCACCTAAGTCCAATGCAACTACAAATAATACAACAAATAATGCAAGTACAAATACTGCAAATAAAACTAACACTACTACAAATACAGCAAACAATCAGCAATCTGGTAGCCGTTGGGGTAGTGCTTTAAGAAATATTGGTTTATTTGCTGGTGGTATGTTCTTAGGTAGCATGCTCAGCAATATGTTTGGTCTTGGCGGATTTATGGGTGATATTTTAGGTTTAATTGCCAATGTGGTACTTATCGGTATCGTAGTAATGGTAATTATGGCTATTTATCGTAAACTTTTTGGCAAAAAAAATGAAACTAATGCTTATGCTAGCAGTAGATATGATGAAAATAATTTCCGTTGCCCTAATTGTGGATGGATGGCACCAGATAGAAATAATCCTCCAAAATTCTGCCCTGAATGTGGGAACCGTTTAAATGGTGCAAATCAAAATGAATATCAACAATATAATCAATATACAAATGAACAAGATGCGGAATATACAGAGTCTAAAAGTGGTAAAATAATAGATATTACACCACCAAAAGATAAGGATAAATTTTAATTAAATAATGATTTTATCTATAAAAGCGACACTATTTAAAAGTGTCGTTTTTTATTTTTTAGATAAAATTTGCCTAGATGTGATAAAATGAAAAATGTGTATATTTAGGAGGCGATAATTTTGAATGTATCACAAGCACAAAAAGGAAGAACTTATCTTGTAAAAAAAGTAAATTTAGAGGGAAATATTGAACGTCGTTTAGAGATGCTCGGCATGACAGACCAAGTAAAACTTATGGTTTTAAATAAAAAAAATCAAGGTGCTGTAATCATAAAGGTACGTGGCACTCGTTTTGCCATAGGTAAAGAAATAGCAGATGCTATAGAAATCGAGGAAATAGAAAATGAGTAAAGATGTTCATGTAGCTTTTATTGGTAATCCTAATTGTGGGAAAACTACTTTATTTAATGCTTATACTGGTGCGCATTTAAAAGTTGCTAATTGGCCCGGTGTAACAGTAGAAAAAAAAGAAGGAGCAATGCAATTTCACAATGAAAATTATAAATTAGTGGATTTACCAGGAATTTATAGTTTGACTTCATATACTATGGAAGAGCAAGTATCACGTCAATATATATTAGATGATGAAGTCGATATAGTTGTTGATGTGGCAGATGCTTCTTCTTTAGAGCGAAATTTGTATTTAGCATTGCAACTTATTGAATTAGGTAAGCCAATGGTTCTAGCTTTAAATATGATGGATATTGTTGAAGAGCGAGGCATGGATATCGATTTTCATAGATTGCCAGAAATGCTAGGGATACCAGTAGTCCCTGTCAGTGCTAGAAAAAAACGTGGTCTGGAAATCTTAATGCATGCAGTTGCTCATCATCAGGGTGAAAAAATTAAAGATAAAATAGAACATCATCATGGTGAAGAAATTTTAAATCGTAAACATAGACATAATCATCATAAAGATTGTGTAGTTGTTTATAGTGATGAGATTGAAGATAAGATAGATATTATCGAAGAAGCTCTCGTTGAAAAATATGGTCAATTACCTAATTTGCGTTGGCATGCAATCAAAGAATTAGTACAGGATAAAGAAATTATTGAAAAATATCCTTTAGATTTGCCTGATGTATTGGATAGAAGTTATGAAAAAGATATCATCAAGCAAAAATATGATTTTATCGAAGAAATAATACAAGAGGTATTAGTAAATAAAGATAAAGAAGCACGTTCTACAGATAGAATAGATGCTGTGCTTACTGATAATGTTTGGGGTATTCCGATTTTCTTGGCTATTATGGCATTTATTTTCTTTTTAACTTTTACTATAGGTGATATTTTTAAAAATTATTTAGTAGAAGGAATAGATATTGTAAGCAATGATTTGATGGCAATATTGAATTCTATAGATGTCAGTCCGATTATATCGTCATTGTTAATTGATGGGGCTATAGCTGGTATTGGTGGTATATTAGCATTTTTACCGAATATATTTATTTTGTTCTTAGCTTTAGCTGTGTTAGAAGATAGTGGATATATGTCGCGTGTGGCTTATGTTATGGATTCAGTAATGGGAAAAATCGGTTTATCAGGTAGAGCATTTATTCCTTTATTATTGGGATTTGGTTGTTCAGTGCCAGCAATTATGGCATCAAGAGCTTTAGAAGACCCGAAGGATAGATTGCGTACTATTTTAGTAACGCCATTTATGTCATGTAGTGCTAGACTTCCAATATATATTTTATTTTCAGGAATGTTTTTCCCAGAATATGCGATGTTTGTAGCTTTTTCTATGTATGTAATCGGCATAGTTATGGCGATAATTATTGCTAAAATCTTTTATAAGGTGAGCGATAAGAGCGATAAAAAAGTATTGTTGATAGAACTTCCAGAATATAAATCACCAAATGTAATGTCTATATTTTTATATGCTTGGGAAAAAGTTAAATCATATTTAGCAAAAGCTGGTACAACTATTTTCGTAGCTTCAATAATTATTTGGTTTATTTTAAACTTTAATTTCTCCGGTATGGTAGATATCAGTGATAGCTTTGGAGCTCAAATTGGTCGATTGATAGCACCTATTTTAGTTCCTGCTGGACTTGGTTTATGGCAGATTGCAGTGGCTTTGATATCTGGTATTGCAGCAAAAGAAGTTGTTGTAGCAAGTTTGAGCGTATTGTATGGTATTTTAAATATCAATTCATCAGAAGGCATGAATACTTTAGTTGGTCAATTAGCACAAGTTGGTTTTCATGAATTAAATGCTTATGTTTTGATGGTATTTTGTTTATTATATACTCCATGTATAGCTAGTATTGTAACTATAAAGAAAGAAACTAATTCTACAAAATGGACTTGTTTTGCAATATTTTTCCAATTATTGATTGCATATTTAGTAGCAGTTATTATCTATCAAGTAGGTAGCAATATTTTATATTAATATTTAATTTTTGTTTGAACAGTGTTTATGAGAGTTTAATTATTTATAAAACTCTTGTAACACTGTTATTTTTTTATTAAATATATGGGAATAGTGCTATAATCAGTGTTATTGAGAGCGATTTTCATGATATAATATAAATAAAAGTATGATAAGTAAAGGTGTAAAGATGAATTTGAAGTACAAGTTTTTTGATTATTTGCCCCAAGAGGCAAAAGATATACGCACAGAAGTATTTATGAATGAACAAAAATTTGAAAATGAATTTGATGATATAGATGATATTGCGTATCATTTAATTATTTGGGAAGGAGAAAAAGCTATAGCAAATGCGAGATTATATCGAGAAGATGATGAGAAAAATTCATATATAATTGGCAGATTAGCAGTGCTTAAAGAATATCGTAAATGTCATATAGGCACTAAATTGATGAATTTATTAGAGGAAAAAGTGAAAGCTTTATCAGGTGAAAAAATAAGTTTATCTGCACAATGTAGAGCGAGAGCTTTTTATGAAAGTTTAGGATATAAAGCAAGTGGAGATATTTATTTAGATGAATATTGCCCGCATATACATATGGAAAAATTAATAAAGTAAAATTTAAATAGTATGGATAGAGAATGAAGAAAGGGTATGATTTTGTGAGGATTGTTGGTATTATAATTATCATTTTAGTATTGGGCTTTTTTGGAGGCTATGGCATAATGCAATCGCAGATAGACGACCAAAAAGAATTTAAAGGAGTAAAAAATGTTATTCCTATGGATAATAGAACAGAACAACAAATTGAACAGCATGATGTAAAAGTGGAAAAATCAGGAATAATATCAAAGGAACAAGCTGAAATTATTGTTTTAGAAAATGCAGATATGGAAGCTAAAGATATCAGTCGATTAAAGACTAAAATAGAAAATTATTATGGTAAAGATATTTATGATATAGAATTTTATGCTGATAATAAAGAATATAATTATAATGTAGATATGTATGGTGGAGAAATTTTGGCAATGGATTATGAGATTGATAAAAAATATTATGCCAAATTATCTGGAAAACCAGTAGATGAAGCGGGTGCTATTGAATTAGTAAAAGCACAAATTCCAAATTGTACTACAGGTGATATTAAATTGAAATTAGAACATGATGATGACTATTTACAATATGAAGGTAGAGCACAAGTCAATGGTGTTTTATATGAATTTACCATAGATAAAAATACAGGAACTTTCGTAGAATGGAAATGGAAAAATCATAAATAAAAATAAGCTATAGCAAAGTAAAATTTTAATTGCTATAGCTTATTTTTTATAGACTAATCTTAGCCTTTTACAACGATATTTACAAGTTTTTTAGGAACGCTGATTACTTTAACGATAGTTTTACCTTCGATTAAGCCTTTGATTTTTTCATCAGCAAGAGCGATTTCTTGTTGTGCTTCACGAGTAGCAGAGGAAGATACCATTATTTTGCTACGTAATTTACCATTTACTTGAACAACAACTTCAACTTCATCAGCAATAGTAGCTTTAGGGTCGAATGTTGGCCATGTAGTATGATGTACGCTACCTGTTTGACCAATTTGTTGCCAAAGTTCTTCAGTAACATGTGGTGCAAATGGTGCTAAAAGTTTAATTAAGTTGATAACTACTTCGCGAGCAAGACCTGCATTTAAGTTGCCATCTTTGAATACATAGAAAGCATTTACAAGTTCCATGATGGAGCTAATTGCAGTGTTGAAAGTACCACGAGTACCGATATCTTCAGTTACTTTTTCAATAGTAACGTTTAAAATACGGAATAATTCTTTTTCTTCTTTAGTGAGTGCTTTTACATCAAAAGTTGGATTTTCTTTAACTTTATCAGCATAGGAAAGAATAATTCTCCATACACGCTGAATGAAACGCCAAGCACCTTCAACACCTTGGTCACTCCATTCAAGGTCACGTTCTGGTGGAGCAGCAAATAAAATAAAGAGACGAGCAGTATCTGCACCATATTTTTTGATGATTTCTTCAGGAGATACAACATTTCCTTTAGATTTACTCATTTTAGAACCATCTTTGATAACCATACCTTGAGTTAAAAGGTTTGTAAATGGTTCATCAAATTCTACAAGACCTGCATCTTTTAATACTTTTGTGAAGAAACGGGAATATAATAAATGCAAGATAGCATGTTCAATACCACCGATATATTGGTCAACAGGGAGCCAATAATTGATAGCATCTTTGCTAAATGGAGCTTTATCATTATGTGGATCAGCATAGCGCATATAGTACCAGGAAGAGCAGATGAATGTATCCATAGTATCTGTTTCACGTTTTGCAGGTGCACCACATTTTGGACATGTGCAATTTACGAAATCTTCAGCTTGAGCAAGTGGAGAAGTTGCACCAGTTTCAAATTTTACATCTTTAGGTAATTTTACAGGTAATTGTTCTTCAGGAACGAGAACTTCACCGCAATGAGGGCAATAAATAATAGGAATTGGAGCACCCCAATAACGTTGACGGGAGATGAGCCAATCACGTAAACGATAATTTACACGACGTTTGCCGAGATTATTTTCTTCGAGCCAATCAATCATAGCTGTGATAGCTTTACGATTATTCATGCCAGTGAATTGACCAGACTCTACAAGTTCACCATCTTCAACGTATGCATTTTCCATAGTTTTAAGTGTTAAATTATGTTCTTTATTTTGAATAACAATTTTCATTGGTAAATTGTATTTTTTAGCAAACATAAAGTCACGTTCATCATGAGTAGGAACACCCATAACAGCACCAGTACCATATTCAAAAAGAACATAGTTTGTTACCCATACAGGAACTTTTTCGCCATTGAATGGATTTATAGCATAAACGCCTGTGAACATACCTTTTTTCTCAGATTCACTAGAAGTACGTTCGATTTCATTCATATTGTGTACTTCTTCAATGAATTTTAAGATTTCTTGTTCGTTTTCTTTGCCTTTGATGAATTTTTTTACAAGTGGATGTTCTGCTGCAAGTACAACATAAGATACACCAAATACAGTATCAGGGCGAGTTGTATAAACAGAAATTTTTTCATTGTAATCAGGTACATCAAAGCTAAATTCAGCACCTTCACTGCGACCAATCCAGTTATCCTGCATGATTTTTACGCGGTTTGGCCAGCCTTCAAGTTTATCAAGGTCTTTTAATAATACATCAGCATAATCTGTGATTTTTAAGAACCATTGTTCAAGGTCTTTTTTCACTACTGTATCATCACAGCGCCAGCATTTACCATCAATAACTTGTTCATTAGCAAGTACAGTATGGCAAGTTTCACACCAGTTAGCAGAAGCTTTTTTCTTATAAGCTAAGCCTTTTTTATAGAATAATTCAAAGAGCCATTGAGTCCATTTATAATAATCTTCATGGCAAGTAGCAACTTTTCTATCCCAGTCATAAGAAAGACCCATTTCTTTTTGTTGACGAGTCATGTTTGCCATATTATCTTCAGTCCAGTCAGAAGGACTAACGCCATGTTTGATAGCTGCGTTTTCAGCAGGCATACCGAATGCGTCAAAGCCCATTGGATGAAGTACATTGAAACCATTCATAGTTTTATAACGAGCAATAACATCACCGATGGAGTAATTGCGAACATGTCCCATATGTAAATTACCAGATGGGTAAGGGAACATTTCAAGTACATAATATTTTGGTTTGTTTGGGTCCATATTAATCTGGTAAGCTTTTGTTTCGTCCCAGATTTTCTGCCATTTTTTTTCAATGGATTGAGGACAATATTTTTCCATAAAATTAACACTCCTATACTATTTTTGGACATTAAAAAAGCCCCTGGCAAAATGCCAGGGACGAATTATCGCGGTACCACCCTGATTGATAACAAAAAGTTATCCTCTTTAAAATCTTAACGGGATTAGCGGTGCTTTTGCACTCCTCCACAGCGAGTTCAATTACATGATTATAGGCTCGCATCAACCGCCTACTTTCTGAAAAATCCTTAAATAATTTACTACTCTGTATCATTGGATTTGAATTTGATATAAACAAATATCATTATACTTAGCTATAATATTAAAGTCAAGTAATATTGTTACATTGTTAATTTTTTATATAATTAAATACCTGATATTTTATAGGTGTATAATTGAGAAAAAATAGAAAAAAATTGAGAATATAGCAGTTTTTAAAATTGATTTCCTACTAAAATAATAGTAAAATATTTATGAGGTGATTTTGATGAAGGTTTCAACAAAAGGTCGATATGCATTGAGAACAATGATTGATTTAACAGTGAATAATACAGGTAATCCCATTCCGCTAAAAGATATTGCAACTAGACAGAATATAAGTTTGAAATATATGGAACAGATAATTTCTTTATTGATAAAAGCAAAATTAGTAAAAAGCGTGCGAGGAAATAATGGAGGTTATTTATTAGCAAAATCTAGTATGCAATATACAGCTGGCGATATTTTGCGAGCAGCTGAAGGAGATATGGCTCCAATTGCTTGTATTGAAAAAGATCATTGTAATTGTAATAGAGCTGATTATTGTAGTGTATTGCCATTTTGGTTAGGCTTGAATAAAGTAATAAATGGTTATTTAGATAGTGTTACTTTATCAGAATTGGCAAGACAAGCTAAAGAAACTAACGCAATGATTACTTGCCAACAAAATGAAAAAGAAAATAAAAAAGATAAAAAATAATCCTTAGTATTTATGCTGAGGATTATTTTATTTTACATAGGATTATCATAAATTAATCAATAAAATGAAAAAATGATTAAAATTATATTTTTTAAAAAATATACAAATTTACATTTTTTGTATTGTGTATATTTTATTTTGCCTATATAATATAAAAATATGACTATAATCGTAATACATTAAAAGAAAGGATTTTATTATGCAAGTAAAAATTAGTGATGTAGTTGTAACGGGTTTTGCATTATTTGCAATGTTTTTTGGTGCAGGAAATGTAATATTTCCTCCATATTTAGGTATGACCTCTGGAACAGAGTGGTTAACAGGTTTCTTATGTTTCATATTTATTGATGTATTTTTATCTTGTATCGGAATATTTACTATAGTTTATGGTGGCGGTGGCATTAAAGCCTTAGAAAGTGTTGTAGGTAAAATTCCAGGCATGATTTTAAATGTAGCAGCTGTATTATGTACAGGTGTATTGATTGCTCCACCAAGAACAGCAGCGACTACTTTTGAAATGAGTATTGCGCCATTTACAGATAAGATTTCCTTATTTGTATTCTCTATTATTTTCTTTGGTATAGTATTTGCTTTTACTATTCGCCCTACACGTTTTGTTGATATAATCGGTAAATTTTTAACACCTGTACTCATTATTTGTACATTTATTTTGATTATCGCAGGTATTCTCAGCCCTATTGGTGAAATCGCAGCTCCAGTATCCCAAACAGTTGCTGAAGATGGTATCATCGCTGGCTATCAAACAATGGATATCTTAGTTGTATCTGGTTTTGGTCTTGTAATGCTCAACACTTTACGTTTAAAAGGATATGTAGAACGTAAATCCCAGATAAAAGCAATCATTGGTGTTTGTATCGTTGCTGGTATTTTATTATCTTTAATTTATGGTGGTTTAGCTTATTTAGGTGCTACTTCTAGTGTTGTTTTAGGTAATAATAATCTCAACCAAGCACAGCTTATTGTAGCTATTACAAATCATTTAATGGGTCATACAGGTATGATTATTTTAGGTATAATCGTAGGTTTTGCTTGTTTGACTACTGCTGTAGGTCTTATCGGTTCCACAGCTTGCTTCTTTGAAGATTTTACAAACAAAAAAATTAAATATCCTGTATGGGTTGTTATCAATACATTAATTAGTATTTCTCTTTGTAATTTAGGTTTGACTACTATTATAAATGTAGCAGTACCAATTTTAACAACAATTTGCCCACCATTCATGATAACAGTATTATTGTTATTATTCCGCAATCAAATTAAAAATACTTTAGTTTATAAAGGTATTGCTTTAGTGGCATTTTTATATGGTTTGATTTCCACAATTCAATCTTATATGTAATTTTAAATTATTATTTGTGAAATATTTATGAGATAAAAATAAAAACTAGGGAGTATATTCTTCCTAGTTTTTTTATATAATATTATTTATCTTTTATATAGGCTATAGGTATAGCTATTGCTAGAAACTTCTACTAAATGATATAATTATAACAATAAAATAATTAATGGAGGAACAACGTTGGACGCAAAACATATTAGAAATTTTTCGATTATTGCTCATATCGACCATGGTAAATCTACTTTGGCAGATAGATTAATTGAATATACAGGTACGCTCACTGAACGTGAAATGGAATCTCAAGTTTTAGATAGCATGGATTTAGAGCGTGAACGTGGAATTACAATTAAAGCACAGACTGTGCGTTTACACTATAAAGCAAAAGATGGCGAAATCTATGAATTAAACTTAATTGACACACCAGGCCACGTTGACTTTAACTATGAAGTATCTCGTAGTTTAGCAGCTTGTGAAGGTGCGTTATTAGTTGTAGATGCTACTCAAGGTGTAGAAGCACAGACTTTGGCAAATGTTTATTTAGCTTTAGAACATGATTTAGAAATCATTCCTGTAATCAATAAAATCGATTTACCAAGTGCTGAACCTGAAATGGTAAAACAGGAAATTGAAGATATCATTGGTTTAGATACTTCTGATGCAGTACTTGCAAGTGCAAAAGCTGGAATTGGTATTGAAGATATCTTAGAACAGATTGTACAAAAAATTCCTGCTCCACCAGATGACAGTGATAAACCATTAAAAGCACTTATTTTTGACTCTTATTTTGATGCTTATAAAGGTGTAATTGCTCATATTCGCGTAATTGATGGTTCAATCAAACCTGGCATGAAATTAAAAATGATGGCAACAGGTAAAGAATTTGAAGTTACAGATATCGGTTGCTTTAGACCACAGCCAGTTAATATCAATATGTTAGAAACTGGTGAGGTAGGATTTGTCGCTGGTAGCCTTAAAAATGTGCGTGATGTTCGCGTTGGTGATACTATTACTGATGCTAATAATCCGGCTAGTGAAGCATTACCAGGTTATCGTGGTGTAACACCGATGGTATATTGTGGTTTATATCCAGTTGATAGCTCTGATTATGAAAATTTAAAAGATGCTTTAGAAAAATTACAATTAAATGATGCAGCTCTTACTTTTGAACCAGAAACTTCTATTGCTTTAGGTTTTGGTTATCGTTGTGGTTTCTTAGGTCTTTTACACATGGACGTTATTCAAGAACGTTTAGAACGTGAATATAAATTAAAACTCATAACTACAGCACCAAGCGTTATTTACCATGTATATAAAACTAATAAAGAAATGGTAAAAATTGATAACCCAGCTTCTATGCCATCTCCTACAGAGATTGAACATATTGAAGAACCTTATGTAAAAGCTACTGTAATCGTACCTAATGATTATGTGGGGCCTGTAATGGAGATTTCTCAAGAAAAACGTGGCGTATTCAAAACTATGGATTATCTTGATGTAAATCGTGTAATGGTAATTTATCACATTCCACTTAGTGAAATTATCTATGATTATTTTGATAAATTAAAATCTGCTACTCGTGGATATGCTTCACTTGATTATGAAATGACAGATTATCAGACATCTAAATTAGTAAAACTTGATATCTTGTTAAATGGGGATCCTGTAGATGCTTTATCCACTATTGTTCATGTAGATAAAGCAGCAGCTCGTGGTCGTCAATTAGCGGAAAAATTAAAAACTATAATTCCACGTCAAATGTTTGAAATTCCTATTCAGGCAGCAGTGGGCAATAAAATTATTGCTCGTGAAAATGTACGTGCTATGCGTAAGGATGTACTTGCAAAATGTTATGGTGGGGATATCACACGTAAACGTAAATTATTAGAAAAACAGAAAGAAGGTAAAAAACGTATGAAAGCTGTAGGTTCTGTAGAAGTTCCACAAGAAGCTTTCATGGCGATTTTAAAAATAGACTAATGGGATTTGGCATATATATTCATATTCCATTTTGTAAACAAAAATGTTTTTACTGCGATTTTGCTTCAACTGCAAAAAAAGTAGATGAAACTTTATATGAACAGTATATAAATGCACTTTGTCAGGAAATAACCATGTATCAGTCGTTATTTCCTGATATTTGTATTGATACGATTTATTTTGGTGGCGGAACTCCTTCGATTTTGCCACCAAATTTAATTATACGAGCATTAAATACTGTAAAGGCAAATTTTGCGTTAAATTCTGATATAGAAATAACTTTAGAAGCAAATCCAGGAACTGTAAATGAGCAAAAATTACAGTATCTTTATCAAAATGGAATTAATAGATTGAGTTTTGGTGTACAAGCAGTACAAGATGATTTATTGCAAAAAATAGGGCGAATTCACACGATAAAAGAAGCTGATATGGCTATAGAAATGGCTCAGAAAATAGGTTTTAAAAATATAAGTGTGGATTTGATGTATGGACTACCTGGGCAAACATTAGAGATGCTCAAAGAAGCTGTATTTTGGGTAGTAAATAAAAATATACAACATATTTCTATTTATGGTTTACAAATAGAAGAAAATACCGTTTTTGGCAGATTATATGACCAAGGGAAATTGATATTGCCATCAGAAGACGAAAGTGAAATGATGTATGATTATTTGACAGAGCAATTGCCTAAATATAATTACAATCGTTATGAAATATCTAATTTTGCGAAGATTGGTTATGAAAGTAGACATAATTTAGCTTATTGGCAAGATAAATTTTATCTAGGATTAGGAGCAGGCGCTCATGGATATTATAATCAAAAACGTGTGCAAAATCCTTTTGATATAGATGAATATATAAAAAAATGCAATCAAAAAATATTGCCGTTTATCAATGAGGAAATAGTAGATGAAAAAGCACATATTGAAGAATTTTGTTTTTTAGGTCTGCGCATGGCTAAAGGCATAGATAAAGAAATTTTTAAGCAAAAATTTAATACAGATATAGAAAATTTATACGGTGAAATTTTGCCAAATCTAGAAAAAGATGGGTTGATAATCAATACTCAAAAGTATATTTATTTAACCTTCAAAGGCATGAAATTTGGCAATCAAGTATTTAGTGAATTTCTCTTAGATTAATAAAAATACGAATTGATATGTAGTTATGATTTATAACCAAAAGACATTGATAATGCAGGGGCTTCTTTACAAAGAATGAATTTAGTTATATAATTAATTCGAGTATTAAATGTTTCGGTGTATATATATTATTTATCAAAGGCCATCTGTACGGGACGGATTTACGTTTAAATTTACAATAATAATGAATACTAAAAAATAAATATATATATAAATATAAATTTGGAGGTGCTTTTTTTTTGGCAAAGGAAGCTCAAAAATTGCAAATAATTCCTTTGGGTGGACTTGGCGAAATTGGTAAAAATATGACCGTTGTACGTTACGGTGATGATATTATCGTTATTGATGCTGGGTTGATGTTCCCTGAGGAAGAAATGCTAGGTATAGATTTAGTTATTCCTGACATTACGTATTTATTAGAAAATAAAGATAAGATAAAGGCTATTGTGCTCACACATGGTCATGAAGACCATATCGGAGCATTGCCTTATGTCTTACGTCAAATTCCTAATATACCAGTTTATGGTACACGTTTAACTTTAGGAATTTTAGAAGGTCGTTTAAAAGAAAATGGAGTGGATTCTAGTAATCTTCATCCTGTATATCATGGAGATATAATAAGTGCAGGTTGCTTTACTGTTGGTTTTATACGTGTAAATCATAGTATTGCTGATGCATGTGGTTTATCTATTAAAACTCCTATAGGTATGATTGTACACACAGGGGATTTTAAATTTGATTATACGCCCGTAGATGGTAAAATGACTGATTTTAGAGCTTTTTCTGATTTAGGAAATAGAGGCGTTTTAGTATTATTAGCTGATAGTACAAATGCAGAACGCGAAGGGCATACACCAAGTGAACGTACAGTAGGTATCGCCTTTGAAAAAGCTTTCCGTAAAGCTAAAAATCGCATAATTATCGCGACTTTTTCTTCAAATGTACATCGCATACAACAAGTAGTAGATACAGCTACTAAATATAATCGTAAAGTAGCTATTTTAGGTCGTAGTATGATAAATGTAGTAAATATATCCATAAAATTGGGTTATTTAAATATGCCTGAAGATATGTTAATCGACATTGATGAAATCAATAATTATCCAATGAACCAAGTGGTAATAATCACTACAGGTAGCCAAGGTGAACCAATGTCAGCACTCACTCGTATGTCTACAGCAAATCATCGCAAAGTAGGCATTGTGCCAGGTGATACAATTATTATTTCAGCTACACCTATTCCTGGAAATGAAAAATTAGTATCAAGAACAATAGATAATTTATTAAAACAAGGTGCTGATGTTATCTATGGACGTGATGAAGGAATTCACGTTTCAGGTCATGCTAGTAGAGAAGAATTAAAATTAATGCATAATTTAGTTCGTCCTAAATTTTTCATACCTGTACATGGTGAATATCATCATATCGTAAAGCATGCTAAATTAGCTGAAAGTATTGGTATGCCAAAAGAAAATATTTTCATCAGCGAAATTGGACAAGTTTTAGAATTTACACGTGATAAAGGTCAAGTAGTAGGTAAAGTAACTTCTGGTAAAGTATTAATCGATGGTCTTGGTGTTGGTGATGTAGGTAATATCGTACTTCGTGACCGCCGTCAATTATCTCAAGATGGTATCTTAATCGTAGTTGTTACTATGGATAAAGAAGGTCGCTTTATCGCAGCTGGCCCAGATATCGTATCTCGCGGTTTTGTCTATGTTAGAGAATCAGAAGCTTTGATGGAAGAAGCAAAAGAAAGAGTAACTTCTGCCATTGAACATTGCTTAGATAACGATATTACAGAATGGTCTGTAATAAAAAATGACATTCGCGAAGCTATTGGTAGATATCTTTATGAAAAAACACGTCGTCGTCCAATGATTTTACCAATCATCATGGAAGTGTAAAAATAATAGCTAAATTTAAAGAGAAGAATGTATATTCTTCTCTTTTTTATTATAAAAAATAAATTCTGAAAATATTTACAAATTTAATAGTAAGTAGTATAATTATACTATGAAATTAAAGAAAACGTTTACTAAAGAATTGGATAGAGAAAAAATAAAATATATTAAAAATAAAATTGTTGATAAGAAAATTTTAAGAAAGGGGGAAAGTATAAAGTTCAATAAAATTAAGTTTTTATAAATTTTCATGATAAAATAATAAAATTTTAACAATATTTAAAAATAAAAGTTAATATATCTATATTTATGGAAAATAGTAAACGTTTGCTAAAAAGGGGAAGTTAAAAAATGGGAAGTTTAATTAAATTGGGTAAAAAATATTTTTTTGAATTTAGTATTTTAAGCATTATATTAATTTGGTCATCAAACAATGCAGTAATGAAAATAGGAATTGAGGAAATAGGACCATTTATCTATAATGCTTTACGTTTAACTATTGCAGCACTATTATGTTGGCTTTGGTTATATAAGACACATACATATAGAAAAATGCCATGGAGAGATTTAAAATATTTAATATTATTGGCTTTAGGTGGATTTTGTTTGACACAAGTTTGTTTAACTTTTGGATTATCAAAAACAACCGCAGGTAATGCATCATTAGCTTCAGCTATTATGCCATTAGCAGTAGCATTATTAAATAAATTGTTTAAACAAAATCCTTTGTCCAAAAATGTTATTTTAGGTTTAATTATTTCTTTTGTAGGAATGATGGCAATTATTTTTAGTTCAAATAAAGAGATCAGTTTTGCTAATCATCATTTAATTGGTACATTAGTAGTAGTTTTAGGACAATTTAGTAATGCTTATTATACTATTTATGCTAAGGATTTACTTAATAAATATTCTCCTTGTCAAATTGTAAGTTTTTTAATGAGTATTTCGGCTATTGTATTTTTTCTATTAGGAATACCAGAGTTACAATTTATAAATTTTGAAACTTTATCTAATGAAGCATGGATAAGTGTAGTTTATTCTGGAGTTTTTGCTCTTTGGTTAGGTAATATTGTATGGGTATGGGCTGTTGGTAAAATTGGTAGTGTAAGAACTGCAATTTATCAGTATTTGTTGCCAGTATTTTCTCTTATATTTGCATATATATTATTAGGAGAAACTTTAGTATTAGGACAAGTTTTAGGTACTATATGCATTTTAGTAGGAATGATATTAAGTAAAAAATAAACATTGTGAATTATTTTTTTTATATTATAAATTGTTATACTTATAAAAAATGCACTTTAAAAGTAGGATATCAATCTAACTTTTAAAGTGCATTTTGTTTATTTTATAAGACAAACATTTTTAATTTATTAGAAACTGTATGAATTTCTAGTGGTAATATAGGGCCAAGTTCACCATCTAAATCACTTTCTACGCGGTCTGGACAAGAGAATTTGAAATAAGATGCTTGTTTGTAGATGATATTTTTATTATCAAAAGATGTTTTTCCTGCTACTGTATCAGCTACAATTTTCATCAATTCAGGAATATTACATTGTTTTAACAATATCATATCTAATTTGCCATCATTGATTTTAGCGTCCATAGATATATTTTTGAAGCTAGCTACAACAGGTGAATTAACAACTAACACAAAGAATATTTTTTCTTTGATGATTTCACCATCAGCTTCAATTGTGAAATCCAAACCGCGAAATCTAGGAAGTTCACCAAGTCCACGGAAATAATAAGCTAATTTACCAAAAGTATTTTTAAGACGAGTATCAACTTCATGAGCAACACCTGTCATCATACCAGCACTGATTACATTGATAAAGTATTCATCACCAATAGAGCCAACATCTACATATTGAGTTTTTCCAGTGATGATACTATTGATATATTCATCGAATTTGGCATCAATACCAAGATGAGAAGCAAAATCGTTAGATGTACCACTGGGAATAATACCTACAGGTACGTCAAGATTTTCTTTTAAGGTCATATTGATTATTTTATGCAAAGTACCATCGCCACCAGCTGCAATGATACCATCGGCATTTACATTGCGTACGCAATTAGCAAAGAAAGGGTCAAAACTTTCTTTTTTAGTGCGGTAAGGCATGATGATACAATCACGACTTTGAAATTGATTGATAATATCGTCTAATTTTTTCTTAAACATGGCATCACCAGAAACTGGATTATATGCCAATAGAAATTTTTTCATTTTATAATCTCTCCATTAATTTTTTAAAACACCAATTTTTTTGAAGAAACGAATGCTAGGGGCACCAATCATAGGAATGCGTTCGATATCTGATTCCATGATACCACCGATTAAAATTAAGACAATAATATAGAAGAACATACCAACGAATAAAGATGCAAAAGTAGCTAAAGCATTGCTTGCTGTTTCATATAATAAGAATTCATAGCCAAAATGAATAATACCAGCCATGATAGCAGCAGAAACAATAGTTTTTAATAATTGCATGATTTCAATTTTATAATTGATATATTTGTATAAGAAATATAGATTGATTAAAGCTGCAATACCGATATCAGCAACAGTAGCCCATGCAGCACCCATGATGCCAAGTGAAGGTTGTGCTGTTAATACCCAGTTTAAAATAACTTTAGCAATGGCAGCGATAACCATATTAATCATTGGAATAGTAGGGTGTCCAAGTCCTTGAAGAACGCCAGTAGTAACTTGATGAAGTCCAAGTAATACTATACTAAAGGATGAAACCCAAACAGCAGGGCCTGCTCCAGGTGCATTGTAGATTAAAGTTGAGATAGGCACAGCCAACATCATAACTGTTACAAATGCAGGGAAACAGATAAAGTTTGAAATACGCATAGCAGCTGCTGTTTGATTGAAACAACGTGTTTTATCTTTTAACGTACGAGCTTCAGAGATAGCAGGTACGATACTTACAGCAAGAGAAGCTGTTAAAATAGTGGAAAGATTGACAAGTGGTACAGCCATACCAGTCAAATAACCGAATAATTCCGTAGCTTCATTTACGCTATAACCAGCTACTTCCAAACGAGCTGGTACGATTAATAAATCAAGGTTAGATACAATTGGAAGCATGATACTAGCAGCAGAAACTGGAAGTGCCAATACAAAGATACGTTTAATAATCTTCCAGACAGAAGCTGTTTGAGCATCATTTACCGGTTTTAATTCATTGCCGTAGTTTTTGACAATATCTTTTTCTAATTTTATGTGGAAATAAACTAAAACCATGACACCAGTAATAGCACCAGCTAAAGCCCCTAAGGAAGCACCAGCTGAAGCATATTCAAGTCCATAAGGTAAAAGGAGTTGAGCAAATAAAATCATGGTTACAACGCGGAATATCTGTTCAACAATCTGTGATACAGCAGTTGGTGTCATGCGTTGCCAACCTTGGAGATATCCTCGAGAACTAGCTAAGATAGTAACGAAGAATACAGCTGGAGCAAGTGCAATAATGGAATAATATGCACGAGGGTCACGCACAAATTGCCAATCTATGAGCCATTGAGCACCAAAATAGGTCAGCAAACTAAAAAATAAACCAGTGCAGAACATAAAGCACATGGAAATGCGAAAAATGCGTTTTGCCCCAAAAATATCATTTAAGGCAACTCTTTCAGCTGTTATAATAGAGATAGCTACAGGAACGCCTGCAGAAGAAACGGTCAAGGCTAAAAAATAAATAGGAAAAGCCATTTGATAAAGACCGATACCTTCACCGCCTAAAACGCGGGAAACAAAAATCCAGTTTAATGAGCCGATAACTTTAACTACTAAGCTAGCGACTGTTAATATAAAAGTTCCTTTTAAAAAGCTTTCAGCTTTATGAGATTTTTTTGAAGTATTATCTTGTTCGTTAATGGAAAACACCTGCTTTAAAACATCATTTTCTTTTAATTGAAAAGACTGTATAATAGTAAATACAGCTTAAAAAAGTAATTATACTAGAAAATTATAGCATTTATCGTAAAACTATGCTAGTATATTTTACTTTTATAGCTATAAAGCTAGGATTAAGTAAGCATTGAATGAGTTTAAGTAAAATAAAAAAAGAAAGGAAAATTTTTATGGAGTATAATTATCTAGGATTTGATATAAATATTGGTAAATCAAAACCTGAAAATATTGTACATAGAGAAGTTGCTTGTCCATTTTGTGATGTGAAAAGTTTAAAAAATATCATAGAAATAAAAAATGATATGATATTATTAGAAAATAAATATCAAGTTTTACAAGAAGCTTATCAATTATTAATTATTGAAGGCAGTGAATGTAATGCAGATATTCCAGATTATACTTTAGAGCATATGCAAGAACTCATGCATTTTAGTATAAATCACTGGCTCAATATCATTAATAGTAAAAAATATAAAACAGTGCTTTTTTTCAAAAATCATGGGCCTTTATCTGGTGGAACTATGCGTCATCCACATATGCAAATTGTGGGCATTAAAAATTTAGAGTTTAAAAATATGTGTGATAAACGCCAATTTGAAGGCATTAAAATTGCAGAAAAAAATAATGTAGTTATGAACTTGTCTACAAAGCCACGTGTGGGATTTACAGAAGTCAATGTGATTATGCAAGGTCTAAATGATATTGATACCTTAGCTGAATTTGTGCAAATAGGCGTTGATTATATCATGAATCATTTCAGCGTAAATTGTAGCAGTTATAATTTATTCTTCTATTTAATTGAAGGAAATATACATGTAAAAATAATGCCTAGATTTGCGACATCTCCATTATTCATTGGCTATAATATCGAACTTGTACCAAATAATTTACAAGAGATTGCAAAACATATAAAACAATTATATTTTGACAAAAAAAACGACTAAGCATTTAAGCGTAGTCGTTTTTTTATTATTCTTTATAACCAGAACAATGGCTAGACCCCATACATTTTCCAAATCTATAACTACAATAATTATTTTCCTTATGATAATGGATACAACGTTTGTTTAACCTTCTAGAATCATTTTCCTTTTTACTTAAATAAGTATAATGATATGAAGAACCATACCAGTTATCAGTTATTTTATCTTTATTATGTATATGCTTGGTTTTATTAGAATTTATATAAAGTTCATCTTGTACTGATTTAGTAGGTGGCATGTCTTTAATTCTAATAAAAAAAGGTGTTTTATCTAATTTGTATATAACTAGTATTTGCTTGAGCAGAGATTGAAGTTCTAGAGGAGAAAGACCTAAATCAATAAAGAGAGAAGTATTTCTTAGCTTAAATGGTTCTTTTAAAACTCTATCATCAAAAGCAATTTTAAAATGTAGAGTACCATTGCTTTCTGTAGCTGTTTCTTTAGGTAATCTTTTAAATTTTGTAGAATCCATGATATATAATTTTTGAGAAAGATTTATTAAAAGATCACTTAATTTAGTGGTTTTAGTTAGAGAATACCATTGATTATTAAAATAAAATGAAATAGGAATAATATTTTTCAATGAGGAAAAATCATCATTTAAAGAAATTTTACGTATATTATTATCCAAGATAAATCAGTCCTTTATGTACTATTAAATATTTAATTCTGGAAATAAGCAAAAAAACCTTTATTTATAGTAAATTTAGCACATAAAAAAGAACTGTATCATGATTATGATACAGTTCTTAATAATTATTTCATATCGTCTTCAGCATCTTGTTTTTCTGGTGGTACAGGGAACATTTCTAAATCTGGATTATTATCTTGAATCCAGCCTAATGCCCATTCGTTGTTTACAAGAAGTACAGGACGATCTTTCATATCATATACGAACATTCCACGGTCAGCACCACGGAGAGATTCTGGAGTTACAGGACGATTATCTTTGAAGCGAAGCCAACGAGCAACTTCAAATGGTTGCATATTCATGACTATTTCTGTATTATATTCGCTTTTTAAGCGGTATTCTAATACATCAAACTGTAATTGTCCTACAGTACCAACGATATAAGATTCCATACCAGCACCTGCTTGTTGGAATAATTGTACAGCACCTTCTTGTGTAAGCTGCATGATACCTTTTACGAATTGTTTGCGTTTCATAGTATCTTTAGCAGAAACACGAGCAAATCTTTCTGGTGGGAATACAGGGAAATCTGCAAATTTGAATTTGTGAGAAGGCATACAAAGTGTATCGCCGATACCGAAAATACCTGGGTCAAATAAACCAACAATATCTCCAGGGTATGCAGTATCAATAATTTGGCGGTCTTGAGCTAAGAATTGTTGTGGCTGAGAAAGTTTTACAGCTTTGCCACCTTGCATATGATAAACGCTCATACCACGTTCGAATTTACCAGAGCAAATGCGAATGAAGGATAATCTATCATGATGAGCAGGGTTCATATTAGCTTGAATTTTGAAGATAAAGCCAGAGAATTTTTCATCATCAGGGCTAATAAGACCATCGGAGCTCATACGAGGTTGAGGAGCTGGTGCAAGACGAAGATATTCTTCTAAGAAACCACGTACACCGAAGTTAGTCATGGCACTACCAAAGAACATAGGTGTCAATTCACCTTTATTTACTTTGTCCATAGACCACTGTTCACCAGCAACATCAAGTAAATCAATATCATCTAATAAAGCTTGATAATCAGTGTCGCCAATGATTTCTTTAGCTTTTGGGTCTTTTAAATCAAAAATTACAGATTCACGTTCTTCTTGACCATGAGATGTATCTTCACTGAATAATTCTACTTTTTCAGTTTCGCGGTGATAAATACCTTTATAATGACCATCTGTACCGATAGGCCAATTCATTGGATAAGAGCGAATACCTAAAACATCTTCGATTTCTTCCATTAATTCAAGTGGAGCTTTACCAAAACGGTCAAGTTTATTAACAAATGTAAAAATTGGAATATGACGTTGTTTACAAACTTTGAATAATTTTTTTGTCTGTGCTTCGACACCTTTGGCTACGTCGATAATCATGACAGCACTATCTACAGCCATGAGTGTACGATAAGTATCTTCACTGAAGTCTTGGTGACCTGGAGTATCAAGGATATTGATACGGCAACCAGCATAATCGAATTGAAGCACACTAGAAGTTACAGAAATACCACGCTGTTTTTCAATTTCCATCCAGTCAGAAACAGCATGACGTTGAGTTTTACGGGATTTTATAGAACCTGCTAAATGGATTGCACCTCCATAGAGCAATAATTTTTCAGTTAAAGTAGTTTTACCAGCATCTGGGTGAGAGATAATCGCAAAAGTACGTCGTTTTTGAATTTCAGTTTGTAATTCCGACAATTTAAATCCTCCTATAAAAAAATAGTACTATCTTTTTATTCTATCATAAGTAATGATAGAGTGGTAGAAGTTTATTAAAATAAGCATCATAATTAAGCATTATAATTAAATGTCCTGTAATAATATACATAAATATATATATTTAAAGGTAACAGATTTAAATATATAATTAAGAAATAGGGAATTTATTGTAAATAAATTATTTTTAGTGTAAAAAATAAGGATATATTTACTAGATAGTACATATTATTTATTGCTTATTAAAAGATAAAAAATATAAAATTTTTAAATTAGGTACTTGACTGTTGTAAACTTGTAAAGTATAATAAACAACATCAAGACTAAGACCTACATAAAGGAATTATAATAATTATATTTTAGGCCTATGCTGGGAGGAATCATAATGAATTTTTCTAAAAAACGTTTGCGCATAGCAGGATTACTTCTTGGTATGACAATGTTCGGTAGTATTTTCGCTGGTTGTGGCGGTGAAGAAGCAGCAAATAGTGATGAAATTAAAATCGGTGCCAATTTTGAAATGACTGGTAATGTTGCCAACTATGGTACAACAACATTAGAAGGTTTGAAATTAGCTATCAAAGAAGCTAATGACGCCGGTGGAATTAATGGTAAAAAAATTACTCTAGTTGAAGCTGATAATAAATCAGACCCTGCTGAAGCAGCTAACGCAGCTACAAAACTTATTTCTGATGATAAAGTTGTAGCTATTGTAGGACCTGCAACTTCTGGTGCGGTACAAGCTGAATCTCAGGTAGCAACTGAAAATAAAGTGCCAATTATCGCACCTGATGCAACAAGTCCTGATATTACAGTAGAAAATGGTCAAGTTAAACCATTTGTATTCCGTGGTTGCTTCATTGACCCATTACAAAGTAATACAATGGCAGCTTTTGCAGCTAACGAATTAAAAGCTAAAACAGCTGTTATTTATTTAGACTCTAGTACAGATTATTCTAAGAGCTTAGCTGAAGTATTTAAAAATAAATTTGAAGCTTTAGGCGGTAAAGTCGTAATGGAAGAAGCTTTCGTAGCTAAAGACCAAGACTTTAAAGCAACTCTTACAAATATTAAAACAGCAAATGCAGATATAATTTATATTCCTGCTTACTATGAAGAAGTTGGTAAAATTGTAAAACAAGCACGTGAACTTGGTATTACACAACCAATTTTAGGTACAGATGGTTGGGATGATACAAAAGTAGTAGATATCGCTGGTGCAGATGCACTTAATAATACTTACTTCATCACTCACTATACTGAAACAGATCCAGATGCTAAAGCTTTTGTAGATGCATTCACAAAAGAATATGGTCATGCTCCAGGTGTATTTGCTGCTCTTGGTTATGATGCAGGTAAAATGCTCGTTGATGCTATAAAACGTGCAGGTAGCACAGATCCAGAAGCAATTCAGAAAGCATTAGCAGAAACTAAAGATTTACAAGTTGGTACAGGTAAACTTACTGTTGATGAAAATCACAACTTGATCAAAAATGCTTTCATTATTGAAATGAAAGATGGTAATAAAGTTCTTAAACAAAGAGTTACACCAACAACAGCAGAAGGCTGATTATACTAGGTGAAAGGGCCGCAATTTTGCGGCCTTTCTTTGTGAAGGAGGAAAGTAAGATGGATTTTTTTGAGCAATTAATACAGCAATTAATCAATGGTATTTCCTTAGGTAGTATTTATGCATTGATTGCTTTAGGTTATACCATGGTATATGGTATTATCAAGTTGATAAACTTTGCCCATGGTGATATTTATATGGTTGGTGCGTATGTAGGCTTTTATGCTGTAACAATGACTAAGATGTCGATTATTCCAGCACTTATCATCTCTATGGTTGTTACTGGTCTTTTAGGAATTTTAGTAGAAAAAATAGCGTATAAACCATTGCGTAAAGCTCCACGTATATCACTATTAATAACAGCTATTGGGGTTTCATTTTTCCTTGAATATACAAGTATGTATTTTGTTTCACCAACACCAAGAACTTTTCCAAATGTTATTGATTCCTTATCTTTAAATATTGGTTCATTTGTAATTAATGGACAGCAATTATTAATTTTTATTATTACTGTAATTTTGATGGTATTACTCACTTATATTGTACAGAAAACTAAAATGGGTAAAGCTATGCGTGCTGTATCCTTTGATACAGAAACAGCTCAACTCATGGGTATAAATGCAGATAGAGTAATTTCTTTTACTTTTGGTATTGGTTCAGCATTAGCTGCCGCTGGTGGTGTTTTAGTAGGTGTATATTATAACTCTATTGACCCACTTATGGGGATTATGCCAGGGCTTAAAGCTTTCGTTGCCGCTGTATTAGGTGGTATCGGTAGTATCCCAGGAGCTATGACTGGTGGTATTGTTTTAGGTGTAATAGAAGCTTTAGTATCCGGTTTTATATCTTCTACATTCCGTGATGCAGCAGCTTTTGCGATATTAATATTAGTATTGTTATTCAAACCATCTGGTATTTTTGGTAAGAATACTAATGAGAAAGTGTAGGTGTTAAAAGTGAATTCTCTTAGAAAAAAAGATATAATAACTTTAATACTTGCGATTGTTTTATTTGGCGTTTTGCAATTTTTGATGGCTGAAAGAATTATTGGCTCATTCTGGGAATTAAATATTTTCCTTGTATGTGTCAATATTATCATGGCAGCAAGTTTAAATTTGATAAATGGTTATACAGGTCAATTTTCTTTAGGTCATGCTGGTTTTATGGCAGTAGGCGCCTATGTTGGCGTAATTTTAACAGTTAATTTTCATTCTCCATTTATTGTGGCTTTATTAATTGGTGGTTTTGCAGCTGGTATTTTGGGATTTTTGATTGGTTTGCCAACATTGCGTCTAAAAGGCGATTATTTGGCTATCGCTACATTAGGCTTAGGGGAAATCATTCGTATTGTTATCATGAATATAGAGTATGTAGGTGGTGCAGCTGGTTTTAAAGGTATACCACATAATACGACTTTTCCATGGGTATTTTTTATAATGTTATTTACATTGTTCTTTATTAAGAATTTTGTTAATTCTAAATATGGTCGTTCTTGTATTGCTGTACGTGAAAATGAGATTGCAGCAGAAGCTATGGGTGTTAATACTACAAAATATAAAGTAATGGCATTTACTATTGGTGCTATTTTTGCTGGTATTGGCGGTGGATTATTTGCTCATTGTTTCTATATTATCAATCCATCTTCATTTACTTTTATGGCATCATTTAATTTCTTAATCATGGTAGTACTTGGCGGATTAGGTTCAATTACAGGTTCAATCGCTGGTGCATTTGTAGTAACTTTCGTATCAGCAGCACTTGCTAGCTGGCCTGAATTCCGTATGATTGCATATGCATTAGTATTGATTTTATTAATGTTTTATCGTCCACAAGGTCTTTTTGGTTATACAGAAATTACAAGCCTTAAGATTTTCCAACGTTTTAAGGGAGGTCGTGGATAATTATGGAATTATTAAAAACAGATGGTGTATCAAAAGTATTTGGCGGATTAAAAGCAGTATCTAATTTTGATATAGAGATAAATGAGGGCGAACTCATAGGTCTTATTGGGCCAAATGGTGCAGGGAAAACAACTGCATTTAATTTATTGACAGGTGTATATCAACCAACTACAGGTACTATTGATTTTGCTGGTAAAAGTTTAGTTGGATTAAAACCTTATCAGATAACTTCTCGAGGAATTGCACGTACTTTCCAGAATATAAGATTGTTCTCGGAATTAACTGTTTTAGATAATGTAAAGATAGCATATGATTCTCATGCAAAATATAGTTTAGTGGAGTCTGTACTTCGTTTGGGTAGATATTTCAAAGAAGAAGATGAAATCACTAAAAAAAGTCTAGAATTATTAAAGATTTTTAAATTAGAAGATAAAGCTTATGAAGTGGCAAAAAATTTACCATATGGGGCACAACGTCGCTTAGAAATTGCCAGAGCTTTGGCTACTAAGCCAAAATTATTATTATTAGATGAACCAGCAGCAGGTATGAATCCACAAGAAACACAAGAATTGATGGAAATGATACGCTGGATACGTAAAGAATTTGGTTTATCTATTTTACTTATTGAACATGATATGAGCTTAGTAATGGGAATTTGTGAACGCATCTATGTTTTGGAATATGGTTGTATTATTGCCAGTGGAACTCCAGAAGAAATTCAGAAAAATCCTGAAGTTATTAAAGCTTATTTAGGTGGGGAGGTGTAGAATTTATGTTAAAAATAAATGATATGAATGTTTATTATGGTGCAATTCATGCTTTAAAAGGAATTAGCCTAGAAATTAATGAAGGTGAAATAGTTACTTTGATTGGGGCTAATGGGGCAGGAAAATCTACAACTCTACGCACTATTTCAGGGCTTTTAAAACCAAAGACTGGTACAATTGAGTTTGAAGGTAAAAATATTGCTGGAATGCCAGCACAAAATATCGTAAAAGCAGGTATTTCTCAAGTACCAGAAGGCAGACGTGTTTTTGCAGAAATGACTGTTATGGAAAACTTAGAATTAGGTGCATTTATTCGTAAGGATAAAGCTGGTATTGCTAAGGATTTGAAAATGGTATTTGAACGTTTCCCAAGACTTGAAGAAAGGGTAAATCAACAAGCAGGAACTTTATCTGGTGGGGAACAGCAGATGCTTGCTATGGGACGAGCTTTGATGAGTAGACCTCGTTTACTACTTTTAGATGAGCCTTCCATGGGTCTTGCACCATTATTGATAAGAGAAATTTTTTCAATAATACAAGATATCAATAAAGCAGGCACTACAGTTTTATTAGTAGAACAAAATGCAAATATGGCACTTTCTATTGCTAATCGTGCATATGTTTTGGAAACAGGACGAATTACACTTTCTGGTGATGCCAAAGAACTTGCTGCTAGTGAAGAAGTAAGAAAAGCATATCTTGGTGGCTGATTTTATATAGATAATTATTGTATGCAGGGATTCGTTAGATTTATAGCGAATCCTTTCTTATAGGATAATAAAATAAATTTATATGAGGTGAAAAAAATGTTTGTTATTAATAGAATGACGAAAAATCCTATGACAGTAACAGCTGATACTAAAGTTGATGAAGTAGCTCATTTAATGAAAAAACATAATTTTCGTCGCTTACCTGTTGTAGATGATGGCAAATTAGTAGGATTTTTAAGCGATAGTGATTTAATGCGTGTAGCACCATCGCCTGCAACAACTTTATCAAGATATGAGATAAATTCTTTACTTGCAAAAATTTGCGTTCGAGATATCATGAAAAAAGATGTTGTTTCTGTAAATGTAGATGCAACTATTGAAGAAGCTGCACTTATTATGTATAAAAATAAAATTGGCGGTATGCCAGTTGTAAGTAATATGGGTGCTGTAGTAGGCGTTATCACAGAAACAGATATTTTCAAAACATTTGTAGATGTAATGGGCTTAGCTGATGGAAAAACTCGTATTACTTTAGAAGTTACAGATAAAATTGGTGTAGTTAAAGATATCGCAGAAATCTTTGGACAAGCAGGTGTTAGCATTGATAGCTTGATAACTTGTAAAAAAGAAGATAATAAATATGAAATCGTTATTCGTGGCGATATTACCAATATTGATGATATCAAAGCAAAATTAGAAGCTAAAGGTTATAAAGTTATTCATACAGTAAAAATTGGCTGATTTATAAAAATAAAAATGCACTGCTAAATTTATATTTAGTAGTGCATTTTTTGTTTAAAGATTATTATTCAAGATATTAGGAAATAGTAGTCCACCATTTGTTGAATTTTTGATTGTTTTGGTCAAGAAATACAGCTTCCCCTAATAGTGGAGTGAGCAGTTTATATGATTTATTTTGACTAGCTGTATAAATACGTTCAAAAGGATCTTGCCAGTGGTGAGGGCTTAGAGCAAATTTTCCACAATGTACAGGTAAAAGCATTTTAGCTTGTAAATCCATAGTAGCTTGAGCTACTTCTTCTGGCATCATATGAATTTGTGCCCAAGATGTATTATATTGACCATTTTCCATGATAGCTAAATCAAAGCCTTGGAAATAATCACCAATTTCACGGAATTGAGGACTATATCCTCCATCACCACTATAAAAAATTTTTTTGGTAGGTGTAATGATGGCAAAAGAAGCCCAAAGAGTTTTATTATTATCTAAAAATCTTCCTGAAAAATGGCGAGAAGGTAGGATATGAATTTTTAAATTATCACTAAGTTTTATTTCACGATACCAATCTTCATCATGAATTATATCAGGATTAAATTCCCAATGATAAAAATGACTACTAACACCTAGAGGGCAAACAATATGCTTGATTTTATGCTTTAGGCTCATAATAGTAGCGTAATCTAAATGATCCCAGTGGTCATGAGAGATGATTAAAACATCAATATCAGGCATATCATTAGCTGTATATATATTTGTACCAGCAAAGGCTTTATTGATGAAAAATAAAGGAGAGGCATAATCACTGAATACAGGATCAACTAATATCTTGATACCATCAATTTGCAAATAAAAACTAGAATGACCAAACCAAACAAGTAGATTTTCTTTAGGATTTAGAGCTTTTAAATCTGTTTTTTGCGTAGGAATATTTTCCTTAGGTATAGTTACACCTTTAGTAGGAAATAGAATTTCTTTGATACCATTATAATAATTATCTTTATTGACTAAAACAGATGTAGGCTCAAGATTTTGAAATTCTCCATTTACATAATGCGGAGATTTTAAAATCTTAGCCAATTCATCACCCTTAGGTGAGCGACCAATTTTAGGCTGATTAATAAAACCAATACTATCTATAGCTAATAAAGCTGTAGTAATCCCAGCTAATTTGAAAAAATTGCGACGAGAAATAGACATAAAAATTACTCCAATATATAATAATTAATTTAATTATACATATTGGAGTAAACTTAAAGTCAACATTAAACTTACTTTTCTTTGGTGGGCAAAGAAAAGTAACAAAAGAATACCCACCGCAGATAAAATTTTAGTTTTGAAAATAATTATCGCTTCATACAACGCTTAGAAACTCGCTTCGCTCAAACATTCAGACTAAAACCGTATTCAGCGATAATTATTTTCAATAACCTTTGGTTATCACTAAAATTTTATAATGCGGAAAATAAAAGTTACAAATTATTATTATATAGTGAATAATAATTTTATAATTAAATGTTAAAAATAGAGTTAATTATAATAAATGCAAATTTTCCCCGCATTAGCAGACTTTTACGGTAGCTGAAAGCTATTGACAAAGATAAAACTAGGGCTACGGTTTTAGTCCTACTGTTTGAGCGAAGCGAGTTTAGAGCGTTGTAGACATAGTTTTATCTTTGTCAAAGTAAAATCAATATTGCGGGGCTTTTTCTTTTTGGTTCATTTTTCTTTTGGTTAAAAGAAAAATGAACAGATAGATGATTATTTTTTTACGAGTAAGCATACAGATTCTACATGACCTGTTTGTGGGAACATGTCTACAGGCTGGATTTCTGTAGCTTTATAGCCTAATTCGTCTAAGATACCGATATCGCGAGCAAGTGATGCTGGGTTACAAGATACGTAGACAATGCGTTTTGGTCTCATAGCAGCGAAAGTTTTTAAAACTTCTGGTGCACAGCCTGCTCTTGGTGGATCAGTTACGATTACATCTGGACGAAGTCCTTTGCGATAGAGTTGAGGCATTAATTTAGCAGCATCACCGGTTAAGAATTCAGCATTTCTTATATTGTTATCACGAGCATTAGCAATAGCGTCGCGGATTGCTTCAGGTACGATTTCCATACCGTAAACTTTTTTTGCTTTTTGAGCTAAAAATAAAGAGATAGTACCTGTGCCACAATAGCCGTCAATTACAGTTTCTTTGCCCGTTAAATTAGCGTATTTTAAAGCACATTCATATAATTTTTCTGCTTGTTCTGTATTTACTTGGAAGAAGGAAAGTGCAGAGATTTTGAATTTTAGACTGCCTAATCTGTCTGTGATATGGGAAGCACCCCAAAGAATTTTGCATTCTTTGCCCATGATGATATTATTTCTACCAGTATTGATATTTTGTACGACACTTGTCAAATTTGGAATTTTGGAGCGTAAGAAATTCACGATTTCACGCACGCGAGGTATTTTTGGTTGAGCAGTAACGAGTACGACCATACATTCAGTTTCGTCGCGATTAGTACGACCTACAACATGGCGTAAAAGGCCATAATGAGTTTTTTCATCATAGACACTTAATTTAAATTTTGTAGCCATTTCACGTACAGCATTGGCGATTACATTATTTGTATGTTTTTGAATATGGCAGTTTTCAGTATTGATGATATTATGACTGCTATGGGCATAACAACCAACGATAATACCTTCTTTTTTACTTCTGCCGATTGGAAATTGCATTTTATTGCGATAGTGCCATTCATGAACAGATGGCATAGTAGGGTGAATGATGATATCTTTTTTGATGGCGATATGTTCCATCATATCGATTACTTTTTGTTTTTTTGCATTGAGTTGAGCTTCATAAGAATAATGTTGAAGCTGGCAAGCACCACAGTCATCATATACTTTACAGATTGGTTTTATTCTGTCTGAAGTTTTTTCAAGAATAGATACTATTTCGCCTGTAGCATAATTTTTTTTCACAAGTGTGATTTTAGCTTCTACAGTTTCTCCAGGAAGTGCATAAGGAATAAATACAGTGAAATTTTCAAAGCGTCCAACGCCTTCACCGCTTTGTCCCATTCCTGTGATTTTTATTTCATATTTCTGTCCTAATTGAACAGGAATTTTACTTTTCATTAATTAAAAAATCCTTTCTATAATAAATAATTATTTAGCAAATGATACTTGAGTTAATAAATCAAGTGGTTTATCAATTAAAATATCTGCGCCATTTTGTTTTAATTCATCAGCAGGTCTAAAGCCCCATAATACACCAACAGCTAACATATCGGCATTTTTGGCAGTCTGCATATCTACATCAGAGTCCCCAAGATAAGCTATTTCTTGAGGTTTTAATTGCCAATTTTGGGCAATCATCAAGACCTTGCCTGGGTCTGGTTTGCGTTTTAAACCAGCTTTATCGCCGATTATTTCGCTGAAAATACCTTCACCAAATAATAATTTTACGATATTTTTGGCAGCTTCATCATGTTTATTTGTACAAATACCGAGTTTTATATTTTGTTGTTGTAATTTTTTTAATAAAGTTAAGATATCTTCATAAGGTGCTGTATGGTCTAAATTATGTTTAGCGTATACTTGTTTGAATTTAGCTAAAGCTTCATCTAAAAGATACTGTTTATCTTGAGGTAGGGAACGCTCCATTAATTTTTTTATGCCATTACCTACACGATATTTATAACTTTCGATATCATGAGTAGGTAAATTATATTCAGTAAGTACAGTGTTTACACTATTTGCTAAATCTGTTAAAGAATTAACAAGAGTGCCATCAAGGTCAAATATAACGCCTTTGTAGTTCATAAAATCAACCTTCTTATATTTGTAGTTTTATATTAAAAATTAGTATGTGATTTTTCTAATTCTAAGAGATAATTTTTTAATTTTAATCCACCTGCATAACCGATTAATTTTCCATTAGAGCCAATCACACGATGACAGGGAATGATAATAGGCAGTGGATTTTTATTATTAGCCATGCCTACAGCTCGACATGCTTTAGGCTTATTGATTTTTTGAGCGATTTCTTTATAACTAGTAGTTTGTCCATAGGGAATATTTTGAAGTTCTTTCCATACTGCAAGTTGAAATGGCGTACCTGTTAATTTAAATGGTAAAGAAAATGTAGTGCGTTTCCCTTGGAAGTATTCATCTAATTGAATAGTAGCCATAGATAAAAGCTCTGTTGTTTGTAACAGAGCTTTTTGTGGTTGCGTAAATTGAATATTAATTAAATGAGTTTCTGTCGCTACTAGATATAAAGAGATATTTTCAAATTGATATTTACAAAAATAAAACATCTTTAGACCTCTTTTATCATAGTGGTTAAAATTTCAGCGATTTGTTTTAATTTCCAAGGTTGCATTTTCAATACAGGTATGGCTCTTTTGTATTGATGTATAGTCGCCATGATGATGACATCACTAGTTTCTTTGCTTAAATCAGCACAATGACGAGAGATAGCAACTTCGCCACCTTTGCTTAAAAATGTTTGTTTTAAAATATTGGCAGCTTTGCTATTTACATCATAAAGTTTTATCACTTTGAAAAGAGCTTTATCTTGCATTATTTTTATGCCAGCATCAGTGCAGTGGATATCTTGCATAGCTTGGCGTGCTTCATCAATAGTATTTAAATCTAAGATTTCGGGTGAAAAATCATGTATCATTTTCATTTAACCTAAATAAGGATTGATTTGTTTTTCATAGGCAATAGTAGTTGCTCCACCATGACCAGGAAAAACAGTTAAATTTTCATCTAAAGTCAAGATTTTTGCTTTTAAATTGGAAATTAAATCAGTCATAGAGCCAGTAGGAAAATCAGTTCTACCAATAGAGCCAGCAAATAAAGAGTCGCCACTCATAACAACGCCTTCACCAACAAGGCAAATTCCACCAGGTGTATGCCCTGGAGTATGGATTACTTTTAGATTGCAATTGCCAAAAGAAATAATATCGCCTTCATGTAAGATTATATCGGCAGGTTGAGAAATTATAGGTCTACCCATATAGCCATTTTCAGAAAGATTGAGATGTGGGTCAGTGAGCATACAAGCATCATCAGCATGAATAGCCAATTTTGCTTTTAGAGCTAAACCTAATTCTTTATTAGCGCCAATATGGTCAGCATGACCATGCGTATTTACAATATATTTAATATGAAGTTTTAAATTATCCACTACATTTAAAATGCTTGTAGCTTCATCACCTGGGTCGACGATTATGCCTTCTAAAGTTTGTTCATCATATAAAATATAGCAATTTTCCATGATTGGGCCAACTACTAAGGCTTTTATTTTCATGATAATGCTCCTTTGTAATTTTTATTAGTTTATTTTTCTTTAGCAGAACTACTCAAATTACGACGAACACTGTAAACATCTTTAAGACGGCGGAGTGTATTCATTAATTGTTCTGCACGAGCTAAATTTTTTGTATGGAAAGTAATAGTCATGACAGCAGTTTTATTGCTAGGGATACTGCGAGAGGAAATATTTTCAATATTTATTTTCGCATCAGAAATTCTAGCGATGATTTCAGTTAAGATACCTTGTCTATCGTAACAACCAACTTCGATAGTTACAGGATAAGATTGGTCTGTGCTGATATCCCAATTTACATCAATGACGCGCATCATATCATTGCCTTCACGCAATACGTTTGGACAATCGGCACGATGAACAGATACACCGCGACCACGAGTTATATAACCGATTATTTGGTCGCCTGGGATAGGATTACAACATTTTGCTAAATGCACAAGGAAACCATCTTCACCTTCGACTAAAATACCATGACTTGCTTTTTTCTTAGGTGTTTTAGGCTTGATTTTTTCAAGCATTTGTGAAATATCCGGAGGGGTGATTTCCTGTAAGTCTTTTTTATAAAAAGCAATGAGTTTACTCATAATGCTATTTACAGTGATACCACCAAAACCGATAGAAGCAAACATATCATCAGTATTTTGGATATTTAATTTTTGAGCTACTTGTAAAAGTCTATCATTTTTGGCTAAATCTTTAAAATTGTAGCCTAAATGTTTAGCTTCATTTTCTAATAATTCAAGACCACGAGCAATATTTTCTTCACGGCGTTGTTTTTTGAACCATTGGCGGATTTTTGTTCTTGTCTGTGAAGAGGCTACGATATTTAACCAATCTGGACTTGGGCCATTATTTTGTTTATTGGTAATTACAGAAACGATATCACCGTTTTGCAAAGTATATTCAAGTGGAACAATTTTGCCATTTACTTTAGCACCTACACAGTGATTGCCGATATCTGTATGAATGTGATAAGCAAAGTCTATAGGGTTTGAGCCTTTTGGTAAATTGATAACATCACCGCGAGGAGTATATACAAATACTTCATCGGAGAAAATATCAATTTTGAGTGCTTCAAAATATTCGCGTGGGTCGGAAAATTCATCTTGAAGTGTAATCATTTGGCGGAGCCATGAAAGTTTTTTATCGTATTCGCTATTAGCTCCTATGCTTTTATTGCCAGCTTCTTTATATTTCCAGTGAGCAGCAATACCATATTCAGAAATAGCATGCATGGCAAAAGTACGAATTTGAATTTCAAGTGGAAGACCATTATCTGTGATTACAGTAGTATGCAAAGATTGATAGCCGTTAGTTTTTGGCACAGCGATATAATCTTTAAATCTACCTGGTAGTGGTTTCCACATAGCGTGAATAATACCAAGTACAGTGTAGCAATCAGGGATAGTCTGCACTAATACACGCACAGCGAGTAAATCGAAAATATCAGAGATATCTTTATTGCTTTTTTTCATTTTGCGGTAGATACTGTAGAAATGTTTTGCTCTACCTTTGATTTCACCTTTTAAATGAATTTTATCAAATTCTTGTTGGATTTTTGCCACAGCATCATTGATAAAACCTTGGCGTTCTTCACGTTTTTGGTTTACTTTGTCTACTAAATCATAATAAGTTTCAGGTTCAAGATAACGCAAACATAAATCTTCAAGTTCCCATTTGATATTGGAAATACCAAGGCGATTAGCAAGTGGTGCATAAACTTCTAGCGTTTCTTTAGCAATGCGTTTTTGTTTTTCTTCACGCATATATTTTAAGGTACGCATATTATGCAAGCGGTCGGCTAATTTTATCATGATTACACGAATATCTTTAGCCATAGCTAAAAACATTTTGCGGTATGTTTCAAGCTGTTGGTCCTCTTTGGATTTATATTTCATTTTGCTGAGTTTAGTTACGCCGTCAATGAGCATAGCAACTTCTTCGCCAAAGAGTTCTTTCATTTGTTCAATGGTATAGATTGTATCTTCCACAACGTCATGCAATAAGGCAGCAGCAATAGTAACATCGTCGATATGTAAATCAGTTAAAATCATAGCAACATGTAATGGGTGTGTGATATACATTTCACCTGAAATACGTTTTTGGTCAGCATGTGCCTCATAAGCAAGATTATAAGCTTTAGTAATTAAATCAAAATTAGCTTGTGGATTGTAACTTTTTACGGTATTGATAATATCATCAATTGTAATATCCATATTATCAGTTTTCATCTTAATCACTCCAAAGATTATGAAAAACATAATCATAAAATTTATCGAAAGACTAAAAAGGAATATATAAAATTATAAAATAATGATAATATATATATATAACATAATCAAGATAATATATGTTTTATAATTTATCAGAGATGCGTTTTTATTTTTATATTGACGATAAAAATATATTTTAATGAAGGAGTGGTGCAAAATGAATTTAAAAGCAGAAAAATTTAAAGCTTATATAGCAGAAAATAATATTACAAATTTCAAAGTAGAAGAAAGTATAAATAATAATGAAGAAGAAAATGCACGAGTTACTTTTCATACATATGTAAAAGTATTTGGTCAAAAATTGCCTGCTGTAATCGTGATGGATGAAAGTATTTATGTTATTTTACGCGTACAGGTAATACCAGACATTGAATATATGAAAAATAAAGATGAATTCATTCGCTGTGTAAATGAGATGAATATAAATTATAAAGCAGTAAAATATTATCTAGGTGCAGATAATGCGTTATATTTAGATATGTATATTCCTAATAAAAATGATGATTTAGATGGTGAATTAGTAATGGATTTATTAAATGCAATTACAGTTCATTTAGAAAAAGAATATCCAAATTGGATGAAATTATTATGGAACTAATGATAAAACTCTAATTTGATACAGTAAAAAAGCAAATAAGATAAAGTGAAAAGAAAGCCATTACTAAAGATATAGTGATGGCTTTCTTTTAGGAATGTTAATGTGTCATTAATAGGTAAGTAATCTTGACACTGTTTCTAAAAACCTTTACAATACTTCTATATGGTTACGTCAGCTATATGAATTTGTAAAGAATATTTAGAAAAATTTAACGTAAAGGGGGGTGGAGATTATCGTTGAATTATTATTAGCGATAATACTTGCACTAGTTGTAGGCTTAGGTGCGGGCTATTGGATGAGAAAACGCAGTGCAGAATCACAAATTGGCTCTGCTGAAGCTGAAGCAAGAAGAATTGTTACAGAAGCCGAAAAACAGATTGAAACTAAGAAAAAAGAAGCAACTCTTGAAGCAAAAGAAGAAATACATAGAATGCGTCAAGAGTTAGACCGCGATACAAAAGACCGTAGAAATGAACTTTCCCGTCAAGAACGTCGTTTGGTACAAAAAGAAGAAAATTTAGATAGAAAAATTGATTCTTTAGAGAAAAAAGAAGAAGTTTTAAATCGTAAAGAAGCTGAGATTGATAAATCTCAAGCAAAAATAGAAGCACTTCATGCAAAACAGTTAGAAGAATTAGAACGTATTTCTGGACTTACTACAGAAGATGCACGCAGTATGTTACTTGCAGACGCTGAAATCGAAATCAAACACGATAAAGCTGTAATGATTAAAGAATATGAACAGCAAGCAAAAGAAGAAGCAGAAAAACGTGCTAGAAATATCATTTCTTTGGCTATTCAAAGATGTGCTGCTGACCATGTAGCAGAAACTACTGTTTCTGTAGTAGCATTGCCAAATGATGAGATGAAAGGTCGCATCATTGGTCGTGAAGGTAGAAATATTCGTGCTTTAGAAACAATGACAGGCATTGATTTAATTATTGATGATACACCAGAAGCTGTAATTTTATCTGGTTTTGATCCTGTTCGTCGTGAAATTGCACGTATTGCTTTGGAAAAACTCATTACAGATGGGCGTATTCACCCAGCTCGCATTGAAGAGATGGTAGAAAAAGCTCGTAAAGAAGTAGATCAACGCATTAAAGAAGCAGGAGAACAAGCTTGCTTTGAAACTGGTGTACATGGATTACATCCAGAAATTGTAAAATTATTAGGTAGATTAAAATATCGTACAAGTTATGGTCAAAATGTATTAAACCACTCTGTAGAAGTATCTCATTTAGCAGGTGTAATGGCTGCTGAATTAGGTGTTGATGTAAATCTTGCTAAACGTGGCGGTTTATTACATGATATAGGTAAAGCCATTGACCATGAAGTTGAAGGTCCACATGTTACTATTGGTGCAGATTTAGCGAAAAAATATCGTGAGTCTGCTGATGTTGTAAATGCTATAGCTGCTCATCATGGTGATGAAGAAGCAAAAACTGTGGAAGCTGTACTCGTTGCAGCAGCTGATGCTGTATCAGCCGCACGTCCAGGTGCTAGACGTGAAAGTTTAGAATCTTATTTGAAACGTTTAAAACGTCTTGAAGAAATAGCAGAATCCTTTGAAGGTGTTGACCGTTCATTTGCTATTCAAGCAGGTAGAGAAATTCGCATTATGGTTAAACCAGAGAAAATGGATGATATCTCAACTGTTGCTTTGGCTCATGATATCACTAAGAAAATTGAAGCTGAACTTGAATATCCAGGACAGATAAAAGTAACTGTAATTAGAGAAACTCGTGTAGTTGATTATGCAAAATAAAGATAATAATTTCTTTTGACATAAAGTAGAAGCAGGAAAGTAGTTATTAATATTGATAACTACTTTTTTTGCATTAAATCTCTTTTTGGATAAATTGAATAAATAGATATAAAATGAGTTTGTGATTAATATTATTTGATTTTGCAGTGAGGTTACAATAATGCAAATTACTAAGACTAAAGATGAGAAAAAACCTAATATGGATTGTGTTAATTTATTGACATCAGTATTAATTTATTATCCAGAGATTAGCAAAATATCTATAGAACCAGATGAAAAAATATATATAAATTATATTATCCAAAAGATATTGACTGATGAAGAAATAGAAAAAACACGAACTTTATTAGAAGAATGTTTAAAGTCCTATCATTATTTAGAAAAAACGCAAGTGGAATGTGATGAAGTAAAAATAAATATAGAAGAAAAAGCTACTTTTATAACGATAAAAAGAGATATGAAAACTTTTTCTCATGGAGAACTTCGTTTAATAAATACGTTAATTAATGAAGAATTTGGCGAATTACTGATTATGGATACTGATAAAATTCCTATGATAGATAGTACAATGTTAGCGCAAATGGATTTAATAGATACGATGTTTGCGAGTTTGAAAATTAATCCAGTAGTAGAAAAAATGATAGGTATTCGCGAAGCTGGTAGAGTCATTGTGTTTAATAAATAATTATAGATTTTGTGAAGAATAAAATAAGAGGAGAATTTATTTTGAAATTTTTAATTGTTGGCGATGTATGTGGTAGACCAGGTAGAGAAGCATTTAGAAAGTATGTTCCAGAATTGAAAAAAGAACATAATATAGATGTAGTTGTAGTTAACGGCGAAAATATTGCAGGTGGTAGAGGCATCAGTCGCAAGACTTTAGATGAAATTTATCGAGCTGGAGCAGATATAGTAACTTCTGGTAATCATATTTGGGATCAAAAAGAAATTGTATCTTTTATAGATGATGAACCATTTTTGATAAGACCTGCCAATTATCCAGAAGGAGCACCTGGCAAAGGTTATTGTATCTATCCATTTAAAGCTAAAAATATCGGTGTAATTAATGTATCTGGTAGAACTTTTATGCCACCAATGGACTGTCCATTCCAAAAGGTCGATGAAATTTTAAAAGAAATTAAAAATCAGTGCGATATTATATTAGTAGATATACATGCAGAAGCTACATCAGAAAAAATAGCTATGGGCTTTTATCTCGATGGTAAAGTAACTTGTGTCGTTGGAACTCATACTCATGTGCAGACAGCTGACAATAGAATTTTACCTAAAGGAACAGCTTATATCAGTGATTTAGGTATGGTAGGCCCTTATAATTCAAGCCTTGGTATAAATGTAAATAATGCAATAGATAAATTCATCACATGTAGACCAGTGCGTTTTGAAATGGCAGAAGGTCCAAATATTTTTTCTGCTGTTGTTTTAGAATTAGCAGAAGATAATAGCGTGAAATCCTTTGAAAGAATACTATTTAACGAAGAATAAAGAATATACAAGTATACAGTTATAAAAAAAGGATTTTGGAACTTGTTTGGCGAACTTATATAATAATTCCTAATCGTTAAGGGGTGTACATTATGGAAGTATTAAGAGTATCAACAAAATCCAATCCAAATTCTGTAGCAGGAGCTTTAGCAGGAGTATTAAGAGAAAAAGGAACAGCAGAATTACAAGCAGTAGGTGCAGGAGCATTAAATCAAGCAGTAAAAGCAGTAGCTATAGCACGTGGCTTTGTGGCACCTAGTGGCATTGATTTAGTTTGTGTACCAGCTTTTGCTGATATAGAAATCGATGGCGAAGAAAGAACTGCAATAAAATTGATCATTGAATCAAGATAAGGTCGTATGAGTACATAGACTAAATTATTCATATTTGCTAATTACTTTTTAGGTTAAGTTGAATTTTAAGACAGGGTATGTCTAAGGTTTAGTAATTTATTTATTGAGCTTTAGACATACTTTGCGTTTAAGGACAATAACCATTATAATTATATATAATATGAAATAATAACTGTATTTTTAAAATATATTGTTGATAAAAAACGAAAAATTCTAAAAATATGTTAATTAAGTAGCTTAATATTGATAAAAAGGAGCATAAGATATGGATGTTATTGCGTTAGTAGGACCAAGTGGAACAGGAAAATCCCATAGAGCATTAATGGTAGCCAGACAAAATAAAGCTGATGCCATTATAGATGATGGGATTTTGATAAAAGACAATAAAATCATAGCAGGTCATTCTGCGAAAAGAGAAGCAAGTAAAATCATGGCGATAAGACGAGCTGTTTTTGTAGTGCCTGGACATGCCGAAGAAGTGAGAAATGCTATAGAAAAAGAACAGCCAAATAGAATTTTGATTTTAGGCACTTCTGAAAATATGGTGCATCGCATTGACAAAGCTTTGAATTTGCCACCAATTAGTAAAATTATCAATATAGCAGATATTGCTACAAAAGCAGAAATGGCAAAAGCTCAATTTTATCGCAATCGTGAAGGTAAACATATCATTCCTGTACCAACTATTGAGTTAAAACCACATTTTTCAGGTTATTTGATAGATCCAATACAATCATTTTTTAAAAAATCAAGTACAAAACGCCGTCGTTTAGGTGAAAAATCCATAGTACGCCCAATTTTTAGTTATTATGGAAGACTTATTATAGATGATGCTGCAATTTTATCCATTATTAAGCATATTGCTAAGGATAAAGATTATGATTTTAAAGCTTCACATATACATGTTGACCATGTTTGGGAAAAAGGTGAAGATAAAGGTATAAAAGTTTCTTTTGAAGTGGTTTTAAATTATGGAAGCCATATTCCAACAATGATACAAGGTATACAAAAGAAAATAAAAGAAGTCGTAGAATATATGACAGGTATGTTTGTGCATGATGTGGATATTGTAGTCAAAGGATTGAAATTTAAATAAAATATTGTATCGATACAATATTGACTTTTTTCGTATTTTAATTGACTTTTAACTAATAGATATCTATAATTTTAAATAAATTTTTTATTCTATTAGATAAAGGTGATAATATGGCATTAGAAAATTATAAAGCATTGACTATAGCAGGTTCTGATACTTCTGGTGGAGCCGGCATGGAAGCCGATTTAAAGACTTTCGAAGAGATGGGCGTTTATGGAATGGTGGCACTAACTGTAATTGTGGCACAAAATCCAAAAGATTGGGCTCATGATATCTTTCCTATAGATTTGCCTACTATTGAACGTCAGATTGCAACTGTTGGTGAAGGTATTGGCATTAATGCCATGAAAACAGGTATGTTAGGTTCAGCTGCTCTTGTAGAATTAGTAGCGAAATCCATAGATAAATATAATTTTAAAAATGTAGTAATCGACCCTGTAATGGTTTGTAAAGGTATCGATGCTATCATGGTACCAGAAGCAGCCGAAGCAATAAAATCTTTATTGGTGAAAAAAGCTGATGTAATAACACCAAATACAGTAGAGTCTGCTTATCTTGCAGGTATGGAAAAAGTGGAAACTGTAGAAGATATTAAAGAAGCTTGTGTAAAAATCAATAAACTCGGTGCGAAAAATGTCATTATAAAATCTGGTAGTCGTGTAGATGGCGATTATATGGTAGATGTGTTATTTGATGGTAAAGAATTTACTATCCAGAAAAAAGCTAAGATGAAAAATATCTATAATAGCGGTGCAGGTTGCACTTTCTCCGCAGCAATAACAGCAGGACTTGCTAAAGGTTTAGATATCCATCAAGCTTTTGAAAATGCTCAAAACTTCATTGATAAAGCTGTAGCAAACTCATTTAAATTGAATGAATTTACAGGAGCATTAGCTCATTGGCAAACAAGATAAATAAGTAAAATAAAAAGTATCTTTTTCTGACTTATATTTCAGTTAGAAAAAGATACTTTTTTATTTATATTTAATTAAAATTAGCGCGCAATAAAGCTATTTCTTGAGCATATCCATCATGGTCATTTGGTGTTTCTAAAATAAATGGCAAATGTTTTAATTGTGGGTGGTTTATAATTTTTATGATAGCATCAAGACCTATTTTACCTTGACCGATTTTTTCATGGCGGTCTTTATGAGTGTTTAAGTCATTTTTACTATCATTTAAATGTATAGCTTTTAATTTATTAAGACCGATTATTTTATCAAAATCAGCTAGGACATCATCTAAATTATTTACAATATCATAACCGCCGTCCCAAATATGACAAGTATCAAGGCATACACCTATTTTATCTTGTAAATTAATACGCTCAATAATCGCTTGAAGTTCAGCAAAAGTTTTGCCAACTTCAGTGCCTTTTCCTGCCATAGTTTCTAATAAAACAGTAGTCTGTTGCTCAGGCCACATCACTTCGTTTAAGCAATTACTGATAGCTTTGATGGCGAAATCTATGCCTTGCCCTAAGTGATTTCCTGGGTGGAAATTATAATAATTATGAGGCAATTTTTCCATGCGAAGTAAATCATCAGCAATTGTTTGGCGAGCAAATTCGCGTACTTCTTCACGATTGGAACATGGATTTAATGTATAAGGTGCATGAGCTACTAATTTATGGAATTTATATTGTTTGGCTAGTGCTAAAAATTGTTGGACATCATTATCGTCTATATCTTTGGCTTTGCTACCACGAGGATTTCTAGTAAAAAAAGAAAATGTATTAGCATTTAAACTTAAAGCTTCTTTACCCATTTGTAAAAAACCTTTTGAAGAAGATAAATGGTTACCTATATATAAAATAAAAATCACTCCTATAATTTAAATTAATTAAAAATAAATATTAGTTAATATATATTATATCATAGCTAAAATGTTTTTTAAATTAACAGGATTTTTTTATTTATATAGTGAATTAATAAATTAGTAATTAAATAGAAAAAGAGGGATACAAATGGAAAAGGCAAAAACTTTATTAGAGATAGCGCGAATTATAAGCGGTAATGACGATGATGTATTAGCGGAAATAGAAGAGAGTATCGATAATATAGAAGCATATGCACAAGAGCATTTAGAAGAGTTTGAAGAGCGCAATATCAGTATAAAATATGATTCTGTAGAAGATTTGCAATGGCTAGTTACAGTGAATATTTTAGTCAGAAATAATTATGTAATGCAAATACAAGAAGATTGTAGTATTACTGATTTTGGTTGGAGCCTGAAGAGTTTGCGAACTTTTAAAGAATATAATCTAGCTTTGGATAGTAAGTTTGAAGAAGAAGATTATGAAATAGATAAATATGACTATAATGAAGATGATGAGTACGATTATTATAATGAAGAAATGGACTTTATTGATGATGAAAATATTATAAATTGGTGTAAATATCTTGATAGTAAATGGTTTGATGAAGATATTTGCATTGGTATGATAGATTTAAGTCCAGATATTTTCACTTTATTTTTAGCATCAGAAGAAAATCTTGAAGACTTAGAAGATTTGGCTGATAGTCTAGGAAAAGTAATATCTACAGTATATTAAAATGAATTTTAGGGCATAATAAAAGACACTAGATTATTTCTAGTGTCTTTATTTTTTAGTAGATTTAATTATTACTTCGTTCTGTTTGGCTTACTACGATAGTTACAGCAGCATCACCTGTAATATTAAGACAAGTACGGATCATATCTAATACACGGTCAATACCAGCAACGAGTGCAAGACCTTCCATAGGAAGACCTACAGTCTGTAATACGAGTGCAAGCATGATAACACCAGCACCAGGAACACCAGCAGTACCTACAGAAGCAAGTGTACCAGTTAAGACGATCATAAGCATTTGACCTGCTGTTAAATCGATACCGTAAACATTAGCGATAAAGATAGCACAAACACCTTGATAAATAGCTGTTCCGTCCATATTGATAGTTGCGCCTAAAGGAAGTACGAAGCTAGCAATGGATTTATTAGCACCAAGATTTTCTGTACAGTTTTTCATATTTACAGGAAGTGCAGCAGCGGAGCTACAAGTTGTGAAACCTAAGAGCATTGTTTCTGTCATGCCTTTAAAGAATTTCAAAGGACTCATTTTGCCAAGTGTAGAAACGATGGAAGAGTATACAACAAGTGCATGAATGATACAACCGATATAAACAGTAACGATAACGGATAAAAGTGGTAATAAAACTTTGGGACCATTAGCAGCAACTACTGGTACTAAAAGAGCAAATACACCATAAGGTGCAAGGTTCATAATCATGGAGATTAATTTATAACTTACTTCTGTTAAAGAATCAAAGAATGTGAGAAGTGGCTGACCTTTTTTACCTACAGCAGTGATACCAATACCAATAGCTAATGCAAACACAATGAGAGGAAGCATATCAGCTTTTGCCATAGTCATGATAGGATTAGATGGTATCATACCAACTAAAACGTCCATAAAACCGGGAGCTTCTTTAATATCAGGAGCTTTTTCAGCTACTAAATCCATACCTAAACCAGGTTGTAAAACAGAAGCTAAACCAAGGGCAATGATAAGAGCAACAGCAGTTGTTACTAAATATAACAAAATAACTTTGATACCAATGCGACCAAGTTTTTTTGTATCACCTAGACTAGCAACACCACAAACTAAAGATGCTAATACTACAGGTACAATAATCATTTTGATTAAATTGATGAACATTGTACCAAATGGCGCAAGATAAGCTTTGAGCCATGGTAATTTTTCTTCGCCAAGGATAAGACCAACAATTACGGATAAGATTAAAAAGATGAAAATTTTTACAGATAAGTTCATATCCAAAACTCCTTTATGTAAAATTTATTTTCTAAGAAATATGAATGATAAATAAAAAAGGCTCTTAGAAAAAATACTTGTATATTATATAAAATATTTTTTTTGGTTTACAATATTTTTAGCTAATGAATAAAAAATACATTAAAGTACAAAATAAAAAGACAAGCCAAATGACTTGTCTTTTTAGAAGAGATTTTTTATTTTAAATTATCAATAGCAGATTGTTCAATAGCAAGACCGTTGCGATATCTAGTCATGAATGTTTCAAAACCTTCGATACCTTCTTTTGTTGGAGCAATAGTTTCGGCAACGCTATTTTTGAATACTTTAGTGCTTAAATATTCATCAAGAGATAAGTTTTCTTTATTATTCATATAATCAGCTAAGAGTGCAATACCCCACGCACCGCCTTCGCCTGCTGTTTCCATAACTGTTACAGGAGCGCCGATAGCATTAGCCATGATTGTTTGACCTACGCCTTTAGTTTTAAATAAGCCACCATGACCTAAAATTTGTTCGATAGTAACATTTTCTTCTTTTGTTAAAATATCTAAGCCAGTTTTCATAGCGCCAAGAGCTGTAGAAAGATGTACACGAATGAAGTTTGCTAAATTGAATTTGCTGTCGGATTTACGAACAAATAATGGACGACCTTCAGTAAAGCCTGTGATATGTTCACCAGAATGATAGCAATAAGCAAGTAAGCCACCGCAGTCAGCATCGCCTTCTAAAGCTTTATTATATAATGTGGAGAATAATTCGTTAGCATCTACTTTTACGCCAAAGCTAGTGAGGCATTCATGGAAGAGGCTAATCCAACTATTTAAATCTGTTGTGCAGTTATTGGAATGAGCCATAGCTACTAAATCACCAGCAGGAGTAGTAACCATATCAAGTTCTTCATAAACTTTGGATAAATCACGTTCAAGAACAATCATAGCGAATACAGAAGTACCAGCAGATACATTACCTGTACGTTTTGTAACTGTATTTGTAGCTACCATACCAGTACCAGCATCACCTTCTGGTGGGCACATAGGAGTACCAGCTTGGAGTGTTCCTGTTGGGTCGAGAAGTTTTGCACCTTCAGCAGTTAAATAACCTGCATTTTCACCAGCAACTAAAACTTTTGGTAAAATTTCACGGATAGACCATGGATAATTTTTATCAGCGATATGTGCATCGAAATCAGCAAGCATTTTTTCATTGTAATCTTTAGTGTTGATATCGATTGGGAACATACCAGAAGCATCACCGATACCGAGTACTTTTTCACCAGATAATTTCCAATGAACAAAACCAGCTAATGTAGTGAAGAATTTGATTTTATCTACATGTTCTTCATTGTTTAAAATTGCTTGATAAAGATGAGCAATGCTAAATCTTTGAGGAACATTGTAATTGAATAATTTAATTAATTCATGAGAAGCTTGACCTGTGATATTGTTTCTCCAAGTGCGGAATGGTACAAGTAAAGTATCTTTTTCGTCAAAAGCAAGATAGCCATGCATCATTGCACTGAAACCAAGACCAGCTAATTTAGTAATAGTAACGCCATATTTTGCTTTTACTTCTTCAACTAAATTTTTGTAGCAACCTTGAAGACCAGCCCAGATTTCTTCTTCACTATAAGTCCAAATGCCATCAATAAGACTGTTTTCCCAGTCATAAGCACCAACAGCAATTGGTTCATGGTCAGTATTAATTAATACTGCTTTAATACGAGTGGAACCAAATTCAATACCAAGAGTAGTTAAACCCTGTTCAATATTAGATTTAATCATTTCATTTGTTTGCATATTATAGAACCTCCGCACATATATTAATATTTATTAAGATTTTTACAAAGTTGTATGATAAATATTTGATTTATCTATATTATATAGTATATTATAAATTATTTCAATTTTTTTAATAATTTATAACGACTTTCATAACAAAATCTATTATATATCAATATTCTAAGAAATAAAAGGGATTTTGTTAAATTTTAATAAATAATTTTTTTATTCAAAAAAGATTTTTATTATATGTACATGTTTATTTCATCTTATAAGTTGTATGATAATATATTGTTTTAATAGTTTTAGAAGAAAATTAGTATTATAAATTATTATGATAAAATATTTGTAAAAAATAATAATTATTTGTTAGTTTTTGTGATGAAGTCACTGAACTATGATTGAAAATCATTTATAATAAAATCATCAAGTGAGATAACTTATAGAATTATTCAGTTTGGAGGCAAAAATAATGTTAGTACATGCAGATGCAAATGCTTTTAATAAATTATTAGAAAATAAAGGGACTTTTGTAGTAGATTTCTTCGCTACATGGTGTGGCCCTTGTAAAATGTTGGGTGCTGTACTTGAAAAAGTAGCTCCAGAATATGATTTTGATATTTTAAAAATAGATATTGATGAAAATGTAAAACTTGCTGAAGAATATGAAGTAATGGTAGTACCTACTTTATTATTCGTAAAAGATGGCGAAATTATTCATCGTGAATCTGGTTTCTTCTCTAAAGATAAATTTAAATCTTTAATAGATGCTTATTTAAAATAAAAACCTCAAAATACCAAAACCCCTTTTTATAATCCTGTACAAGATAAAAGCTGTAGTTTTTAAACTACAGCTTTTGTTTTTTATTTATGTCTTAGTTTTTGTAATTCAAGTCCTTCTTTTCCTGTTATTTCTTCAATGCTTAATTCTAAAATGCAAGTGCGTTTGATGTAGGTTTTTATTTCTTCTAGTCCTTCTGTAAAATAATCAGCAGAAAATTTACGGATAAATTCTTCTAGGATTATTTGTTTATCATTTTCAGATGTGATTTCTTTAATAGTGCCAAAAACTATGACACTAGAATAAGCGGTAGTGAATTTTTCCGGAATGACAGTGTCTTGATTTATAACACAAAAAGAAGCTTTATTATTTTGATGGATAATATCTAATTTGCGACCTACATTGGCACAGTGAAAATAGATTTTGTCATTGAGATATACATAGTTTAAAGGAACGGTATAAGGAAAAGATTTTTCATCGCAAAGTGCTAAAATACCATGAGTTTTTTGTTTTAGAATAGCTATATTTTCTGATGAAGGTAAAGCTTGTTTAAATCTACGCATAACAAATCTCCTTTAAGATAATAAATTAATATACATTAGTGCCATCAAAATGAGGTACAAATTTAGTTGTAGCTGTTTTGCCTTGTTGGATATAGCAATTTTTAAAGCCTAAATCAAGTGCATAATCTACAACTTTATCGTATTCAAAAGTCGTCAATTTACGTTTTAGTTTAGGATGAGTAAGCGCTTTATACATAGGTGTATATTGGTTCATAAGGCTAAGATAAACATCATCAAGATATTTTTCCCAGATATATTTTACAATTTCCATACTTTCTTTATAATACCATGGCAAGATTAAATGGCGAATGATGACGCCTTTTTGCATGATATTATCTTTAAATTGTGGTTTACCTACAAGTTCAAACATTTTATCAATGGCTTCTTTGACTACTTGAGGATAATTAGGAGCATGGGAAAATTCTTTGGCTGTATCTGGTGAGTAGTATTTAAAATCAGGTAAGAATATATCAATATAGTCTTTGAGCATTTCTAAAACTTCAACTCGTTCATAGCCACTTGTATTATAGACTACAGGAATAGATAGACCTTGTTTTTTTGCTAATTTTAGAGCTTCAATTATTTGTAAAACGTAATGAGTTGGTGTTACTAATTCTAAACAGTGGGCATTACGAGCTTGTTGTTCTAAAAAAATTTGAGCTAAACGTTCAATAGTTACAGGAAATCCTTTACCTTCAGTGCTGATTTCGTGATTTTGGCAGAAGATACATCTCATATTACAATGAGAGAAAAAAACCGTGCCTGCTCCATTTGTTCCGGATAGGCACGGTTCTTCCCATTGATGTAAGGATACAAGAGCAATTTTCACTTTATCACTAGCATGACAGACACCATAATTTTTAGTGCGGTCAACATGGCATAAACGAGGGCAAAGTGTACAATTTTGCATATCCATAAAAAAACACCTTTTACTTAATGATTTGCTAATTTAAAAATAGCATAGACGTCTTGATAATTTAATGGTGAAAAATTGCCAATGGTTTTTGTATTATTATCTGTACACATTGAAGTGAGATAAGTCAATTCTTCATCAGTTAATGTTTTTCCTACTAATTGGCTGATATTTATAGGTAAGTTTAAACTAGTGAAGAAGTCTTCAAAATGTTTGATAGTTTCAAGGGCAATAGCTTCATCAGTTTTATTTAATGTATCAATATTAAATAAGATTTTTCCTAGATGACAAAAACGCTGAACATCTTTTTGATAGATATATCTAGCCCATGATGACCAGATAGCAGTCAATGAGGCTCCATGAGTAGCGTTATATTTAGCACTTAATTCATGACCAAATTTATGTACACTAAAATCTTTAGTGCGACCAAGACCTGTTATATCATTGTGGGATAAAGAACCAGCATACATAATTTCACTATGAGCAATATAATTTGTAGGCTCATTTATCATGATTGAAGCTTGCGCGATGACATCTTTTAATAGACCTTCAGCGATATAATCTGTGAGATAATTATTTTGTTCTTTGGCAAAATAACGTTCTAATGTATGCATTAAAATATCGGCAATACCACAGGCTTTTTGATAATTTGGGGCACTGTAAGTTAATTGAGGGTTCATAATAGCAAAACATGGACGATTAAATGGCGTACTAAGACCACGTTTTTGACCTGTTTGTTCGTTAGTTAAAACAGCAGAATCACTTGTTTCACTACCGGCAGCAGCTAAAGTAACAATGCTACCCATAGGAGTAGTATTAGTCAAGGTTATTTTTTTTGTCCAGATATCCCAAATATCATTTTGTGGATATTTCAGACCATGTGCGATGGCTTTAGCTGTATCGATGACAGAACCGCCACCGATAGCTAAGACAAAATCAATATTAGCTTGATATGCTTTTTTTACAGCATCATTTACAAAGCAAACAACAGGATTTGGCTGAACGCCACCTAAAGTCATATAAGATAAATTATCATTGGATAATTGTTGACAAATTTTATCAAGTAGTCCAGAACGTTTTACTGAGCCACCGCCATATACTATTAATACATTATGACCATTGTATTTTTTGATTAATGAAGCAGTGGATAATTCACTATCTTTGCCAAAAATAATTTCTGTAGGACAGTAAAATTTAAATTTTTCCATAATAAAACCTCAACAAAATTAATTTTGAAGAATATCAGAAACAACTATATCAGATAATGAAGAAACGATTTTATCAGCACGAGATAAATCTTGTGGGCCAGAATTTGGATTATCATATGCGATACAATAAGCTCCAGCATCTTTAGCCGCCATAATACCAGCAGTAGCATCTTCAATTACTACGCAATCAGCTGGTGCAAAGCCTAAAGCTTTAGCTGTTAACTGATAAATTGCAGGGTTTGGCTTGCTAGCAGGAAGTTCTGCACCACTTAAAATATATTCAAAACAATCCATTAAGCCGAATTTTGTTAAAACAGCATTGATAACTTTTCTATCAGCAGAAGAAGCCAAAGCTACGGGAATACCTTCGCTGTGTAATTGATAAAGTAAATCTAAAACGCCATCAATAGGATAGATGGAATTACTTTCTTGAATATATTCTAAATAAATGCGATGTTTATAATCGACCATTTCTTGAATAGAAACGGGAGTTGTAGCAAATTTGGCAAAATCTGTAAAAAATGCTTTGGCAGAACGACCAACATAGGCTACACAATCTTCCATACTACAAGGGATACCAAAATGTGTTAAAGTGCGTATTTTCATATCAGCATGAATGGATTCACTATCGATTATGACTCCGTCCATATCAAAAATAACTGCTTTCAATTAGGTGCTCCTCCATTTTATATATTAATATTGTAAGTAATTTTACACTTACAATAACTTAGCATATCATTCAAAATCTAAAACTGCAAGGATATTTAAGTATATTTATGATTATTCATGGCTAAATTTATCAATTATGAAATTTTGAAAACGATGGGCAGCAAGAGAAAGTGGTTTATTAGCATACCATGCAAGACCGATATCACGAGTGCATTTTGGATTATCTATAGAAATGAATTTTATATCGAGATGTTCCATTCCAGGAATTTTAGGCACGAGTGAAACACCTAAATTAGCTGCTACTAAACTAGCTACAGTAACAATTTCATCACCTTCAAAACGTATTTTAGGGCGAATAGAAGCTACTTCAAAGATATGTTCAGTTTTAGTGCGTAAACCATACATTGGTTTTAAAGTAATAAATGGTTCGCTAGCAACTTCTGTGATATTTATAGAACTGCGATGAGCAAGTGGATGAGTTGAAGGAACGATGATAAATAATTCTTCTGTCAATAATGGAACCCAAGCGATGCCTTCAGAATTTATCGGAGAACTGCAAAGGCATAAATCGGACTCTCCTTTGAATAATTGTTTTGATAATAAGAAAGAATGATTTTGACTAAGGCGAAATTGTATTTTAGGATAGATTTTACGAAACTCTTTTAATAATTCTGGCACAAGATATACACCTAAAGAGTGCATAAAAGATAAATTTACAACTCCGCTATCTGGTTCAGCCATATTAGTTATATCTTGGCGGGCAGTTTCTAATTCTTGTAAGATACGTTCAGCATAAGTTAAAAATGTTTGACCATATTGAGTTAAATTTACTTTACGGCTATCTCTAATGAAAAGAGGTATATTTAAATCTTTTTCCAAGCGACTGATTGAACGACTAAGTGCTGGCTGAGACACATTCAGAGATTTTGCTGCTTTAGTAAAGTTTTTTATATGGGCTAGAGCAACAAAATATTCTAGTTGATTTAATTCCATAAAAAAGCCTCCAAATCCAAACTAATGGTAGTATTTCTAATGTGAATACTTTATATTTGATTATATTATAAGCTAGATTTGATATTTTGTATAATTATATGAAGCAAATATTGACAATAAATTTAAAATATTTTATTATAAAAGAAAATTAATGCTGATATAGCTCAGTTGGTAGAGCAATGTATTCGTAATACATGGGTCGCAGGTTCAAATCCTGTTATCAGCTCCATTTTGATAGATAATATAATTAAAACTATAACAAAAAGCTACTTTATAATAATGAACTGCACCCCAAAAGTTGGACACAAAACAACTTTTGGAGGTGCAGTTTTT
>ERZ1023865.25-NODE-25-length-95827-cov-58.936370_pt1 | contig 95827 bp, 79 predicted proteins | sample MGYA00380389_ERZ1023865 | MGnify/ENA primary metagenome ERZ1023865 (study PRJEB33179, sample SAMN07449008) | human gut metagenome | biome: Human-gut; feature: Human associated habitat; material: Faeces | host: Homo sapiens | place: India: Bhopal | collected... | reverse complement strand
CGACCATTTTCATTATCTGCCAATCCTGTATAATCAAAATTGACTACTCCATTCTCAACTCTCCACCAGCCATTTTCATTCTCTGCTATTCCTGTATAACTATAATCAACTACTCCATTTTTTATGTATAACCATTCATTATAATACTGTTTTATTCCTGTGTAATCGTATCTGACTTTACTATTTTCTACATATACAAGATTTCCTCCATCCTGTATTATTCCTGTAAAATCAAAATTAACCTTGCCATCTTCTATATAAAAGCGGCCATTCTCATTGTCTGCTAAACCGGTATAATTAAAATTAACTACACCATTCTCTATTCTCCACCAGCCATTACAATTATCTCTTATGCCAGTGTAATCATACTGAACAACGCCATTCTTAACGTATACCCATTCATTCCCCTGCTCTATAATGTCTGAATTTTCATCATATGCAAAAGCATTGATATTACATAACAACATTAAACCACAGGCAAGCCCTACACCAATTAATAATTTTTTCAAAATAAAACCTCCTTAACAAAAATATATATAGTATTTAACAACCCTTAAAACAAAAATTTATACAACCATCTTTTTTATAAATGGAATCTTTTTTATGATTATTGTTAATACAATACATATAAATGTAATAATTATCGTTTTTAAACTATTGGCTATAGTAGAATAATATTCAATCCCTATACCAGGATATAAATACTTATCAAACACAGCTAATATTATATAATGCATATAATAAATTCCCATCGTTGATTGTCCTATTAATTTACCAAGCCCTAGCTTTATATCACAATAGAAATCGAAGCAAAGATAAAGTCCTACTGACATTATTAATGTTGATATTCTATTATAACCATTGGAAATATAAATATTATTCCACCTAAACGAACCAGTTTCCTTATACTTAGCAATAAATAACAACATAAATCCAATAACAAATAATATTATTGGCATATTCTTTTTAATTTTAATATGTATCATTTCCCTATATTCTAAAAGAAAAGCACCTAGAACAAAATAGAAAATCATATACGGATAATTTAAATACGGTGTCAGGTAAGCAGCATCATATATAGAAAAATTAATATAATGTGTTACAATCATATTCATTGTTGGAATAAATATACCTGAAAATCCCGTTACCACCATTATGTTAAGCATATATTTTTTTCCACCATTCATTAATAAGAACCATATGACAGGATATATCATATATGTAACCAGATAGGCCTTCATATACCAAAACACGTCCATATTAATTCCATTAACATCCGACATAAAGAATATTCCTGCTATTATAGCTTTACCTGTATATATATTTCCATTCATTACAATATAAATTAGAATATATACTATTCTCCATAAAATTATAACAACATATAACGTAATTAATCTTTTTATATATTTCTTCCAATCAAAATCAGACTTCTTCCTGCACAACAATCCCCCTGTAATCATCATAAAGCAAGGTACTGCTGCCCACGCTAATGTCATAATAGCATTACCAACTACTGAACTACCTGATAATAACGTATAATGGCAAAATACAACTAATAATATGCAGATTCCTTTTAAATTATCCATATATAGCAGTCTGCTATTCATATCCACCTCCAAATTATAGAACGTATTTAAACATTTGACAACCTAGTATTCTTAAATATTCTTTATCTAATGCTTAATGAGAAATATATATCGGGCAACATATTTATTTCTGCTCAACACCCCTACAATAACAGCAGATAGTACTATTGTTATAATTGTTAAAAATGCTGTTTCTAATGAAAGGCTTGCAAATATTTGTCCCATATATTTTATTTTAGTCATAATGACTATAATATGTACAAAATATATACCCATACTTATTCTACTTATATAAGTAAATATATTAGATATCCTCTCATTTATAACATTATCATCAATCCTTGTAAATAAAGTAAATAAACAAGCAGTGCATATTAATAAAAACGGAAAATCGTACCACACTTTATATATATAATGTGATTTATCACTTAATGAATACACCTCAAAGCACATAATTACAACATAACTCAATATAGCTGTTAAAATTAAATGCCAATTTCTTATCTTTTTTATTTTTACCTGATTATCATATATGTAATATCCAACCAGTAAATATAATCCATAGATTGCTCCCATATATGGTATGCTCATTTCGGAGCCGAAAGTCTGTCCATTATTAGAAATTCTGGCTATCACATTTAACAGCGGCTCTATATAACAGAAAATGAATGTAGCTGTCATAATAGGTAAAATTGATTTAAAAGAAAATGTTTTTACAATTTTAGCCAAAAATGGAACACCAATATATATTCCAATTATCATAGGCATATACCACATATTAGTCATTGATGAATTTTTAAATAACAATAATTCTTTTATAAAATCTACAAAATTAAATACCTGCTTTAATACAAATACTTCATATATTTTATATATAATAAGCCAGACTTCATTAACCGCAATTAAAGGCAGCAAATTTTTTTTATAGAACTTAAATATATCTTCATCTTTTTCTATTACTTTCCTAAGCAGTAATGCACCTGAAAGATATAAAAATATTGAAACTCCAAACCTGCCAATTGTAAATGTACCCATCATAAATATTCTAGATGTAATTTTTAAATTTTTAAGAACTACCATATCATTAAAATATGTCATTTCACTACAATGACATAAAATCACACATAGTATAGCAAATGTCCTAGCTATATCCAACTTTACAATTCTATTTTTCATTCACAATGTAACCATTACTTTCCAAAAATACTCTCACACTTATCAAGTACAGAGGCAATTGTAGCATCCATATCATAGTACTTATATTCGCCAAGTCTTCCACCGAATATAACCTTATCCTCGGCATCCGCAAGCTTCTTATATTCCTCGTATAGCTTTCCGTTCTTCTCATCATTTACTGGATAATAAGGTTCATCACCCGGCTTCCACTCTGATGAATATTCACGGCTTATAATAGTCTTAGGCAGGTCATTGCCATTTTCATCTTTACCAAACTCAAACCATTTATGCTCTATAATACGAGTCCAAGGAGTTTCTCTATCTGTATAATTAACAGCAGCATTTCCCTGGAAATTAGGCTTGTCAAGTGTCTCATTTTCAAATCTTACTGAGCGGTACTCAAGTGTTCCGAGCTTATAATCAAAATAAGCATCAATAGGACCTGTGTATACAACCTTGTCTGCAAGTGCATCAAGTTCTTCCTTATGCTCAAGATAATCTGTATTTAATCTTACTTCAATGCCATCAAGTATATTCTCAACCATATTTGTATATCCCCCCATTGGAATTCCCTGATATAAAGCATTAAAATAATTGTTATCAAATGTAAGTCTTACTGGAAGTCTTTTAATAATAAATGCTGGTAAATCCTTGCAGTCCCTTCCCCACTGCTTCTCTGTATAACCCTTTACAAGTTTTTCATATATATCACGGCCAACAAGTGATATGGCCTGTTCTTCAAGATTCTTAGGCTCGCCTGTTATCTCTTTCTTCTGCTCTTCAATCTTTGCAGCAGCTTCCTCAGGAGTAACAACGCCCCACATTTTATTGAATGTGTACATATTAAAAGGCATTGAATATAATTCACCCTTATAATTAGCTACCGGGCTGTTAGTAAATCTGTTAAATTCAGCAAACTGTGTGATATATTCCCACACCTTCTTATTATTGGTATGGAATATATGTGCACCATACTTATGTACATTAATGCCTTCCTGCTTCTCTGTATAGATATTACCTGCTATATTAGGTCTTTTATCTACTACAAGCACTGACTTTCCTGCCTTCTTTGCCTCGTGTGCAAAAATAGCTCCGTATAAACCTGAACCTACTACTAAATAATCGTACATTACATTTTCCTCTTTTCTATTATATATTTTTGTTTGATTTTGATTTTGCTAATAAATTTTTAAAGTAATTAACATTCATTAGTTTTTCTTTCTTATTTTACAAAATATCTTATTCAAATTCTCACTAACAACTTCTTCTTTCATAATGTAAAGCATAACAACATACACACCGAAGAATAACACAGCTGATATTACAAGCTTTACTAACACTCCTGATATAAAATGCTTTACAGCTAATACTACAACTGTTGATATTGCTAATGCAATTATAATCTTAAAATAGCTTTGATTAGAATACAGATACTTTACATCTTTCTTAAGATATACCATTTGTACAATAAGCACAACAAACTCTGCGACAAGTGTTCCAATCGCCGCACCAGATGAACCTAAGAATGGAATAAATATTGCATTAAGTATCAAATCAACTATTGCTCCTGCAAAAGTTGATATCATAACAGCATTTTCCTTTCCCATAGGAATAAGCATCTGTATACCCATAATATTAGTTAAACCTATAAATAAAAGCGTTGGCATAACTATAATCATTGGAACTACTGCACCGCCAAATGCTTCTCCTGACAAGAAAAGCACGCCTTCTCTTGCAAATATCATAAAATATATCATCATAGATGCTGCCGCAAGCAGAACAAATTTAATTGCTTTCTTAGAAAGCTTATAGAACTCATCCCACATTTCCTGCTGTATATAATAAGAAGCTCTTGGCATAAGCACTGTTCCTAATGATGTTACAATACTCACAAGAATATTCTTTATCTTTGTTGCCGCATTGTAATATCCAACTTCAACATCATCTTTCATAAATCCAAGCATTACATTATCCAGATTAGTGTATATTGTTGTCGCACAGGATATTATAAAGAACATAAATACCGGCTTGAAATGCTTTTTAAAATTAAGATTAGATACCTTCTTTGTTCCTATTATCTTCCTTAATCTGATAAAGTTAAACACATTAGATGATGAAGCTGCAAATATGGAAATTCCTCCATATATAACATAATCATCAACATTTCTTACTAATATAAACATTGCAATAAGTGCAATAAACTTAAATATTATTGAACGTATTGTTATATATGTATACTGCTCAAGTGCTTTGTACAACCATTCAACACCTATTGTATTAAAGAATATCAGTGTACTTGTTATAAGAAATAGATTTCTATCAGCTCTTAACCTTGGCACACTTGCTAATGCAATAAAGAATACTACATAAGCAAAAATACTCATAACAACATTAATTATGAATAATTCATACACCGTCTTTTTTAACTTTTCTTCATCATCTCTTACAACCGCACAAGCCCTTATACCATAGGTTGGAATACCAAGCTGTGATATCATAACAAAATACGTTACGACCGAATTAGCAAATGAAACCCTGCCGGTTCCAGCCGGAAGCAATACCCTTGATACATACGGAAATGTAATAAGCGGAAACAAAAAGCTGGACATCGTAAGTATCGCATTCATTATAAAATTTAGTTTTAATGATTTCTGTTTATTTTTCATAATGCTCACCTATTTTCTTTAAATACAGGTCTTTATTTCAGATACATATAATTCTGATAATTCTGATGAACATTTCTTAACATCATATTTATTATCCAGCACTACATTGTTTCTATCTGTCTGCTTCATATGAATTGTATCTATTTCTTTACTCCATATTGATGCATCCTGCTTTAAATCCATACGCTCAAATAATTCTGATATCTGTGCTGTCTTAGGAACACCTAAAGAACATAAACTGTATAAGCCGCTTGCCTGTGCTTCCAATACCGATATTCCAAGTCCCTCATATAATGATGGAAATACGAATATATCCATTGCCTGAAGTAATCTGTTAATATCAGCTCTCGCACCTGTGAAAATAACTTTCTCACTTATTCCATATTCATCAGCCTTACTTTTAAGCTTTTCCTCATCTTCGCCCTCTCCTACAATTAACAGCTTTGTATCAGGGTTAAGCTTTATATATTCCTTAAAAATATCTAATAAAAAGCTCTGGTTTTTTTGAGGGCAAAGTCTCCCTGTATTACCAATAACAAAAGCTTCCCCTAATCTTAATTCCTGTCTTGCCTGTTGTCTTACATTAATATCAAAAGCATAATTATCATAATCAATGCAGTTAGAAATCAAGCCATAATTATTTTTTCCAAATAAATAGTCACCTGCCTGATTAGAACAAGCTACATTACAGTTAGCATAGTCTTTTCCCCAGAATATTAATGGTATATTTCTAATTGCGTGTGATAACTGATCTGCCGCCTTATTCTGGTGGCTATGTAAAATTCTTACAGGGACTCCATATTTCTCAGCATATTTAAGATAAATAAATGCAGCATTTGCCATATTACAATGTACAATATGATACTTTTTACTCTTAATTATCCTGATATATTCATTCTTTATCTGTTTTAAAGTCTTTAAACCAAATGGAGGCATTTTATATATATTTCCACCAAGTGATTTAACTTCATCAGCATATGAATTATCTCCTATATTATGAACAAGAAAATCGAATTGGAACTTATCCTTATCTATATTTCTATAATAATTCATTATAAAGGATTCCATTCCTCCACACACATTCAATCCCGGAAGAATCATTAATACATTTATCTTCCCGTCTGTACATTTTTCTTCTATAGCTGGCTTTTCTATAACAGCAAGCTTTGACTTGTATAATATAAAATATAGAATTGTAAATATAACAAAATTAGTTATAAACGTAATCTGAAATACTGTCGTGTAGAAATAACTATCAATACAGTGCATATAAACACAATATGCTAAATACATATATACAACCGTAATCAATTCATTAAATTTCATATTTGGTTTGTATTTATGTATATAATATCCTACAGCAAATACAGCAGCCATTATTCCATTCAGTACAATTATTCCTATCCAGCCAAAATCATGATGCCATCTTCGATATGCTGTATACACATTTCCAATCATTGAATCATAGTAATATCTGAAACTTAAGTGTGCCGTCTGTTTCTCTGCAATATTAGTATGTGTTATCTTATACTTATCTAATGACTGTAATAAAGTATAAAACGTTTCATTACCAACTATATCTGACTTTTCACCTTCTATTGGAAATATTACATAATGATTTAAACATTCTATAGAACCACCAGCATAAGTTGTTACATATTTAAACAAATTCTTATCATTAGATCTTCCTATTAAAGAAGCACTCAAATAGAAAAGGACCATTCCAACTACACCTACTGCTACAATTATTCCAATATTTTTAAATGCAATTCTGCTTTTCCAGTTCTTCTTCTGGCTCCATAAAATTATTGCTATTGTAACCGCTCCAACGCACATACTTAATATGGAAATTCTGCTTGAACATATCAATTCTTTTATTATATATAATAAACACGGAATTAAATAATATAACTTGGTTACTATAATTCTCTTTTTTTCTTTTCTGTCAGAATATACAACATATTTAACATAAGCTATAATACAGTAATATGATGATAATTCTAACAATTTAAACATCAGACTCAAATAATGTGGCAGTGACGCATCATTACTATATGAAGTGTGTGCTTTAAATAAAGCCTGTGCCTGTGTGAATGAATTATATGTTCCAAAAGCATCAGCAATCTTTAATACATTATATATTGTCAATGCTATAACAACTATAGAATATACAATTAACAGTGCCATAATATATTTATTAATTGCAGCAAACTCTTCATTCTTATGTTCAACTGTACATTTAGATCTGAATAATTTCTCAACTAACCATACAACAGCAACAAACTCAATCGTTCCTATAAATAATATTAAAAATGTCTTATTAGCCAAATGTATATTCCACTCTTTAACATTACACATAGTACAAAAAGAACTTATAAAATACATAAAACAATATATAAATGCTGGATTTGCAATTTCTCCCTTAAATAACTTGTATGTTAAGATAGTCATAATCAGGAAAAAAAGAACCAGAATATAAATCATAAAAATATCTCCTTTACACTATAATACCGCATTAATCTTCTTCACTACATCTAACAAATACTCACCATTTCTAAGCTTCCCAGAAATCTTTCTAGCATTCTCTACCATTTCATAATATTGCTGTTCGCTTAATTCATCAAAAGCGTTAGAAAAATCATCAATTGAGTTAACAACAATTCCTACATTATTATCTTTAACAAACTGAGCCTCTGCCGCCTCACTCCATATTACCACAGGCAGACCTGACACAAGATATAAAGATAGCTTATGAGGATTATTATACCTCAGATAATCTCCTGTATTTCCTGTACAGCCGTCAATACCCTCTCCGTCCCACACAAGACCAAACCCTTCATTTAACTTAGATGGTATCTCATCAGCCGGAAATGCTCCCTTATAATCAATTGATTTAGAATTTAAAATATCTTTATTAAAATTAAGACCATATAAATTAACTTTAACTGATTTGTCTAAATCATTAAGACCTTTTATGTACTTACACTTATTAGTATCAAGATTTCCTGCTATATTTAATGTCTTTGAGTATTTAATCTCCTTATCAGAAGGATTACTTTCTGTCAGATAATCAAATATCCTAAGATTATATATCCTGCTCTTATCAACACCTTTGCTTACTAAATACTGCACCATACTTTCATTATGAGATACAACATAATCAGCTATCCCATACATTGTATTATCCATATATTCAAAATCTGCCGCTGATTCTGGAAACATCTTTCTTAATGAATCCAGATCGTGAATAATAAACGCCAGCTTTATATTTCTTGTCTGTCTTGCTTTCTTTAATATATCTATATATTTCTTATTAAGGTAAATTGGATGTGGAACAAACAGTAACGAACCTTTAGGTATTCTGTTAATCTTGTTTAACTCAAGATAATTATTAATCTTCTTAATATATTTATTACCCTGCTTTTTAATCTTTAAATAGTATGGCTTTACTCCATTATTATCAAGAATCTGATTACAGTCATTAACTGCCTTTGAACTTGCATTTTTTGATTCGTCAATCTGTATTTTTATGTAATACTTATCACTCATTAGCATATCCTCTTTCATTTAATCTTCAATAAAATGCTTAAATTTGTCACCTTCAACCTCGATATCATAGCCTGCCTGTGAAACTTTAATACTGCTTTGTTCGTAATCTACAGCTTTATTCATCTGCGCCTCAATAGCTTCTACCCATCGGTCAACAGGCTCATCAAGTCCTACAAATTCAACATTTCCAGTAACATTTACAATATCAGGCACAACATTCTTAGAAGTAACACAAGGAAGTCCCGCCGCCTGTGCTTCTATAAGAACAATTCCTAACCCCTCAAATCTTGAAGGAAGCACAAATACATCCATTGCCTGCATTATTTCATTAACATCACTTCTTATGCCCAAAAACATAACATTTTCTTCAAGCTTTAACTTGTTAACCTTATCCTTTATTGCCGCTTCTTCAACACCCTGTCCAACAAGAAGCAGTCTGCTGTCAGAATATTTCTTATGAAATGAATTATATATATCAATAAGCAGTTCGTGATTTTTCTGATATTGAAATCTTCCTACGTGTCCTACAACTATATCATTATTCCCAATGCCAAGTTCTGTTCTTACTTTATCTCTTATCTTTGTATTTCTGCAATATTTCTTAACTTCTATGGCATTATTAATTATTCTATAATTATCACTTTCTAATATTGACTTTTTGTAGAAGAATTCTCCTGCTAATTCTGAACACGCCCAGTAATCTGTTGCATATCTGTCTATATTATTCTTCCAGTAATTGTGTACTAATTCATAAAATTTTCTTTTCTTTCCTGTATGCATTAACTGATTATTATGCGCATGGATAATTCTTTTCTTTATTCCTGCTTTTTTTGCCTGTTTCATTATATAACCACAATTAGCCAAATCACAACAGTTAAACCATATTGCACTATATATTCCCCTGTTTTGTTCAAAAAAAGTCTTTATTTCTTTTTTATACTTAAATGGCTGTCTAAACTGTGCGCTTTTTATAAAAATAATATTACTATTATGTTCTTTGTAATATTCTTCATCATAGCATATATCCGTAAATACCATTAAATCAAACTGCACGTCATCTTTAACAGTTTCATAATACCTTTTAATAACAGTTTCAACACCACCCGGATTGTTGCTTTGTCCAACTACTAATATTTTCATTATTACTCCCTTAAGTATGATATAAACTTACCTGTTTCTGTACTTATATCATATCCTGCTTCTGTCAATAACTTAGTACCTTCTGTTCTGTCTATATTCTTCTTTAAATCATTATTTACAGCCTCTGTCCAAATTGCTGCCCCATCGTCTAATGAAACAAAATCTACATTTCCTGTGATATTAACTACATCTGGAACAACTGCTTTAGATGTTATACAAGGAAGTCCTGCTGCCTGTGCTTCTATAAGTACCATCCCTAATCCTTCAAAATGCGATGGCAATACAAAAATATCCATAGCCTGGAGCAGCTTATTAACATCTGAACGCACTCCCATAAACATTACATTCCCAGCTATTCCCAAATCTGCAACCTTCTGTCTGATTGCTTCCTCGCCTTCGCCCTGACCTACTAACATTAATACAGCCTTATTATCAAGCTTTAAATATTCATTAAAAATATCAACGAGAAATTCGTGATTTTTCTGATACTGAAACCTTCCTACATGCCCTATAACATACTTATCTTCCAGCTTATATTCTTTTCTAATCTCATTTCTAACAGCTTCATCAAAAGTATAATCTTTAGTCTGGATAGCATTGTTAATTATATGATGTTTTGGTGAGTTAATTATATTCTCATTATAAAAATACTCTGATGCCACCATTGAACAGCTCCAATAATCAGTTGCATATTGGCTGAGTCTTGTCTTATTAAGATAGTGGAATATTCCTCTTAACTTTGAAGTTTCATTGCCAGAATTATGTGCATGGATAATTCTTTTCTTAATTCCATATTTTTTAGCATATACAAGGTAATCAATATTAGTTAATGTACAAGTATTATACCAGAACACATCATATTCACCTTTATGTGCTTTAAAGAAATCATCAAGTGCTTTCTTATATGCTTTATAGTCTTTGCTTTTCTGTGGTATTGTGTATATCTTAGACCCCTTAGCTGTAACTTCATCTGCATACACCATATTTTCCCAATTACATAAAAAATCAAACTGGACATCACTCCAATCTATATTTCTATAATAATTCATTACACAGCTTTCCATTCCTCCTGGATTATCTGTCATTCCAAATACTAATACCTTTATGCTCATTAAACTATTCCTTTCAATCTGTCATAACTTTTGCACTTTAAAATAATCCCTCATAGTAAATTTGACTATTAAGGGATTATCATAAACTCTATAACTTTTTAAAAACTTCCGCTGTACTTCTTCTTTAAGAATTTAGCGGCAAGAAACGACCTTACTTTCTTGATTTTATTAATTTTTTCAGTATACATAAATGGTACTTCTTTGTAATTTAAACCATTCTTATTCATCCAGACATCAAAAAGAAGCTCACTTAATCTGCCTGGATATCTAGCCTGAAATGCATCATATTCTTTATCGCCAAGTCTTTTTTCCACTTCAAATAAAATATCAAATAACCATTTGCAATAATTATTAACATTTTCTCTGCTCATAATAAACATATTAAATGCATGCATATATGTCTTTTTCATATTAGCATCAAATGTTGCAAGATATTCCGGATATAACTCAGCTATAACTTCTCTTGTACAATCTAATGTTTCTATATGATGAGTGTGTTCATAATGGCTGTAGATTGTTTCAATCATATAATTTCTCTTCTTTGGCACTATTACATCACACTTATCTAACAGGTTAGAAGCTTCCTCATATGACAATATATTATCCATTATATTGTCTGACTTCTTCTTTCCTTTGAAGTGTCTTCTATAATGTGCAAGACCAATATAATCAGCATCAAGATTCTTCCACGCCCAATACAGACCAGTAAGCTCGCAATACATAGAATTCTTAGATGATATGTTATCACCTGTATTATCTTTGGTATAACCTATATCCTTCTTTCCTTCTGCACCAACCTGAACTGGTACATACATTTTATCCTTAGGCATTTCATACTTCTTATGAGCAGCCACTATTACCTTTATATCTTTTCCCATCATATTCCTCTCTGATTATGTTCCGTGATTCGTAAATACAGTTGCAACTGTCTTGAATAAAATCTTGATATCAAGAAGTATGCTCCAGTTATCGATATACTCCAAATCCATCTTTACAACTTCATCAAAGTCCATAACACTATTTCGTCCATATGCCTGCCACATTCCTGTAATACCCGGCTTCATAGACAGTCTTCTCTTGTGGTGTCCTTTATACTGCTTGAACTCACCCACCGTAGGTGGTCTTGTTCCGACAAGGCTCATATCTCCCTTTAACACATTAATAAACTGAGGAAGCTCGTCTATACTTGTCTTTCTTATGAACTTACCAACCTTGGTAATTCTAGGGTCATCCTTCATCTTGAACATAAGACCATTCATCTCATTCTGTGCCATAAGTTCTTTCTTACGTTCCTCGGCATCAATATACATTGAACGGAACTTATAAATATAGAAATAACGTCCATTCTTTCCTACACGCTTCTGCTTAAAGAATAATGGACCTTTTGACTCAATCTTAATAGCTGGTGCAACAAATATCATCGCAATTGTCATAAATACAAGACCCACGATAGCTCCAACTATGTCAATACATCTCTTTACGAATAAAGACTTCCAGCTATATATCCTGTTAGCAAATGTAATAACTGGAATACTTCCAAGATAACCAAGCTTCGCATCGAAATCCCTGTATACATCTAATACTTCAATCTTAAGATGTACAGTAACACCCATATCCTCAAGTTCCATAACCATAGGCTTGATACGTTCTCTTATGCGATCTGTAACATCTATGTAGACTTCATCAACGATTTCATTCTTAATAAACTTCATCATAGTATGGATATCTGCGACAACAGGAACTCCATTGATATCCTGACCTGTCATATTCTCATCCATAATTACAATTCCGTCTATCTTTCTTAACCAGTCGTCCTTCTCATCAATCTTTGAAAGTGTATTATTAGCCCTGTCCTTAACTGTAACCATTATGACACGGCTTGCCCTCTTGCTTTCGTTATGTGATTTAAGATATGCCTTAACAAGCAGTCTTGATACATACATAATAACTATTGCAACGATAACTGTAACAATATATATGCCTCTCTGGATGCCTTCTGCATCTCTTCTTAATAATTCATAGACAGCGAGTATAGCAGCAAACAGTGCACTCTTGCATACTACAGACCTGAATTCTTCAAAATAACCTCTGCTTATAAAATCATTCTTGACATTATAAAATACTGCTGTAATAACTGTCGCAACCAGTATTGATACGCAGTTATTATTAAGTTCACTAAAAATCTGTCTGTTATTCATTCCCCAATATAACCCCAGCCAGATTATTCCTGCAACATAATACGATAACACTATCGCTATTGCATCTGTAAAAAATATAAGTATATTCTGTATACTTTCCTTAGTTCTGTTAATATTCGTCATAAGCCCCCTGATAGTATATTATTATTTATGCAATCTGAATAATTATACTATATTCGACATAATTGTCAATAATGTAAAAATCCGTCCCACTCTATTATGTGGAACGGATATAGTTCATTTTATTCCACTGTAACTGATTTAGCAAGATTTCTTGGCTTATCTACATCAAGTCCCTTAGCTACACTTACATAATAACCAAGTAACTGAAGTGGCACAACAGCAAGTGATGCTGCAAAATGTTCATCTATCTTTGGAATGTATACAGTAAATTCAACTGTATCCTCAACTTCATACTTTCCATATGTAGTAAGTCCCATAAGATATGCACCACGGCTCTTGCACTCAACCATATTGCTTATCGTCTTCTCATAAAGCTCACTCTGTGTAAGCACACCAATAACAAGAATATTATCTTCAATAAGACTTATAGTTCCGTGCTTTAATTCACCAGCGGCATACGCTTCTGAATGAATATAAGATATCTCCTTAAGCTTAAGGCTTCCTTCAAGACTGACTGCGTAATCAATTCCTCTTCCTATAAAGAATATATCCTTTGAATTGGCAACCTTTGCGGCAAACCACTGAATTCTTTCCTTATCTTCAAGAATCTTCTCAATCTTATCAGGTATAGTCTTAAGTTCTTCTAAATATGTGCTGTACACATCATCTGTTATCTCACCTCTTACTCTGGCAAACTGAATTGCAAGGCAGTAAGCGGCTATAAGCTGTGTACTGTAAGCCTTAGTTGTAGCAACTGAAATCTCCGGACCGGCAAGTGTATAGAATACATTATCTGCTTCTCTTGCAATTGAACTTCCAACTACATTGACAATGCCAAGTGTCCTAAGTCCCTTATCCTTAGCAAGCCTTAATGCCGCAAGACTGTCTGCTGTTTCACCTGACTGGCTTATAACAATCACAAGTCCATCAGGATCTAACAAAGGCTTTCTGTATCTGAACTCAGAAGCGAGTTCTACTCTTACCGGTATCTTAGCCAGATCTTCCATAACATACTGTGCAACTACGCCAACGTGATATGCCGAACCACAGGCTACGATATATATCTGTGAAATCTTCTTAATCTCTTCATCTGAAAGCTCTACTGCTGATAAATCAAGCTTCCCGTCCTTTAATACAGAATTAAGTGTATCAGCAATTGCCTTTGGCTGTTCGTGGATTTCTTTCATCATAAAATGCTCATATCCACCTTTTTCTGCTGCCTCAGCATCCCATTTAATCTCTACAAGCTCTTTTTCTATCTCATCACCATCAAGGTTATAAAATGTTATATTACCATCTGCAAGACGTCCAATCTCCATATTGCCAATATAATATACATTTCTTGTATAATTAAGTATAGCTGGTACATCAGAGCCAACATAGCAGTTGCCATCACTGACACCAAGTATCATTGGACTGTCTTTTCTTGCTACATATATTTCATCTGGATATTCCTTGAACATAATTGCAAATGCGTAAGAACCACGGATACGAACCATAGCGTGGTTAATGGCATCTACTGGAGTATGCTCATACTTCTTATAATAATAATCAATAAGCTTAATAGCAACTTCTGTATCAGTTGATGAATAGAATTCATATCCATTCTTAACAAGCTTATCTCTTAATTCCTGATAATTCTCAATAATTCCATTATGTACGCCAACAACATTATAATCATCTGATATATGAGGATGTGCATTATTCTCAGAAGGCTCACCATGTGTTGCCCATCTTGTATGTCCAATACCACAAGTTCCTTTAATGGCAAGACCATTATTAGTCTTTTCCTCTAATGCCTTAAGCCTTCCCTTCGCCTTTACAACCTCAACCGGACTTTCCCCATCACGAACCGCTAACCCTGCCGAATCGTAACCTCTATATTCAAGCTTTGCAAGACCATTAAGAAGTATTGGTGCTGCCTGTTCCTTACCTACATATCCAACTATTCCACACATAGATATATTCCTCTCTTTTAAAAATTCATATTACCTTATAATATATTATTCCGTTCCTAATTACAAGAGTATAGAATATTTATTTTAAGCCCATATTTTATTAACTTCTGCTTTTCACGTCCACCATATATTACGACTATATTTCACCCTTTATCAATTCTTATATAAATACTTATTATTAACTTTTATTATTAATTCTTCCTGTTAATCACTTCTCAAATGCCACAATAGCGGTCATATCATTATAACCAAGCTGATGCATTTTCTTCTGAAGCTTACTTAAAGCATCATCAAATTGCGAAAAAGTATTATATGTATCATCAAAATACCGCATTGCCTTTTCTTTATCTCCATCTTCATTAGCCTGCCACGAACGCTCTGCATAATGATGCAAATCGTTATGTGTCTTTACTAGCTGCTTGAATTCGGAACTATTTACAATATTATCATCCTTTAACTGTGCAATCCATTTACCAAGCTTACAGCGTGACGGATCATCTACCTGCTTCTTTAAAAGATGTTCAAATCCTACGATATTATTATATACTCTCCATGTAAGAATATAATGATCTACTTCAAACACTCTCATCCAATCCTGCTGTGTAATCTTAGAACAACCTCTTACAAGGTCACTTCGTGTCTTATCAAGATATCTGCCTACCTTGAATACCCTCTGTCCTGATTTAAGACAGTCATCAGACAATATGCTGTAACTCTGTGAAATATTCTCTATCTGCTTAGAAAATGACTTTGTAACACCTGTCTGTGTATCTATGTCGTTAAAGACACTATCAACCTTCTCACTTATGTCATCAATCTGGCTGTTCATCTGCTGCATAACTTCAAGTGACTTCTCTACCTTTTCATTTCCTTCGCCAAGACTTATGGTAGTCTCATCCATTGCTTTTGCAAGCTCATCTATATTATCTCTTAACTCTTTAACATACTTGACTATACTTCCAGCAGACTCCGCTGTATTATTAGATAATAATCTTACCTGATCAGCAACAACGGCAAAGCCTCTTCCTGCTTCTCCAGCTCTTGCTGCTTCAACAGAAGCATTTAAAGCCAAAAGATTACTCTGATTAGATACCTTCTTAACAAGGTCTACGATCGCTTCAATCTTACCAATCTTACCCTTAAAATCCTGAACTTTATTATTGATAGACTGAATCTTCTTAGATGACGCATTAACAGCTTTGATACTATCGTTCATATCTACCGTTACATTATGAGACACTGATATTATATCGTGGGCATTATCACGGATATGTCCCATAGCCATAGAAATGTTCTCTATAGAACTCTCAAGATGCTGGCTGGCATTCTCCATATGCTGTATCGACTTAGTCTGTGTTTCTACCTGATTAAGTGTATCTTTAATCAAAGTATTATCACCAAGAATCTCCATAGTTTCATTAAGTCGCATAACAACTGGATTATTAACCTGCTTAACCGCCTTAAGCATTGCATTAAGCTTATCTGCATACAGCGGATTATTAAAATCCGTCGCATCTATCTCATTAAAATCACCTGAGGCTATATTGTCAATTGCCTCAACCATTCGCCTGACATCACCTTCTGGCAATAAGTTCTCTTCTGTCTTTTTTCTAAACATATACTTTCATTCTCCTATATACGCACAACAACGGGTTATAAAATACAATTCCCATTTCCCAGCAACAGACATACTATCACAGTCCTTATTAACGCAGAACAAGCTATAAATGTCTGTAAAATATCGTATCTTCGAACTATTTTATCAAATTATTCAAGTCTATATAACACCGATATTGTAATAATATCATAATTCAAGTATATTTACCATACAAAAATAAAAATTTGTCTGATATTTTTGTATAATGTCTGATTAATTAAAACTTCACTTACTATCAGATTGTGTAAAATCCATAAATGGAATATTTAATACTGAATACTGAGAACTATTAGTCAAGTTAGCGACTATAGGTCTTATATACGATAACAATACAGAAGCCCCATTAATTTTTAATAATTCCTTAACTTTAGCTATATCTATAGTATCTCTCCATCTGAATTTAGCACTCATTACTATATCAATATTGAATGGCTGATTATCTTCACTGCTTCCTACTATAACATTTAAAGACACTTTCGCTGTATTTTCTTCATGCATTTCAACACTTGTTTGAGATTCTATATCAATCCCTTCAAATTTATCGCTATCAAATTTATTATTAGTAACAAAGCTAACCCTCTCTAATATTGGATTTGCAAATTGAAAACCACTTCTTACCATAAATACCCCCTATGCTGCATAAACAAATGTTGTTTTGTCAATGTTCTCATTAATATTATTATCAACACCTTTATAAAAAACATCTAATTTATTATAACTATAATCATTTAGTAATGTTGTCTTGCTTTCTTTTATATCAATATCATTTTCGTTAAATGGAGGTATAAAATCAAATTGCTGTTGTTGAATTTTATTATTCAACTCATTTTGATAATTTTTTTTATACATTTCAACCTCTTCATCTGTTAAACTATCTATTTGTTCTATAAAAGAATCAAGGAATTCCAAACTATCAATTTTACCCATAATTAAACCTCCTTATATAACTCTTTTTCTAAAATACACTTTGAATTTTTGATATTATATATACATTTTACACCAATCGTTGGTTCTGCTTTATTAGCTTTATAATCATATGAAAATATACCATATGCTGGTGTATTATTATACTTTCCAAACACTTTAATTATATCATATTTTTGAGAAAATGAATCTATAGAAAATAGCATATTCAACTTATTTCCCAAAGGTAATTCCTGATTACATTGCATTTTTTCTGCTAGTTTTTCCCATGCATACTTTAGTTTCATATAAACATCATAATCTGTTAAATCTAATATATTGTCAGCATTTACATTAACCCTTACAATTGAAAAAGTTTCATTTGGTTTCCTGTTACGTTGCTTATTATTCCACCAATCAACATTTCCCTTATTATCCCAAAAATACATACCATCACCTAACCAAATATCATCTTTTCCATTTTTACTTGTAATCAAACTTACATCATTATTTATAAATGCTTTACATTTATCAGATTCATTACTATGAAATAATATTACCTTTGCCTCCATATGCACCCCTCAAATCATTAGTTCATTATTAGTAATTCTCCCTAATCCACTCCAGACTTTCCCTATTACCTATATCATATCTCTTACCAGGCATTTCATACGCATAAACTTCACGTTTCTTGCAGAACCATTCAATAAATCCACCCGGTGCATCAAGATTAATCTCCTCATCATTGACACAATTAACAATAACTGGTAAATCCTCTTTGCCATAAATATAAAATGGTGGCACAGCCCAGTTGCTCTTTGGTTCTTTAGGCTTTTCTTCCATTGAAATAACCTTATCTGAAGAATCAACCTCAACAACGCCTGTTCGCTGTAACTTTTCTAACGATGGCTCATAATGTCTCATTATACAGGTTGCATTTTTCTCTTTGTAGAAATCAAGAAATCCTTTAATAGAAAAATCCAAAAGGTTGTCACCCGCAAGAACGAGCACTCCATCTTCGCATACATTTTTATCTGCACCTGTCAAAAACAAGTATAAAAAACATAATATTTCAAAAAATACTTTGCTGGATTAACGCAGGAAGATTACAATCTTCCTACTTCACATATCAACTAAATACCGCGAAAATCACTCAACAACCAATATCTTTTTGAAGTCTGTTAAGACTTTTTTGGATTTGATAACATCGACATATTATATCTAAGAAATACTATATGTCGATGTTATCTTAAGTACAAGACTGCTTCGCAAATAATTATTTTGTCCAATATCATACAAACATAAATAATTGTTTTCTAACAGAATGTTACTTTTATCCATTTTTTATGTCAATTATAATTACATTATTATACACTTTTCTAATCTATATTAACCTTACCAACAATCTTCAGCACATGTTTAGTTTCTTCTATATTTTGTGCACCTCTATGAGCTGTTTCTGGATAAAGAACAATACAATCTCCAGAAAGCAACGTAGTTTTACTCATTCTAGTTGGTATATTCCAAAACATAACATCTTTTTCTTCGTTATATTCTTCTTTCAAAGTAAGCCTAGATATATCTGCTATATCCATACTTTCTTCACCTGAAATCATAACTTGAATATCAATATACTTTCTGTGCGACTCAAGTTTACACTCTTCCGTTGGTCTTGTATCATAACTCTGCACACTATAATAAAAGTTATCATTTACATCTACTCTTTTACCAACATCTGCTTCTGAAACTTTTAATTTTTTTAGATATTTAACCGCTGATTCAATTCTATCTTTTATTTCATTATCATTGCTTCTATCAGAAACAAGCCATTCAGCAAATTCTCTAAGAGCTCCCTCTCCAGCTTTGTTGATACATACATAATCAGCAACAGCTTTAACTTCTTTCACAGCATCAGCAGGGCATGCGACTATACCGCCAGCTTCTTTAATAGGATGCATACATTTTAAATCAAGGATATCATCTCCAAAATAAGCACAAACACCAAGACCATCTTCACCTACAATTTCTTTTAGTGTAATAAGTTTATTAAGTTTACCTTGGTATACTTCTTTTATACCAAGTTCATCACATCTATTTTGAACAATAGAACTATTTCTAGCTGTGATAATAACAGGTACGATATTCATAGGTTTTAAAATACAGTTTATTACCATACCATCCTTAACAGAGAATGACTTCATAGTCTCTCCATTTGGTCCCATATATATCTTACCATCAGTGAGCGTACCATCTACATCCATAATTAAATATTTAATCATATCTAACCTCCAATGCTGACATTCTTTTATTCACGCATTTATTAATGCATTTATTTTTTTTTGCATTTCTTCATCAAGATCTGGCTTAATTGTACAAGTTTCCCACTTAATCTTAGGTATAAGAAGTGTTCCAGAAGTAAGCATAATATTTAGCAAACAAGGTTCGTCATCCAACATCCAGTTTTTATATTCATCTAATCTTTCATAATTACTAACATTGGCAGCTTTAATACCATAAGCATTGGCAATCTTCACAAAATCCGGAACAGTATATCCACTTTCTGCGGTTGTTATACAATATCTATCATTATAAGACCCGCGTTGAATTTCACTAATCTTACCAAGTTCTTTATTATTAACTACAAGAATCTTTATTGGCAGCTTTTCTCTTCTCACCGTTTCTAGCTCTTGAATATTCATCTGTAGCCCACCATCACCAGTAATACAGTATGTAATTCCATTATTCATACTGATAGAGGATCCTATCGCATACGGAAGACCAATACCCATTGCGCCATAGCTTCCTCCAATAATTATTCTACCTTCTGTTCCTTTAAAAGAAAGAGACTGTGCTGCCCAACAAACTGTCTGACCAATATCAACCGTGACAATCGGATTTTTAGGAAGCAATTCTGAAATCTTTTTCATTAATTTATTTCCATCAGTATCATCATAATCATCTAAAAGCTTCTTTGCTTCCATACAATTATTCCACCACTCTGTATAATCACGAATATCCTCAGCTAACAATTGTTTCATAAATGCCTTAGCATCCATAGTATAATCCTCTTCGTCTTCCTTGATTATCCTAGCAAGTTCATATTGATCAACATCACAACGAATCAATTTTGCTTTCGGAGCAAACAATTCTTTTTTGTGACCAATTTGTCTTAAACCAAGACGGGCTCCAACAGAAATAACCACATCACATTCATTTAATATCATATTAGCAACGCGATTTCCATATGTGCCAATGAAACCAATTCTATATTCATCCTGAATCATATCCACAGTATTCATTGTAGTAAGCACTGGTATATGAGTCTTTATTATAAATTCATAAATAAGCTCAGATATGCCCGCTGATCTTGCACCATTACCTACAATCAATACTGGTTTTCTGTATGTCGTATGGAAAATCAATGACCACACCCCCTTTTCTTCCTGTAGTAGCCAATTTATAAGCTCTTGAAACAATATCCGGAAATGTTTCTGCATGATTGGGAGATACAGAATACTTCGTTATATGCTTCGTCATAGAAACAATTTCCATCTCCTGAAAACCATTCTGACGAACACCTGAAAAACCTCTTTGCTCATTTGTGGGAACATTACCACTTATTCCCATAAGTGGTATGCCATCAAACCAAGCATCAGCTAACCCACCGAACGCATTAACTGCACCTGGTCCAGAAGTTGTAAAATATACACCAAGATTTCCGCTCATTCTAGCATAACCATCCGCTGCATAAGCACATCCCTGCTCATTATAGCAAACATGTATTTTTATTTCATCCTTTCTAGCATATAAAGCATCCATAAAAGGTACAATATATCCTCCAGAATAGCCAAATACATCGGCAACACCTTTTTTAATAAGATAATCGACTAAGTATTCTGAACAGTTCATTAAATACCAACCTTTCTAAGTAATCTCTCAAAAATTTGATTTGCATACGTTTGTACCATAGTACATCTTTCTAAAACAAAATATCACAACATAAATAAACAATATCGATCCATACACTTTAACTGACGTTTTTACAACTTTAGCTAAAATCGGTAACATTTCTGTCAAATACTAGAGCACACAAACCTGACTGTCACCTATTATAATCATAATCAATTCAAATACTTTCTTAAGCACTATGGCAAATGTTATATCTTTTTCAAAATTTCAACCAACGAAATAAAAAACTACAATAAAATGTATCAATACATTTTATTCACTTTTTGCACCTTTTTTATAATCATAATATATTTTATCTAAAGCAGAAAAATCTGTCTTTGAGTAACCAGTTCCATATCTCGTTCTTTGCTGAGGTGAAAGTGCTTCTACTACATCAAACATCTCGTTAGCTGTACAATTATAAGCTTTCTTTAAATGATAAACATTATCCACATGAGAATGCTTTGTACCACAAACATACATATGCAGATCATATCCATAATGCACTTCACCAAGTATTGGGATAATATATGTATCAATTGTCTCAAGTAGTTTTTGAAGATCATAATGCCCCCCACAATGTTTATTAATATAATCCGCAAGAAGCTCTGTTTTTGCATTTCCAGCCCCTCTTCCCATTCCAAAAAGTGAGCCATCAACAATAATATCTCTACCACTTTCTTCTGCTAGTTCTATCATTCTTTCAGCTAACGCACATGAAAGTCCAAGGTTATCGTGCGAATGAAGACCAATCCTAATATTCTTATCCAACAGGCTATCAACCTGTCTAAATATACTAACTAAATCCGTCATATCCATTGCGCCAAAAGTATCAACTATTGAAAATGCGGCGGGTTTCGCTTCATTAACTTTTTCAATTAATGAAGATCGTTCTTCATATGTATAGCTGATAGAATCCATCGGATTAAACTGTACAAGATATCCCTTTTCTTTAGCACCTTTGCAAAAATCAATAGCAGCATCAATTTCATGCTGTGCAAATGAAATTCTTAACCATTTGAATGATTTACCATCATAATCATCCAAATTTTCTAATGAATATCTGCTATTATCACAAAATCCAAGAAATTGTGTATTTTTTCTATTTTCTGGAAGATACTTTCTTGCATCTACTGAATCTGCATATACTAAAGTTTCTCCTGTAACATTTGTCTGTAGAAAACCAGTCTCAACAAAATCTATCCCCGCTTCAGCTAAACCTTTCATAATACCTTTTACAAATTCTGGATTAGAATTCTTATTAAAAAGATATCCTCCATCTCGAATTGTACAATCTGTTATTTGTATACTCATTTTTTCAACATCTCCTTATATATTGCATTACATATTTCGAAATCTTCAGGATAGTCAATATCCATAGCTTCAATTTTATCTACTTCCTTAATAAATGGATGTGATCCTAGTCTTCTGTTATGTTTTAAGAAAGAAGCTTTAGTAAACACATAGGCAATAGACGTTTCTCCATAAATCAATGGAAGATCCTGTGTACGAGGAAAATGGTCTGGATCAAAGTTGATTGGTTTCCCATTCTCCCACATAAATGTTCTTAATGCTTCAGCACAGAAAGCAGAATCATACTCCCCACTTGCCACTTTGTCTACACATTCTTCAATAGTAGAAACCTTGGCAAATGGTGATGTGGTATGTGCATTTACATAAATATCTGCATCTATTGTATTCATAAATTCTTTAATAAAATCATTAGCATTTATTCCATCTCCATCAAGATACTCTGGGCGTTTAAGGTATTTTACCCCCGGTATAACATATGGAATAACTGCATCATCAGAACAATAGATATAAACCTCATCAATATTCTTTGCCTCTAAGCAAGCTTTCTGAATAAAATGCATTAATGGTGTTCCATCAAAAAAAGGCTTAATGTTCTTTCCTGGAACTCTTTTTGAACCTAATTTAATTGGAATTAAGGCAACTGTTTTCATTTTAATAGTCCTTCCTTTAAGACGATTTATTCAATCGAATTATTTCCTTATAATTTTTGAATAAGTAGTAGCAATAATCAAAATATTCTGGATAATATCCGTCAATCAATTCAATCTCTGATATCTCGCATATATGATTTAAATTAAATACAGTAATCAGTGTTTTTAAATATCTCTTCTGTAAATACATAAACGCCACATAATTCCCTATATAAACAGTAAATTCTAGGTACATAAATATCTACAGTTTCTAATTTAAATCATTAGTCTTCCCTACATAATAAATCACATTCCTTTCCTGTCTAATCATATTTCCTATTTTTAACTCTTTCGCCATTTAATTTTATTAGAGTTATAAAACCAATAATTTTTCTATTACATTCCGAATATTGCCATCTTTCCATTTACCAGCATACATTCTTCTAATACTCAATATATATTCTTCCTTCTCATTTTCTGGTTTAACATTCCACAAATTCAATTTATTTTCCAATTCTTCGCAGGTTCTAAATTCATCTTCTTTAACCGAAATTGGAAAATATGCATCTGAGCAGTATTTCAAACACCGTATTCCATATTCGTACGCATCTACATATGTAGAAGATGTATGTACTATTCCTATATCTACCATCTCAAATGACTCCTGCACACTAATTTCTTTGCCGTAAATGCCAATACATTTTTCAGATACCATTTTTTTATATTTATGAACATCATCATTAGGATGGCACTTCACAATATATTTAAATTTCATTTTTTTTGAAATGTCTTCTACAAATTTTATTAAAGTAATACTTGCTTGTTCGCTCAAAGGCATACTAGGAGTATCTAAAAACAATCCCAACACCCCTGTATGATTCAATTTTACTCGCAATTCTTTATTACCTATATACCCAACAACAATAATCCTATTTCCATCAAAACCAGCTCTTTCAAATTCTTCTTTTTGTTTTTCTGACCTAGCCAAAAAGAAATCCGACTTAAAATTAAGTATCTGACTCTGGTTCATTAAATCATAATTCCAAGATTTAAATATTCCTATGCCGTGCTGATTAGTTACTGTAATCGCTCCCTGTTGTTTGAAATATTGCACTAGAACATTTTCATCTGGACCTGAGTCGAAATAAGTCATAACAAGTTTTGGCTTTAATTCTAATTTTTTAACTTCCTCAAACATCCATTTTCTAGCTGCCAACATAACCGACATATAAACTCTATCCTTTATATTAGAAATACAAGAAAGTTCTCGCATCGATATAAAAAACCAATCTAATTTTTTATGCAAATTTTTCCAATCTATATGATAAGATAGTTTCGTAAGAAAAGTTATAGTATTATATGACACTATATCAGCCTTTATCTTTTCCCAGTATCCGTCATGGTCATTTCTATAATTTTTTGTATATAAACATAATATTGGGGAAGATTTCAGATCCATTTCCATCTTCTCATGTACAAAAAACAAATTTTTTATAACTATTTTTAACCAATTCTTTCCCTTATTCATCTGACAATACAAACATTCATTAAATAATATTTGTTTCGAATTCATACCTGGAAACAATGATAAATTCACATTTTCCAAAGCTTTATGATATGCTATCATCTGTTTATCTTTTTCTGTTATCGGATTATACATTCTTATCACTTCCTAATTATCATTTCTAACAAGATTTAACAAAAATTCTCGCTCATTAATTACTAAAACAGCTAAACAACCAAAGGCGATTCCCCAACGAATCATCCACATATTAATAAAAATATAAAAGCATAAAACAACCGCAACAATCATAATAGAGGGCAACACAATAATCTTAAATGGAATTACCCTGTCGTTCAACCTTCTAGAATATATACAATGCAAAATCAACGATAATCCATAAGACATCAGTGTCGTATAAGCTGCTCCAACATATCCCCATTGCAATATAAAAAAATAGTTAAGTGCTATGTTAACCACAGCAGCTATAATTGTATTTATTGAAATAAACACTGTTTTTTTATAATAATGCTCCACATTCACATAGAGAGTATAAATAAAAATCAAGTAATTTGAAAGTACAATTGGTGGAATTACTTTAATTCCATCCCAATAAGATTCTGTAGCCATAATTTTCACAACTTCTGGTGCTAATAAGACCACACCTATCATTGCAATGGTCATTAACTCAATATACTTTATACAAATTCTGTTTATATCAGCATACGCTTTTTCTTTCATCTTTCTAGTGAAATAAGGGACCCACATTCCATCAAATGCTGTTGTTATTACAGTAGCAACCATACTAAAATTATAAATTAATCCATAGATTCCTGTTTCTGTTGCATTTCTAAGCATCGTAATCATAGTACGATCTGATTGAGATAAAATGCTAAGTGCAATGCCATGTAAAACTAATGGTAATGAAATCTTTAGACCATACATAATATATTCTTTATTTAATTTAATCTTTCCTTTAGGTAAGAAATACAAAGCAACTGAAATGCCAAAAATAAAAAACACCACTGCTGTTGGAACAATCCTGCCCATATACAGTTTTGATTTCAATGCCCATTTAATTAATACTACTGCAATAGTCGTAGAAATCAAATTTGGAAGCACCATAATAGCGGTTCTAAATTTATAACAGAAATTCATCATCAAATACATTGACACATTTTCAATTAACGCAGCTCCTAAAGAATGCAACAAGCAAAAAACAACTATTATTATATATTGAGCCGATAATATAAAACTAGCAATCAACCAAATAATTACTGTAAGTATACTGCCATAAATCAGTGTAAAAATGAGTATAGAAGATAAATAATCTTCTGTCTCATCTTCATAATCAATAAAAGAGGCCCTGATTGCCATATATAATGCCAAACTCATAAATGTTGCAGCGATGGACTCCCAAGCGTTATAGGTTGTAACTACTCCATAATCTGCCACAGTTAAAATTCTAGTAAAGATAGGGACTGTAATAAACGCAATACCTTTATTAAATAAAGTACCAAACATATAATAGGTACCTGCTTTTTTCATACTTTTCTTTTCTGGCATAGTTTTCTTTTTACAACTCCTTTATTTTTCACACAACAAACAATAATATGTAGATATCATTAACATATTTTCCTATAAAATTTCTTCCAAACAACGGAAAACATAATTGTTATAACAAAAACTATAACAACACAAAAAGCCCCTCCTACAAGCGTACTTGACATACGCTCCAATATATCTGCTGTACAAATGATTACAACATAATGAATCATATAAACTTCCATTGTTAGAGAAACAATTTTTGTAGTCTTAGACTTTGCTAACGACCTAGAAATTATCCCCTCTTCTTTTGAGAAAAAATAAATAATTGGAAGTATACAAATTACATAAGCTAAATTCCTATATTCAATAATAAAATCAGGACCGTTTATCCCTAACAGATATACCACTATTCCTACAATAACACATATCACTTCGATAACTGTACTATTAACCTTATGACTGTTTTAAAAAAACACAATGATTTAAAACAATCGTTATGCAGAATAAAATTCTCAATGCATCCAAAGATAATATTCTTGTCTTGTAATTGTCATTTTTCATCTTTACCATTTCAAATCATTTTTCCTTTCCAAACGTCCTTTTTTCATCATTATCATAACACGATTCAACAAACTTACAAATAAGACTCACCTTAACTCTTATTAAATTATTAAATTAACACTCCATTAGTTTCTTCATAATATATATTATAAGTTATATGACGAATTTAAAAATTGGGTCCAATTATATATATCATAACCTCTGTGTAACAATCCAGTATATCTCGTCAAGTCGGGAATATAGCCTTTTTTATCTTTATCATTAATATATACACATGGTATATTCATATTTTCCAATTTATCTGATGTAAAAAATATCCCTTTATAATTATTAGACAAAATAAAATCACTAAATAATTGTTTTTCTTTATATGTACATCCATTTCTATCATTCATTATAAAAAATATATTATCCCAGTTTATTCTTTTTTTTCTATCATTCCATTTAATCTGTGCCTCTTCTACGCTTTTATAATGAACTAAATATAGATATATATCTCCTAGTTTAGCAACCGGATATCCTTCTTTATAACTTTTTTCATCATCTTTTAACATATTAATATCAATATAGGTTTTAATATTGTATATAAATTTTATATAATCTGAAGCCGTCATATACATATTTATAGTTGGACTCCTAAATTGTAGTCCTAAATCATGACTCACCAATCCTCCCAAACAATCACAGCTTATAATAGAAGGCTCTTTATTAAGTAATTCTTTTCTCTTTGATTTATATATTATATTTTTTCTTAAATTATCTCTAATCGACTTTACCATTCGCTTGATTTTCGAAATCATAAATTTTATTCTCTTTCTTAATATTCTATAGTTCTAGCTGGAACCCCTACTGCTGTTACATTATCACTAATATCTTTCGTTACTACTGCATTTGCTCCAATAATTACATTTTTTCCTATTTTTACACCTGGTAGTACGACTACATTATCTCCAATCCATGTATTTTCTCCTATCAAAACACTCCCTTTAGAATATAATTCTCTCTTTGCCGGTGGAATATCATAATGTTTGTGAGGGTTACCATGCATATGATCTGTTATATATACCTTACTCCCAATTAATACACCTTTCTCGATTTTTATACTATTTATACCTCCTATATGACAGTTTTGTCCTAGCGAAACATTATCTCCTATATCTATAATTGGATTCTTTCTTTTATCACTTGCATATGCCTCTAATCTTAATCCCTTATTGGCATAAAAATTATCACCTATGATTATATTCTTTTGTCCATATATTTCATAATCTTTTTCTATTCTTATATGTTTTCCGCATCGAAGAAGTTTCTTTTTTAGTATTTCACCTCTTAACATCAAAAGTAATCTTTTTATTTTCATCAAATCCTCCCCAAAATAACTTTTAACACAAAATCAACTTTTCTCTGTTTAGTTGTAAATTTACATTTTCTATATTTTTTTAACAAATTAATTTTACTATAAAAATTACAATCATAATTAGCAATCAAATTTAATATTTCTTTATTGTCACAACTTAAATTTTGATTGTAACCTTGCAATAACTCACTTGCTGTCCGTTTTATAACATTTTTCTGTTTAATATCATATTTCAACTTGTTTCTTATTTTTTCATATAAATTTGTATATGTTCCACATACATTATCGTTATGTATTCTGTACATTATCATTGCTTCTTCATCTTCAACAAAATTAATATCATTAAAATATGCAACTCTTGCTATCCACGAATCATGCATTTCAACCCACTTGGGTCTATACATACAAACTAAACCTAGCATATAATATGACATAACCATTGTACACCCTCCTGCACAATTACGTATAATATGCTCTTCTTTATCCATTGGAAATATTTTAACTATCCTACCATTAACTTCTTTATTATCGCTTAATAATTGTTTGGAACAATAATATAATTGTGAATCATTTTCTTTAAGTTCCGTAATAGCCCTATATAATTTTTGTTTTTTCCATATATCATCTTGATCTGATAAAGCAAAATAACAATAATCATCATACCTATTTTTTGCATATTCCATTAAATCAAAAAAGCTATATGCTGCTCCTTTATTATCACCTGTATACCAGATTAATTTTCCAGCCTTTTCATATTCTTTTAATATACTAATCGTATTATCATTAGATCCGTCATCTCTTACAACCAATTCAACACTTACATTCTCTTGATTAAGTATTGAATCAACTTGCTGTTTAATATATTTTTCACCATTATAAGTTGACATCAATACAATTACTTTTTCCATTTATACCTCGTATGATAATTAATAAGCTAACTATCACTCTTTTCCTTTCTTTCTAATATATATTACTTTATTAGCCTATTTTAATACCAATATTAAAACGGGCAATTTATGGTTATCTTTTAATAGTTACTGTCTATATTGTTATATTTTTTTAATATAGGTTGTATTGCTAATACTAACATATACCACATCATATCTGTAGAAAAACAACTAAGCCCAAATAATTCTATAAAAAATACTAATAATGGAATTAATAAGATAAAATTACTCATTTTTATATCTATTAAATAACCATTTAAACTTATACCTATTAAAACAATAAAAATCAAACTTCCTATTATTCCCATAGACAGAATCATATCAAAATAAGTATTATGTGCCACTAATATACTATATCCTTTGCTTCTATAAAAACGATAATATGAGAGTCCCCTACCTATCAATAATCCATAGAAATCATTTCCCATAACTTTTAAATAATTAGTTAAATTATCAGTTCTTCCTGTCGTTAAATTACTTATTTTGTTATTATAAAAATTCTCATTGAATCTTTTTATAAATTTATTTATAAACATAATTATTATTTTTCTGAACAATACAAAAATAGCACTACCTAATAATATTATCCTTGCAAATGCTTTGAAATGCTTTTTTTCCATCTTATTTATCAATGATAAAAAATACACAAAAAATGTTCCTAATAAACAAAAAACATACATCTTACTAGCTGTTAATAAACCGATAAATGCTAATATAAAAACAAGTAAACTATCTCTATTTTTATTTTGTGACTTATGAATAGTAATAAGCAAACAACATATACAAATCAATATATAAATGGAATAATAATTAGGATCATTACCATAAGCATCTAATCTATATGATGTACTAAATAACATATTAAATTTACTAGGATTAACAATCAAAAATACTGCAGCTGAATTAAAAATTCCGGCAATCATTGAATAATAACTTTTATCAAATTTCAGTATTAAATTAGCATCTTTTGACAATGTAAGAAATATGTAAATATCAAATGAAATATTTATTGCCTGAATAATTCCCTCAATATAATTCCCCATATAAAATAAATGCAATAATTCCCAAATCAAAAAAAACAATGCGACAATTAAATTTTTTTTATTTAATCGTTTTGATATTAAAATATATTTTAAACTTGCAAAAAAAACCGCAACATTAATTAATGATGTTATACCTGTAGCATCTAATATTCTAATATTAGGTAGCAGAAAAAAAATCATATATATATTTTCTTCTTTAGATTCAATTAAAATGCAAAGTAAAATAAATATAAATGCTAAATAAGCAAATAAAACATTTTTACTATTTCCTAATATAAAAAGTATAAATAAAACTATGTATTTAAAACGTGATAAATCATCTTTAATGCTAATTTTCATAGCCAATCTCCTCATTAGATAGTCTATATAATCTATCATTTAAATATTTAATATTATATAACATATTTTGATTTTGTTGAGCATACATATTCGCTTCTATAACTTTTTCTTTTCTGAATTCTTTATCATTTTCCAACTTATCCATTGCATTAATTATGGCTTTTTGATTATTTGCTATCAATCCTCCAGGAAGATACCTTACTATGCCTGTATCCGTTGAAATAAAAGGAATACCACATTTCATAGCCTCACTTATAACTACAGGATATTTTTCAACCTTACTACCTGTTATTAATCCATAAGAATTCTTTAACGCTCTAATTGTCTCTTCTCTTGTTAAATTATATCTAAAATGAACGTTTTTGTTGCTATTGTTATTTTCAATCATTTTTTTTAATTTTTTTAAATATTCATTTTCACAGGTTCCTATAAACATCATATCTAATTTTGTATTTGATTTTAAGTAAGCTTTCAATACTAATTCCTGATTTTTATCGTATGAATAATTTGATAGACAAAGCCAATACAATTTTTCTGTATTTTTATCAACTTCACAATCAAAATCAGCTCCATTTTCAAGCACTATATTATTATCAACTCCACATAATTTTGTATATTTATAAGACTGATCTTCTTTATGTAAATGAATTATCATATCATAATTCACTATATACTTTTTCCAAATAGCATATTGTGGTTTCCATCGTATTATATTAAATAACCATCTTTTTACATCATATAATTTTACCAATGGTATACGTGGAAATCTAAAATCAGCCATTCCGTGCATATATAAAACCTTTTTACATTTGATATTTTTCAATTTCTTTAATATACAATCTGTTGTTGCCGTTTGTGTACATACATTTATAAGTATATCTGCATTGTTTGAAAGTTCATATATTAAATCAATATAGCCTTTGATATCGCCATAATATTTTCCTCTTTTTGTGTATATATTATGTCTAATTATCCTAACATTTTTATAAGTTTCATACTGCTTCAATGTCTTATGTATACCTGTTACAACTGTTACATCATTTCCTAACGCACTTAACCCCTCAGCGTAGTATTCTGTTATATTTTGTACCCCATCAACTAATGGATAATAAGTTGCAACTGTAATTACAATTTTCATATTTATAATCCGCCTTTCTGCGTGAATCACCAATACATTATAAAACATCTTGATTTTTTCACTTTTCCAATTTATCTTCTTTCTGATATTATTCATCTATAAAAATAACATACTACAGAAAATATATAGTCGAATAACTTAGATGAATATAAGCAACCAGTAGTTATTAATTAGAATCTTATTTTTATATTTAGAAAAAGCATAGTATCTCAACTTTTAAAAATAAGAAGTAATATGCCTTTTCTCGTAACAAGCAAAATCCTCGTTTTTTAGACAAGATTCTGACTCTCCAATTTAATATTCAAAGCAATAAATACACTAGATTTCCCATACTCGTCCTTATTTTAAGCAAGCTTTGGTACAAGTTGCAAATGATTTATCCAACACAAGAAACATCTTGATTTCCTGTTATTGGCAAATGTTGAGATACTGGTGGGTACAATAAAACTTTCTTAAAGCATTTTTATAAATAATAGAGAAAACTTTCCTACAACTGCACATATACCTAATCTAATTATTTAGCAAGGTTATACCATTGAAGATGACTCCACAACATTTTATGATTGAATATTACATATATAATATATACTTTTTAATTTGCTATTTAGATAATTTATTTGATATATTCTTTATTTTTTGACTATCTTCTGCTTATTAACATCAAACTTATCTATTTTATTCGTATGCTTAATTTTAATAATAATAATAATTCTATGCAACAAATGAAAGAAAGCTTTTATTTTTATTTTAACACTTAATAAATATACTCCTTTTTCTTGACTGTCCTTAATTATTTTTTCATTTATATCCATATAATTTATAAACTTATGCGGCAAAACCAAAAATTTATCTACATTTTTTATATTACATATCATTTTGCGTTTCTGAAAATGTATATATGCGTATTCTTGTTTTTCTATTTCTTTTGATTGAGATAACGTCCAGGAATATATTTTTCCCTCTTCAAACGAAAAAATTCTTTTTCCCTTAATATGCATAAAATCATTATTTTTTTTATATGTTAATGTCATATTTTTATTATAACAATATATATCAGCAATACTTTGCTCCAAATGATATATCGTATAACCTTTTGAAATAAATTTACTATTTATTCCATATTCTCCAATTTCATCATATCCGAAGTGCATATTAGATCCTAATATATCTCTATAAGAAAGGACTCCTTTATCACATTGTTTAAAACAATGATTTATATTTATATCATTTCTATATAATGTTAAATGTCCTAAATATGATATTTTATCATATATTTTATCAGGCATAAATTTTTCTAAATCACCAAAAATCAAATCTACATCACAATAACCCCAATAATCATAATTTAATATATCTTCCTCAAAGACATAACCATATGTAGGTTTAAAATCACATAGTTTATAAGGATTATCAAGTGCAATAGGAAACTCAAACTTTCTCTGTATCACTTTTTTAAATTGTTCAAATGTCATTTTTATATATTTAACATTTACTGGTATAATATCTTCGATACAATCATCTGTTATGACAACAAATTCAAAACTTTTATTATAAGAACAAGATTTTAGCCATAGATTAAAGTGAGCTGGTAATTTTCCAAAATATGGACAAAATACTATATATTTCATTTTTTCACCTTTTCCCTCAAGAATTTATCTGATATTTTTCTCATAAATGATAGAGGCATTATAAAAAAAATCGTTTCAGCTATACATATTATAATAAAGTCAATTATAGTACAACCACCTCTTTTTATGTGTCGTACATATACATTTAATGCACTCTTATAATTTTCAAAGTTTTTTCTTCTTTTATAATTGCTGTCATTTGCTCTATACAAATATAAATGTTCTTCTAAATTAATTGCTCGACAATTGTTTGTGATCATTTTAGAAAATAAATCAAAATCCTCTTTTCTTTTCAACAAACTATATCCACCATATTCTATAACCTTTTCCTTTTTATATATAACTGTCGGATGATTGAATGGCTGTCGTTTTCTCATAAATTTTTTTATATCATTAAAATTAGTTGGCACTACTCTTGAAGTTCTTATATTTCTTACATCATCATAAAATTCATCTATCTGACATCCACATATATCCAAATCAGGGTATAACTCAAAACACTCCAGCTCTTTTTCGCAACGTTCTGGTAATGAAATATCATCAGCATCCATCCTTGCAACTAATTCATTCCTGCATACCTTTATTCCCTCATTTAGTGCATTAGCAAGTCCTTTATTCTGTGCTATTTTTACTATTGTAAATAATTCAGGATATTGGTTCTCATATTCATCAATTACCGTATTTAATTCAGATGTAAGTTTTCCATCTTCAACAACTACATATTGTTCAGGTTTAACTGTTTGATTAAGCATACTATCAATTGCTAGTCTCAAATTATCAGCATCATCTTTAAAATATACAGACATTAAAACACTATACTTATACATAATATAACACCTTTTCTTTATCCTCTAATTATCTTCCCTAGTCGCCGCAATCTCCTGTCTTGCAGCTTCCAGCTCCTGTCCATATTCATTCATTATCTTGCTATTCTCTTCTGTAAAGCCCTCTGTGCTTTCCTTGCTGAATATTATTTTTACAGTTTCAAGCACTATCTGGAAATCAAGCATAAGTGAATAGTTTACAACATATATAAGATCCATCTTAAGCTTATCGTAAGATGTTGTATTGTATCTGCCATATACCTGTGCATAACCTGTAAGTCCGCCTTTGACCTTAAGTCTGTAGCCAAATTCCGGAATATCTTGTGTATATTTAGCAACATGCTCAACTCTTTCTGGTCTTGGTCCTACAATACTCATATTGCCTGCCCATATATCAACAAGCTGAGGAAGTTCATCTATTCTTGTTGCTCTTATGAATTTACCTACCTTAGTTATTCTGTCGTCATCAGAAGTCGCTGGATGCGGCTTGCCATCTTTTTCCGCATCTTCTTTCATACTTCTGAATTTATGTATTCTAAACACCTTGCCATCGTATGTACATCTGTCCTGCATAAAGAACACTGAACCGCCGTCCTCTAACTTTATACATATTGCTGTTATAAGGAATACCGGTGATAATATAATAAGTCCTAATGTTGAACCTACAATATCAATAGTTCTTTTAACAAATGCCTGTCCTGTTGTCATTCCAACATTTTTAGCAAGGAATAATGGTGAATCGAACAGATTAATCTCTTCTGAACCTCTTACAAGTATATCCTGTATCTTAGGTGTATAATATACTGGAATATCTTTTTCAAAGCAGAATTTAAGTATTTCTTTTCTCTCGTTGTTTGGAATATCATTAAGAAGAACTGCTTCATATTGAAGTATTTTATTATATATTACATCTGATGCCTCTTTATATGATATTTCTTCACAAACTTCGTATTTATCACTTCTGTTAGATATTTTATAACGTAAATGATTTTTATGAACACCGTTAATCTGTAATAATTTTATTGGTGGGAATATCATTCCGTATATCCTTATCCCAACAAGGTCATACAATACGCAGAATGCCAAATCAATTAAAGTTGAAACAGCTATCAGACCTGCAAGTCGTCCCATACTGTCAACTCGTCCCGCTGTTAAAGCTATTATAAGATATTCTCCAATTGCCGTTGTTATAAGTGCAAGGAACTGTGAGAATACAAGATTAACAAGTTTAATGTATCCAAGCTTAAATCCGCCCCACATTTTATATGTAACAAAGATAAGGAGAAAGATTGTGAATACCATAAGCTTATTACCACTTCCCATAAATGGTGTCTTAAGCATTGTATTGTATACATTATTCCACATATATGCAAAATGCAATGTAAGTATCAGGAGCATTATTATATTAAATGCCCCTACATACATACTTACATTTTTATTTCTACTCATCCTGCCCTTATTTTCTTTCATCTTATCCTCGTTCCAATCTTATATTTATCTATATATTATTGTTATTTATTTCTCATCATAATCCATAAGAAAATCCCCATCAAACTCATCTGCCGATGGCTTCTTTCTTACACCAGTGTTGTTTCCTGCTACATTAGCTTTCTTTCTTGCGGCTACCTCGCCAACACTTCCTGCCTGTCTTTTGACTGGCTTAGAAGCATTGTTAGTATTCTTTCTTGCTGATGAAGCTTTTCTTGCTTTCTCGAATGATTTATCTGGTGACTCCTCGCTGTTATAATGTCCATAATAGCTGCCGTAGTATTTACCATAATACTTGCCATAGTATCTTCCATAGTAACCATTTTCTGATAAATCAACCTTATTAAGAACGCTTCCGATTATCTTAATTTTTGTCTTTTTAAGCTGTCCCATTACATTCTGTGCGAACTTATAGCTTACCTGGTTAGCTGCGATTACAAGAACCGCACCATCACATACCTGTGCAACAATAGCTGCATCGATAACACTTCCAAGAGGTGGTGTATCGATGATTACATAATCATACTTTTCTCTCATCTGTCTTACAGTCTCTTTGAATAATGGGCTGTCAAGAAGCTCTGATGGGTTAGGTGGCACCGGACCAGCAAGAATAACGTCCATATCCGGCACATTTGTCTGATATATTACTTCTTCTAATGTGTTCTGTCCTGAAAGAAAATGTGTCAATCCCTTAACACCCTTCTTAACTCTGTAACGTCCTACAAGAACTGACTTTCTTAAATCACAGTCAATGAATAACACTCTCTTGCCGCCATCTGCTATTGATGAAGCAAGGTTCATTGTTACTGTTGATTTACCTTCATTAGGTCCACAGCTTGTAAACATTACTACCTTTGTATCTTTACCACTTAAGAATATGTTAGTTCTTAAATTTCTATAGCTTTCTCTTACCTGATAATCATCCTGCTGGTTAGTTTCTATATTAATTGTCTGCATATTTTTAATCCTTTCACACTCTCTTGTTTACCTATTTTCTTGTTTTCTTTTTCTTACTGCTTGGCTGTCCATTATATTCTTCTTCAGTTAATGGAATAAGTGAAAGATTAGTTATGCCAAGATATTTTTCAACATCATCTGATGTCTTAATTCTATCATCAAGAATGAAGTTGACTACAAGCACTGCTATTGCTATTACAATACCTGCTATTGCACCAAGCATTGTATTCTTCTTAACATTAGGACTTGATGGTGCATTTGCAACACGTCCATATTCAATTACATTAACGCCTTCAATCTGCATTACTGATGTTATCTGCTTAGCAGATACATCTGCGATTGCATCTACTATTTCTTTAGCTCTTTGTGGGTCTGTATCTGTAACTGTTACCTGAAGAACTCGTGAATCTGTCTCGATTTCACAAGAAATCTTGCCAACAAGTGCATCAGGTGATATATCTAAATCTAACTGCTTAACTACCTGTTCTACTACTGGAAGACTTGTAACAAGAACCTTATAGTCTTTTACAAGCTGTGTTGATGACTGAATATCACTAAGTGTTGTTGTTGTGCCATTCTGTCTGTTGATTATATATAATTTGATGGATGACTGGTACTGAGGTGTAATTGCTATCTCTGTTATTCCAAATGCAACTATTGCTGTCGCAACACCTGCTACAATTACTATCCATATCTTTGATAACAGCATCCTTATGATCTGCATAATATCAATTTCTACTTCTTCGTTGTTATCTTGTCTGATATTTGTTTCCATATTATCTCCTATCCTTTGCGCCTTGAATACTTACTCTGGCGTTTATTATTCTGTACAATTATACGAACCTTGTATAATAATGTCAACAAGGCCTACTTCCATCTCTTTTTTTGATTAAATGTCTTACCCACCCCCTTGATTTTAGCTGGTTTCGAGATGATTGACTTGTTTTTTATGTGATTTGCGGGAAAATGTTTTTAAAAAAGAACATTCTATATTATTATCAGCATACACTGCAAATCACACCTAAAAAAATGCGAGAATATCCTGTCTGACATTCTCGCAAGTTTCACTGTTACAAGCTACTAGCCGGAATCGAACCGGCGACCTACTGATTACGAATCAGTTGCTCTACCGACTGAGCCATAGTAGCATACCTAAATTATTGTACTCTTATTTGGTGGAATTGTAAAGGAGGAATTATCCAATTTTCCTTATCAGAATAAATCACTGCGACTTCTGGTTCTTGTTAATACCATACACCTTTTCACATTTCCACCCCCCGCCGCATAAATTATAATAACAATACTTATACCAAGAGGTTATTTATGAAAGCTCTCCCCACCAATTCATCCCCTCCTCTGTTATCGCTTAAAGGTATTTCCTTTGCATATAATACACCGAAAAGCGAAATTCCTGCACTTGATAATATCTATCTTGATATTATGCCACAGTCTTTTACATCTATAGTCGGGCCTTCCGGCTGTGGCAAATCGACCTTGCTTTCCATCATATGCGGGCTTCTTTCGCCACAGAAGGGTGAGGTTGTTTTTAATAATGATATTCTACACGATAATGCTATATCTCCAAGAATTGGATTTATGCCACAGAAGGATACTTTATTTGAATGGCGCACTATTTATAAAAATGTGACACTCGGTCTTGAAATTAATCATCTTAAAGATAAAGAACATTTAGAAAATGTTGACAATATGCTAAAAGAGTATGGCCTATACCAGTTTTGCAATGTCCATCCTTCTGAATTATCAGGAGGCATGCGTCAGCGTGCGGCATTAATAAGAACCCTTGCACTTAACCCGGATATTCTTCTGCTTGATGAACCATTTTCCGCTCTTGATTACCAGACGAGGCTTGAAGTGTCTGATGATATCGGCAAAATCATTAAAGAGCAGAAAAAAACAGCCATTCTTGTTACTCACGATATATCAGAGGCTATCTCTATGGGCGATAGTGTTGTTATTCTTTCACACAGGCCTGCACATATTAAAAAAGTTGTTAATATTAACCTTTCCATTCCTGACAGAACACCATTTACTTCAAGACAGGCTCCTGAATTTGCAGGATATTTTAATGAAATATGGGAGGATATACAATGAATAAATCTATCAAAGCAATCAATAAAAAAGACATCTCTAACTCCCGTACACAATATCTTAACCACATAAGATTATATAAAATCTCCATAACTGTATTAAGATTTTTGATTTTAATGGCATTTATTGCCGCCTGGGAAATATCAACCCGTACTGGTATTCTTAATCCATTTATATTCAGCTCACCATCAAGAATATGCACAACTTTTATTGCTATGGCTAAAGATAACAGCATATTCATTCATATATGGACGACACTTTTTGAAACATTTTTATCTTTCTTCCTTATTATAATTGTCGGAATGGGAGCAGCGATTCTTCTCTGGCTGTGGAAAGGCTTATCAGACTGCCTTGAGCCTTTCCTTATTGTGCTTAACAGCCTGCCCAAATCAGCACTTGCCCCTATGATAATCGTCTGGCTTGGCAATAATATGAAAGCTATTATCATAACCGCTATATCTGTAGCCATATTTGGTATGATAATTAACATATATACTGGATTTTTAGAAATTGACAAGGAGAAAATCATTCTTATTAAGACACTTGGCGGAACTAAGAAAGATATTCTTAAAAAACTCATACTTCCCGGTTCTAAGCAGATAATAATAAGCAATATGAAGGTCAACATCGGTCTTTGCCTTGTTGGTGTAATAATTGGCGAATTCTTAGCCGCTGATAAGGGACTTGGCTACCTTATTATATATGGTTCGCAGGTATTCAAGATGACTTATGTATCTATGAGCATTGTTATACTCTGCATTATCTCAACTGTTCTATTCAAACTTGTTGATGTCATAGAGAAAATGTTTCGTGATTGACATTTTTATCTTTTCATAATATACTGCAAATATACAAATTATGCTTTATATCGCATACAGTTTATTGTATACTCATATAGCTTATAATTAATGGCATTACTATAGATTATCACGCGCCACGCTGGCGCAGAAATGAGGATTTAATGATTTCACTCCGCATTAAGGACACTAAAGTATTTATGTCCCAGCTGCTTATCAAGGATACCTTCGATAGAATGCTTCTGTCAGAAGCCACAATAAAGACTGCGTGTTCATACACTATTAATGGACAGATTAACAAGGAATATTATTCTGATGAAGAATGGGATAATCTTAATAATAACGAAAAGTCTTATTCAGAATGGGGTAATATTAAGCCATTCTGTTTTAGTCTTATTAAGGGTAATAAAGTTCCTGCTGCTATGAAGCTTGTTATGCTTGCCTCTTATGAACTTGTCACAGATATTATCGCAAAGAATAACATCGCTGTTATGCCTGAGAATGTTAATGGTCTCTTTATTAATATGAAGTATCAGGAAGGTCATGTAGATATTATTACAGGAACTTCTCTTAATGTATTTACATTAGATAAGCAGCTTGATACAGCTTTCGACAAGTATGTTAAGACATTTCTTGCTAATGCCGGTCTTGATTTTGAAGAATTATAGTGAGTTTATTAATATTTAATATTTATCTAAAGCCTTGATTTTACTGTATTATCTCCATTTTTGTTAGCACTCATTAGATTTGAGTGCTAATTTCTGCTTGACTTCCACTTTTAACAATATTAAACTTAGACTTAATTAAGGATATAAAGATACATATATTTATTCTTTACATCTAATGAATATTAAAAGATAGGAGATAATAATTATGTCTAATACACACGGAAGTTTATCTATTAACAGTGACAATATTTTTCCAATAATTAAAAAATGGATGTACTCTGACCACGATATTTTCTACAGAGAGCTTATATCTAACGGCTGCGATGCCATAACCAAGCTTAAGAAGCTTGATATGATTGGTGAATATGAAGCACCTGATGATATTGAATATAAGATTGATGTTAAAGTAAGTGCTAATAATAAGACTATCAAGATTATTGATAATGGTATTGGTATGACTGATGGTGAAGTTGAAGAATATATTAACCAGATTGCTTTCTCTGGTGCAGAAGCATTTCTTGAAAAATATAAGGACAAGGCTAATGATGACCAGATTATCGGTCACTTCGGACTTGGTTTCTACTCAGCATTTATGGTAGCTGATAAGGTTACTATTGATACTCTTTCTTTTAAGGAAGGTGCTAAGGCTGTTCACTGGGAATGTGACGGCGGTACAGAGTATGATATGTCTGATGGAACAGCTGCAACTCCTGGTACTACTATCACTCTTTACTTAAATGAAGACAGCTACGAATTCGCCAATGAATACAAGGCTCGTGAAGTAGTTGAAAAGTACTGCTCATTTATGCCAGTACCAATCTTCCTTACTAATGAAGATGCCGGCGAACAGACAGAAGAGATTCCAGAGGAAGAAGTAACAGATAAGGATACTGTTCTTGATACATTTATCAAGGAAGCTGTTACAGAAGAAGTTGAAAAAGAGGACGGAACTAAAGAGACAGTCGAGAAAGTTCCAGCAAAGAAGATGGCTAAGATTGTTAAAAGACCTGTTGCTATCAATGATATCCACCCTCTCTGGACTAAGCACCCTAACGAATGTACTGAGGATGAATATAAGGAATTCTACCGCAAGGTATTTAACGATTATAAAGAGCCTTTATTCTGGATTCACCTTAATATGGACTATCCTTTCAACTTAAAGGGTATACTTTACTTCCCTAAGATTAATACAGAATACGAGTCAATTGAAGGAACAATTAAGCTTTACAATAATCAGGTATTCGTTGCAGATAACATCAAGGAAGTTATTCCTGAATTCCTTCTTCTCTTAAAGGGTGTTATTGATTGTCCAGATCTTCCTCTTAACGTATCACGTTCTGCACTCCAGAATGATGGCTTTGTTAAGAAGATTTCTGATTACATTACTAAAAAGGTTGCTGACAAGCTTTCTGGTATGTGCAAGACTAACCGTGAGAATTATGAGAAATATTGGGATGATATCAACCCATTCATCAAATTTGGCTGCTTAAAAGACGAAAAGTTCGCTGAGAAGATGAATGATTACATTATATTCAAGAACCTTGAAGGCAAGTATTTAACACTTAAGGATTACCTTGAAGCTAACAAGGAAAAGCACGAGAATACAGTCTTCTATGTGACTGATGAGAAGGAACAGAGCCAGTATATCAATATGTTTAAGAAAGAGAATATGGATGCTATCATTCTTACTCACAATATTGACCAGCCATTCATCACTCATCTTGAAGGCAAGAACGAGGGTCTTAAATTTGCAAGAATTGATACTGACCTTTCTGATATATTCAAGGAAGAAACAAGCGAAGATGAATTAAAGGATGCAACTGAAAGCCTTACAGCTACATTTAAGAAAGCACTTAACAATGATAATCTTAATATCAAGGTTGAAAAGTTAAAGGATGCTTCTGTATCTTCTATGATTACTCTTTCCGAGCAGGATAGACGTATGCAGGATATGATGAAGATGTACGGTATGTCAGGAATGGATCCGGCTATGTTTGGTTCTACAGGACAGACTTTAATTCTTAATGCTAACAACAGTCTTGTTCAGTATGTTCTTAACAATAAAGATGGTGAGAATACTGATATTATCTGTAAACAGCTTTACGACCTTGCACTTATAAGCCACGCTCCACTTACAGGAAACCAGATGACTGAATTCATTGCAAGAAGTAATAAGATTATGGAATTACTTGCAAAATAATACAATTTAACATATGATAGGATATACGGGGTGAATTCATTCGCCCCGTATATCAATTAGATTGGGGACTAACGTATGACTACTAATAACAACAATACACCTGATGAAGATGATTTAGATTATATCGATTTTGATGATGATTATGATGATATTGAAGATGACGATGATGACAATGATGATTATTCTTACAGCCATTCTGATAATATCAGCAGACATACAGATAATAATAAGAAGCAGGAGTATTCTGTTGTTAAATTTATATTATCAGAAGCCTTCAGTTTCATTAAAATTGTAGTATTCGCGGCTATTATCGCCCTGCTCTGCACGAATTTCATAATCATTAATGCCGAAGTTCCATCTGGCTCTATGAGAGATACAATATGGGAATGCGACCGTCTTTTCGGTTTCAGGCTTGCTTACAAGTTCAGCGAACCAAAGCGCGGTGACGTTATAATCTTTAAATATCCTGATAATGAGTCAGAGAATTATGTTAAGCGTGTTATTGGTCTTCCTAATGAAATAGTCCAGATTAAGGAAGGGCATGTATACATCAATGGTGATGAGCTTGATGAGCCATATATCAAAGAATATATATATGATGACGGCGAAACACACACTTATATTGTTCCTGACGGCTGTTATTTTATGCTTGGTGATAATCGTAATAACTCCAAAGACTCAAGATACTGGACTAACACATATGTTAAGAAAGAAAAGATAATTGCCAAGGTGCTTATCCGTTATTACAGCGGTGAAAAGGGACGCATTTCCTTTAGCAGAATCAGTTAAAATTTCATACAATTTATAATGTAACGTATAATAAATCACCTCCTGTTAATACTACTACTGTGTATTGCAAATGTTCTATTTATTAAAGCATTTACCAGACACTTAAGTTAAAGATTAACAGGAGGTAATTTATTATGACTAATTTAAGCTGTAACGCTTGTAGCTGTGTACACAATGATGATAACTGCTGCTGCCTTAATGGTATTGATGTAAAGGGAAGTAATGCCTGTGAGTGCAGTGAAACTTGCTGTGGAAGCTATTCTTACAAAGATGGCTCTGCTAAGAATAATACTGCTTCACCTAAGCTTAATCTTCAGATAAAGTGTGCCGCACATAACTGCGTGTATAACAATAACGAAGCTTGTCAAGCTGACCACGTTGATATATCAGGCATAACAGCCGTAAATGCTGACGATACGGTCTGTTCAACCTTTAAATCCAAATAATAAATTAACATAAACAAAAAAGAGGTTGCCAAATTATTCATTTTATTATAAAATTATAATAGTTATGATAATTAGGAGGTATACCAAAGAATGGTAAGCGCAGGAGATTTTAAGAATGGTTTAACAATTCAGATGGATAATAACATTTGGCAGATTATTGAATTCCAGCATGTAAAGCCTGGTAAGGGTGCTGCTTTCGTTAGAACAAAGTTAAAGAATATCGTGAGTGGTGGTGTTGTTGAAAAGTCTTTCAGACCTACAGAAAAGTTTGACCTCGCTCATATTGAGAAAAGAGAATATCAGTATCTTTACTCAGATGGTGATCTTTACAACTTTATGGATACAGAGACATTTGAACAGATTGCATTATCTGCTGAGAATGTTGGTGATTCACTTAAGTTCGTTAAAGAGAACGAAATGGTTAAGCTCTGTTCACACAACGGTAACGTATTCTCTATTGAGCCACCTATCACTGTTGAACTTCAGATTACAGAATCTGAACCAGGTGTTAAGGGTGATACAGCTACAGGTGCTACAAAGCCAGCTATCCTTGAAACAGGTGCTAAGATTTTAGTTCCATTATTTGTTAACCAGGGTGATACAATTAAGATTGATACAAGAACAGGTGAATATATTTCACGTGTTTAGTTAATCAGATTAAAGGTTAAGATTTATAAGATATTTATTATATTTTAACATAATAAGTTCTTAAAAAGAGCCTGTACACTTTCATCGGTGTACAGGCTCTTTTTATTCTGCCCATTATAAAGAAGAACCTATAGCCAAATCGTGCTATAGGTTCTTCTTTATAATGATTATCATCTATTAATTACTCTTCGTCATATCTGTTAATGCTTCCATCGCATACAGATAACCTCTAAGTCCAAGTCCTACAACCTGTCCCTGACATACTGGAACTGTAACAGATGTATGTCTGAATTCTTCTCTTGTATGAACATTGGATATATGTACTTCTATCTTCGGTATTGCAGCTATCGAAGCAAGTGCATCTCTTACTGCATAGCTGTAATGTGTAAATGCCCCCGGATTAATTACAATACCATCAACATCATTGTAATAAGCTTCCTGAAGCTTATCTATAATTGCACCCTCATGGTTACTCTGGAATACCTCAACTTTAACATTAAGTTCCTCTGCTTTCTTGTTAATCATATCAACAAGCGTGTCATAATTATCATTGCCATATATTCCTTTTTCTCTTATTCCAAGGAAATTAATATTAGGTCCGTTAATAACAAGTATCTTCATTGCTAATCCTCCATATTCTTAATGATTGCTGTATACATCTGTTCAAATGACATCTTCTGCGTATCAACTATCATATCAGCCGCATCCAGATATATATCTTCTCTCTGCTCCATAAGGTTATGTATCTTCTCGTGAAGCCCACCGCCCTGTAATAATGGACGTTTGGTGTCCTTGCTCAACCTTTTGCAAAGTTCCTCCTCAGAAGCTTTAAGATATACTACTGTTCCAAGCTTTCTTAAAAGCTCCCTATTGACCTCTCTTAACACAAGTCCGCCACCAACAGATATGACGCAGTTATCAAGAGTATCTGATAACTCTTTTACCGTCTCTGTCTCCATATCCCTGAAAGCTTCCTCTCCCTTCGTTGCAAAGATTTCGCTTATTGTTGTATTCTGCTTTTTCTCGATATACTCATCTGTATCATAGAACTTTCTATTATGTCGTCTTGAAACCCAGCGGCCAAATGTCGTCTTTCCACTTCCCATAAATCCAATAAGTACAATATTATTCAATTCCAAGTTCCTCTTTCATCTTATTATACACTTTATCCGCCTGTTCTTTTGTGACACTTACATCATTCCATAACTCATACGCCGCAACTCCTTGGTATAAAAGCATTTTTAAACCGTTGCAGGCTGGCTTTCCGGCATTTTTACACATTTTCATAAAACGTGTTTCACTAGGATTATATATAATATCAACTCCGACTTTTACCTTCTTATAAAATGCTTCATCATCAATTACAACATCATCCACATTAGGATAAAGTCCAACGCTTGTGGTCTGTATCACAACGTAATCATCAGCTTCCAGCTTATCATACTCACTTATAAGCATAGGCTTTATACATTCTTTACCGAAATAGTCATTAACTGCTTTGGCTATATCGTAAGCCTTTTCCTTAGTCCTGTTAAGCATATATATTTCTTTAGCACCGCTCTTTGCACATAAAAATGCTATTGCTCTTGCCGCTCCGCCTGCACCAAGAATTACACAACGGCTGCCTAAAAGCACAACTCCCTCGTCTATAAGTTCTCTTTCAAGTCCCAATATATCTGTATTATAGCCTTTATAGCCCTTATCTGTTCTTACAAGCGTATTAACAGCTCCTATAGCTTTAGCAAGCGGATCAATATCCACAAGTGACTCCATAACAGCCTGCTTGTGTGGAACTGTTACATTAAGTCCTAATATGTTAAGTGCATAAGCTCCATTTACTGCTGTGACAACATCACCCTTTTCAACCTTGAAGGTTGTATACACCATATTCATATCCATAAGCTGTGCAAGGCTGTTATGTATCACCGGGGAAATTGAATGTCCCACCGGATTACCTATAAGACCGCACACTCTTGTTGTACCATTAATATCTATCATTAAAATCTTACTTCCTTTCTTATGAGCTTATATCTAAAGTACAGATAAATTCATATATTATGAAATCACAATAAATATATATCTTGAAATTATATTAAACCTATATGTATTAGAAACCTGCTTTTCCACCTTCTTTTTTAATATGCTTCTTATAAAAATGCAGAACTATCCATTCAAGCCTTCTTTTTAGAATTATCTGTATCTCCTCGTGCTTGTCTATCGGCTTTACAAGAACAGACTTAATTCCTGCCCTGTTAGCACCCCACACATCTGTGAACAACTGATCCCCCACAAAATATGTGTCAGACTTATCAGTATTCATATACTCCATAGCTTTAACATAATTCTTAGGAGATGGCTTTCCTGCCTTGCTTACATATAATGAACCAACCTCATCTGCAAGCGGCTTAACCCTGTATTCTTTATTATTGGATATTATGCAGGTATTATATCCCATAGCCTTTAAATCACCGAACAGCTTCTTTGCACGCTCAGTAACCGGTGCTCCGTGTTCAACAAGCGTGTTGTCAACATCAAATATAATTCCCCTGTAACCTTTATCATAAAGTCCCTTATAATCTATATCGTATGCAGAGTCTATATACATATCCGGATAAAACCTTTTAAACATCTGTAATTACTACCTTTCTTATCAGCCTTTCTGCTGTTCTTAAGCATTTGTTACTTTTAAGTATCTACTACTTTTTAAGTATTTTCTTGATTTCGTCCATAAATGTATTAACATCCTTAAACTCCCTGTATACAGAAGCAAATCTTACATATGCAACTTCATCTAAATCCTTTAACTTATCCATAACAATAGAACCTATCGTTGTTGTAGGTATCTCTTTCTCCCCCATATTAAATATCTGTCCCTCAATGTCATCTACCATATCATTAATCTGTGTCATTGATATCGGACGCTTATGGCACGACCTCACTATTCCAGCCACTATCTTTTCCCTGTCATAAGGTTCTCTGTTATTATCTTTCTTCACAACTATAAGAGGAAGCGTCTCTACTTTCTCGTATGTGGTAAAACGCTTTCCACATTCATCACACTGACGGCGTCTTCTTATAGAGCTGTCATCTGTAGGTCTTGAATCTATTACTCTTGTATTCTCTTTTCCGCAATATGGGCACTTCATTCACAAACCTCCCCTAAATACAATAAACTACTAGAATTATAGCCCACTGGTGCTGTTATGTCAAAATATCTATAAAATATTCCATAAACACACTATAGCACTAATTAATAATCAATCTATATTACAGTCAAAAGCCTTTCTGACTGTAAAGACATACAATAATAATACCATATACAATACACATAACATAAAATATCAGGGCTGCCGCACCAAATATAATCTATAATATAAAGACATTATCAACCTGTTATTATCTTCCTATTATAAATTCTACTTTGTGCGACAGCCCTTTATTTATTTATTATTTTATTAATACTTGCTATGCTGTTAAGACATATGCTTCTTCATATTCTTAAGAGCACATTTTTCAAGCCTGCTTACCTGTGCCTGTGATATTCCAATCTCTTCGGCTATCTCCATCTGTGTCTTATATTCATAAAAACGCTTTCTTATTATCTGCTGTTCACGCCCGCTTAACTTTGCAAAGGCAGAGTCCAATGCCAGATGTGTAACCCAGTTCTCTTCCCCATCTGCTTTATCTTTAATCTGGTCTATGACATATAATGTATCCCCGCCTTCATTAAATACCGGTTCATACAGTGAAACAGTTGGGGATACAGCCTCAAGTGCTATAACAATATCCTCCTTAGATGCTCCTATCTCACTTGCAATCTCCGATATTGTCGGTTCCTTCTGCCTGCTCTTTAATAGCTGTTCTTTTGTATAAAGTGCCTTATAAGCCATATCCTTTAATGAACGGCTTACTCTTATTGCACTGTTATCACGAAGATACCTCTTAATCTCCCCAGTAATCATTGGAACTGCATAGGTTGAGAACTGCACGCCCTGCGATACATCAAAATTGTCTATTGATTTTATAAGACCTATACAGCCAATCTGGAATAAATCATCCACATTTTCATTACTGTTAGAAAATCTGCCAACAATGCTTAATACCAGACGGAGATTACCTTTAATAAATCTCTCTCTTGCTGTCTGGTCACCAGCCTTTATCTTTAATAAAAGCTCTTTCTTCTCCTTCGCACTAAGCAGAGGCAGCTCCTGCGTATTAACACCACATATCGTAACTTTTACACCAGCCATTAACCTTTCCTCCTAAAGACATTGCGAACATTTATCTTTAGTGGAAAGGCATACATTTAAGTTCGCTTATATTACAAGCATTACCACATAAATGTACTTTTATACTGTTGTGAACTGGCAATTATATACATATTTAATATTAATCATCTCTTCTTGTAAGAAGAACAAGTCTTAAAAGCTGAAGAATAGATGTAAGAAGTGCCGCTACATATGTTAATGCTGCTGCTGTAAGCACCTTTCTTGCACCGGTAAGTTCACTTGACTCAAGCATATTACGTTCTCTTAAGGTTCTTAATGCTCTTGCGGAAGCATCAAATTCAACCGGGAGAGTAAGAAGCTGGAATACTACAACAAGTGAGAAAAGCACTACTCCAAGCTGCATAAGTCCTGTAGCTCCAAGGAATAAACCTAAAAGAATTATTGGCCATGAAAGAGCTGAACCAATATTAGCTATCGGTATTACAGCTGCTCTTATCTTAATTGGAAAATATTCTTCGTCATACTGCATAGCATGTCCACACTCATGGGCGGCCACGCCTATAGCTGCTACTGATGTTGAATTGTATACAGAATCTGATAATCTAAGAACTCCTTCCTTTGGTGAATAATGGTCTGTAAGATTACCGCTTACTCTCTCAATTCTTACATTAGTAATTCCTGCCGCTCTTAATATTTCCTGTGCTGCCATAGCACCTGTAAGCCCTGAACGGCTGTTATACTTATCATATCTGTTAAATGTCGATTTAACATTCATAGATGCTATAAGACTTATTATTGCACCTATAATAACGAGTATATATGTTGCATCATAGAAATAATACATATATTTTCCTCCATCGAATTATCAATTTTATTATTTAATATGATAGCCTATGCCAATCTGTGTGTCAAACCCATAACACATTTGTTCATTAATATTTCATTATTATACCTGTTATATGCACTTTCCCCTTTAAAAATACATATTTTATATTAAGTATAATTATATAAAATGAGGTGTTGTATGAAGATATTTGAACTAAAAAACAAGCAGGTTATCAACGAAGAGGACTGCTGTATTATAGGCTGTGTTATTGATATTGACTTTGACCCTAAAAATGGCTGTATCAATTCTATAATAATTCCTGGTCCTGGACGGCTTTGCGGCTTCTTTGGACGTGAATTTGTGTATGTCATACCTTTCAGATGTATCAAATCTATTGGGCGTGACATTATCCTTGTCAATGTCTGCCTTGATAAACATAAAGAAAAATGCTAATATATACATATAATTTAGTGAGTACACGGTTATTTAACTTATCTTGACTATACGTTATATTTTGATTGGAGGTTACTTATGAACGATAGATATGTGGCTTATGCAGGTACTTATACCCACGAAAGCAGCAAAGGTATTCATATATATGATATGGACGTTGAAAAGGGACGAATAACTGAAAGATGTGAGGTTACAATTGATAATCCCTCATATATAACATTATCTTCTAATAAGAAGTATTTATACGCAATATGTGATCAGGGTATTTCTTCATTTGCTATTACTGAAGATGGTTCTCTTGAACTTATGAATGTTGCTTCTATCAACGGAATGAGAGGCTGTCATATTTCTGTAACTAAGGATAACCGTTTTCTTGTTATTTCCGGCTATCACGATGGCAAGATTACTGTAATGCATATTAATGCTGATGGTTCTTTAGGTGATATAGCTGATGAGGTATTTCATAAGGGTCTTGGAAGCGTTGCTGAACGTAATTTCAGACCCCATATAAGTCATACCTGCTTTACACCTGATGAAGAACTTTTATGTGTATGTGATCTTGGAATTGACCAGATTAAGCTTTATGAATTCAACCATACAACTGGAAAGCTCAAGCTTTTTGATATTATACGTTCACAGCTTGAATCTGCTCCAAGAAAGATGATATTCTCAGAAGATGGACGATTCGCTTATGTTGTATGTGAATTAAAGAATTATATTAACGTATATTCTTATGATGCTTCTTCTGATAAGAACAGATTTGAGATGATTCAGAATATATTCACTGTAAGACGCGACCATAAGTCTAACAGTGCAGCTTCAGACATATGCCTTACTAATTCAGGCAATAACTTAATCTGCTCTAATGCCGGTGATAACACTGCTACAATATATTCTGTGGACAAGACTACAGGAAAGATAATTACACTTAACTCACTTCCTGTAAGTGGTGATTATCCTAAGTACATATGCCTTTTTCCTGATGACAAGCACCTTTTATCCATGAATAATGAAGGCAACTCAATAACAATATTTACTGTAGACTATACCAAAGGACTTATTGTTATGAATGGCAAAGAACTTAAAATATCACGTCCTAACAATATGGTTATTAAAAAGTTAGATTAATTAATGAAGGCTTGGCCATAAATCCAGACCAAGCCTTTATCAAAGCAAAAGGCACTGTGCTATATGCATTCTCATCCTGAATACATATATGGCACAGTGCCTTTTTATTATCCGCTGTACTTTTCTGACTGTGCATTTATAAGCTGAACATCATCAAAGTAATTAATCTTCATAGCAGCCTTAACTTCGCTTAATGTCTGTTCTGCTACCTCATAAGCATTCTTAGTTCCCTGTTTAAGTATCTCGTATACATAAGGAATATCCTTCTCATATTCGTGTCTTCTATTTCTGATTGGCTCTAATTCCTTGTTAAGAACATTTAAAAGGAACTTCTTAACCTTAACATCACCAAGTCCACCTCTCTTATAGTGGTCTTTTAATTCATCAAGGTTATTATACTCTGGTAAGAATAATCCAAAGTCTTCTTCCTTACTGAATGCATCAAGATATGTAAATACAGTATTACCTTCTATCTTACCAGGATCCGATACCTTAATATGATCTGGATCTGTATACATACTCATAACCTTTTTCTTAACATCTTCTTCTGTATCAGAAAGATATATGCAGTTACCAAGCGACTTACTCATCTTAGCTTTGCCATCTGTACCTGGAAGTCTTAAACATACTTTATTATCCGGAAGAAGTATCTGTGGTTCTACCAATGTATCTCCATATACTGAATTGAACTTTCTTACAATCTCTCTTGTCTGTTCAATCATCGGCTCCTGATCCTCACCTGCCGGAACTGTTGTAGCCTTAAATGCTGTTATATCAGCGGCCTGGCTTATTGGATAGCAGAAAAATCCAACCGGTATGCTCGCTTCAAAGTTACGCATCTGGATCTCTGACTTAACTGTTGGGTTTCTCTGAAGTCTTGAAACTGTAACAAGATTCATATAATAAAATGTAAGCTCTGTAAGCTGTGAAATCTGTGACTGAATAAATATATCAGACTTAGCTGGGTCTAAACCGACTGAAAGATAATCAAGTGCAACCTCTATTATGTTCTGGCGTACCTTCTCAGGATTATCAGCATTATCTGTAAGTGCCTGAGCATCTGCTATCATAATAAATATCTTATCGTATTCACCTGAATTCTGTAATTCTACTCTTCTCTTTAATGAACCAACATAATGACCAACATGAAGCTTTCCTGTTGGACGGTCACCTGTTAATATTATCTTAGACATATTGCTCCTCCATTCTTATGCAACGCATCTATGCATATCACAAATATTCATAATTTTATCACATTTTTTTTAAAATAACAATTGAGAATTAATCTAATTAATAGTAATATATATAACAGAGTGCCAAGAGCACAATAATATATACTTGTGGAGGAACAATTAATGAAACATTTACTTAGTCCACTAGACTTAAGTGTCACAGAACTTGAAGATTTACTTAATCTTGCAAGAGACATTTCTAAAGATCCTAAAAAATACAGCCATGTATGTGATGGTAAAAAGTTAGCAACTTTATTTTATGAACCTAGTACAAGAACCCGTCTTAGTTTTGAAGCAGCAATGCTCAATCTTGGAGGGTCTGTATTAGGTTTTTCTTCTGCTAACTCAAGTTCAGCATCAAAGGGCGAAAGCGTGGCTGATACTATACGGGTAATTTCCTGCTATGCAGACATATGTGCCATGCGCCACCCAAAAGAAGGTGCTCCTATGGTTGCAGCAAGCAAGTCTTCTATACCTGTAATCAATGCAGGTGATGGCGGACACCAGCACCCAACACAGACACTTACAGATCTTATGACTATAAGGGAACTCCGCGGTTCTCTTGACAACTTTACAATAGGCCTTTGTGGTGACCTTAAGTTCGGAAGAACTGTTCATTCACTTATCAATTCACTCGTAAGATATAAAAATGTCAAATTCGTGCTTATATCTCCTAAGGAATTAAGAATACCTGATTATATAAGAGATGATGTATTAAAAGCCAACAATGCTGAATTCGTAGAAATGGAAAACCTAGAAGATGCTATGCCTGAGCTTAACATATTATATATGACAAGAGTTCAGCGTGAAAGATTCTTCTCAGAAGATGAATACCTCAGAATGAAAGATTTCTATATACTTGATAAGTCAAAAATGGCTCTTGCAAAAGAGGATATGTATGTTCTTCACCCACTTCCTCGTGTTAATGAAATATCAGTAGATATAGATGATGACCCAAGAGCTGCTTACTTTAAACAGGTACAATTCGGTGTATATGTAAGAATGGCTCTTATTATGACACTTCTTGGTCTTAATAACAAGTAAATATAGGAGGGTAATTATGTTAAATGTAGGACAACTTAATGAAGGCTTTGTACTAGACCATATTGAAGCCGGCAAATCAATGATGATATATAATAACCTTGGTCTTGGCGAACTCGACTGTCAGGTTGCTATTATCAAGAATGCAAGAAGCAGTAAAATGGGAAGAAAGGATATTATCAAGATTGAGGGCGGACTTGACCTTGTTGATTTAGATGTATTAGGATTTATCGATCATAATATCACTGTTAATATTATTAAAGACGGACAAATAGTAGATAAGAAATCACTTTCATTACCAAAGCAGATTACTAATGTTATCAAATGTAAGAATCCTAGATGTATTACTTCTATTGAACAGGGTCTTGACCATGTATTTGTTCTTTCTGACCCTGTTAAGCAGGTATACAGATGTAAATACTGTGAAGAGAAATATACTGGTAAATAATATCCCCCCAATACAACATTCGTACAGCTTTATTATATAAGCTTAAAGTTCTAATGTAATCTTCTGATTATATAGTAAAAAGGGGATGTGAAAAAACTCGATTGAGTTTTTTCGCATCTCCCTTTTTGTACCTGTTGTGTATAAATGACTGAAATCATGCGCAAAGAAAGCGCACTTCCCCTACCCCATAGAAATTCTTTTTTTGAATCTATGCGGCAGTTCTGTTTCTCATCTTTTTTTCTGATATTTATATAGATTGTGGCCTATCGCCATAAGTAAAACTTCCAGTTTGACTGAATGAATACCTCTTCGGACAATTCTCTTGTACCAACGGTCGTTTTTCATAATTCCGAAAGTCAAGTGTTCATAATGACGCTGTTCTTTGGATTTTCGCTTTCCACTTCCTTAAACAAATGTACTTGTATCCAGTTCCCATAAAAGTACTAGCTGCTTAACGATTTCATTCAGATAATCCGGTACATACTTAGTTACCAGTGAACCAATGGTATTTAGATAATGCAAACAATACTTGATGAAATTCCATGTTAAACGATGCTGTAGGCTTCAAACATAGTTGAAAGCTTTAATTATTTAAAGTTTTTGACTTTAAACCCTAAAAATACTTGCGTTTAAGGGTTAATATGGGCTATACTATTATGGTATCTGTCCGGGAATCAGGCTGTTGGAGATGACGTGAGCAGCATGTATCCCGGATGTTGTGAGTATGGAAGAGGGTTTAAAGTATGATAGTTACTCTGATTGAGAAAGTATATAGTTTTCTGTGGGGAGATCTGGTGCAGATTCCACTGCCGGGCGGCAACACTCTGGGGATTTCGCTTCTGATTATTTTACTGATTCCTACAGGAATTTATTTTACGGTTCGGACGCGTTTTCTGCCGATTCGCCTGTTCCCGGATATGGTGCAGGCACTGGTTGAGAAGAAACAAGAAAAAAACAGTCTGTCTTCATTTCAGACACTGATCGTTTCGACTGCAACCCGTGTCGGTATGGGAAATCTGGTCGGTGTTGTTGCGGCAATTTCGGCAGGCGGCGCCGGTGCGGTTTTCTGGATGTGGGTGACGGCAATTATCGGTTCATCAACAGCTTTTATTGAAGCGACACTGGCACAGCTTTATAAAGAAAAAGATCCGCTGTACGGAGGTTACCGCGGCGGTCCGGCGTATTATATTCATGCATATGTAGAAGAAAAACAAAAGAAAAAGAGAAACAAAGTGGTGATTTCTGTGTTGTTTGCAATCTCCGGTCTGATCTGCTGGTGCGGTATCAGTCAAGTGATCAGCAATTCTGTTGTTTCTTCATTTAAAAATGCATTTTCCATTCCGCCGATCTATATGACGGTAGTACTTGTTGCTGTGGCTGCTGTGATAGTGCTTCGTAAAGATGCGACAGTTAAGATCCTGGATATGGTAGTGCCGGTCATGGCGGTATGCTATTTTGCAATCACGATTCTGATCATTGTGATGAATCTTGGAAGTTTGCCGGGTGTTTTTGCAAGAATTTTTGAGGAAGCATTTGGATTCCGACAGGCAGCAGCCGGCGGTTTTGGTGCAGTCCTAATGAATGGAATCAAACGTGGACTGTTTTCGAATGAAGCAGGTTCCGGATCTGCTCCGTGTGCGGCAGCAGCGGCAGAATGTGACCAGCCGGTCAAAGCCGGATTGGTACAGGCGCTCGGGGTATTTGTGGATACGATCGTGATCTGCAGCTGTACAGCATTTATCATGCTGCTTGCGCCGGAAGAAAAAGTTACAGGACTTTCCGGAATGGATCTTCTGCAGACAGCAATGGAACATCATCTTGGCCGTTTTGGTGTGATCTTTATTGCGGCGACGCTGTTTTTATTCAGTTTTTCGACGTTTCTGGGCATCCTTTTTTATGCGAGATGCAATGTTGCATATCTTTTCGGAGATAACTGGGCTTCACAGACTGCATACAAAGTACTGGCGCTTGTGATGCTGTTCATCGGCGGCCTTGCAGCATATACATTTGTTTGGGATCTTGGTGATGTTGGAATCGGACTGATGACGATCTTTAATATCATCATTCTTTACCCACAGGGTGAGAAGGCTCTGAAAGAACTGAAAGAATACGAAAAAGAAAAAAGAAAATGAAAAACACAAAGAGAAAGCATTTGAAACTATGTCTGTTGTTATTGTTTATGGTTCTGGGATGTTTTGCGATAACCAATGTCAGGACGACAACGGTGCAGGCATCATCACGGACGTTCAAATCAAATGGCAGAACCTATATGGAAAAGCATAATGACAATACACTTAATACGGTATTGTATCAAAAAGTTTCCGGACGTTACAAACAGGTTGCGAAATCGTCAAGATATCTCATCTACAGATTTTCTTATGGAAAGAAATTGTATTTTTCAAGTGCTGACGATGAAACTTCTGATATACCAGGGGTAATTTTCGAACATTTTTTGGGGATGTGAAAAAACTCAATCGAGTTTTTTCACATCCCCTTTTATTTCATATATACCATATAATCAACAGGCTGTGTACACTACAACCTGCCTTCATAACACTTTCTAAAATATTCAATACTTACTTGTTTTATCTGTATGCCTGTAATGTAGGTGTTGTGCGAATCTTAAGTGGTGTATCAACGCCTTCTGCTGTTGTTACTGTATACTTTATTACCTGTGGTGAACCTGCTTCTACTACAAGATCAACATTATAACCAACTTCAAGATTATCATACTCATCAGTTGTTATCTTAAGGCCATTATTAGTCTCAAAGTTACCTATAGTACCACCTGCTGGTGCGAATAAATGAACAAATCCTCTTATTCCACCATCGAATCCACCAAGAATATAACCACCTGCTCTTGTTATATTGCTTCTTTTAATTGTATTAGTTAATGTCACAGTAATATCATAGCTTCTTGTTCCATCTGCATTAATAACAGGCTCACTCATCTCTGTATCAATATTTAAGAACCAGCCTAATTTACAAGGCTCATATAAGCTAAAGAACACTCCTGCTTCTGGATTAGCCGGGTCATCATTAAGATTTCCTGAACAACCTGCGTCCTTAGCATACTGCTCTTCCTGCTCATCTACGAACCAAAGCATAATTGTGTTCTCCTCAACACCCTCATTAAACATATCTACATATTCATTAATTCTCTTAAAATCAAAGCCTGATACCAATACTGCCATTGCCTGCTTGGCTGTCTCTGCAAAAAGACCATCGACATATTCATTAGCTTCATTATAATCAACATTAGTACCTCTGTCGCTAAGATATTTATAATAAAGCTCATACTGTAATACTGATACGGCATTATCACCATTAAGCTCTGTTCCATCAGGAAGTGTAATTGGTCCTGATATTCTAAGAACCTTCTGTATAATAGTCGGTGTAAGTGAGAGCACACCATCAACGCTCTCACCGTGCTTAGCTTCATAAGCCAAAGCCCATATCTGAGCAGCTCTTTCAAAATCAGGGTTAAAACTTGCATCTCTTGAATAGATTAACGTATCATTAAATATCTTTAATTCTTTTCTTGTAACATTAGCTTCATCTGGTGGGTATGTTGCCAATACATCATTAACAGGATTAAAATCTCCAATTGACATTACACCATCTTCAACCCTTATTGTTCCGATTGAACCTGGGAAACCACCTGCAGCTCTTATCTCTGCTGTATTCTGTGCAGCAAGAAGATATACCTTATCACTTCCATCGCCGATAAATGCTTTCATTAATGGAATGTAATCTTCATAATCTGTGTACATACTCATAAGTGATGTTATCTTATCACTATAAGAAGATATCATTGTTCCCATACTTCCCGGAAGTTCAACCTTGTTCATCTTAGCAGTCATATTATTAACCACTGGCTGTATCTGCTCTAAAAGATCAAGATAGGCATTAATTGTTGTTACACTAAAACCATCACCTACTTTAAGACCTGACATAGGGTATTCTGATATTGTTGCTACTGCCGGCTTTATAATATCATCTGATGCATCTTCAACAAGTCCTATAAGTGTATCTACTGACTTAACATACTTTCCTGCAACCGGAATGTGGCTTGCCATCTTCCACAATGGGCTTGATAATGTCTTGCTTATCTTATAAGTTGTATTGTCAAGCTTTAATACTGCTGTATTAGCTGCCTCAGCATCCTGGGCTTTTACAGCTCCAAGCATATCATTCATCTCTGTCTTTAATTCATTAGCATTCTTTAACATTCCCTTGGCATCAGATAAGCCTTTAACACCCATAATTCCTATAATAACAACAACCGCAGCTACTATTGAAACAATTGTTATAGTACGTTTCTTTTTCTGCTGTTTTGTTAATCTCTTCTTACCACTGTGGCTGTGATGTTCCCCACTGCTATGGTGGCTGTGGTGTCCTTCACTACTATTGCTGCTGTGATGTTCTGAATTATTGTTACTTCCCTCTCTTACATTGTGACGGCTGTTATTGTTAGCTGTATTACTGCCAGTATGCTGGACATTGCTTCTTCTATGACCACTGTTCTGGCTGCTTTTATTATCCACAGTGTTCTCACTGTTTAAATTCTCATTGTTATCTTTATAATCATTATTGTTCATTACTATCCATCCATTTCCTATTATAAAAAAGAATGTGCTAAGCACATTCTCGCGACGAGTGCTGTCGCTTGCGACAAACTACAGCTTCACGCGAGTGCGCATAACTGGCACATAGTGCCTTTTATTTAATAGGAAATTATATTGGAATTTCCTATTAAATAAAAAAATATGAGCAGTACTATAAGCCGGGTTATGTCCAGCCAGGCTTTGACCTGACTACTGATGATCATCTATCTAGACCTGCTGTTACCAGCAGGCTCAAGCAACCTACCTAAAAGCACGACGGGCAGCCGTATCGCTTTATATTTGGTCTTGCTTCGAATGGGGTTTACATAGCCAGTATTGTTACCAATACCACGGTAGTCTCTTACACTGCCTTTCCACCCTTACCAATAAGCTCAACACTAAGTGTTAAGCACTGGCGGTATATTTCTGTTGCACTAGCCTTGGAGTCACCTCCACCGGACGTTATCCGGCATCCTGCCCTGCGAAGCCCGGACTTTCCTCACCTGCGGTCTTTCGACACTTGCAGCCGCGATCATCTGTACTACTCACATTTATTAGTATTATTAAGTTAATTGTAACTTTGTAAACATCTAACGCCTACTTAATGAACATAGCATCCCCAAAACTAAAGAATCTGTAACGTTCTTTTACTGCAACTTCATAAGCATTAAGAACATTTTCTCTTCCTGCAAGTGCTGACACAAGCATTACAAGAGTTGATTCTGGGAGATGGAAATTAGTTATAAGACAATCTATTGCCTTAAACTTATAACCTGGATATATAAATATTTCTGTCCAGCCACTCTTAACTGGTATATGTCCATTTTCATCAGCTACTGATTCAAGAGTTCTTGTGCTTGTAGTTCCTACAGCAATAACTCTTCCACCATTAGCCTTGGTATTATTAATTATATCTGCTGCTTCTTTATCAACCTGATAGAATTCTGAGTGCATATGATGATCAAGTATATTCTCAACCTTAACTGGTCTGAATGTTCCAAGACCTACGTGAAGAGTAACTCTTGCAATCTTCACTCCCATATCTTCTATCTGTTTAAGCAGTTCTTTTGTAAAATGTAGTCCTGCCGTAGGTGCTGCTGCTGAACCCTCGTGCTTGGCATATACTGTCTGATAGCGGTTCTTATCTTCAAGCTTATGTGTGATATATGGTGGAAGCGGCATCTGTCCTAGTTCATCAAGAATTTCCTCAAATATGCCATCATAACTAAACTGTATAAGTCTGTTACCTTCCTCAACTATATCAATAATCTCACCTGTAAGCTTTCCGCCACCAAATACTATCCTTGCACCAACCTTGCATTTCTTTCCTGGCTTAACAAGGACTTCCCACGTATCCTGTCTGTCTTCGAGTCTTTTTAACAAAAGCACTTCAATGGCAGCACCTGTTCCTTCTTTCTCACCGATAAGTCTTGCAGGTATAACCTTAGTATCATTAATTACAAGGCAGTCACCCGGCTTAAGATATTCTGTTATATCCCTAAATATCTTGTGTTCTATAGCTCCTGTGTTCTTATCAAGAACCATCAATCTGGAGCTTGAACGGTCTGACAGAGGGTCTTGTGCTATAAGTTCCTCTGGCAGATCATAATAAAAATCATGTAAATCCATAATAATCCTCTATTCAGATTGTGCACTCTATTGCACACTATACTCACGAATTCGCACTTATGTGCTCCATCGTTCTGCTTCGCATAACTATTCGTTCGTTAGTGGCTCAGAAAAAGCAAATGCCTGCTACGCAGTCGCTTGCTTTTTCTTTCGCTCGCTACATACGAAGTTCGATTCCATTATCACTTAAGTCTTTATATATCTTCTCCATTACTGGTGTGATATCCTTATCCTCAAGTGTTTTGTCCTTAGCTCTGAAAGATATTGAATATGCTACTGACTTGTAGCCCTCTTTAATCTGGGCACCTTCATATATATCAAATAACTTGTAACTCTCAAGTATGCTTCCGCCGCGTTTCTCGATTATCTTCTCAATCTTTCCTACAAGAACTGACTTAGGCATAACCATACTTATATCCCTTGTAACTGCTGGGAACTTGGCAATACCCTCAAACTTTCTGTCAAAGCTTGCCATCTTAGTTACAATTGAAAGGTCAATAACAACAATATATGTTCTGTCGCCTAATGAATAAGTATCTGCTACATCTGGATGTAATTCACCCATATAGCCAATCTTTGTTCCATCATAGATAATCTCTGCCTGACGTCCTGGGTGAAGGAATGTAATTCCTGCCTCTGGATTGTATTCCGGCTTAACTCTCATTCCAATTCTTTCAAGGAATTCTTCAACTACACCCTTCATCTGGAAGAAATCAACATCTCCAAATGCTCCAAGCGTGAACATAACTCTCTCATCTGGAAGCTCGTTAACATCATCTGCTGCAAGATATACCTTTGCAAGCTCATATAACTTAACATTCTTATTACGTCTGTTATAGTTAGTTGATAATGATGTAAGCATACCATTAACAGGAAGTGTTCTCATTATTGAGAAATCTTCTCCTAATGGATTAGAGATAACCACTGTCTTTCTGTATTCTGAGTCGGCCGCAAGCTTAAGCTTATCAAATACCTTAGGGCTTTCAAATGAATATGTCATAGCCTGTGAGAATCCACAGAACTGTGCAACTTCACCTGCTACATCTTCAATACTTCTCTCAAATGGTATCTTACCCATTGTTGTAGAACCCTTTGGAAGTGTTGTAGGAATATTATCATATCCGAAGAATCTTGCTACTTCCTCTGCAATATCTGCATCTCTGTTAAGATCCTGTCTAAATGTAGGAATAATAAGCTCATTAGAAGCTTCATCATATTCTACTTCAAGTCTCTTGAAATATGAAAGCATATCTTCCTTTGATACATTTGTTCCAAGAAGTGCATTATACTTATCTGGTTCAAATGATATTCTCTTCTTAGATACCGGCTCATCATATATATCAACAACACCGCCAACTACTTCACCTGCACCTAACTGTTCTATAAGGTCACAGGCCCTGTTCATAGCTTCAAGTGCAAGCTCTGGATCTAAGCCCTTCTCAAACTTACCAGAAGCATCTGTTCTTAAACCAATCTTCTTAGTTGACTTTCTTATATTAGTTCCATCAAATGTTGCAGCTTCAAAAAGCATTGTCTTAACATCATCTGTTATCATTGAGTTCTCACCACCCATAATACCAGCAAGACCAATAGCCTTTTCTCCATCACATATAAGAAGTGCTTCTGAATCAAGTGTTCTTTCCTGTCCATCAAGTGTAACGAACTTCTCATTCTCAGCAGCAGTTCTTACAATAATCTTCTTATCAGCGATTGTATCATAATCATAAGCGTGCATTGGCTGACCATATTCTGTCATAACATAGTTAGTAATATCTACTATGTTATTAATAGGTCTGATGCCTGCTGTCATAAGTCTGTGCTGCATCCACTTTGGTGATGGAGCAAGCTTTATATTCTTAACAACTCTTGCTGTATATCTCTTGCAAAGCTGCTTAGCTGCTACTTCAATCTTAATATAGTCATTAACATCTTCGCTATTGCCTGTAGCATTAACAACTGGAGGATTGAATGGCTTTCTGAATGTAGCTGCTGCCTCTCTTGCGATACCAAGGATACTATAGCAGTCTACACGGTTGTTAGTAATCTCATATTCAAATACTGTATCATCAAGTCCAAGATATTCTACAGCACTCTCTCCTACTTTGGCATCATCACCAAATATATAAATACCATTTTCTGCTGCATCTGGATAGAATTCTCTTGATGAACCAAGTTCTTCAATTGAACACATCATTCCATAAGACTCAACGCCTCTTAACTTGCCTTTTTTAATCTTAATTCCATCTTCTGGAAGTGGACTTCCATCGTGTCCGCCAGCCACACGTCCGCCGTCAAGAACAACTGGAACTTTCTGTCCACTTGTTCCTGGTTCAATATTAGGAGCACCTGTAACTATCTGAACAGTTTCATTTCCTACATTCACCTGACATACTACAAGCTTGTCTGCATCTGGATGTCTTTCTACTGAAACAATCTGTCCTACAACAATTTTATCCAGATTTTTATCAAGCTCATTAAAACATTCTACCTTAGTACCTGAAAGAGTCATAGCATCTCTGAATTCCTGATTTGTACACTCTAAACCTGGAACAAGGTCCTTTATCCATTTAATAGATGTATCCATACTTATCCTCCACTTATTATTAATTAGAACTGCTTTAAGAATCTTGTATCATTCTCGTATAACAATCTCATATCATCGATTTCGTATTTAAGAAGGGCAACTCTTTCAAGACCTACGCCAAACGCAAAACCTGTATATTTATCTTTATCAATTCCGCACATTTCAAATACATGTGGGTGAACCATTCCGCAGCCAAGTATTTCAATCCAGCCCTCACCCTTACAAAAACGGCATCCCTTGCCGCCACATTTAAAGCAGCTTACATCCATCTCGGCACTAGGCTCTGTGAATGGGAAATGATGTGGTCTGAACTTAACCTTAGTATCTTCACCGAATAACTCCTTAGCGAATTCTGCAAGTGTTCCCTTAAGGTCAGCAAATGTTATGTTCTCATCAATTACAAGACCTTCAACCTGATGGAAACAAGGTGAATGGGTTGCATCAACTTCATCTGCTCTGTATACACGTCCAGGTGAAATCATTCTTATTGGAAGTCTGCCTTTTTCCATAACTCTTGCCTGAACAGGTGATGTCTGTGTTCTAAGAACAACTTTATCATTGATATAGAATGTATCCTGTTCATCTTTTGCTGGATGGTTAGCTGGAATATTAAGTGCCTCAAAGTTGTAATAATCATATTCTACCTCTGGACCTTCTACAACTTCGTATCCCATTCCTATAAATATCTTTTCTATTTCTTCACGCGCAAGCATATTAGGATGTTTATGTCCAAGTTCAGCTTTCTTGGCTGGAAGTGTTACATCAATTACCTCTGCCTTCATCTGAAGCTCTCTCTTCTTGGCAGCAAGCTCTTTCTTGGCAGCCTCTAATACTTCTTCAATTGCCTGTCTTGTTTCGTTGACAATCTGGCCAACCTTAGGTCTGTCCTCAGGAGCTACCTCCTTCATACCTTTTAAAACTTCAGTAAGCTCGCCTTTTTTACCAAGAAAAGCAACTCTGATATCATTTAACTTATCAAGAGAATCTGTTGCCTTTATCTGTGACAACGCATTTTCTTTGATTGCATCAAGTCTTTCTTTCATCTTATCCTCCTTCTTGCGCTATTTACACATTGTTAATCATTTCGCAAAAAACCACTCTCAATTGTAACACAATGCTCATATTTCGCAAGTATTATTTTAATTATTCTTATGTCTTTTCTCATAAATCTCAAGAACCTGCATAGCTTCCTTGGCATGCACCTTATTCTTTTTAGTCACATTTTTAATATTATTTCTTGCATCTTCTATTCTTGATTCATTATATTCTATCTGTTCTCTTAACTTCTGGCGTCTTATGGAAAGATTATGTCTTACCTCTACCATTTCTTTAGGATTAAGTATCGCCTTAACTTGTCCTATCCATATATGTGTATCAATTACACCAAGCTGTCTTAATATATCTGTAAGCTCCGCTTCTGCCTCATTAAGATTACTTGTTATCTCAAGTATTTTACGCTGTTCATCTTTCATCTCAACATATGCCTGAAACTTCTGCTCAAGCTCAAATGCACTCTTTACCGCATATTTGCTATATTCATATTCAAGCACATTTACAGCATTTACATACTTTATCTTGTACTTATTAAGAAGTGCTGTTGCTTTATTAAGCTTTACCTCTGTCACATACACTTTTCGTTCTGTTGATTTAAGATAAGCAAACAGACCAAGCGAAAGCGTAAGTGCAAGTATTACAACTGTTATGAACATTCCAATGTGTTCATCATCTGGTGAAGCCGCTGATATAAGAAGAAATATAACAAACACCCCTACAAGAAGTGCCAGCATAAGTACTGAATACTTCTTAATTCTAAGCTGTTTTTTCACAAGGTCATTTGCCTCTATACGATACATTGACCTCTCACCCTTAATCATTCTTACATTCTTTAATACTGTATTGTAATCTTCTTCATCGTGCCTCAGCTTTACAAGTGCCTCTGGAAAATCTTCCTCATAAGATTCCATCATACGGTACACTTTGTTGGAAAGCTTGTTCTCCGGTGATTTAAAAATACGCCTGTCAACCGACAGATTATCAACACGGTCTGCCGCATACATAAGCTTAAGCTTTATATTTTCCGGTGCATTCTCGATTCTTTGTATATCCTCATAATAATCAGTTACACTGTCATATTCTACCTTGGCATTCTCTATATATCTTGAAGCTTCCTCCATAATATCACACTGGCTTTTAACAAAGCTCCCAACCTCTGAGCCTGTAAATCCTGCCGTGTCAACCTCTTCAAGATTATCCTGCGTATTATTGGCCGCTCCGCCAAGATTAACCTTATCAACTGTTCTTATAAGCGTCTGTGCCTGTATACTGTTAAGCAGGTGGTCATATTTTTCTTCTTCCTTTAACACATCTGCCTGCTGTTTCTTAGTCTTTTCTGTCAGCCCTCTGGATTCATCAGCAGATGCATCACTGCCAGCCGTCTTATATAATTCTTCTTCCAGATCATCATTATGATTACTGCCAGTATACGAACCCACCTGATAGCTGTGTATCATATCATTAATAGAACGTTTATTTCTAAATCCATTCTCATCTTCATACACAAGCTCCTCAAGGTCTTTTAAATCCTCATCACTGTCATAATTATTTTTTAAGAATTTGAATAATCCCACTTGTCTTATCACCTCGCAGTATATTTATAATAATCCTGTTTCCAATTGGTAAGAATATCATCTAATACTTTATGATACCCTGCCACATCTCCTGCATTTTTATACTTCTCTGTGTCATTAAGCTTTCTAATCTCGTCCTGATAAGCAGCATTATCCATAAGCTGTTCTATCTTTCTTCTTATGATATACTCCTCCTCTGGCACATCTTCATTAATAACACTTCCGTCTTTATCCATAAACCACTTTGCCGCAAGGTAACACTTGTATGAATTCTTATGCTGTCCTATCTCATATGCTTTCATAAAGCTGTATGAAGCCTCATTATATAAGAACATTCTTGCAAGTGCAACACCCATATTATGGTACACACCTGCTAAGAACGCTGCCGGGGCAGCATTGCTGTATTCATCTATAATCTGCTTATAACAGTCAACCGCCTTATAGAAACACTCATTAGAAAGAAAACTGTCCCCTCTTAATCCAAGTCTTTCATAAGCATTCTGATTATCAAGCGTATTCAGTATTTCGCTTATCTTTTCAATCTGTTCCAAAGAATAATAATCAACTGATTTAAGTATTGTGACAAGCATACTTGCCAACAGCTCATTATTACTTTTCATTATGGTTAATCTCTGGGCAAGTGCTGTATTTCCCACTTCATCCCTAAGAAATGTTATAAGATCATCATTGATAAAATCATTAGTAAGTATATATATATTATTATAAATATAATAACACAGTTCTTCTTCTGTATACAATCTGATACCTGACTGCATTATATATAAAGGATTGTCTGCAACCTTCCCCCTGCACAAAATCATTGCACTCATACATCTGCCTCACTTAAATCCAGTTCTTCAACTATAACACTATCCGATGCCTGATATATCTCACCAAAACCAAGGTCTTTTACTGTAACAATACATTTATCCTGTGAAGATGCCTTTACATTCATTGATATTCTTGTTGTCTTTCCTTCCCTGTAAGGAATAGAGCTTATATCAACCTGCTTTTCTATATATTTTCCGTCCGGCCATATAATCTGGAAATTTATAACCGACACATCTTCAATAATAAAATCAATTGTTCTTTCTGCCATATACCAGTTAGTTCCCATTTTGACAATTCTAAACTTCATAGGACGTCCGTGTTCTGATATATCCGTTTCAATATCAGCTTTTATCCTGCCATCTGTAAGAAGGCACACATTACCAAATACCTGTGGAGATATATACTCCAACGCTGCAAAGCACGCACCTCTTACATATAAATTCTGCCCAACAAATGCTTTTCTTCCTGCAACTAATACTTTGGTGAATTCATCTGGAAGCCTGTCCACATCAAATCCCATACCTGTAAGATATACACTTGAAGCCCTGTGCTTCTTAAAATATTCTGTCATATACAAGGTAACGGAATGTGAAGCCTTTTCTATTGTACTTCCTTCAGGCTGGCTTAATGTATGCTCCTGTAATATGTACTGCATATCACCAATCTTATTGCAGTACAATCTGTATACATCAATTCCCGAAGCATTGTAATCCATAAGCACTGTACCATTCTGATAAAGTTCCTTCTTCTGGCTGTACGCATAATATGCAAAGCTTTCTATTCTGCTTATTATCTGGTACTGCTCATTTGCAACACCTGCATTGTACAGCTCCTCCTTTACAATCTCCAGTGTATCTTTGGTAAAATCAGGAACAACAACACATATAGAAGCTACACTGCTGGCATTTTTCTTATTAATAACAGCTTTTATATTCTCTGATAAAGTTTTGTCTTTTTCGGTATCTGCTGCCACTGGTGCTTTTAACTCACTGTCATACACACACATCTGTATATTATCCTCAAGCAGCTCCACTCCTATTATCAAATCTGTATCGTTCATAACTATCTCCATTCTTAGCAGGAATTTAGTCTTACTGCCTCATATTCTCTGGTACAAACAACTGCTTTGTCACATAATCTTCTACTGCATAGCTTTCCATAAGCTTCTTTAATGTAACCATATCCCTTAGCTCCTCGCTTGCAAGACATTCATTAATTGCATCAAATCTGCCCTTATTATCTCCATCATTAAGGTTATCGTACAATATGTTATATTCCTTCGTATTAGTGTCTGTTCCAATTGTATAATTATATATAACCTTGTCGTTATAGAACAATGAAAGTCTGTATGTAAATACTCCGCAGTTATCACATTTCATAACTGCACTTGCATATTCTTTAGCATCATTAACTTTATAATTAATGACAACCTTATTATCAGGATTGCCATAATACTCAATCACTGTAACACCACAGGCATTATACGGTATATTAAGAACACCATTAAAACGTTTATAATAATCATAGATTATCTCTTTTGCACATAATTCATCAAGAATCTTCTGTGCTGTGTCTTTAATATCTGGTTTATTCAATTCTTTTATATTCTCTGATACTTTTTTAAGCCACGCAGCAAGGCATATTACAGGAATACCAATCTTATCTTTGTAACATTCTTTTACAACCATAAATGTTATGTCACTTACATTTTTTCCTTTAATAAAATATAAAAATGAATTATAAGCTATATATGCTTTGGCTATCAGCTGTGATGCACCTTTATTATAATAATCTGTAAATACCTGTGTAAGCTTATCATAATAATCTTTATCCTGAGTAAACATATACTGTGAGATAACCCTCTCAGAAAGATTTTTAATATTTACGCCAAAATCAGATGCACTCTTCCACAACCTGTACATATCCTTGTCTGAACCATTATAATTATCAACCATATATTCAAGTACCAGCTCATTATACAGATGATTCCTGAACACATATTCACACAATATATCTTTATAGCTTTCCTTATTAACCGAAGCAGTAAGCTCGTGTACTATGAACTTAAACATCTTGCCTGCTGGAACTATTGTATAGCCGTAGCGTTCCATAAGTTCCCTTGCCTCATAATACATTCCGTACTCCAAAAGTATTTCAATAAGCCCCTGTGCCGTATTGATATCAAGACCATCTTTAATAAGGTTACTGTACTCATCATTAAAGGTTTCACCTTCATAATATTCTTTATAATATTCAATAAGCCACGAATTAATAAGTTGTCGGTATTCGTATGTAACTCCTTTAACCATCGCCGCTTTCTTATATATAGATGGTGTATCCGCATTATATATATGCTTCTTTCTGCAATAATCTGCCCTGAATAAAGCTATATATGGCTCTTCAATGTCATATTCATCTAACAATGTTATATCCAGTGGTTCTTCTAATATCTTTTCTATCTCATAATTGACAGTGTTTCTTCTTATAACTCCGTCCGTACAGATAAATGCCATAGAACAGTTAGAGATATAAAGCGGAATATATATATCATTGCCTGTCATCTCATATATTGCAGGCTCTTTCATATAGCCGCATTTTACTATAACAGCTTTTACTTTACTGCAATCAGCAGTTACACGATACATAAATCTTAACTTAACCGCATATTCTGCTGTTTCATTATTGATAAGCTGTGGCTTTAAAAATTGTCTGTAAAGATACATAAGGTCATTATTGATACAGCCGGCCTTTAACTGCTCATAAAGATACAGTTCTATCATCTGCTCGTACGAATCATATATATCCTTATAGAATGCTTTATTATAGACAACATTGGCATATAAGAAGGACTTCCATTCATAATTAATACCTGAATCATATGTAAAATACAAAAGGACAATTCTTGGAATTCTCACCTTTATATCTTTCTTTATGCTTGCCATATAGAACTCATATAATCTTGTTATTCTTATGCCTCTAAGAACCGCTTTCTCATAAAATGGAAATGCTTCCTCACCAGCTATTCCTTCCCTTACCATATGTGATATTAATACTTCTAATATGTCATCTTCTTCATATATTGTATAAAGTTTTTTTAATATCTCTATATTATCTTTATTAGTAATTCTTTCATTGGCAATTACAGCCGCTGCCTGCTTTGCAAGCTTTTCTGTAATCATATTGTACTTTATACCAAATGCTATCACCTGAATCTCAAATCTGTTAAACAGCCTTAACAGCTCTGGCTGTGCATTATATATATTAAGTGCCTCTAAATACATAACCGGGCTTATACAGCCATCATTAAAGCAATCCTTTATTCTTATAAGCTTAATGCTCTTGTTATTCTCAGACTGTCCGTCTATATAGAATAATATCCACAAAAGCACCCAGCTGTCATATCCGTGTTCATAACACTCTGTAACTATCTGGGCTACATCTGATGTATATCCTGCATCTTTTCTTTCAAGCGTGCTTACATAAAGGTAAAGACTGTATAACTCAATATGATTATCAACATTGCTTAATACCCTGTCCTTAATGTTCTCAAGAATTCTGCTTCCATTGTAATCATCACCTGATATAAAATTAACACCAGCCTGCAATACGTCAAATATTATGTCTGATTTCTTCAATCCACGAACTCTGTCAAGAATTTTATTAGTGTTAATAACCCATTCCTGCTTGGTTATGCGTTTCATTCTGAACTGGAGATATTCTGCTGTAAGCCTGCTCTTTGCAGTTCTTATCTCTCTGTGTTCATCAAAGCCGCTGTCATTAACAATCTCTTTTCCATTTATTGTAATCTCTATTACTTCCTGATGACTGTAAGAACTTATTATAATATACGCATAGTTATTGCCTGCATGAAGAAGCTTATCATCTATTATATAATCCAGCTCATATACATCACCTATGAAATCATCAGAAGTTATTATTCCTCTTTTCATCTTAATAAATGGTGCTTCACACTGTACGTCAAGCTTTATATAGCCCCAGCCGTTCTTTTCTATAATTATGCTGTCCTTTTCGTTAGCACCATCTATATTATAATCTCTTATATTATTATCAACACTGAAAGTAAGAGCAGACTTTTTCTTAATTGCTATTAAGAACTCCTCCATTGACTCATATACATTTTCTCTGTCATACAGGACATCGTAAAGATTATTTAATACATCATCACACTGTAAGAATATTTTTTTGAATTTATCGGATCTGTATAAGCTTACTGCTTCTTCTTTATTAACCTGCACAAGATTAGTAAAATGGAACAGGTTATCCGCTTTTCCAAGGCTTGTATCTACTGTTTCTTTAACTGCTGTAAAGCTGTATAATACCTCTTTCTCTCCAGCATTAGTAACAAGCGTGAACTCTCCTTCTATGCTGTCCCCCTCTGAAAGTCCCCTTGCATCTATAACGTATTTAATATCACTGTCTTTTCCCGCAAATGACGGTGTAAGCACTGTCACCTTGGCATTATCAGAGTATACTACCCCCTTAATTACATCTTGCGCCTGTATATGAAATTCTGCATTATGTATTGTGTCACAGATAACATCTTCTATAATAACATCATCAGGTTGTATTATATCTGGAATGTCATATCTGAACTTTCCTCTTGAAAGTCTGTTAATATACTCTCTCATCAGTTCTACGTCTCCGAATTAATCTTTTTTAAATGTGTCTTTATCTGCTTCTCATAGCCATTATCTGTTGGTTCATAGAACTTTACGTCCTCAAGTCCATCAGGTAAATACTGTTGCTTCACATAGTGGTTAGGATAATCGTGTGCATATTTATAACCTATGCCGTGTCCTAACTTTGAAGCACTCTTATAATGTGCATCCTGCAAATGTGCCGGCACAGGTGCTGTCTTGGTTGTCTTAACAAGTTCCATAGCCTTGTCAACTGCCATATAACAAGAGTTGCTCTTAGGTGCACAGGCAACATATAACGCCGCCTGTGAAAGAATTATCCTTGCCTCCGGCATACCTATCCTCTCAACTGCAAGTGCTGCATTCGTAGCAACAACTAATGCGTAAGGGTCTGCATTGCCTACATCTTCACTTGCACATATCATTATTCTTCTTGCAATAAACTTTATATCTTCACCTGCATATAACATCTTTGCCAGATAATAACTTACTGCATCAGGGTCAGACCCCCTCATACTTTTAATAAATGCTGATATGGTATCATAATGATTATCACCCGTCTTATCATATCGGACAGCCCTTTTTTGTATACACTGTTCTGCTGTCTTTAAATCTATATGTATAAGTCCGTCATCTGACCTGTCAGTTGTAAGTATTCCAAGTTCTATCGCATTAAGTGCACTTCTTGCATCGCCATTTGCTATATCAGCAAGAAACTCCAAAGCCTCATCATCTATGTCAGCCTTGTAGCTTCCCATACCTCTTTCTTTATCGTATACAGCTCTCTTTAGTATCTCTTTGATATCTTCCTTTGACAATGGCTTTAACTCAAATATTATAGACCTTGAAATCAAGGCTCCATTAACCTCAAAATATGGATTTTCTGTTGTTGCACCAACAAGCACAATAGTTCCGTCTTCCACGAATGGCAGAAGATAATCCTGCTGTCCCTTATTAAACCTATGTATCTCATCTACAAAAAGTATTGTCTTCTTACCATACATTCCAAGATTATTTTTCGCCCTCTCTACAACATCTTCCATCTCTTTCTTGCCTGCTACTGTAGCATTAATCTGACAGAAATCCGCACTTGTCGTATTGGCAATAACCTTGGCTAATGTAGTCTTTCCAGTTCCAGGAGGTCCATAAAATATAATAGAGCTTAATTTATCCGCCTTTATAGCCCTGTATAAAAGCTTATCCTTACCAACAATATGCTGTTGTCCTACAACTTCTTCCAAAGTTCTTGGTCTTAATCTCATCGCAAGAGGAGAATCATTCTCCTGATTAGTCTTTCGCATATAATCAAATAAATCCATAATTGTGTCCTTGTGATTCCCTTAATGAATATTATTTAATAATATAGCATATTATACGGCAAATGGCACTACTTTAATTAAAGTAAGCTTTTAAATATTTTCTTAACCGTGTCCATAAAGCCTGCTGTATCAACATTTTCGCAGCTTATTATCTTAACACTTCCAATATAAGCCTCATTGTAATAATATTTAATAACGCCTACCTCATCACCCTCTTTTAATGGAGCTTTAATATTATCATTAATTATGCACTCCCGTCTTATATCATCATTGTTATATTTATTAATGAACATATATGAATAGTCTTTTTCCTTTGTTATCTTAATCTTATCCTGCCTGCCCGATGAGATTTTAATGCTCTCTGTATCAAGCGGTTCTTCATCTTTATATATACTGCACACACTAAAACCATAATTAAGAAGCGTTATCGCATCACTGAATCGTATCTTGCTTGTCGGTGCCGCCATAACAACTGCTATAAGATCTATTCCGTCTTTATTGGCTGTTCCTGAAAGGCAGCAGCCTGCCTTGCTCGTTGAACCTGTCTTTAAGCCTGTGGCATAGGCATACTGTTTCATAAGCTTATTAGTATTGGTAAGCACGAAATCCTTCTCGCCTTTTCTTGTAATGTGTGTTATGCTCTCCATCCATATACTGCTGAATTCTTTTATCTGTGGGTGGTTATTAATAAGCTCCCGGCTCATAACCGCTACATCTCTCGCACTTGATGTATGTCCGTCTACATCAAGTCCACAGCAGTTAATAAAATGTGTGTTGCTCATTCCTAGTTCACGGGCTTTCTCATTCATTTTATCGACAAATACATTCTCTGCCCCGCTTATGTGTTCTGCCATTGCAACACAGGCATCATTAGCACTTGCCACCGCTATACACTTAATCATAGTCCTGACACTCTGTATCTCTCCCGGCTCAAGGAACACCTGGCTTCCGCCCATTGAAGCCGCATATTCCGACACAGTTACCGGGTCTTCCATATTAATGCTTCCGTCCTCTATTGCCTCAAATATAAGTATAAGCGTCATTATCTTTGTTATGCTTGCAGGTGCAAGAACTGTATCGGCATCCTTTTCATATATTACCTGTCCTGTCGCCGCCTCCATAAGTATCGCAGAAGGTGTATCTATGTCTGGTCCTGATACTTCCTCTGCACAGCAAAAAACAGGTACAATAACAGCCGTAGTAATTAACATAATTATGGCTGTTATTATACCTGTAATTCTTTTTATATGTCCTGTTCTGTCCTTATGTCCTGCTTTATCTGAATATTCTGCTAACACTTTCATATATCCGGACATAATAATAACCTCTTATAACATTTGTTATTATATATGTCCTTATATACCCTATTATACCTTAAAGTCTTAGAATAATGCTGTAATATCTGTTCCATTAATATACAATTGTTTTAATGTGTTCCAATCCACAGCCTGTCCACTGTTCCTATCTGGCTCTTTGAACCACCCTTTAAATCGCAAGAATATAATGTCTTATCAGAACCATAATAATACAATCTCTTTCTGTAAAGACTTGTATCAGATGTATTAACTGTATCTGTAACATTTCCCATAAGCACTTTCTTAGCTGATGGTGTCTTTAAATAATACTGTCCGTCATTATCTATATAAGTAATAGACTCTTTTGTATTATTAATAAGCGATAAGCTTCCGTCCTTCACATTCTCTGCAATAACAGTCTTATCACCCTTTAATGCATTGATAAGCTTTGCCTCTGAATTAATGTATACAAGTTCACCCGATGCTTTTAAGAATACTATGTTCTGCATATTTCCTATGCTGCCAAGTTCTTTCTTATCTGACACCATTCCATCTTTATACTTTGCATATGACACTTTTTTATTACCTACCCAGTATATGTAATCATTCTTACTATCAATAATATATGTCATATTAGCACCATCAATGCCATCAAGCTGCTGTGCCAAGCCATTCTTAACACTAACAATATAATTATTGTCCTGTGAATTATATATATATTCATCAGCCTTGTCAGATGTATTCAGATGTCCTGCACCTTTAGTATACACGCCATCTGTATCACTTAATGGATATATATTATCCACATTATCTGCCACATATGTCTGCTTCTTATTGCTATAATTGTACTGATATAATCTGTTATCACTATCAAGTATTATAATTGTATCGCTGTCACTGTATACATATGCCTGCGTAAGACTGGCTTCTATTGTATCAGTCTTTCCTATAAGACTTCCTGAACTTTTATCATTGGTAATCTCTGCCATAGACAGCTTAAGTCCACCTGTCTTTCCTGTGTCATTGATAGTTTCTGTTTCTTTGTAAATAATTGTGCCTTTATCCGAAATATAATATATCTCGTGTGCATATATATTATTTACAACTTCCACACTTCCATCCTGTGACCATACATATAATGAATATAGCTCATCTTCATCATTATACACATCTGCCGCATAATACTTTCCATCCGGACTTGCAGCACTTGAAACCACACTGTCCTTAGATATATTTTCCGGCCATTCCGGTGTATAAAATGTAACTTCATCAAGACCAAATAATGCATCCTTAACATCACATATATACTGGCTTTCAAGTGAAGATACATCATATATGCGGCTTCCATCACTCATATATATATATGAATTCTTCCTTAACAAAACAGCCATAATTAATGAAATAGCAGCTATCGCCACTATAACTATGGCGACAGCTACTCCTGCTTTCTTATATGAATGTTTTGTCTGTGGTCTTATCCTGCTATCCATCTTAATATTATTATCTGCCTTAACATTATTATCCGTCTTAGCATTATTATTTTTTCTGGTCTTAGCCTTTTCCTGCTGGGCTTTTCCTTTAGCTTTACTGGCAAGCTTTTCACTTCCAGCCTTTAACTTATCAGCCACATCATTAAAATCAACTTTAGTTATATCAAAGACACCTTCATCATAATTCTTTACCTTATTCGAACGCTTCTTTGCACGCTTTCCCTGCTGTATTGTCTTGCCATCTTTATCAGATTGTTCTGATTCACCAGACAAAACATTGCAAGCTTCTTCTGCACTGTCTAAGACCTTCTGTATCTCTTTTCTTGCCAGGCTTTCTTCATATGCTTTACGTCTAGCCATATAGTCACTGCTGTTAATCTTAATTACAGGTCCATTACATCTGGGACACTCATTGCCCTCATATTCTGTTCCACATTTAACACATTTCATAAATTAATACCTATATTAAAATGTAAACTTGTCTTCAAAATATGCCTTAAGATCAGAAATCTTAACTCTTTCCTGCTGCATAGTATCTCTATCTCTTACTGTTACAGCATTATCTTCTTCTGACTCAAAGTCATATGTTATGCAGAATGGAGTACCAATCTCATCCTGTCTTCTGTATCTCTTACCGATATTACCTCTGTCATCAAATTCACAGTTGTAATACTTAGAAAGTTCTGCATATACCTTCTCTGCACCTTCATTAAGCTTCTTAGAAAGTGGAAGGATACCAACCTTGACTGGTGCTAATGCTGGATGGAAATGAAGAACTGTTCTTACATCTCCTCCTTCAAGTTCTTCCTCATCATAAGCTGCACAGAGGAATGCAAGTGTCACTCTGTCCGCACCAAGTGATGGCTCGATAACATATGGAATATACTTTTCCTTAGCTTCGTCATCAAAGTATGACATATCCTCGCCAGATACTGTCTGGTGCTGTGTAAGGTCATAATCTGTTCTGTCAGCAATACCCCATAATTCACCCCAGCCAAATGGGAATAAGAACTCAATATCTGTTGTTCCCTTAGAATAGAAGCAGAGTTCTTCTGGTGAATGATCTCTTGCTCTCATCTCATCTTCCTTGATACCAAGTGCCTTAAGCCAGTCTATGCAGTACTGTCTCCAGTAATTGAACCATTCAAGGTCTGTTCCAGGCTTGCAGAAGAACTCTAATTCCATCTGCTCGAATTCTCTTGTTCTGAATGTAAAGTTACCAGGTGTAATCTCGTTACGGAATGACTTACCGATCTGTCCAATACCAAATGGCACTTTCTTTCTTGATGTTCTCTGTACATTTTTAAAGTTAACAAATATACCCTGAGCTGTTTCTGGTCTTAAGTATACTGTATTCTTAGCATCTTCGGTTACGCCCTGAAATGTCTTGAACATAAGGTTGAACTGTCTTATATCTGTAAAGTTGTGCTTGCCACAAGTTGGGCAGCATATATTCTTCTCATCAATAAAGTTCTTCATCTGTTCCTGTGACCATGCATCAACTGAACCTTCTATCTCATAGTTATTCTCATCTGCCCAGTCTTCAATAAGCTTATCAGCTCTGAATCTTTCGTGGCAGTCTTTACAATCCATAAGAGGATCAGAGAAACCGCCAAGATGTCCTGAAGCAACCCAAGTCTGTGGATTCATAAGTATTGCACAGTCAACACCTACATTGTATGGGCTTTCCTGTACGAACTTCTGCCACCAGGCTTTCTTAACGTTATTCTTAAGCTCAACACCAAGGTTACCGTAATCCCATGTATTAGCAAGTCCACCATAGATTTCTGAACCCGGATACACGAATCCTCTTGCCTTTGCTAAAGCTACTATCTTTTCCATTGTCTTTTCCATATCAATAATCCTCCTAAAGATACAGATGCCATCTATTGATAAGGTGATAATGTACTTAACACATATACACCATAATATTTCGCATCTTCACAATAATCTTTTTAATTCTATAACATTCCTTGTATAATTTCAACTGTGAATATCGTGTAATTATGACTCCCAGGGACGTATTCTATAAGAAGCACCTATCTTATCGCATATTATCCGGCACTGTGCTTCTTCCTCGTGTGATATAGTTGTGTCAACCGTTGTCATAACAACATTAAGCCCATTGGCGACGCATTTCTTCGCAAAATCTATCATCTCATCAAATGTCTTATCACCGAATTTACTTCTTACAAGCTTGTTATACTCATCCTTATCAGGATTGTTAAGACTTATTGATACAGTATCTATAAGACCGGCCATTTCTTTTGTTATATCTCTTTCATTGATAAGGTTGCCTGCTCCATTAGTATTGATTCTGATTGGCTTATTATTGTAAGTCTTTTTAATAAATGCTGCTACCTCTCTTACCTTATCCCAGCTTTCTGTAGGCTCACCAAAACCACAGAATACTACTTCACCAAAATCATCAAGATTCCATTTGGCGAATTCATCTATAACTTCACTTACAAGAGGTTCTCTTTCAAGCCATAATCTGTCCGACTCGCCAATTCTATCCATAGTCTGTCTAAGACAAAATGTACAGGCAAATGGACATTTATTAGTCATATTAACATAAAGATTATTATGTACTTTATATAATATCTCCATAATTGTTCTCTCTTTCTTTTATTAAATCATCTAACATTAACATTCTTCTAATTATCTCTCATTATTATCAGACGTCTTAAATATCAAGATATTTTAATATCTTATCCATTAATCATCTTAATGTTGTAAGCAGCTCCTCAAAGCACACTCCGTCAGTAACTGGTATCTCTAATTCTATTGATTTCATTATGCATTTCTTTATGAACTGTGAAGCCTTTCTTACTGATTCGTGGAAATTAACTTTATTAACTGCATCTGCTGCAATTATCGCCGTAAATATATCACCGGTTCCAGACCTCTGTGTTCCAACCTTAGTTGTCTTAATCTCATATCCGCCACAGCCGTCCTCATAACAATAGTTAGCAATATATGCACCTCTGACAATTCCTGTTATAACTATCTTTGAAGGTCCCATATCTGATAACTGCTTAGCGATTATCTCAAGCTCTTCATTACCGTACTCTGCATTATATTCCCTGCCTGTTAATATACAGGCTTCTGTAAGATTAGGTGTAAGAATATTGGCATAACTTACAAGCTTTTTCATCTCTTCGCAGGTTTCTTTAGTATATGTAGCATACAGATTACCGTAATCACCCATAACAGGGTCAACAACAACTATATTATCAGGTGTCTTAAATATGTCAAAGAAATATCTGACTATCTCAATCTGTTTATGCGAACCTAGAAAACCTGTACATATTCCATCGAATTTAAGATTAAGCTTCTCCCACTCCTTTATATAAGCCGGCATACTTTCTGTAAAGTCTTCAAAATAAAAGCTTTCAAAACCTGTATGATTAGACAATATTGATGTTGGCAGTGGGCAACACTGCACTTTAAGAGCTGATATAATCGGAAGCTCTACAGCTATAGAACATCTTCCAAAACCTGAGTAATCATTAATAGCTGCTATCTTTTTCTGGTTATTATGACTCATAAATCTTCCTTCCTATCATATATTTAACTTTAATCAGTAATATCTTAACCAATATAATATTAAAATTAATATCTTCTTAAAACCTATATACTCTTAACCAATATCAAGCATTTCTTTGGATTTGAAATGTTTATCAAATGTGATAAATTCTATTCTATTCACCACCTTTTTAAGTTCATTTAGCACATCAGCTTTTACAACGAAGTTAAACAGCTTTGTAAGTGGTGCTGTAATAATATACTGTAATGTATACAAGGTTGAAGATTGAAGCACTATTCCGTCACCCGACGAGGCAGCACACTCCACGCAGTACATTCCATTTTCCTTATATGAATATAACTGTAACTCCTTCTCACTTCCGCAGCCTGCACAGCTAAAGAAATCCGGACACTCTCCATTAACGGCTATCAGCCGTATCTCATATATATATCTTACAAGTTCATTGGGTAATGATTTATTAACCAGTGCCTTAAATGCAACATATAAAAGATTAATCATATCTGCGGCATCAAGATTTTCCCTGCCATAATATTCTGCCAGCTCCGCAAAATAATATCCGTACAGCACACCATCAAGATCGCTTACAAGCTCTTCAAAATAATTCGTAACATTGGCTTTCTGTATTGTGTAAGAGTCCCTGCCCCTGTACACCTCGAATGTTCCAAATATAAATGGTCTTGTAACTCCTATAAGGTGGCTGTTAGGACGTCTTGCTCCTTTGGCAAATGCCGCTATCTTACCAAGCTCCCTGCTGAGTATGACAACACGTCTGTCATAATCTCCAACAGGCATACTCGACAATATAAATCCTGTGACAGAAACTACATCAGCCACCCTGCCACCTCCGGATTAATTCTGTGTCTTGTTATCTTTCTTATCATAGCCAAAATTCTTTATAAGAATGTCGCTGTCTCTCCATTCCTTCTTAACCTTCACCCAGAGTTTAAGATTAACCTTGTTGCCAAGTTGCTTTTCTATCTCATACCTGGCATTAGTTCCTATCTTTTTAAGCATTTCACCACCCTTGCCGATGATAATACCCTTATGTGAATCTCTTTCACATATTATTGTTGCATCTATATCTGTAATCTTGCCTTTAGATGACTTTCTGTCTTTAAATGTATCTATAACAACAGCTATTCCGTGTGGAATTTCTTCATTGAGGGCATGAAGTGCTTTCTCTCTTATAAGCTCTGCAACAATCTGTCTTAATGGCTGGTCTGTAACAGTATCTTCATCATAGAACATAGGTCCGTAAGTAAGATATTTGAATATTGTTGTTACAAGGTCATCAACATTACTGCCATTTCTTGCTGATACTGGAATTATCTCATCAAATTCAAGCTCTTTATTGTAGCAGTCGATTACAGGAAGTATCTCCTCTTTCTTTACTGTATCAACCTTGTTGATTACTAATATCTTAGGTGCATTTACCTTTTTTAACTTCTCTATAATATGCTGCTCACCTGCTCCGATATACGTTGTTGGTTCTACTATAAAGCACACAACATCAACTTCATTAATAGTCTTCTCAGCAGCTCCTACCATATATTCACCAAGCTTATTCTTAGCCTTATGGATACCCGGCGTATCAACAAATACAATCTGTCCTCTCTCATCTGTATACACTGTCTGTATCCTGTTTCTTGTTGTCTGTGGCTTATTAGATGTTATCGCAATCTTCTGCCCTATAATATTATTCATAAGTGTAGACTTGCCAACATTAGGTCTTCCAATAAATGTTACAAATCCCGATTTCACATTGTCGTTGCCAGAAGCAGCACCGCCGCTTATTCCACTGGCTTTAAGCATTTCATCTAAATTCATCGTATTCTCCTTATATATCCAATATCATTTATCCGATAAGAGGCTTTATTTCATCAAATAAATCTGCTGCCTCATTAATCTGCTTCTGGTTACCTACTACGCATAAATAATTCTGCCCAACTGCTGATTCTATAAGTGGAGCAAGTTCTCTTATACTCTCAACTGTCGCATCAAGAACTTCTTCCCTGTCTTTTCTTAACATATCTTCTGTGCAATTGCACATATAATGTGTAAATGACCTGCTGCCAATAGCTGATGGTGTAAGCGGTGCATCTATCTCTCCAATGGTTCCTATTATGAACTTAACCATATCTCTTCTGCTGACATTAAAATTCCTTATATAATCAGCCGCACCCTCGTATATATCGTTAGTCTTTTCAAGATTAGGATCCCTGTAAGATACCATATAGAAATCACCATTTCTTGATGAACCACTCATGCAGCCGTAAGCTCCACCTTTAACCCTTACATTAATCCAGAGATAATCATAAGAGAATATAACCTTTAACACTTTAAGTGCTCCTGTATACTTATATCCGTCTTTTACGAAATTACCACATCTTGCAACATACTGTACCTGTGATGCTGATGTGTATCCAGTCTTTACATTAACCGGTATAAAGCTTCTTACTGCTGTATTATAATGTTCATCTTTGATATTACAGCTCTTGGCTGACAATGCCTTGACAAAGCAGTCATAACCCTCATCGTCTGCTGTAAGGCTTACTATAACATTATCCTTATTGAATATATATCCAACAAGCTTATTAAGCTTATCCACTATCTGTGTCTTATTCTGCTCAAATTCTTCATCAAGCTTCTTAATGAACTCATAATATTTGTAACCCCTTAATATATCTGAGTAATAAGCCGACTCTGAGAACTGTGCACAGCACTCTAACATAGCAATTGAATGACCCTGCCCCATAAGAGAAGCTTCTAGTCTTGATTTAATTCTTGCAATTATCTCCTTTAATCTCTTATAGTCATCAAATCTGGTATTATACATAATCTCTTCCATCATACCAAGAACAAATGGAACTTTCTCATATAATGCCTTACTCTTAACCTCATATACAATTGTATTCTTACTAAAATCAACCTTATCGCTATATAGAGCTGTTCCTGTTGCAAGACCACCGCAGTTAATATTAATCTCGTTAGTAAGCTCTGGATAAGTATAATTCTTAGTATCCATAAGACTTAATGTTGAGCCTAACAAGCCCATATATGGTATAAGTTCATCTGGAACACACTTAGTGTCAAATGACATATTAATATATGCAATCTTATTAGTAAATATATTATGGTGTACTATCTTAATTCCATCAACACTCTTAACATCATTGTAATCCTTAGCAGGCTCTCTTTTAATGTCTGACAGCTCAAGCATTGGTATCTTTTCAAGATCTTCCTGACTTGATGGAGTATCCTGATATTCCTTTAACTCCTTTGTCTTTTTAACAAGCTCTTCTAATTCGTCATTAGTCAATGTGCTCTTATACTCTGCAAGCTTGTCCGCTTCCTTCTGTTCCTTTTCCTTCTCAAGTCCATATTCAGGCACAAGGCTTATAATTGACTTGTGGTTATTATCAAGAAGATATTCTTTTATAAGCTTCTCAAAATATCCATTTCTGGCATTCTTCTTTAACTCATCAAATGTATCTCCCGCCTCTATATGGATAAATGGCTTTGTTTCATCATATAACCAGCTATCCATCATAGTAAGATAATACATAAGTCCCTTTGGATATGGACCATAATCTGCTTCTCTGTATTTGAATTCGTAATAATTAATTCCAGCTTCTATTGTTCTTTCATTAATTCCGTCCTTAACAAGCTTTTCTAATGTGTCATTGATAACTGATACAAATCTGTCCTGCTCCTTAGAATTAGAATTCTTGGCAACTATTGAATATACAGGCTGGTAAAGTGATGTCTCATAACTTGAATATACATCAGTGCTTATACCTGCATCTAAAAGTGCCTGCTTAACAGGTGCTCCCGGTGTCATAACAAGTGCATAATCAAGTATCTGGAATGCAAGATAAAGCTTGGCATCAACAGAAGTTCCAATAACTGCATTATATGAAAGATAAGTATTATCCTCTAATGACTCATCTTCTGTTATGGCATAAGGCTTTGTTTCATATACAGGCTTGTCAAATGCTGCCTGTCTTTCTATATTGGCATGAATATCAACATCTGATACATCAAAGTCTGATAGATATTCCCTGTCAAGATATTCAAGTCTTTCATTAACGTCCATATCGCCATAAATATATATATAGCTGTTAGATGGGTGATAATATTCCTCGTGGTACTTAAGGAAATCTTCATACTTAAGTGTAGGTATAACCTCAGGGTCACCGCCCGATTCATTCTTGTATACAGTATCTGGGAATAATGATACAAATGTATATCTTGAAAGCACGTCATCTGGTGATGAAAATGCCCCCTTCATCTCATTAAATACAACGCCATTATACTTGATATCATCATCTGCATTATCAAGTTCATAATGCCAGCCTTCCTGCATAAATATCTCTGGCTTTTCATACATTGCAGGATAGAACACTGCATCCATATATACATCCATAATATTCTTAAAGTCAGTATCATTACAGCTTGCCACTGGATATACTGTCTTGTCTGGATAAGTCATAGCATTAAGAAATGTATTAAGTGAACCCTTGCACAATTCAACAAATGGATCTTTAACAGGATATTTTCTTGAACCACACAATGTTGAATGTTCAATTATATGCTGCATTCCTGTATCGTTAAAAGGTGGTGTCTTAAAACCTATTGAAAATACCTTATTATTATCATCATTAGATATAACGACAACCCTCGCTCCTGATTTCTTATGTCTTAATATAATACCTGCTGAATTAAGATCTTTTAATTCTTCTTCAAGGACAATATCATATCTTGCATTACTGCCACTTATTATGTCTGATTTATTCAATTCTTCTATCTTCTTTTTAACGTCAAAACTCATCTGATAACCTCATCTAATCAATAAAATCAATATTCTTATATATTGTACCATACCTTGCCAATATTGTAATCTATTTATATAATTTTTATAACCAGCAATTATTTATAACTTGATAAAATCTTATGGCATAATTTTCATTTTTAAAATACTTGCCAAATACCAAGTTTATTGTATAATTAATTGTTTGCATATAAACATATTATAATATAAGCTGTCCCACTTATTCTTTAACATATATTATATGCAGCTAAATTACAAATTATATTTAATGCACTATGCGAAAGCGTTAGTGCTGGAATGGAGGTTATATGGAAAAAATATGGATTACCGGTGCCAAAGGCCACGTTGGTACTGCACTTTCTGCTCTCTTAGACTGCCGTGAGTATGAAATATTCCCTACTGATGTTGACGAAGTCGATGTTACAGACCTTGAAGCTGTCAACAATTATGCAAGAGTTAATCGTCCTGATATCATTATCAACTGCGTTGGTTACAGTGATGTTGCAGGCTGCGAAACTAATCCTGACAAAGCATTTGCAGTAAATGCTGTAGGAACACGAAACCTTGCTGTTATGGCACAGTCTATCGGTGCAAAGCTAATTCACATATCTACAGATGATATATTCTCTGGTACAGAGGATCATTCTTATAATGAATTTGATACACCTAATCCTAGAAATATATATGGTAAAAGTAAGCTTGCCGGCGAAGCTTATATACAGTCTTTCTGTTCGCGTTATGTGATACTAAGAAGCAGCTGGGTATATGGAATAGGACAGGATTTCCTTAACACTGTACTTTCAGCAGTTAAAGATCCTTCTGTAAATGAACTCACTGTATCTGAATATGAATATGCGTGTCCTACAAGCGCTTCTGAGCTAGCCAGAATTATTGAATATTTCATTAAAAATGAGTGTCTTGGAATATACCATGCTGTATGTCAGGGCTCTTGCAGCCGTCTTGAATATGCCAGGACTATTCTTGAATATGCCAATGCAACAGACAAGTTAAAACTTGTTCCTGCCAACAATAATAAACCAGTATATTCAGTTCTTGATAATATGATGTTAAGACTTGAACACATTGAACAGCCTAAGAACTGGAAAGATGCGCTTAAAGAATATATTAATTTATCAGGAGGCTGCTAAAGAATGGAAAAATCTTTAAAAAACACAAAAAAGCCTATGGGGCTTTCTACTAAGATATTCATAGCACTTATAGCCGGTGCAATAAGTGGTGTTTTAATCCACTATTTTATGCCAGCAGGCTATATCCGTGATTCAGTTATCGTTGAGGGTGTCCTCTATGTAATTGGACAAGGTTTTATCCGCCTTATGCAGATGCTTGTAGTTCCACTTGTATTCTGCTCACTTATATGCGGAAGTATGGCTATCGGTGATACTAAGACACTTGGTAAAGTAGGTATTAAAACTATTCTTTTCTATCTTCTTACTACTGCTGTTGCTGTATCAGTTGCATTATCAGTTGCTATGCTCATCAATCCCGGTATTGGCGTTACAATTGAAAATGTATCTACAAGCAGTGTAACTATCACTGAGAAACAACCGCTTACACAAACACTTCTTAACATAATACCTAAGAATCCTGTTGAATCACTTGCAACTGCTGATATGCTTCCAATTATCGTATTTGCATTATTCGTAGGTATTCTTTTAGCGAAAATGGGTAATAAGGCATCAACTGTAGCTAACTTTTTCAGTCAGTTCAATGACCTTATGATGGAAATGACTATGGCAGTTATGAAGGCAGCTCCTATCGGTGTATTCTGCCTTATCGCAAGAACATTTGCTAATATTGGTTTTGACGCATTTGTTCCAATGCTTAAATATATGGGCTGCGTAATACTCGCACTTGCTATCCAGTGCTTCGTAGTATACCAGTTACTTTTATTTCTCTTTACAAGACTTAATCCATTTAAGTTTCTAAAGAAGTTCTTCCCAGTTATGAACTTCGCATTTACAACAGCTACATCAAATGCAACAATTCCGCTTTCAATCAACACACTTGATAAAAAGCTTGGTGTAAGCAAGAAAATATCATCTTTCACAATACCACTTGGTGCTACCGTTAATATGGACGGTACATCAATTATGCAGGGTGTTGCCGTAATATTCGTAGCACAGATATTTGGAATTACACTTTCTCCATCTGACCTTGTTACAGTAATTATAACAGCTACACTTGCTTCAATCGGAACAAGTGGTGTGCCATCTGTAGGTCTTATAACACTTGCAATGGTATTCCAGAGCGTAGGTGTTCCAACAGAAGGTATTGCCCTTATTATGGGTATTGACCGAATTCTTGATATGTTAAGAACAGCCGTTAATATCACTGGTGATGCTGTATGTACAACTATCGTTGCTAATCAGGAAGGCCTTGTCAATAAAGAAACCTTTAATTCTGATGTTACTGTAGATAACTAATTATCAATAAATATTTATTAATATTATGAGCAAAAGGGCTTCATATACCTGTCACACAGATATATGAAGCCCTTTTAAATAATATTATTCAATTGTCATCTTAGCGATAATCTGAATTATGTAGCCTGAACTAATTACTTAGAACGGATTTCCTTAACTAAAGCAACTGCCTCAGCTGTCATATCCTTAATCTTATCGAATTCTCCAGCCTTGATTAAGTCACCCTTAACCATCCAAGAACCACCACAGCAGAAGATCTTATCGCAAGATAAGAATTCTTCAAGGTTAGATGTATTGATACCACCTGTAGGCATAATTCTTACTGTTGTGTAAGCTGCACACATAGCCTTAATCATCTTAATTCCGCCTGCTGCTGTAGCTGGGAAGAATTTAACTCTTGTAAGACCTCTCTTAACTGCCTGAGCAAGTTCAGATGGTGTTACGATACCTGGCATTACAGGAATATTCTTAGAGATACAGTAATCAACGATTTCTGGATCAAAACCTGGGCTTACGATAACTGAAGCACCAGCTGCTACAGCTCTGTCAACCTGCTCTGTTGTAAGTACTGTACCTGCTGCAAGTACCATATCTGGATATGCTTCGTGCATAAGACGGATAGATTCCTCTGCTGCTTCTGTACGGAATGTAACTTCTGCACATGGAAGACCACCTTCTACTAATGCCTTAGCTAATGGAAGTGCGTCCTTTGTATCATTCAATACTACTACTGGAATTACTCCAAGTTCTTCAAACTTATCTGCTATATTACTCATTATAATAATAGCCCCTTTCTTTTAATTATTCGACTGATACTTCTCAGTGTCTTTGATTATATCATAATTCTTTAAAAACAACAATGAAATGATATATTTCGTTTGTATTTTTATAAGAACTTTATGCATTTATTTAAAGAAGCCCTTCTTCTTTGGATGTTTGTGTTCCTCTCCTGTAAGTGTCTTATCATATTCCATAAGTGCTTCTTTCTGTTCATTATTAAGCTTTGTAGGAATATCAACAATAAGTGTAATATAATGATCTCCTCTTGTCTGAGGATTTCTTAATGTTGGCATACCTTTGCCTCTGAGCCTTACTCTTGTGCCAGAAGCTGTTCCCGGCTTAACTTCATATATAACTTCACCATCAACAGTCTTTACCTTGACTTCTCCGCCAAGAACTGCTGTAGGATAGCTTATTACAACATCTGAGAAAATGTTATATCCATCTCTCTCAAATGCTGGATCTGCTGATATCATTACAGCTACTAATAAATCTCCTCTTGGACCGCCATTAGTACCTGGCTCGCCCTTGCCCTGAATACGGACACACTGTCCATTATCAATACCAGCAGGTATATTAACTTCAATTGTCTTCTTGCTGCTTATATAACCTGTTCCATAGCAGTCTGGACACTTTTCTTTAACAATCTTACCTGTTCCGTGACAATCTGGGCAAGGCTGTACGCTTCTCATCATTCCAAGGAATGACTGCTGTGTTACTGTTACCTGTCCACGTCCGCCACATTTCTTACAAGTTTCAGGACTTGTTCCCGGCTTTGCACCTGTTCCGTGACACTTAGAACATTCATCCTTAAGTGTTACATCTATCTTCTTCTTAGTTCCTGTAACTGACTCAGCAAATGTAATTCTTACATTAACTCTTATATCTGCACCACGTCTTGGTCCGTTGCTGTTACGTCTGCTGCTTGAACCGCCTCCGAACATACCACCGAATATATCACCAAATATATCGCCCATATCACCGAAGTCAAAATCAAAGCCGCCACCGCCAGCTCCACCTGCACCGCCTTCAAATGCTGCGTGTCCGAACTGGTCATACTGTCTTCTCTTATCTGCATCACTAAGAACTGCATATGCTTCTGATGCTTCCTTAAACTTAGCCTCAGCCTCTTTATCTCCCGGATTCATATCAGGGTGATACTTCTTAGCTAACTGTCTATATGCTCTTTTAATTGCTGCATCATCTGCGTCCTTAGGCACACCAAGGACCTCATAATAATCTCTCTTTTCTGCCATATAGGTTCCGCCTTTCTATACCCGAAAGGAGTCAGGTACCCTGATACGAGTCCTGACTTCCTTTCTGATTTCATCTATAATTGTCAAGTCTTAAGAAGTCGTTATATAACTCCATAATTAATCATTGTTAATTACATTAACTCTGATATTATAACCTTCAATAATCATAGACCACATCATATATATTACTTAATTATACTTCCTTGTAGTCACCATCTACAACATCATCACCATAAGGTGCGCTTCCCTGTGCATTATCAGCACCTGCGCCAGCTCCCATATCAGGACCAGCACCGGCTGTGCCTGCACCCTGAGTTGCTTCATACATCTTAGCAAAGAGGTTCTGTGCTGATGTCATAAGCTTTTCTTTAGCTGCCTTAATCTCATCAACCTGAGCATCTGTCATATTCTCAGCATCTGTTGATTCAACAAGTGACTTAAGTGCGTTAAGGTCTGCCTCAACATTTGCCTTGTCGTTAGCATCAAGCTTGTCGCCAGCTTCATCAAGAGCCTTCTGTGTCTGGAATACCATAGAGTCAGCTTCGTTACGAACTTCGATAGCTTCCTTACGCTTCTTATCCTGAGCTTCGAACTCAGCAGCTTCCTTAACAGCCTTATCGATATCTTCATCAGACATATTAGAACCAGCTGTTATTGTAATATGCTGCTCCTTGCCTGTTCCAAGATCCTTAGCAGATACATTAACGATACCATTAGCATCGATATCAAATGTAACTTCAATCTGTGGAACACCTCTTCTTGCTGGAGGTATACCATCAAGTCTGAACTGTCCAAGTGACTTGTTATCCTTGGCAAACTGTCTTTCACCCTGTACTACGTTGATATCAACGGCTGTCTGGTTATCAGCAGCTGTGGAGAATATCTGGCTCTTCTTTGTAGGAATAGTTGTATTTCTCTCTATAAGTCTTGTAGCAATACCACCCATTGTCTCAATTGAAAGTGAAAGTGGTGTTACATCAAGAAGAAGGATATCACCAGCACCGGCATCACCAGCAAGCTTACCACCCTGAATAGAAGCACCGATAGCAACACATTCATCTGGGTTAAGTGACTTGTTAGGTTCGTGACCTGTTAACTGCTTTACTTTATCCTGTACAGCTGGAATTCTTGTAGAACCACCAACTAATAATACCTTTGAAAGTTCTGAAGCTGTAAGACCTGCATCTGAAAGTGCGTTCTTAACTGGCTCAGCTGTCTTTTCTACTAAGTCGTGTGTAAGTTCATCGAACTTAGCTCTTGTAAGTGTCATATCAAAATGCTTTGGACCTTCTGCTGTTGCTGTGATGTATGGAAGGTTGATGTTAGTCTGCATAGCACTTGATAATTCCTTCTTAGCCTGCTCAGCAGCAACCTTTAATCTCTGAAGTGCCATTGTATCTGTAGAAAGATCTACGCCTTCCTTAGCCTTGAAGTCATCTAACATATACTGTGTAATAGCATTATCAAAATCATCACCACCAAGTCTGTTGTTACCAGCAGTAGCAAGAACTTCGATTACACCATCACCGATTTCAATGATAGATACATCGAATGTACCACCACCAAGGTCATATACCATAATCTTCTGCTCGTGTTCATTATCAAGACCATAAGCTAAAGCAGCAGCTGTAGGCTCGTTGATAATTCTCTTAACATCAAGACCTGCAATCTTACCAGCATCCTTAGTTGCCTGTCTCTGTGCATCATTGAAGTAAGCTGGAACTGTGATAACAGCTTCTGAAACTGTCTCACCAAGATAGCTCTCAGCATCAGCCTTTAACTTCTGAAGAATCATAGCTGATATTTCCTGTGGTGTGTACTTCTTACCATCAATATCAACCTTGTAATCTGTACCCATATGTCTCTTGATTGAAGAAATTGTCTTATCAGCATTAGTAACTGCCTGACGCTTAGCAGGATCACCTACTAATCTTTCTCCGTTCTTTGTAAATGCAACTATTGATGGAGTAGTTCTGATACCTTCTGTGTTAGTAATAACAACTGGCTTACCACCTTCCATAACAGCTACGCATGAATTAGTTGTACCTAAATCTATACCAATAATCTTGCTCATAATTATCTTCCTTTCTATGTCTTATATAGACATACTGTTTAATAATATCAATTCTATTTGTTACAAGTGTGTGTATTGTTCTGATAAGCCCTAAGCCTGTAAACGAATTCTTTCTATATCACAACTACCCACATACTTTACTTCTGGTAAAAGCTCATACCATTATACATCAACTAAATATTCTGATGTATTAGTTAGCAACCTTTACCATACTGTGGCGGATAACCACATCTCTATATGTGTAACCCTTCTCGAACTCTTCAACGATAATATTCTCGCCCTGAGAGTCATCTTCCACGTGCATAACTGCATTATGAAATTCAGGATTAAACTCTGAACCAACTGCCTCGATTGGCTTAACCTGTAAGTCTTCAAGCATCTTAATTGTCTGCTTGTAAACCATATCCATACCTTTGGCAAATGGTGTTTGTAACTCTTCCTCTGTCACTGACTTAAAGCCGCGTTCAAAATTATCTACTATCGGAAGAAGTTTCTTTACTACATCCGAAGCTCCCATCTCGAACATTGCTGACTTTTCTTTGTCAGTACGCTTTCTGTAGTTGTCAAACTCAGCCATCTGACGCTTCAAACGATCTTGTAAATCCTCAATCACAGCGTCCTTCTGGTCCTTTTTATTATTTATATCAACTGTTTCCTCCGCTCCTTGCGCATCACTTGCGTTGTCAGATTTCTCTGCCTTCACATCTGCGTCAGACGAGCCCTGAGCTTCTACAGTATCAGCGTCTTTATCTGTATCTGATGTAACATCTGTATCATTAATATTAACATCTGCTTCATCAACATTATTAATGTTATTATCTTTCTTAGACACCTTATCTCCTCACCTTTCTATGATTTCTTGAATACATCATCCAACTGCGTCCTCATATTCTTCAAGGTTTCCACAACCTTTTCATAATCCATACGCTTTGGACCAATAATACCAATTGTACCCTTCATTCCATCCTGTAATTCATATGTTGCTGTTACAACGCTACAGTCTTTCATAGATTCAATCGGTGTTTCATTTCCTATATATACCTGAATACCATTGTTGGAACTACTATCCTGTTCATCAACACTATTGTCATCATCAACAACAAGATCTGACAGGCTCTGCTTTTCCTCCAAGGCATATATAAGCTCACTGGCTTTGGTTGAATCACTAAGTTCTGGATACTTGAATATGTTGGTTGCACCGCTTGTATATATCTTTAAATCATCTGCGCTGCTTATTGTATCAACAATCGCATCAAGAACTTCTTTGACAAGATTAATATGTTCTCCTGCCTGATTTTCCATCTTTGAAACAATGCTCAAATTCATCTGTTCAAGAGTAAGCCCTGTAAGTGTTGTATTAATAAGAATGTTAAGCTTTAACAAATTCTCCTGTGACAAATCCTCGCTTACTGTTATCACCTTATTCCTTATAAGATTGCCTTCCATAACTATTACGGCTAATATCTTATTGGCTTCAAGCTGTGATAACTGAACGAACTTAAGCTTATTGCCTGTTACCTTAGGTGTCGTTACCATAGTTGCATAATTAGTATCTTTGGCAAGAACCTTGGCAACATTCTGAAGAAGCTCTTCTACCTTTTCAACCTTCTCACCTAACATATCCTTCATTGAACTTAATTCCTGTTCTTTAACAGCAACCTCGTTCTCTCTGTTGGTTATGTTCTGTTCTTTCTCAGACATCATATCGTCTACATATAATCTGTAGCCTTTATCTGTAGGAATTCTTCCTGCTGATGTATGTGGCTGAACTATATACCCAAGCTCTTCCAGGTCTGCCATCTCATTCCTTATTGTCGCGGAACTAAGCTTCATGTCTGTGAACTTAGATATCGTTCTTGAACCAACTGGCTCGCCTGTTTCTAAGTAGTTCTTAATGATTGCTTTAAGTATCTTTACTTTACGCTCATCAAGCTGTTCATCAAGCCCCATGACATACCTCCTTTTCTTTGTTGTTAGCACTCAATAATTAGGAGTGCTAATATCAACATAATTAAGGTATCACTTTGCAAGGGTGATGTCAACAATTAATTTAATTTTTTGTATAAATAAATTATAAACTTTATTAAGTGTTTGGAGAAGGGGGTGGGGCTTCGGGCACCAGAAAGCTGATTGGGTATTTCTAAGACTTTCCTTTTGTTGTGGTTATGAGGGACGCAAACGCTCAGACGCAACGTCCTGTTGCGTATTCGCTCCATCGCACATCCGTGTGCGATAATTTTATCAGAATTTCCTATTACATAAAAAACTGCTGTGTAAATCTGGGGCTTTGCCTGATTTACACAGCAGTTTTATTGAGGTTAAAATTATTCTTAATAGAAATTACTTAGGATTAGATTATATTCCTAAGAATTTCTTTACTTCATTGGTCATCTCGCTTACTTCACATACTGTGTTGTGGAGGACTGGAGCTGTTCTGATTTCTTCGATAGCGTTAGGAACTTTTACTTTAGCAAGTTTGCTTAACTTATCTACAAGTTCAAAGTCACCCATTGAAGCATACTTAGGGTCGATTGCTTCCATTACGCTCCTTGTAAACTTGTATGGGCTTGCTGTTGAAGCTATAACTGTCTTAGTTTCGTCCTTAGTGTCTGCCTTGTACTTGTTATAAACTGTAGCAGCTACTGCTGTATGTGTATCTATAACATATCCACAAGTTTCATATAAATCCTTTATAGTAGCAGCATCTTCCGCCTCTGTAGCATAGTTGCCATAGAAATCTGAAAGCTGTGCTTTCATATCAGCAGTAATCTCATACTTACCTGTTTCTTTAAGTGAAGCCATAAGCTCGCTGTTCTTCTCAGCACTGTTGCCTGCTATTCTATAGATAAGTCTTTCAAGGTTGCTTGAGATAAGAATATCCATAGATGGTGATGTTGTAAGAACGAAATCTCTGTTTCTGTCATACTCACCCGTTGTAAAGAAATCGTATAACACCTTATTCTCATTAGAAGCACATATAAGCTTATTAATAGGAAGTCCCATATTCTTAGCATAAAATGCAGCAAGGATATTACCAAAGTTACCTGTAGGAACTACTGCATTAATCTTTTCACCTGCCTTGATTTCTCCGTTAGCAAGAAGTCTTGCATATGCATATACATAGTATACAATCTGTGGAACAAGACGTCCTATATTGATTGAGTTAGCTGATGAGAACTGGAAGCCGGCATTGTTCATAACCTTTTCAAGTTCCTTATCACCAAATATATTCTTAACACCTGTCTGTGCATCATCAAAGTTACCCTTAATTCCAATTACGTGAGTATTAGCACCCTTCTGTGTAACCATCTGCTTTTCCTGAATAGGGCTTACACCGTTCTTAGGATAGAATACAACAATTCTTGTTCCTGGAACATCTGCAAAACCTGCAAGAGCTGCTTTACCTGTATCTCCTGATGTTGCTGTAAGTATTACTATTTCATTTTTAACATCATTCTTCTTAGCTGATGTTGTAAGTAAGTGTGGTAATATAGATAAAGCCATATCCTTAAATGCAATAGTTGCACCATGGAATAATTCTAAGAAATATGCACCCTCTGCCTTAACTAATGGTGCAATCTCTTCAGTATCAAACTTAGAATCATAAGCTTTGTCAATACAGTTCTTTAACTCTTCTTCTGTAAAGTCATCAAGCATAAGCTTCATAACTTCATAAGCAACTTCCTTATAAGACATCTTTGAAAGTTCTTCTAAGCTCTTATCTAATGAAGGAATAGATTCTGGTACGAATAATCCACCATCTGGAGCAAGTCCCTTTAATATAGCCTGTGAGGCTGTTACTCTTACACTATCATCCCTTGTACTTCTGTAAAATAAACTCATCTCTTATTCCACCTTCTTATTTTATTGGGGTGAATCACAGTCAATCTGATGCATAACCGTCTCCCACATACATATGTACCTGCCAGAACAACATCTGGTAAATGGAACAGCTTTATCATCACTAACCGGATTCCTGTTAAAAATGCTTTAAACAGAAACCATTATACAACAGGAATGATACGAAAAACAATAGGTATATTGAATTATTACTAATTTTATCATATAATTTATAGGATTGATAAATATTAGACAATTTCCGGCTGACAGTAATATATACAATATTATTAAGATAGCAATGTATTTATTATAAAATCAAATTAACATATCACTAATATATGATAGCATAATAATCAAGATACGTTAAAGGAGAACCACAACTTGGCTAAAGGTGTTTACAAGACCAATAAAAAAGACGGCTCTGTATATTACAGGGTTTCAATAACATATAAGAATAAACATATAAGTATCGGAAGTTATGATGATGAAAATACAGCCTCACAGGTTTACTGTACTGCTTGCGATATACTTTTTAAGCCTGATATATATTATGTTAATATTGACCTTCATACTTCATCATACGCCGAATGTCATATTGATTTTCCTTATTCTAAGTTCATAAGTCTTATTAATTTCCGCGACAATGGCATATATATTAAGACACCCATATACCTGTGCAACAAGGCATTTTTGTATTTTCTTGAACCCGGGAATACTCTTATATTTTCCATTGATGACCTTTTCTATTATTCACACCACGCAATTATGTGCCGCGGCGGTTATTATTTCGTAAATGATTATGGTATGCAGACAAGCATTTTATCCAGATTTGGAATACGCAGTCATTCCGTTAAAGGAAAAGATTACATTTTCAGGAATAATGACGAACACGATTTCAGATATGAAAATGTGTGTGTAGTCAATAAATATAATGGCGTGAGCCAGATTGTAAAAAACGGACGTATAATGTTCCAGAGCAGAATTCACATTAATGGTGATTTTATAATAGGGACTTATGGGACGGAATATGAGGCAGCTATTGCTTATAATAAGGCAGCTGATATGCTAGAACCGGTGTTTCCGGTGAGTTATACAAGGAATTATATTGAGGATATATCGCACATTACTTATGCGGCTGCTTATAATAGTGTGAAGATTTCTAAGAGGGTGATTGAGTATGTTAAAGGGCTGGCGGAGAAAGTGAAATAATTGACAATTAGTGGGTTATAAATTTAATTGACAACGGATAGCTTTTAATTGACAACGGATAGCTTTTAATTGACAACGGATAGCTTTTAATTGACAACGGACGCGGGCGGAATAGCCAATATATCAACGTCAGGCACGCTCCCGCTACTCTCAAACGCAGCGGATACTAAGGCGGTAAAGGACACCGCCTAAGTACCGGCGTTTTCAAAGCACCTGACTTTTGATATATTGGCTATTCCGCCCGCTGGGTGTCTACTCATTTAGGTATGCGTTTATTTTTTTATTTACTTAGCCTCACAAGTAATAACCCTCATACCTGAAATTAACATTGCAATTATTTCAACCGCTGTAATTGTATTATATCTGTTATCTTTATTTCTATATTTTCTGTATTATAATTTCATTTTATGACCACCTAATCTACACAATCTATATACATATCTCTAATACACATCTGACTCTGCAGACAAACCTAGAAATCTAAATCTCATAATAA
>ERZ1023865.24-NODE-24-length-96006-cov-82.031297_pt1 | contig 96006 bp, 84 predicted proteins | sample MGYA00380389_ERZ1023865 | MGnify/ENA primary metagenome ERZ1023865 (study PRJEB33179, sample SAMN07449008) | human gut metagenome | biome: Human-gut; feature: Human associated habitat; material: Faeces | host: Homo sapiens | place: India: Bhopal | collected... | reverse complement strand
AAATATATGGAAGGTTGGGGCATCAACCTTCTTTGGAGAGATATAGTAAGACCTGTTATTTTAGTAGGCAAGTATCGTTTGTATCCAAAAATCCCCTGCCTTTAGGCATGGGGAGTATGTCAATAATTATTCCGTAAATAATTATCGCATATTCTGTTTATTTGTTATATCGGCAAAATTCTGATTTTTTTGTAGGAATTTTTCTGATAGCACTATAAGAAGAAAACTTATAAAAAAATAGAGTAGAGAATTTATCTCTACTCTATTTAATAGCATATTTATTATTTACCTACAGCTAAAGCTGCTTTTACAAAGTCACGGAATAATGGTTGTGGATTATTTGGACGAGATTTTAATTCTGGATGGAACTGAGAAGCTACAAACCAAGGATGATCTTTTACTTCTACGATTTCTACAAGTCCATTATCTGGGCAAACACCAGCAATTACAAGACCAGCATCAGTGAGTTCTTGTTTAAATTCATTGTTGAATTCAAAACGATGACGATGACGTTCATGAATTAATTCACTGCCATAAGCTTCATAAGTTTTTGTACCTGGTGTTACTTTACATGGATAAGAACCAAGTCTCATTGTGCCACCTTTATCTTCAACATTGATCTGAGAAGACATTAAAGCGATTACTGGATGATTTGTTTCTGGATTGAATTCAGAGCTATGAGCATCTTCCATACCACATACATGACGAGCAAATTCAATAACAGAACACTGCATACCAAGGCATAAACCTAAGAATGGGATTTTATTTTCACGAGCGTATTTAATTGCGGAAATTTTACCTTCAACACCACGATCGCCGAAACCACCTGGTACTAAGATACCTTTGCAACCTGCAAATACATCGCTTAAATCAGTGCCTTCTTTTTCAATTTCTTCAGCGTTAACCCATTTAATTTTTACATCTGTAGAATTGTAGATACCTGCATGATGTAATGCTTCTGTAACAGAAATATATGCATCTGGTAATTCTACATATTTACCTACAACAGCAATTTTTACTTTATTTGCAGGATTTTTAATGCGATGAACCATACGTTCCCATTCTTCCATATGAGCTGGGCGATAATCCATTTCTAATTTTTCAAGAACAATTTTATCAAGACCTTCTTTTTGCATCATTAAAGGTACTTCATAAATTGTAGAAGCTGTCATATTCTGGATAACTGCATCTGCATCTACGTCACAGAAAAGAGCTAATTTTTCTTTCATATCTTTAGAAAGTTCCTGTTCTGTACGGCAAACAAGAATATCTGGCTGAATACCAATGCTGCGAAGTTCTTTTACGCTATGCTGAGTTGGTTTTGTTTTTAATTCGCCAGCAGCAGAGATAAATGGAATTAAAGTTACATGAATGTATAATACATCGTGTTTACTTACTTCTTTTTTAACCTGACGAATAGCTTCGAGGAATGGAAGACTTTCGATATCCCCTACTGTACCACCGATTTCAGTGATAACTACATCTGCATCATCATGAGTAGCAACGTCATATACACGTTGTTTAATTTCATTTGTGATATGTGGAATTACCTGAACAGTTTTACCGAGGTAATCACCACGACGTTCTTTATTTAATACAGACCAGTAAATTTTACCAGTAGTTACGTTAGAATTTTTTGTAAGATTGATATCAATAAAACGTTCATAATGTCCGAGGTCAAGGTCAGTTTCTGCACCATCTTCTGTTACGAAAACTTCACCATGCTGATAAGGACTCATAGTACCTGGGTCAATGTTAATATATGGGTCAAATTTTTGAATTGTTACTTTAATACCACGGCTTTTTAATAAACGACCTAAAGAAGCTGCTGTGATACCTTTACCTAAAGAAGAAACTACACCGCCAGTAACAAATATATACTTTGCCATTTAAAAATACTCCTCCTCTATATATCTAAAATTATGCTTTATCTGTATCGTCTTGAATTCCTTCTAATAAAGAAGTGCGACGTCTGTTGGACATTGCTTTCATCTTACTAGCACTAGAAGAACTACTAGAAACACTACTACGTTTTGTTTCTGGTGGATTCCATTCTACAAGACCCCACATACCATTACCTGTATGTTGAAAACGAGCGTCCATATTAATAAGTGTATATACTTCAGATATAGAAGCAGATAAGGACTGCACTGGTTTACATTTTTTCTCTATTACTTCTAAAATAAGGTCTTTAAAAAAGATAGGTTTATTAGCTAAATTTAAGATATAGTATGCTACATCTGTTTCTGAACTATGCAGAAAATCCATCAAGTATTTCCTCCCAATTATCATTTACATTAAAAATTATTACATTTTTTCTGGTGCATTAACACCTAAAATTGCAAGTGCATGAGCTAACACATATTTTACTGCTAAGCAAAGAGCAAGTCTTGCTCCTGCTAATTTTGCATCTACACCTAAAATACGGCATTTATTGTAGAAACTATGGAACATAGACGCTAAATCATGTACATATGTTGCAATACGATGTGGTGCTTTATTTTTAGCTGCTGTTGCAATTTCATCTGGATAAGATAATAACTTTTTAATTAAAGCAATTTCTGCTTCATCTGTCAATAAAGAAAGCTGTGGATTTTCATTTATTTCAATACCAGCTTCTTTCATTTGACGGAAAATACTACAAATACGAGCATAAGCATATTGAACATAGTATACAGGATTTTCATTAGATTGAGATTTTGCTAAGTTTAAATCAAAATCAAGCTGACTGTCTAAAGAACGCATGATAAAGAAGAAACGAGCTGCATCAGCACCTACTTCTTCAATCAATTCAGATAAAGTTACGCTTTGACCTGTACGTTTAGACATTTTTACAAGTTCACCATCACGATAGAGGCTTACCATTTGTAATAATAAAACTTCTAAATCATCAGCATTATAACCAAGTGCTGCCATTGCTGCTTTTACACGGCAAACATAACCATGGTGGTCAGCACCCCAAATATTGATAAGTTTATCAAATTTACGTTCAAATTTATTATCATGGTATGCAATATCTGCTGCTAAATAAGTAGGAACGCCATTATCACGGATAACTACACGGTCTTTATCATCACCATAAGCAGTGGATTTTAGCCATAAAGCACCATCTTGTTTATACATGTTGCCATTAGCTAAAAGTTTATCACAAACAGCATTAACAGCATCTGGATGAAGTGTTCTTTCACTGAACCATACATCAAAATGAACATTAAATGCAGCTAAATCTTCTTTTAATGCTGCTAATTTTTCTTTTAATGCTAATTCTTTAAAGATGGATAATCTTTCTTCATCAGACATATTTAAATATTTATCACCATCTTTAGCGATAATGCGTTTTGCTGTTTCAATGATATCTTGACCATGGTAACCATTTTCTGGGAACTCTACTTCTTTACCCAATAATTCAAGATAACGAGCATTTACAGATAATGCCAAGTTATCAATCTGTTTACCAGCATCATTTATATAATATTCACTAGAAACATTATATCCTGCTGCACGCATAAGATTTACTAAAGCACTACCAAAAGCAGCTCCACGACCATGACCTACATGAAGTGGACCAGTAGGGTTAGCACTTACATATTCTACTTGAATTCTTGGTGTTTCTTGTTTTGGTAAATTACCATATTCACTGCCAGCTTTTAATAAATTAGCTAAAGCATCATAAATAACATCAGATTTTAAGTAAAAATTAATAAATCCAGGTCCTGCAATTTCTGTTTTTTCCAAAAAAGTAGCATCTAAACGGCTTACAATTTCTTCAGCAATTTTTCTTGGTGCTACATGAAAAACTCTAGCTGATTGCATAGCAATATTAGATGCGAAATCACCTAATTCTTTCTTTGGTGGTACTTCTAAAATAACAGTAGGTAACTGTCCTTCAGGAAGTGCCTGCTCAGCTATAGCTTTTGCAACTGCATCTTTGATGGCTTGTATAAGCAAATCTTTAGTATCCAATCAAAATCCTCCTAAGTTTTATATTTATCTCTATATTAATTGTATATTAGCAATATATCATTAGTAAACTCAATTTGCTGGCTCTAATCTAATCATAAGTTCATTATCACTTTGCCAACTATTATTTATATATAAAGCATAATCTATTTTTATAGTAGATTTCATGCCTGTAATTATTTCCAAACGATGTGTCTTTACCTTCATTTTTAAATTACCATAAGGTGTTATATAATCGCTTACACTTTCTTTTCCTTCGACAAAAACTTGCTGTTGTTGTACGCCACCAGTTCGCATAAGCGTCAGGCTATCTTTTTGTATTTTCAACATCGTTGAAGTTTCTTTTTCTTCATTTAAATCTTTTTCTTTATAAATGACATACAAAATACCATTTTTTGTATAAACATTAGCCAATGCCTTCATTTTTATTGTATTTTGTTTATCATTTTTTTGTTTACTGTTAATTTTAACAATAACTTTGTTCATTAAATAGATAATCTCCCTATAAACACATTAAGTTTTATTATAACTTAATCTTTATACCTTGCCAACTGTATTTAGAGAATTATCCTTTAAAAATAGCTGTAAATTTTTTAATCATCTTCACAGGGCGATAAGACTCTTTTGCTTTTCTTAAACCTTCAATACCCATATCCTCTTCACGATTGATATAAGTCATATCTTGCCAAGTATTAGCTACAAAAGCTTGATTGATAGCTGTATATGCACCATTGACATCTGGATCAGCTTTCTCTACGTGAATAACAGCTGTGTCTTCATTTAACTGTTCACCAAAAGTAAATGCCATTACTTTATTAACTAAAAATAATGCTCCACCTTTTAATTTTAACTGCTCAAAATTATTAAGCACTTCAATGATAGCATCTCGTTCAGCTCCGATAAATGGGTCATCAGGAGTAAGCGCTAAACGTTTTTTATACCAGCCATTAATCGTTATCTTACATAATGTTATTATATCATTATTAATTGGCAAATATTTAGCTTCTGGATAATTTTTTCGGAAACTATTCAAATGATTTTTCTTAGAATGGAATTTTCTTCCTGATAAATTTATTAAATCTATAGCATTATAGACATAATCATCATCATCGCGATTAGTTGAAAACTCAAATTCTCCATTAGGATAATTTTTTAATTCTTCAACGATATTTTCTTCTAAGCCAGAAAGTGTGAATTCTATATTCTTATCATTAAAATATGCTTTTAATTTATCAATAGCTTCAAATAATCTATCTTTTTTACAAAGTGGCTGAAGTGCAAATTCACTATCCTGGAATTTAGCTTTGAAATATAAAATATCATCTTCAATGCACCACATAATGTTATAAGCTTTGCGCCACATAAATAAATTTGTAAAATTCAAATGAGAATTTTCATGATAGTTTAATTTAAAAAAGCTATCTAATCTATCTTTATCATTTATAGTCAATTCATTAAAAATAATTGTAATCACCTTCTTTTTTTAATCTAAAAATACATTATAGCAAATTTTAATTATTTAAATCAAGAATTCTCATTCTTAGTTTATAAATTATCTTTTTAAGCTAACAAAAAAATTTTGAAATTATTTTCATTTTGATATTTACATTTGTTCAACAATAAATTATAATAAGCTTAAGAAATGAAACTTGAATTTTCTTTTTATTTTAAATTTTAATATTAAATAGATTAATGGGAGGATTTCATCATGATAAATTGCGATTTATTAGTAAAAAAAGCTTATGAAGGACGTACTAATGCCTATGCTCCATATTCTAATTTTAAAGTAGGCGCTGCTGTACTCACTGAAGACGATACAATCTATACTGGTTGCAATATAGAAAATGCTTCTTACGGAGCTACTAATTGTGCTGAAAGAACAGCTATCTTCAAAGCCATTTCTGAAGGTCATCAAAAAATTAAAGCTATCGCCATTGTTGGTGTAGAAAATGATTACACTTATCCATGCGGTATCTGCCGTCAAGTAATTGTAGAATTTGCCACTAAAGATATAAAAATCATCTTAGGCAAAAGTCCTACAGAATATATTGTAAAAACTATGGACGAAATCTTACCTGGTGCTTTCACTAAAGAAGATTTAAAAAAATAAAAATTATCCTTCATTAATATAAATAAATAATAAATATATGAAATAAACATCTAAAGGAGTATTTATAATGAACATCAATAAATTAATCGACCACACAGCTTTAAAACCTAATACAAATAAAGAAAGCATTTTAAAATTAATCGCTGAAGCTAAAACTTATGATTTTGCTTCCGTTTGCGTAAATCCTTGCTGGGTTGCACTTGCTCATCAGGAATTAAAAAATACAGATGTTAAAGTATGTACTGTAATCGGCTTCCCTCTTGGTGCTAATACTACAGAAGTAAAAGTTTTTGAAACTAAAGATGCTATTGAAAAAGGCGCTCAAGAAATTGATATGGTAATCAATATCGCAATGCTCAAAGATAAAGAGTATGATTATGTAGAAAATGAAATTCATCAAATCGTAGAAGCTGCTAAAGATAAAGCTATCGTAAAAGTAATCATCGAAACTTGCTTATTAACTGATGAAGAAAAAATCAAAGCTTGCGAACTTTCCCAAAAAGCAGGTGCTGACTTTGTAAAAACTTCTACTGGTTTTTCCACTGGTGGTGCAACTGTTCATGACATCGCTCTCATGCGTAAAACAGTAGGAGCTGAAATGGGTGTAAAAGCTTCTGGTGGTGTGCATACTCATGAAGAAGCTCTCGCTATGATCGAAGCTGGTGCTAACCGCATTGGTGCTAGTGCTGGCGTTAAATTATTAAAATAAAATCACGGAGGATATCACCATGCAATATATTATTGGTATCGCTGGCCTTGCATTAGTTTTTGGTATGGCTTTCATTGCTAGTAATGATCGCAAAAAAATAAAATATAGACCAATCCTTACCATGCTTGTTCTCCAATTCGTTCTAGGATTTTTACTTTTGAATACATCTGCTGGTAATGTCTTAATAAGTACAATCGCTAACGGATTTACAGCACTTTTAAATTGTGCTAGAGAAGGTATAAATTTCGTTTTTGGTAGATTGGCTAATCCTGATGATCCTATCTTCTTTATGAGTGTTTTAATGCCTATCACATTTATCTCAGCTTTAATCGGTATCTTACAACATTGGCATATATTGCCATTTATCATCAAATATATCGGTCTTGCTTTAAGCAAAGTAAATGGCATGGGCAAACTTGAATCCTATAATGCAGTGGCTTCCGCTATTTTAGGTCAATCAGAAGTATTTATCTCCGTAAAAAAATTACTCGGACCTTTGCCACCTAATCGTTTATATACTTTATGTGCTTCTGCAATGTCCACAGTTTCTATGTCCATCGTTGGAGCATATATGGTAATGATTGAACCAAAATATGTAGTTACAGCTCTCGTTTTAAATCTCTTTGGTGGATTTATAATCGCTTCCATTATAAATCCCTATGAAGTTAAACCTGAAGATGATATTCTAGTAGTAGCAGAAACTAAAAGACAATCTTTCTTTGAAATGCTCGGTGAATATATCTTAGACGGTTTTAAAGTCGGCGTTATTGTATGTGCTATGCTAATCGGTTTTGTTGGCATTATCACATTAATCAACAATGTATTTTTAGGAATTATTGGCATTTCTTTCCAAGAAATCCTAGGTTATTTATTCTCCCCATTTGCCTTCTTCATGGGAATTCCAATGGCAGAATGTGTAGATGCTGCTAGCTTGATGGCTACTAAAATAGTTGCTAATGAATTTGTAGCTATGATGCAACTTTCCAGTGGTACAGTTATTCTCTCTGCAAAAAGCGTAGCTATTGTATCCATCTTCTTAGTATCCTTTGCTAATTTCTCCTCTATTGGTATTATTGCAGGTGCAGTTAAAGCCCTCAATGAAGAAAAAGGTAATGTAGTAGCTTGTTTCGGACTTAGATTGTTATATGGTGCAACATTAGTTAGCATTTTAAATGCTACAATTGTAGGCTTAATAATTTAAGGTTAGGTGATACTATGAACAACATTAAAAAATTTAAACGCATTCATGTTATAGTTATGGACTCCGTTGGCATTGGCGAAACTCCTGATGCTGATAAATTTGACGATATTGGTGCAAATACACTTTTGCATATTTCCACAGCTAAAAATGGTTTAAACGTACCAAATCTTGAAAGATTAGGTCTTTCTAATATATATAAACTCAAAGGCGTAAATACTGTTCATCCATCTCTTGGATATTATACAAAAATGCAAGAAGCTTCTTGCGGTAAAGATACAATGACAGGTCATTGGGAAATGATGGGACTTTATATTGATAAACCTTTCCAAGTCTTCCCTGATGGTTTTCCTGATGATTTAATCGCTCAAATCGAAAAATTCTCCGGTAGAAAAATCGTTGGCAACTGCCCTGCAAGTGGTACAGAAATCATCAAACAATACGGCGAACATCAATTAAAAACTGGAGATTTAATCGTTTATACTTCAGCTGACTCTGTACTTCAAATCGCAGCTCATGAAGAAATCATACCGCTTGAAGAACTCTATCGCATTTGTCAATTCTGTAGAGATATCACTCGCGAAGGCAAATACCAATTAGGCAGAATTATTGCTCGTCCTTATGTTGGTACTTGCAAAGAAGATTTCACTCGTACATCTAATAGACATGATTATGCCTTAAAACCTTTTGGCAAAACTGTAATGAATAGCCTTCAAGAAGCAAACTTAGCTTCTATAGCTATCGGTAAAATAAGTGATATCTTTGATGGTGAAGGTGTTACAAAAGCAATCCGCACGGTTTCCAATATGGACGGTATGGATAAATTTATAAATATTTTAGATGAAAACTTCACAGGTCTCAGCTTCACAAATCTTGTAGATTTTGATGCTAAATTCGGTCATCGTCGTGATCCTATCGGTTATGGTGATGCTCTTGAAGAATTTGATGCTAGATTAAGCGAAGTTTTTGCTAAAATGCATGATGAAGATTTACTCTTAATCACTGCTGACCATGGCAATGACCCAACATATAAAGGCACTGATCACACTCGCGAATATGTGCCATTATTAATCTATAGTAAACAATTAAAAAATTATGGTAGCCTTCCTATCAGAAAAACATTTGCTGACTTAGGTGCTACTATTGCGGATAACTTCTCTATTGAAATGCCACAACATGGGCAATCATTTTTAAACGACTTACAATAATTTGAAAAAAGGAACGGTGCTTATTTATGCGTATGGTAGATATTATTGAAAAAAAACGTGATGGACAAGAATTAACAACTGCTGAAATTAATTTCTTTATTGAAGGATATACAAAAGGTGAAATTCCTGATTATCAGGCAAGTGCTTTAGCTATGGCTATTTATTTCCAAGATATGAATGACCGTGAACGTGCTGATTTAACTCGTGCAATGGTAGAATCTGGCGATACTATCGACCTTTCTGCTATTGATGGCGTAAAAGTAGACAAACATTCCACTGGTGGTGTAGGTGATACTACTACACTTGTATTAGCTCCACTTGTTGCTTCCCTCGGTGTTGCTGTAGCTAAAATGTCCGGACGTGGCTTAGGTCATACTGGTGGTACAATCGATAAATTAGAATCTATCGCAGGCTTCCATGTAGAACTCACTCGTGAACAATTCATTGATTTAGTAAATAGAGATAAAGTTGCAGTTATTGGACAAAGCGGTAACTTAACTCCAGCAGATAAAAAATTATATGCACTTCGTGATGTAACAGGCACAGTAAATTCCATTCCACTTATCGCAAGCTCTATCATGAGTAAAAAAATCGCAGCTGGTGCTGACGCTATCGTTTTAGACGTAAAAACTGGCGATGGTGCTTTCATGAAAACTCAAAAAGATGCAGAAGAACTCGCTCATGCTATGGTACGCATCGGTAATCATGTAGGCAGAAAAACAATCGCCATCATCTCTGATATGTCTCAGCCTTTAGGCTTTGCTATCGGTAATGCTTTAGAAGTAAAAGAAGCTATCGAAACACTTCAAGGCAAAGGGCCAAAAGATTTAACAGAACTTGTTTTAACTTTAGGTAGTCAAATGGTAATCCTTGCAGGTAAAGCAAAAACTAGCGAAGAAGCAAAAGAAATGCTTTTAGATGCAATTCACAGCGGAAAAGCTTTAGCTAAATTCAAAGATTTCTTAACAAATCAAGGTGGAGACGCTTCTATCGTTGATGATTTAACAAAATTACCACAGGCAAAATATAAAATTGAATTACCAGCAAAACAATCTGGCTATATCTCCAGAATGGTAGCTGATGAAATCGGTGTCGCTTCCATGATTTTAGGTGCTGGACGTGCTACAAAAGAAGATGTAATTGATTTAGCTGTTGGTCTTGTACTTCATAAAAAAGTTGGCGATAAAGTAGAAGAAGGCGAATCTATTCTCACTATCTATAGCAACCGCGAAAACGTTGAAGATGTAAAACAAAAATTATACGACAACATCTTTATCGCAGATACAGCTACAGCTCCAACATTAATTCATACAATTATCACTGAATAAAATAATCCCCTTAACGAAAAAAGACTGCTAAAAATTTTTTAGCAGTCTTTTTTATTAAATATTTCCAACTAATTCAATACTAGGTTTTAATGTTTTAGCACCTGGTTTCCATCTTGCAGGACAAACTTCACCACCATGTTTAGCTACGAATTGAGCAGCTTCTACACGGCGAAGTAATTCATCAGCATTTCTGCCAACACTTCCCATGATTACTTCATAAGCTACAATTTTGCCTTCTGGATTTACGATAAAGCTACCTCTTTCTGCAATACCATCATCTTCAATCATCACATCAAAAGCTCGTGCTAATAATCCTGTTGGATCTGCAAGCATTGGATATTCAATTTTCTTGATAGTATCAGATGCATCATGCCATGCTTTATGCACAAAATGAGTATCGCAAGATACACTGTAAATTTCACAATCTATATTTTTAAAATCAGCATATTTATCGGCTAAATCTTCAAGTTCAGTCGGACAAACAAAAGTAAAATCAGCAGGATAAAAGAAAAATACTGACCATTTTCCTAAAACATCAGCCTTCGTTATTTCGCGAAATTCACCATCAACAAAAGCCTGAACCTTAAAATCAATGATTTCTTTATTAATTAATGACATCTAACTATCCTCCATTTAAATAATTTTTTCTAATTGATAATAATTATTATTTTATGTTAATATAATATCATTTTATTTTCTATTAGTCAATAATAATTATCATTATCTTTTATAAAATAAAAAAAAGAGATATCAATAATTAAATTAACTATTAATATCTCTAAGCAAAATATATTATTATTACTTATTATTTTAAACCAGTAATTACGCTAAATGTTTTTTCTTCATTAGGTTGTAACATAAGTAGACTACCAGCTTTTTTTGCTGCTAAAAATCCTTCTGGTCTACATGTTCCTGGAATTATGCAAGAAGATACTTGCTGTTCTGGTGTGTACATAATCCAACGTGTACCATATTTAAAATCTTTAGTTGAAAACTGAGTTTTAAAACCATAGCCTTCTGGAGAATTAATTTCTACTATAGCTTCATCTGTGTATTTATCAAGTCTATCAGCTAGAAATACCACTTCTGTATTATATAAATCAGGATTTTCCAATTTAGTCAAAGTTTTTCCTTCAACTTGTGCTTTTTTTATTTCATCAGTATAGTCAAACCATTCTTTTGTAGGTTTTATATGACTAGGAATACTTTCACGCAATTTAAAAGCTTCATCTGGTATATTAGCTTTGAATTCACCTTTATCTACATAATGATGATTTATATGACACATATATTGTAGTGGCATTTCTACACTTGTAAGATTTTTTACTTGCATACTGATTTTTATATTTGCATCATTTGCTTTTAAACTTACACTAGGTCTAGCTAAATATTTAAAACCAAAGCCTTGGCAATATTCATATTCACCGCCAATAATAACTTCATTTTCACTAAATTCAATCCATGTAGCATCTAAATCAGCGCAACAAAATTCACCATGCATGGGATGTGTATCTTCACTTGATGGACAACCATTAGCTAAAAGACCTGAATGAAAAGCAAAACAACCATAAGTATCTAAAATATTATTCACTTTTCTTGGTCTAGAAAACATATTTTTCATGGTCAAATCAATGCCATCAAATTCAACTCGCCAAATCATCTGTCCCATATACGGAAGAACAATGATTTTACCACGAGAATTTGTTACTTCTATCGCTTCTACACCTGAATTATATTTAAATAAATTTACTTTAAATTCATCATTTTCCATGATAGTTTTTACATTTTCAGCAAAAAAACTACGCTGTAAATATATCTTCGTATTCATAAATTAACCCTCTTTATTTTCAAGTTTCATTTTGTAATAGAAATACCAACCTATATAAGCAAAGCAGAAGAAATTAACAATAAAGGAAAATTGCATAGAGCCTACCATATCGGATACAAAACCTTGTACTGCTGGCATGAAAGCACCACCGATGATAGACATTACAATTATTGCCCCTGCAGTTTCTGTATATTTTTTCTCTACGGATTTCAATGTTTCAGCATAAATAGTTGCCCAGCAAGGTCCGAGTAAAATACTGATAGCTACTGCTGCATAAATAGCTGTTAAATTTGGAATAAATGCTACATATAAAATTAAAATACAACCAATAATAGCATAAGCTAATAAAACTTTATTTACAGAGAACTTAGTCATCAAGAAATTAGCAATAAATTTACCAACGAAGAAACAAACAAAGCTAATTACCATGAAATCTGCTGCCATACGTTCATTAATATGAGGCATTAAATCTAAAGCTAAACGAATAGTAAATGACCAAACTGCAACTTGCATACCTACATATAAGAATTGAGCTACAATACCTTTTTGGAATAAGCTATTACCAGAAAGATATTTTAAAGTTTCGCCTAAAGTTACTTTTGGCGTATTTTGGTTATTTGCTACTGATTTTACCTTACATTTTGGATATTTAGTGATTAAGAATAGAATAAAAATAGCTACTAAAATACAAATCATAATTTTATAAGGCTCTAAAGTATGTTGTAACATCTGTAATCTGAATAAATGAATTTGATCTGGAGTCATTTGAGCCATCTGACTTGCTAAACTCTCACCTTCTTGGAAAACTAAATATTTACCAAGTAAGATACCAGATGCTGAACCAATTGGCTGGAATGTTTGGCTAATATTTAAGCGAAGTGTTGCATATTTACGAGGGCCAAGCATAGTACTATAAGTATTAGAAGCTGTTTCTAAGAAACCAAGACCAATAGCAATGGAGAAAATAGCTACTAAAAACATAGTATACGTCGCCATCATAGAAGCTGGGAAAAATAAACTACAACCACCGATATAAAAAATTAAACCAATCATAATTGCTAATTTATATGTAGTTTTGCGAATAACTACAGATGCTGGTATGGAAATTAAGAAATACCCACCATAAAAAGCACTTTGTACTAAAGCACTAGCAAAATCGCTCAAAGTAAAAACTGATTTAAATTGTGTAATCAAAATATCATTTAAACTAGCTGCCGCACCCCAAAGTGCAAATAAACAAGATAATAACACAAATTGGAATATTGGGGTCTTATTCAAGTAACCATCATCATACTGAATTAATTTACTACTTTCTGTCATTTTTAACTCTCCTTCAAATTAATCATAAATCTAAAAAAACTTAACCTAAAAAATAAATTATAAATCTTCCTCCTAGCCATTTTTATTCTTTATTATGCCTAATCACTTTTAATAAAACGTTTTACTAAAAACTATAAAATAAAATATATATCTAAAAATATGATATATATTTCAATAAAACGTTTTACTAAAACTCAAACCAAAATTTACATTCATATAATAACATGTATATTTCACTAAGTCAATATTTTCTAAAAATTTTTATTCTACATTAAATTAAAACAAAGACCCCACATAAATAAAAATGTGAGGTCTTAATATTAAAATATAATATATGCTATCGCTAAGGATAATACTGTAGAAGCTGCCATAGATACTAATCCTGGGATTAAATAACTATGATTAAAGCCGAAGCGACCAATTTTAGTTGTACCTGTACGGTCAAAAGCAACACAACTAATTTGAGCACCACCTGGTATGATGAATACTGCACAAGTTGCTGGAATAAGACCAATTAATACTTCTGCTGGTAATCCTAAAGATACACCAATTGGCATTAAAGCTACGGCTGTTGCTGCTGGACTGTATAATACCATAGAAGTAACAAATAACATTGCACCAAAAAGCATAGGATATTGTATCAATGTTTGAGCAAATACATCTGTAATAAATTTTAAATGTGTAGCAAAAAATGTATCAGTCATCCAAGAAATACCTAAAATACCTACTGCCCCAATAAGACCAGATTTAAATACAGAACCAGAGTCTAATTTATCTCTAGGTACACGACAAACTACCATGATAATAGCACCAGTAGCAAGCATCATGATTTGTAATAAAGTTGGTACAGAAATAGGTTTTCCACCTGGGCCAATATTTGGCAATAAATCAGGGTGAGAAGTCATTCCCACAATAATAGCAATAGCTAATAAGAAAATAACTACAGATACTTTTGCTGATGTAGTAGCATTTTGTGTATCTCTTTCCAAAACATAATCTTCTTGGAATTGACCTGTAGCTACACGACGTTTAAATTCTGGATCATCGGCAAGTTCTGCTCCACGTTTATACACGAATAAACAACCTACTAATACCCCAATCAAACATGCCGGCACTGTAACTGCAAGTAAACTAAGTGGAGTAACACCGATTGGTGCTGTAATTGCAATCATAGCCGCAGCAATCGCACTTGTAGGACTAGCACAAACTGCCATATTAGATGCAATAACTGACATAGACATAGCACGTTCTGGACGAACTTTTGCATTAATCGCAATTTCTGCAATAACTGGATATACAGAAAAAGCTACATAAGAAGTGCCACAAATAACTGTGAAAATATATGATACTAATGGACCTAAAAAAGTAATAGCACTAGGTTTTTTACGAAGAATTTTTTCAGCCATGGATATCATATAATCAAGACCGCCTGCACCTTGTAATAAAGATACACATGTAATAACAGTCATAATGATGAATACTACGCTTGTTGGCATTTCTCCTACTGGAAGACCAAAACCTAAAGTCAAAATAGCAAGACCAAAACCACCTGCTACACCAAGACCAATACCACTAAAGCGTCCACCGATAGCTAAACAGATAACAATAACTGCTAATTCTAACCAAAAACTAAAAATGAAAATCAACCCCTTTTTTATTTTTAGATGATATATATTAAAATACTTAATATATCAAATTATTAATCAATTAATCCTTTAATAATTCTTCTGCTGTATATTGATCTGTAACTAAAATATTTGCAAATTCACCTTTTAATGCTGCTTTTATTGCTGTTATTTTTCTTTGGCTGCCTGCTACTAATATACGTTTTTCTTTAGCCTTTAATTCTTCTAGTTTTATTCCTACTGTACGTTCATCTAATTCTTTATCACAAATATTACCCTGAGCATCAATAAATCTTGAACAAATATCGCCTACTGCTCTATTTTGTATAATATCTCTATCTTTTTTATCAATATAACCCAATCTAAATAATAAAGCGTCATTTTTTACAGTACCTACTGTAAAAACAGCAATATTAGCCTGTCGTCCCAAATCTAAAATCTTTTTAATATGTTTATCTCTTTCAATTAATTCTTTTATCTGTGCAGTATCAAACATTACTGGAAGCGGTAAATATCGTCCTACTGTAGAAAACGCTTCTGAAAATAATTCTACTACTTCGTAAGCGTATGTATTGCTTTGTGAATGACTTATTCCACCTTTTAATTGTACAATCTGCACGCCTTTTAATGCTTTATGTTTTAAATTTAAAGCCATATTATAGATAGTAGTTCCCCAACTTACACCAATAATATCGCCATCTTTAACTATTTCATATAAATAATCCGCTGCTTTCATGCTTATGGATTTTTTAATTTCATTTGTCGTATTTAAAGGCGCATAAGCAATCTTTACTACATCTAAATTATACTTTTCACATAAGGCTTCTTCTAAGGAGCTATTATCTTCTATAGGGTCAGCTATATTTATCTGTACAAAACCTTTTTCTTTTGCATATTGCAATAATCTTGATACAGTAGGTCTTGATAGATTTAATTTATTGGCTATCTGTTGTTGGCTATAATCTGATTTATAATAAAGCTTGGCAACATCAATGCTAAGTCTATCCTTATTTTGTTCCATCAATTACACCCCCTTTATATTATATTAAACTGCAAAATTAGCATTTATATCTTAACATATAAAAAATAAAAGAAAAAGCCCACAACCAGAAAGATTGTGAGCTTTGTATTCTCTTTGATAATCGTATGTGATTAACGTTTGGAGAACTGAGATGCTTTACGAGCTTTTTTGAGACCGTATTTACGACGTTCTTTTTCACGTGGGTCACGTGTTAAGAATCCAGCTTTTTTAAGAGCAGGACGAAGTTCAGCATCGAGTTCTAATAAAGCACGGGAAATACCGTGACGAATAGCACCAGCCTGACCGGAAGGGCCACCACCCTGAACGTTAGCGATAACATCATATTTATCAGCTGTTTCAGTTAAGTTAAGAGGCTGTTTAACGATTAAATCTAAAGTTTTAATGCCGAAATATTCATCAATATGACGGCCATTGATTACAACGTTGCCTTCACCTGGAACCAGACGAACTCTAGCAACTGAAGTCTTTCTGCGGCCTGTGCCGTAGTAGGATACTGCCATTATATTGTTCCTCCTTCCAAGTATTATCTAATATTTAATTCCAAAACTTCTGGTTTCTGAGCAGCATGTGGATGTTCTGGGCCAGCATAAACATTAAGTTTTCTGTACATCTGTGCACCTAATTTATTTTTAGGAAGCATACCACGAACAGCCATTTCTACAACTTTCTCAGGCTGTGTTGCGAGCATTTTCTGAGGAGTTGTAAAAGTTGTGCCTCCTGGATATCCAGAATGACGGAAATAAGTTTTATCAGTTAATTTTTTACCGCTGAATACCACTTTATCAGCATTAACTACGATGACAAAATCACCAGTGTCAACATGTGGTGTGAATGTTGGTTTATGTTTACCGCGAAGTACTTTTGCAACTTCAGCAGCTAATCTACCTACTGTCTGGCCTTCTGCATCAACTACGTACCATTTACGTTCAACGTTAGCAGCGTTTGCCATGAATGTTGTTTTCACTTGTATATCCCTCCCTGTACAATTTTCAACTATTTAATATTGAATCTTTTTTCTCAATAGATGTCCTTTGCACGGTTCCGGGGCTAGTGGAAGCCGTCATCGAACGTCATACGAAGATATTTTAAAGTAAATGACTTCTAAAGTCAAGTATTTTCTTAAATAAATTTTACAATATTTTTATCGTAGGTTAATAAAAGTCTTACAACTTTGCACTTAAAGCTATATAATGTTCTAATTTTTTTATATAGCTTTGAGCCAATTTACTTAAATGATTATATTTATTATAAATATAGCCCACACAGATTTTTTCATCACTATCAAGTGGAATGGCAATTATATTTGTACCATTTAAATCTTCACTCAATACACCTGTAGATATAGTATAACCATTTAAGCCTATAGCTAAGTTAAATAAAGTCGCTCTATCACTGACATAAATATTTTTACGATGAGATATTGTTGAATGTATCTCTTCGGCAAAATAAAAAGAATTATAAATTCCCTGCTCAAAAGAAAGACATGGATATGGTTCTAAATCTGCAAAAGTTACAATATCTTTATTGGCCAGTGGATGCTTTGCTGATAAAAATACATGTGGATTAGCCGTAAATAATTCTTTAAAACACAAATCATTTTCTTGGAGTATTTTACGTATTACTTGTTCATTAAATTTACTCAAATACAATACACCAATCTCACTGCGCATATTTTTTACATCATCAATGATTTCATGTGTTTTCGTTTCTCTCAACGTAAAATCATATTCATCTTGAGCATATTCTTTAATTAAATTTACAAAAGCATTCACAGAAAAAGCATAATGTTGCGTAGATACTGCTAATAATCTTCGTGCTGGCTTATCTTTATGATAACGCTGTTCTAATAATTCAGTTTGCTCAATAATCTGTCTTGCATAACCTAAAAATTCCTGTCCACTAGAAGATAAAGTTACACCTTTATTAGTGCGAATAAAAATCTCAATACCCAACTCTTTCTCTAATTCTTTAACCGCATTTGATAAACTAGGTTGAGAAACAAATAATTTTTGAGCTGCTAAATTCATTGAACCACAATTTACAATTTCTATAATGTATTTTAATTGTTGTAAAGTCATACTCTTCCTTTACTCCTATTTTTTAATTATTAACGCACTTTTGGCAAACTCAAATGATAGTAAATACCTATCATACGCAAGAAAAATACTACAAAAAAGGATATAGGTGATGCCAAATACCAATAATCATCGCCTATAATCGCTATAAGATAAAATACTATTCCTCCAATTATAGATGGCAATGCATATATTTCTTCTTGTAATACTGAAGGTATTCTTTGTGCTAATACATCACGAATAATACCGCCACCTACAGCTGTTATCAATCCCAATGTAATCGCAAATAATGGATATTCAGGATAAGCATTAAAGCCTATTGTAGTCCCTGTAACTGTAAATGAAGCTAACCCTAAAGTGTCTGCTAATAAATACATTTTACGAAGTTTTCTTCTCGACATATATCGTAAAATTTGGTTGCGATAAATAAAAAAGATAATAAAAGTAATGACTGTTGTAAGCACTATATATAACGAAGTCTTAAAAGAATTTGGAGGAATGTTCCCCACCAAAACATCACGAATAATACCGCCACCAATAGCTGTGCTTAAAGCCAATACCAATATACCAAAAATATCCATACGTCTTGATATTCCTACCAAGGCACCTGAAATAGCAAAAGCAATTGTTCCTGCAATCTCAAAAAAAGTCCATAAAAAAATCAAAATAAATTACTCCTTTTATAACTTTTCTATAGCCGTTATCATATTTTTAGCAATTCTTTGTATTACTGATACAACAACACTATTACCTGCTTGTTTATATAATCTTGTATTACTTAAATTAGATGGTAAAATATAATCTTTTGGAAAACCTTGTAAATTAAAACATTCTCTCGGTGTCAATTTTCTAATCCCAAAGCTATCACGAATTAAAGGGACATTGTGCCCTCCTGTTCCCATATTTGCTGTTAATGTAGGACAAACATTTGATTTATTCTCTCTTACATATATTCTTCTCCATTGATAAATAGATGTAGAATTTTTCATACCTTCTTCTAATTTATCATAGAATGGACATTTACCTTTTAAATAATAATATTTATCTTCTTTTTTTATATTAAAATCTATTACATCTTCTAACTTAGTAGTTAAAGGAATAGGCATTGGAAAATCAAAATTATGATATACTTCTTCATTTTTAAAACCTACGATATATATCCTTTCTCTACCATGAGGTATATTTCCATATTGTGCAGCATTTAAAACTTGATATTTTACAAAATAACCTAAATCATTTAATTCCTTTAATATTACTCTAAAAGTATTTCCATTATCATGACTTACTAAATTCTTAACATTTTCTAAAAAAATCATTTTAGGTTTTTTTGCCTTTAATATACGAACTAATTCAAAAAATAAATTTCCTCTTCCTTTTTCATCATCAAAACCCTGTCTATATCCAGCTATGCTAAACGCTTGGCAAGGAAAACCTGCCAACATAACATCAAAATCTGGTATTTCATCTGCCTCTACAGCATGAATATCTCTACAATCCGCTTTTAATGAAAAATTTTCATTATATGTATTTACTACATATGGATCAACTTCATTAGCATATATAACTTTAAATTTTTTTGTATACTCAAAACCTAAGTCTATACCTCCTACACCTGCAAAAAAAGAAGCACATTTATACATTTATTTATCATTCCCTTTCTTTTATTATTGCGGCATGCCGCTTTAAAGTAAGAAGATAGATAACATTATCTCCTTACTTTAATATTTTATAATCTTATTTTTTAAATCATAAATACAAACCGGTTTTAAATCTTCTTTTTCTATAATATTTTTTATTACAGAAAATCTAGGTCTTTTCCCTACTTTTTGAAAATCGCCTACTGTAGATATTTTATTCACAGAAAATATTTTTAATTTTTCAGCATCAATTTGTGTATCATAAATATAAACTATATCATTTTCATAATCTAATCTTAAAAAAATCAAATTATGAAAATCACAATGTGGTCCAAAAGATGTTAAATCAGAATAAAAATTATTTGTAGCTTTAATTTCAATTTTATGTCCATTTCTATTAGTAGCATCACCCGATGATGAAGCACCTATATTCCATAATAAATCTAAGCAATAACAAGCTATTGGTTCACTAATTGTTTCAGGAAAGTTAATGCCTCTCGTAGCATAAACTTTTAATGTATTATTTAATGCTTTCCATTCAAAATATGCCTTATTTACAATATTTATAAGATCTTCTGTTATTTTAATAGGATTTTTCTCTTTGTTTCTATTCATAATAAAAATAAAATGTTATCTATCGTCGTTTATTATAACAAAATGTAGACTTTATTAAAACCTATGTATTCAATAATTTGTATATACTCATTAATTTATAATCATATATAATATCTATATACATATTTTTATTCAAAGGAGGTTCTATTATGCACATTTATCAACTAAAAATTCGTCAATTATTTCTTGCTTTACTTACTTTTTGTTTTATTTTTATACCAAATTCTGCATGGGCTATACAAAAAGATATCATCATCTTATATACCAATGATGTTCACTGTGGTATCGAAGATAATCTAGGATATACTAAATTAGCTCAATACAAAGAAGATTTACAACAAGATACACCATATATTACTTTAGTTGACGCAGGTGATGCCATTCAAGGGGCTCCTATCGGCAAATTATCCACTGGCGAAGCTATCATCAATATCATGAATGAAATAGGCTATGATTTTGCTATTCCTGGCAACCATGAATTTGATTATGGTATGGATAGATTTCTCGCTTTAAACGACAAATTATCTTGCGGTTATTTTAGTTCTAATTTAGTAAATACAATTACAGGAAAAAATTTATTGCCAGCTTATAAAATTTTCCAATTCGATGATAAAAAAATAGCTTTAATCGGTGTTACAACGCCTGAAACACTCAATTCTTCTACACCAGCTTATTTTCAAGACGATAAGGGAAATTTTATTTATTCCTTTAATGAAGACGCTACTGGCAAAAAATTATATACTAATATCCAAAAGACTGTAGATACAGTGAAAAAACTCGGCGTAGATTATGTCTTTTTAGTAGCTCATCTAGGTATGAATGGCATCACACCTCGCTGGAGTAGCCTTGCTGTAGCTCAAAATACACAAGGTATTGACGCTATCATTGATGGTCATTCTCATGAAGTCATTCCTAGTTTTATAGCTAAAAATAAACAAGGAAAAAATGTTCTCATCACTCAAACAGGCACTAAATTTCAAAATATCGGTAAATTGACCATCACACCACAAGGTGAAATCTCTACTGAATTAATCAATAATTTAACAAAAACCAATCAAAAAACTACCGACTTAATCAATGAAGAAAAGAATAAATATGCACCTTTGCTCAATCAAATAATCGGAACAAATACAGTAAAACTCACCACTAACGATCCTAATACTAATACACGCTTAGTCAGAAATAGCGAAACAAATCTCGGTGATTTTGTAACTGATGCTTATAGAATAGTTTTAAATACTGATGTAGCAATCTGCAATGGTGGAGCAATCCGCAATGAATTACCTATAGGCGATTTTTCCTATAATGATATTTTAACAACGTTTCCATTTGGCAATATGTGTGTAGTCCTAGAAATCACAGGACAACAACTATTAGACGCTTTAGAAATGGGAGCTATCCGCTATCCTGAAGAATTTGGTGGATTTATGCAAATCTCTGGTGCTACTTATACGATTAATAGCAAAATCCCATCATCTGTAATAACTGATGAAAAAGGTAATTTCATAAAAGTAGATGGTGCTTATCGTGTTCAAGACGTAAAAATAAATGGTAAAGATTTAGATTTAAATAAAAAATACACTATTGGTGGAACTTCTTATATCTTGAAATTCGCTGGCAACGGTATGACAATGTTCAAAGATAGCCCTATACTTCAAAATGAAGAACTATCCGAAACAGATGTAATTATCGAATACATTCAAAATTATCTTAATGCCACTATCGGCAATGAATATGCCAATCCATATGGTCAAAATCGCATAACAATCATCAAATAAAAAAAGCAGGTATTATTTACCTGCTTTTGCATTTCATTATACGCTTTTTCTATTAAACTTTTAGCCTTTTCAAAACTTTGTTCATCTTTAATAATTATTTCTAAATCGCCAGTTCCATAATGCCCTATATTTCTCATATCTCTAGTAAATCCTTCTTCTAATTTAATCTTATCAGGATTTAATTTTAAATAAATGGCAACATATTTATTATAAAGTTCAATACATGCCATATTTTGAACTTTTTTATATGCCAAATAATATTTTAATTGGTTAGACTCTATATCATCACCTAGAGATTCTATATAATTACAAATAGAATCATATAATATATTTATTTTTTCTGGAACAGTTTTTAATTTTTCTACATGAGTTTTATAATTATTATTTTTCCTACTAATCAAATCTTTTTGATGAACAATATTTTCTACTTTTGGTGAATTTAAATGCTCAAATAAAATCAAATCATTACTATATTTCTTATACTTTACTAATTTTATATTTTTTTGCATTTGATTAATAGCATGTATATCGTATCGTGTAAAATTACTCGCAATACAAATAACACAAGGTGCAGACCAATCAATATTTTTCACATATTCATAACCATATTTTTCGGCAACTAACATATGAAAAGCATCTTTATGGTCTAAAAGCCAATCTAAATAAAACAATCCTTGATTTATAATATTTTCATTACTACTACGCTTATACTCTACAATTACAGGACAATTATTTTCATCAATTCCTATGCTATCCATTCTTCCATTAGTTATAACATATTCGCTTTTTAAAAATCGAATACCAAAGAATTTTTCCATATTATCTTCTATTAAATTTTGCAACTCTTTTTCTAATAAAACTTCTGATGGTATTAATTGTTTTACATCATTCTTTATACTAAATAACTTTATTTCTGACATTATAATCACCTACAAAATATTATCAAATCATCTATAATTATACCAATATTTATTAATATAAAACATTAAATCATTTATGAAAAAATACCTATATATATTAAATAAACCATTACAAAAGGCTCGACTTAATAATTTTATTAACTATTAAATCAAGCCTTTTTCTTAGTATATTAATTTAAAAATTAATGTTGAACTATTCCATAATCTTTATAGCCGAACCAATTGCTATTTTCGTCCCAAAAGAAATGATATTCTTGTGCTTTTGGATGTAGGGACATCACACTATATGCTAAAATAAGTTCTCCATTTTCCACATATATATTTGCTTCAGCATATTTTCCTAAAGGATTATAATAATTTATTGGATTTACATATAGTTGCCATGCCTCTTTTTGTTCATCATAGCCCATCAAAAGCGACAAATCTAAATCACCCATACTATTTATACTTCCCGATATAATATAAGCATATTTTCCTGTTTCTGTATCATATACTTGCTTTACTCTTACATATTTTACATTTGGTATTTTGGCTGCATAAATAGGTTCTCCATCTTTACCTGCAATTAAATATCTTTCATTATCTTTTGTTAAGAATGCAATTTGAATAATTTTATTATTTTCTGGAAAACTAAATTCTATGCCATTGCCTTCTACTTTTCCATATTTATCTGCGGAAACAGAAAATGAACTTGCATATGTTACTCCGACAAAGGCTAACATTAAGCCACAAACTAATAAACAAATACGCATAAATTTCATGATTATGCCTCCCTTATAATTTATAATTTCTGCTTTTACTATACTATATATATCTAAAAAATCCTTATCCTCAAAGGACAATTTATATGTTTTTTTATACTATTATGTACTAAATAAATATTATTAGTCCTGCTTTATTCTCAAAACAAAACCACTATTTAAATATTAAAATAGTGGTTTTATCTTTCATTTATCCAACTCTAACATAATCTGCTGAATATCCTGTAGATACATTATTTAACATCATATAATTAGGATTGTTATTGTCAAAAGTTAAAGTATTTATACTACGTCCACCATTTACACTAATAGTAACAACTGTATAATTGCCATCATTAGATACACTTCTTACACTATATGGAGCTTTGCCAAAATCTCTATCCGTTATACTCATTATACTGCCATCTCTACTTTGCCATGTTCCTTCAATTAATTCATATCCACGAGAAATATTTTCTTGATAAGCATAAGCTGGTTGCATAGGTATTATCGCTTCACAAAATATTACCGAAAATGCACATAAACCTATTAAACAAAATTTTTTCAATATGTTCATTTTTATTCCTCCTTTATCAACTATTATGCTACTAAAAATATTAAAACTCCATAATCCTTAAAGATGAAAAATTTCACTGTTAGAAATAAATAAAAAAACCACCGCATAAAACGGTGGTTAATTTTTTATCTCATATTGATGAATTGTAAATCAATACCAAAATCGCCAGCTTTTAAAGTCTGTATAACTGCTTGCAAATCATCTTTTTTCGCACCAGAAACACGAACTTGTTCACCTTGCATTTGTGTATTAACTTTTAATTTTGTAGCTTTTATCGCAGCGATAATTTTCTTTGCATTTTCTTTAGAAATACCCTGTTTAATAGTGAGCATTTGACGAACAGAACCTTTTGCTGCATCTTCGATTTTGCCGAGTTCTAAAGAACGTAAAGATAAGCCTCTTTTTGCCATGCGCGCACGTAAAATATCAATGATAGCATTTAATTTATAATCATCTTCTGCTGCGATTTTAATTGCTTTATCTTCTAATTCAATACTTGCAATACTACCACGGAAATCATAACGCTGAGAAATTTCTTTTTCTGTTTGGTTAACAGCATTGCTCATTTCTTGCATATCAACTTGAGATACAATGTCGAATGAACTATCTTTTGCCATTTATATCACTCCATTTTTAAAATTCGTGCTTATATTTTATCATATCGCCAAATATAAAAAAAGGCTTTAAAGACTAACTTTAAAACCTTCTTTTTTCGCTATTACTTTTAATAAATCTATTATCATTATTTACAATTATAGATTAGCAAATATCACGATTAAATACGTTTATATATTTTCTCTACTAATGAAAAAATCAACCTATTTAGTTCATGGGAATTTACTCTTTTTAGTAGCATAATAATTCTATAATAAGTATTTTTATAAAAAATTTATCCATTATTTAAATTTATTTTATAAAAAGGAGTTTTTTATATGTATAAATTCTGTACTCATTGTGGAGCTAAAATGCCTAATGAAAATGCTTTTTGCACTAATTGCGGAGCTAAATTTTCACAAATTCCTACCCCACAACAAAATATGGCTCCAACAAATATCAATTATAATACTTCAAATTCTAATACTATGCCACCTTATATGCATAATCAACAAACTCAACAAATTAATAATATGCCAAATCCTAATAATATGCAAATGGCTTCACAAGAATTTGTTATTGGTCAACAATACATGGATATAAACAATCCTCAACATAATTATATTAAAGCAATCAATCACTTTCAAAAATCTTCTTTACTCGGCAATCAAAATGCTAAATTTTATATGGCTATGGCTTATTTGTATCAGGCTATGGATATATTAAAACAAAGTGCTCCTCTACAAAATAATCCTTCATTTTCTACTAATAATTTTTCTTCTCAAGCATCACTTTTCCCTCAAAATCCAAATAATCATGGCAATCAACAATTTGCTTTTAGTCCAAATAATCAAGCCAATCAAAACAATGACAATAACAGCACATTAAAAAATGTGGGGAAATATGCCGCAGCTGCCGCTGTCGGTGCTATGGCTAGTTCTATGCTCCACTCTGCCTCTACAGCTAGTGCTGCACCTCATACAGATACAAATATCAACACACCCGATCCTGCTAATACAATCAGCCCAACAATAGATTCTAGTGACGATTATATTCAAACACCAGAAGAATTTGTTACTAATGTAGTTGACCCATTAAGCACAGCTAGTGAACAAATAACACCAGCTGATATAAGCGATGATGGTACAAATCATGTCGACAATTTAGATAATAACTCCGACTCCACTGCAGCACAGGAAATAGAACCTTCAACTGATGAAGATATTTCTTCAGATAATAGCGGTGATGATTCTAGTATTTCAGATACTTTCAGCAATTTATTTGATGATTTATGGTAAATAAATTTAATTAAAATATTTTTAAAGGAGTTTTCATATGAATAAACATTTTAAATCTCCCAAATTAATATTACTAATAATAACATTATCTTTAATGAGTATATTAATTGCCGGTTGCGGTGATGATAAATACGTACAATCTGTAAAAAATGGAACAATGTATATGGCTCCTAATGTTCCTGTAGGTAAAGCTTTTGATCAGTTCTTTAAAAATGGCAAATGGAAATCTTTCGTTTCCGATAAAAATGATCGTATTGTTGAATTTACTGGTGATTGCAACTGGAACAATAAACCCGCAAAATTAACTGCTCAATTTAAATTATATAAAGATAATAGTTTTGAATTAGCGTATTTAGATATAAATGGCAATCCTACAACTGTTTTAGATGGATTAGATATCATGCAAAAAATACTACATCAATATAGAGCAAAATAAAATATAAATACTGTAGGTGTAAACAATGGAAAGTGTATTAAAATCATTATTTAAACATGAATTAAAAGTTATTTTAGCTCCTTATACCGATATTATTGTTATTCTATTTATAATAGGTCTTATCGGCTATGCTATTTATTATTTTTATAATAAAACTAATACAAAAGAAATAAAAAATAGTGATATTAACAATAATAATAATATAAATATTCCCTTAAAATGCCCTAATTGTGGTTTAGAAGTCTCTCCAGAAGATAAATTTTGTTTAAAATGTGGAACAGCTTTAACATCAAAAACCACACCATCATCAAAATAATGATAATAGCTTAAATTATTATATTAATAAAAAACTAAAATAACTTATTTTTACATTCATAACCAAATCATAATATGACATTTCTTATTAATTATTCAAAAAAAAGAGGTAATTTATCTCTTTTTATTTTTTGTATAAAAATGTACTTATAGTGTCAATATCAGCCCTTATAAGAATGGTATTTTTATATTAAATGCGTTATGGTAAATTTGATAGAATTAATATTTTTAAGGGAGATGAAAATCATGGCAAAATTTTGTCCAAAATGCGGAATAAAATTAAATGATGATGCAATTTTTTGTGGTTCTTGCGGATATAAAATTCCAGAAAATGATGCTAATAATACTATAGTTCAAACAGAAAATAATATTCATCAAGAAACTTCTGCAGAAAAAATACTAAATACAAATAATTTAAATAATGATGATATTTATATCACAGACAAAACCTTTGCAGATATGTTTTTCAAAAAAGATGGTCGTTTAAATAGATGGCGTTACTTTAAGCGTATGCTATTAGTATCTATCATAAGATTTATAATCATAATCGGACTTGTTATTATTATGGCTGATGATTTTGGAAATACCTCAACAGGTGAAGATGTTTTTATCACCATAGTGTCACTTTGCTTTTTAATTCCAGAATATTTTCTAACTGTTAGACGACTTAAAGATTTAAACACTAAAGATTTATCTTGGGCATATTGGTTAGCCGGTGTAGATGCCTTATATATTATTTTTGGCGATTCTATGACCAACACAGGTTCAATGACTAGTATATTTAAAACATATTTTATTTTAATTGTATATTTAGGTATCTTTTTATATCTATTATTAAAAAAAGGCACACAAGGAAAAAATCAGTATGGAGCTGATCCATTAGGAATAACTGATAAAAATAAATAAAAATCAAGAAAGGATTTTCTTTTATGGGAGAAAAAATAGAATTAATATTTATATTTATCTTAACAATCGTTCTTACCATAGCAGTTTATGCTTGGTGGAACAGAAGATATACTATGGTAACCACCGGTGGCATCGAAGGACGTGCCCAAGCACACTTTTCCAATTTATTAACTGTATTAATCGTATGCTTTGGCATAAGCTTATTTTTAGTACATGGCATTTTTAAAATATTAAGTTCGGAAATATTTTGGTTTATACTAATCGCCATCATTGGATTATATTTTTTCTTATCAAAAGACGATAAGAAAAAACTTCTTGAAAGTTTAGAAAAAAATGATCAATATCTAAAACAAATCATATATTATATGCCAGATGATAAAGGAGTAGAAGCTGAAGCCATAATATTTTATGATACAAATAATTATAATCAAAATGGAGTAAATGGCACATACTTTGAATTTTTTAAAGAAGATACTAAAAAAGAAAATATTTCAAGTGTATCTTATAAACATATAGTTTTTAAAAATGAAAACTCAGAAGATTATTGTTATATATTTGAACCAATAAAAGAATTAAATTTTCAGCCAGAAAAATATGATTTAAATAAATATACTTCAGATTATATAAGTAATATACTTACACTTTGTAAAGATAAAACTAATTCTTCAAATGATATTATTTATCTAAGTAAACACGTAAAATTTAATCCTAATTCTAATGCAATAATAGCTTTGCAATATAATTTTATCAAAAACAATATTTTATCTACAACAAATAACGAATGGATATGTCCTAATTGTGGTCAAATAAATAATGATTTATTTTGTGCTAAATGTGGGCAAAAAAATATTAAATAATATAAATTTTTATTTTAAACGACAAAAAAGGCTTTACGGAAAACCCGTAAAGCCTTGATTTTACTAATGGTGCCGAAGGCCGGACTCGAACCGGCACGTAGGGGACTACGCTTGATTTTGAGTCAAGTGCGTCTGCCAATTCCGCCACTTCGGCATGCTGTGTTAAACAACATTAATATTATATCATTCTATAAATATACTGTCAATATAAATTATCGACTTAACTTAATTAAATATATCTATTATAATATTGATATATTTTAATACGAAAGGAATTTTTTATGTCTTTAAAATCCATTTTTTTCACTTTAATAATTTTTCTATCTTGTATTATTTACTTACCTTCCATAAGTTATGCTCAAAATAATACAAATACCCAAAATACCACAACGAATACTACTACTTATTTACATTTACCAGAAAAAACTACCATGCAAATAATAAATATAGATAATTTAGACAGTAAAACTAATCATAAATACGATTTAATTAACTTCCGTCTTCACCAAGATTTAGTTGTTAACAACGAAATCATTTTGCCTAAAGATACAAAACTACAAGGTATGATTACTAAAATTCATGGCAGTAGATTACTTGGTGAAAGTGCCATTATCCGCATAAAATTAAATAACATCACCTTAGCTGATGGCAGTATTTTAGAATTTCCTTGCGATTTAAAATTAAAAGGTGGCAAAAACTATGCTAATATCGCAAGTAGTATTATCGTTCCTTTTTCGGGATTATTATTTAAAGGAAAAGAAGTTTCTTGCCCATCTGGTAGCATAATCGAATACAGTTTTGAAGAATAAAAAATGGCAATAGGCTTATCATAAAATAAAGTCTATTGCCATTTTATTTAAATATCTAATTCCAAACTAACTGGACAATGGTCACTGCCAAAAAATTCATTGTGAATGCCAGCTTCTTTTATATTTTCTTCAATATCTTTAGATACGATAAAATAGTCAATTCTCCACCCAGCATTATTTTCACGAGCTTTTCGCATATATGACCACCATGAATAAATGCTTGTTTTATCCGGATAAAGATAGCGGAAAGTATCTACAAAACCTGCTTGTAATAATTCAGTCATTTTACTGCGTTCTTCATCAGTAAAACCTGCACTACGGCGATTTGTCTTAGGATTTTTTAAATCAATCTCTTTATGAGCAACATTTAAATCTCCACATATCACGACAGGTTTTTGCTTATTTAATTCAATTAAATAATTGCGAAAAGCATCTTCCCATTGCATACGGTAATCCAAGCGCTCTAATTCTCGCTTAGAATTCGGTGTATATACGCAAACCATGAAGAATTTATCAAATTCTAAAGTGATTACACGACCTTCGTGGTCATGTTCTTCTATACCTAAGCCATAGCTTACATTTAACGGCTCTACTTTAGTAAAAATAGCTGTACCTGAATACCCCTTTTTTTCTGCACTATTCCAATACTGCTTATATCCAGGTAAATCTAATTCTAATTGATGAGGTTGCATTTTTGTTTCTTGTAAACAAAAAATATCTGCATCTAAAGTTTGAAAAGTCTCCATGAAACCCTTATTCATACAAGCACGAAGACCATTTACATTCCAAGAAACAAATTTCATAAATCATGCCTCCTGTTTTGCCATTTGTGCCAAAATATTAGCAATAGCTCCAAACTCTTCCATAGTCAAAGTTTCTCCGCGACGAGTTGCTTCTATTCCAGCTTTATCTAATACATCAACAATGATATTTTTATCTACACCCATGGATTTTAAAGCATTATTTAAAGTCTTACGACGTTGACCAAAAGCTGCTTTTACCACTCTAAAGAACATTTTTTCATCAATAAGTTCTACGGCAGGAGTCTGTCTAACTTTACAGTTCACTACTACAGAGTCCACTTCTGGAGGTGGCATAAAAGAACGTGGTGGTACATATAAAGCGATTTCAGGCACTGTATAATACTGCACTGCTACAGATAAAGCACCATATGTTTTACCGCCTGGCTGTGCTGCCATACGTTCTGCTACTTCTTTTTGTACCATTACTACGATATCTGTTATTGGCAAATGTTTTTCGAGCAAAGCCATGATAATTGGTGTAGTAATATAATATGGCAAATTAGCTACTACTTTAAATGGTTTATCGCCCATGATTTCTGGAATATTTACTTTTAAAATATCTCCTTGAATAACACGCACATTGTCATAAGTGTCTAAAGTATGTGCTAAAACTTCTGGCAATCTTTTATCTAATTCTACACAAGTAACCTCTGCTCCAGTTTCAGCTAAAGCTTGAGTCAAAGTACCGATACCAGGGCCGATTTCTAATACTCTATCATTTTCCTGCACATTTGCTGCATCTACAATGCCCTGTACAATATTAGCATCTATTAAAAAGTTTTGTCCTAAGCGTTTGCTCATATGAATGCCAAAACGCTGTAAAATATATCTTGTAACCTTCTTATTAGCAATAGTAGGTTGCTTCATTAATTAAAAATCCTCCAATTTATTATTTATTTTCAACTTCATTAATATCATTTTCTAAATTTAATTTTGCTAAAGCTTGATTAAATTCATCTCTAGTAATTCCATAATTATTTAATCTACGTAAAAAAGTTTTAGCATTGGCAAAACCAATTCCTAAAATAGCACCTAATTTTGCCCTGCGAACACCAGAATTTGCAAAACCATTTAAGCGATTTAAAATTAAATCAGTAGCACTAAATTCATCACTAGGTTTCCAATTCATTGTACGCACCTTAGCTAATGCTTTGCGAATAGCTTCAGGACTCGCCTGCTCTATACCGATATCATCATTTGCAGTAGCTTCTTCACAAGGTACAAAAGCGTGCTTTGCATTAGGAAATCTTCTTGTTAAATATGTGCGAATTCGCTCTCCAGCTGAATCTGGGTCAGTTAAAATAATAATGCCACGTTTTTCATAAGCAGCTCTAATATTTTTTATAGTCTTAGGCAATAAATTAAAACCTTCTGTGATAATACAATCAGCTTCAACTGCTTTATTAATGGCTACAACGTCCATTTTTCCTTCTACAACTAAAACTTCTTTTATCATTAAAAACCTTCTCACTTATTTTTCAACTAAACTAAAATATTACAAATAAACTCATATTTTTTTAGTATAACAAAAATATATCAAAAAACGCAAGTAAAAAGCCATATACTCTAGACAAAAAGAGCCTGTAAACTTACAGACTCTTTTTCATCTTTATATATAATTTTCTATCTATCCTACTATTTTAAATCAATTTATACAAATATCAATCTAAAATATAAACTTCTACACCACGACGACCAAAAGCTATAGCTTGAGTATAATCTTCCATACATAAATCAATCATATAGCCATTAATCGCACCGCCAGTATCTGCTGCAATAGCTTCACCATAACCTGGAATATATACACGTGTTCCAAGTGGAATAATATCTGGGTCTACAGCTACTACACCATAACGAGCAGAAATACCAAGCGCCGTATATCCAGCACCACCACCATCATAAGGTAAATATGCACTAGCTTCCATATACAATACTTGAGAATATGATCTCAAACCAATAGTATTCATCGGTTCTGCTGTGCCTTCACGAATAACCTGATTTACAGGACGAACTAATTGAGAAGTTTGTACTACTTCTTCTCCCACTTTAATACCTTTATGATATTTTTCTCTAACTAATAATCTATTTAAACCATTTCTTCCAGCTTGAATTACTTCTTCATTACCACGGATCATAGAGCTATCTGGCTCTTTTATCACCTGATAATTTTGTACTTCATCTCTTAATACTAATTTACTAGAAACATTTAAAACTTTTACTTTCGCATCAGTATGTAGTTGAGTATCTTTACCGCCCTCAACAAAATACTTATCTTCATCTAAATTCATTGAAGATATCAATTCACCCACAGTTTTCTTTGTGGTTTTTACTACTTTTGTATCTCCATCAATTTCTACAGTTACTGGCATTGCACGATTGATTGTAATTACAGCATTATCAGTTATATTACCTGTAGATACTGTATAATCATCTCCATTATCTAACTTTATACCAGCTTGCTTCAATATATTCTTTGGATTATCATAGACCGTATTGACTACCATTTTATTACCATCTGCTACAATTGTGACATTTTTATTTGCTGTTACAAATCCAGTTAATGTAGCCATTGCAAAACATAAAACCACTACTGCAGTTAGTTTACATTTTGTTAAATTGTGGCTTAATAGGTTTTTAAAATCCATTGAATTCCTCCTTTACGAAAAGATATTATACCAAGTATTTACACTTGTGTCAAATTTCTTCATAAATATGTAACATTTGTACTTGTAAAATTGTAAATTGTAATCTAGTAAAAAACCTTATAAATAAAGGATTTTTCTATGTGTTTACACCTAAAATATGATGTATTTCATGTAAATAAATAAGGCATTTAAATGCAAACGGCTCATAAAAATAAATACAGAAATTTTACTTATAATTAATCTATTTCACATATATATCATTTATCGTGTTTTTTGTATAATTATTAATTACATATATAATTTCATTCTATAAAAATTAATATTATTTATATAAAAACAAGATAAAAAAGCTTTTCTTTAAAGGAATTTTACTTTCACTTAAAGAAAAGCTTTTATTTTATAAATTAAATACTTCTATAGCATTTTTTGTTGTTTGATTTGCTACTTCTTCTAAAGAAATACTTCTAATCTCTGCTACTTTTTCTGCTATATATTTTACATATGCTGGTTCATTGCGTCTGCCACGTTTAGGAACAGGTGCTAAATATGGACAATCTGTTTCTAAAAGCAATCTTTCCAAAGGAATTTTTGCCACTATTTCTGGCAATTTTGCTGAATTTTTAAAAGTAAGTGGTCCATCAACACCTAAGAACCAACCCATTTTTAATAATTCTTTTGCCATTTCATAGCTACCAGAAAAACAATGTATTGAGCCTGTCAGCCCTTTTCCTTCTTTTTTCAAGATTGCCATAGTATCACCATGAGCATCACGGTCATGTATGCTAACTGGCATATGCATTTGTCTTGCTACATCTAATTGACGAATAAATACTTCACGCTGAACTTCACGAGGAGCATTTTCATAATAATAATCTAAGCCAATTTCACCTAAAACTTTTACCTTTGGTAAAGTCATAAGTTCTGCCAAAGTATCATAATCTTTACTGCTTTGTATGCTCAAAGCTTCTTGTGGATGTACCCCAGCACCTGCAAAAACACCATCAAAATTATCTGCAATTTTAATAGCATTAAATGAAGACTCCATAGTATCGCCCATAGTGATAATTCTTGTTGTACCTTCAGCTTTTGCTCTAGCTATTACTTCTTGTCTATCTTCTTCATATTTTAAATCATCAAGATGTGCATGTGTATCTACTAACATTATTTCACCTTACTACCTACAGGCATTGTAGTTTCTACTATTTGAAGTTCATCGCCTTTAGAAGCAGCTAAAAGCATACCATGGCTCATTACACCACGAAGTTTTGCAGGTTTTAAATTAGCAACTAAAACTACATGTTTGCCAATTAAATCTTCTGGTTTATAGAATTTAGCAATACCAGATACTACTGTTCTTTCTTCATCGCCTAAAGAAACTTGTATTTTCATAAGTTTATCTGTTTTTGGCACAGGTTCAGCAGCTAAGATTTCTACTACACGTAAATCAACTTTACTAAAATCTTCTATACTAATCATACCATCTTCATTTTCTTTAGCTTTTTCTGGAGCTTTTGGTTCTTCTTTTTTAGCTTTTTTATTTTCTTTTACTTCTTTTTTAGCTTCTGGTTTTTCTTCTTCGATTTCAATACGAGGGAAGAGCTGTTCTGGTTTATTGATTTGAATACCTACAGGAGTTTTGCCCCAACCTTCGATATCGCTGATGCGAATTTCATCAAAGTTTTGTGGTAAATTCAATTGAGCCCAAATACGGCGAGCTGTAGTAGGAATGAATGGCTCAATCATTACACTGATTGCACGTAAGCTTTCTACTAAATCATAAAGTACACGATTTAATTCAGCTTTTCTAGCTTCATCTTTACCTAAAACCCATGGAGTAGTTTCATCAATATATTTATTTGTACGGCTGATAAATGACCATACAAGTTTAATGCTATCGCTGAGTTTCATATTATCCATGTAGTTTTTATATTCAGCAATAGTTTTTGTAGCATCATCGATTAATGCTTGGTCTACTTCACGAATATCGCCAGGCTGTTCGATAATGCCTTTATTATATTTATTAATCATACTAAGTGTACGATGTAATAAGTTTCCAAGGTCATTTGCAAGGTCAGAGTTAATGCGAGAAATCAAAGCATCACGAGAGAAGTTACCATCTTGACCTAAATTGATTTCACGAAGTAAGAAATAACGGATAGCATCTGCGCCAAATTCGTCAATTAAGCCGATTGGATCAATTACATTTCCTTTAGATTTACTCATTTTATCGCCATCAACTACAAGCCAACCATGACCATATACTTTTTTAGGAAGTGGTAAATCAAGTGCCATCAAGATTATTGGCCAAATAATTGTATGGAAGCGAACAATTTCTTTACCTACGAGGTGAAGGTCTGCTGGCCAGAATTTGTTGAATTTTTCTGGGTCATCTAAATATCCAATTGGTGTTAAATAGTTTGTAAGTGCATCAAACCATACATAAATTACATGTTTTTCATCAATTGGTACAGGAATACCCCAGTCAAAAGATGTACGAGAAATACATAAATCTTCTAAGCCTTGTTTAATGAAGTTAATCATTTCATTTCTGCGGGATACTGGCTGAATGAAATCTGGATTTGCTTCAATGTATTCAAGTAAGCGATCAGCATATTTAGAAATCTTGAAGAAATATGCTTCTTCTGCTACTTCTTTCACTTCACGATGGCAATCTGGGCATTTGCCATCAACTAATTGACGTTCGAGCCAGAAGCTTTCGCAAGGTGTGCAATATAAGCCTTTATATGCACCTTTATAAATATCGCCTTTTTCATAAATGCGTTTGAAAACTTCTTGTACTACTTTTTCATGGCGTTTTTGTGTAGTACGAATGAAATCGTCATTGGAGATATTTAATCTTTTCCATAAATTTTGGAAGCCTGCAACTATTTTATCTACATATTCAATAGGTGTAACACCTTGTTCTTCGGCTTTCTGTTCAATTTTTTGACCGTGTTCATCAGAACCAGTTAAGAAAAATACATCAAAATCGGATAAACGTTTATAACGAGCAATACTATCTGCAATTGTTGTACAATAAGCATGACCGATATGAAGTTTTGCACTAGGATAATAAATTGGCGTAGTTATATAAAAAGATTGTTTAGCCAACAATAATTCCTCCTTTAAAAATTTGTATCTAATTTATTATACAACAAATACAAAAAAATCCATAATAAAAATATTAACCTACTAATAATCTATGGTATAATTAAAGAAAAAGTATAAAGGTGGCGATACTATGAATACTATGAAATCGAAGCATTTATTAATTTTACTATTATCTTTATTTGTATTTTGTTTTAGTAGCACAGTTTTTGCTAATAAAGCACAAGATGAAGCCATTGATTACCTCAAACAAGCTGTAGAAAATACTGCTAATGCTAAAAATTTGACTTATAAAATCAATTTATCTATGACAAGTCCACTTGCTGATGGTGATATCATTGTCGATGGTAAATACTCTGAATTGATGAATACATCTGGTAATATGAATATTTCTTTTAATAGCTGGATAGATACTATTAAATTTGAAGCTACAACTCAATTTTATACTGAGATTGCTGATAATAATTTAAATCAATATTTAAAGATGAAAACAACTCCTCTCATCAATGATATAAATCCTGACCAATGGTATATATCTAGTACAACACTTGCTGATAATACCAATGAATTATTCTCCCAAAAAAAACAATTTAATTTAGATAAATTCACTCAAAATATCACTAATATATTTATGTATGATGTGAATAAAAATACTGCTAAAATCTATGTAACTTATACTAGACCAATTTTAGATGAAGGCATGAAGGCAGAATTAAAAACGCTTTATGCTAAAGATGATAAACAAAAGCAAAATTTAGAAAAACTAGATAATCTACTAGCCAAAAATCCTCAATTAGTAGAAAGTCTTGCTAAACCTAGAAAGATTTCTTATGAATTGACCATTGATAAAAAATCTCAATCCATAACTAATTTAAAAACAGATTTCTCCAATAATATTCAAGAATTTAGTAATGAAGTTTTAGATAGTATTCCTGATGAAGAATTTTCTGATGTGAATGGTTATGTATTGCGCAATACTTTCAAAAATTATCTAAATCTCAGCAAGTTTAATTTAAATATTAGAATTTCTCATCTAAACAACACTACAGTTGATGAAATTCCTCAAGAAGTAAAATCTTCTGCGCTTCCACTTCCTGAAACAGATTTACCTCAACCAACACAAACAACTCTATTATCTAAGCTTTAATAAAAAAACTCTGTTATATCCAAAATATCAATTTAGATATAGCAGAGTTTTTATTTTATATCAAATACATAAAATATCAATCATCTTTTAACAATGCTTGATAAATATCTCGCCTACTCATATTTAAAGCTTTTGCAGCCATACGCATGGCTTCTTTTTTATTTATGCCTTTTTCCATTAAGTCCTGCACATATTTCACAGGAGAGATATCTTCTTTTGTATCTTCTTGTTCATTTAACATTTCTTCAGTAATTCCAGATACAATAACTACAAATTCACCACGAGGTTCATTTTCATGGAAATAATTTACTAATTCTTCTAAAGTGCCACGATTAAATTCTTCAAATTTTTTCGTAAGCTCTCTACAAGTTGAAGCCTGTCTATCTTTGCCTAAAATATTCATTAATTCTTTCAACATATCTTTTAGATGATATGGTGTTTCATAAAAAATCAATGTTTCTTCTCTAAGTTTTATAGACTCTAATAATTCTTTGCGTTTTTTACTTGTCTTCGGCAAAAATCCTATAAAAGTAAATTTTCTTGTATCTATACCAGAGCAAATAAGTGCTGATAATGCTGCATTTGCTCCTGGAATAGGCGTTACTTTTATACCTTCCTGTATCGCTAGTTGTGCTAAATGCGTACCAGGGTCAGCAATTCCTGGAAGACCTGCATCACTTACTACAGCGATATTTAATCCTTCTTGAAGTTTTGTTATAAGCTGTGGCCCTTTTTCAAATTTATTATGTTCATGATAGCTTGTAAGCGCTGTATGAATATCATAATGTGATAATAATTTTCGTGTATTTCTTGTATCTTCAGCTGCAATTAAATCTACTTCATTTAAAATCCTAACTCCACGATAAGTCATATCTTCTAAATTTCCAATAGGAGTAGCTACTAAATATAAACAGCCATTTTTATTTTCTACCATATATATTCACCTCGCCTCTTACAATCTATCTGGATAATAATATTCCATTAATTTTCTTGTATAATCACCATTATCTTCATGGACAATAAGCGCTGGCTCTACACTCAATCCACCTGGAGCGCCTTCTTTGACACCCTCAATCAAGACTATATTCGGTGCTTTATCTCGTTTTGGTTGTACTAATTGCAGTCTTTTCGCTTCAATATTATATTTGTGAAAAGCCACCATGATTTCACCTAGTCGCTCTGGCAAATGTACCATGGCAAAACGACCTTTTCGCTTCAATACAAAACTACCTGCACGTACTACATCATCAAGTGTAGCTGTTATTTCATGTCTAGCTCTTGCCACTCCATCTAAAATATTTAAATGACCTTGATTTATTTGACGATAAGGTGGATTGGATACGACAAAATCCATAGATTGAGGTTTATAATATTCTTTTATCTTGCATAAATCGCCTTCTTGAACACAAATCTTATCTTGAAGCTTATTCATGACCATATTGCGTTTGGCAATTTCACAAGTTACAGGATTTATCTCCAAAGCGTCCATTTTCATTGCTCTATTAGATAATAATAAGGGGATGACACCTGTTCCTGTGCCTAAATCTAATCCTTTAGCATTTTTACGTACAGTTACAAAATGTGCTAATAATACAGCATCAATGGAAAAACAAAATTCTTTATTGTTTTGAATTATTTTCAATCCGCCAGCTAATAAATCATCTATACGTTCATTTTCTTTTAAATTTAAATTCCAATCAGATATCATCGTCATCTTTTTCTACAACATCTTCCCATGAAGCCACAATAGTTTTTTTAGAGTCTAATAATACAGTTACAGTGCGTTTTTGCATATTGATAGAAATAGCTTTTCCTTCGCCTTCCATAGATACTACACGACTACCTTGTTTTGGCGGAGCAATAATACTATTTTGTTTGCAACAACCTTGGTATAAATCATTTTCATATTTTAAGCAACACATCAAACGACCGCAAATACCAGATATTTTTGTTGGATTTAAAGATAAACTTTGGTCTTTTGCCATACGAATGGATACTGGCTCAAAATCGCCTAAGAATGTAGCACAGCAAAGTGGTCTACCACAGCAACCTATTCCACCTAATAATTTTGCTTCATCACGTACACCAATTTGACGAAGCTCAATGCGAGTATGAAATACTGCTGCTAAATCTTTTACTAATTCTCTAAAGTCAATTCTACCTTCAGCAGTGAAGTAAAAAATTATCTTATTCACATCAAGAGTATATTCTACGCTGATGAGTTTCATTGGCAATTCACGCAAGCGAATTTTTTCTTCACAAATAGCATAAGCTTCTTTTTCCTTTTCGCTGTTTTCTGCCAACTTATCAATATCTTCTTGTGTTGCTTTTCTTTGTACATCTTTTAATGGCTGTACAACTTCTGAATCTGGTACATCACGTGGCCCTATAACAACTGTTCCAAATTCAACACCACGAGCAGTTTTTACTACTACGCCATCACCTTGGGCTAATTCCAATCCACCTAACCCAAAATAATATATTTTACAAGCTTTTTTAAATCTTACACCTACAACGGTCTGCACAAAGTGCCCTCCTGTCTATTTCTCGTTTATTTATTTTGCCAATCTAAAATAAATTTCTGCAAGATGAGTTTTATATCTGCATTAGAATTTAACCGTTTTAAAATCTCTTCTACTAAGGTCAATTTAGTTAATAGATTAACTTCATCATACTTGTTTTGTATATTCAATAAATCATCTTTTATATCCTGATTATAAATAATATCACTATCTTTATTAACCTTCATCAGTAATAAGTCTCTCAATAGCATTTGTAAATGACTCATTATATCATTTATCTTATTTCGCTCAAAATTTGATAATTCATCAATAAATGACCATATATCTTTTATGGAAAAATTGTCTTGAAGACAAGATAATGCCTTTTGTCTTAAGGCTAAAGCATCATCATCAATAAATTGCATAGCTTTTAATATACTGCCACCAGACAATCTAGCAATGATTTTAGCTTTATCTTCTTCAATCTGTATTTTTTGTTGTAAAACCTTCGCCACATCTAGATAAGAAAGAGGCGCAAAATATATCTTCATACAACGCGATAATATAGTAGGCAGTATCATATCTTTATTAGAAGTGATTAAAATAAAAAACACTTCGCCTATTGGCTCTTCTAGAGTCTTAAGCAAACTGTTTCCTGCTGTATCATTTAAATATTGAGCATCATTTATAATCACCACTTGTTTATCTGACAGATATGGCGATAAAGCTATTTTTGCTTGTATTTGACGAATTTGCTCAATCTTAATCAATTTTCTTGTTTTACCTTCTGGCTCCAAATAATAAAAATCAGGGTGATTTTGTTCATCAAACATCTTGCAAGAATTACAATAACCACAAGCCATATTGCCTTGTTGCGAATTACAGCAAAGTAGCGATTTAGCTAACATCTTAGCCGTCAATAATTTACCAATACCATCAATTCCTGAAAATAATAAGGCATGAGGTAATTTATTTTCTTGCAATAATAATTGTAAATCCGCTTTTATTTGCTCATGCCCATAAATATTTTGCCAACTGATCATCTTAATTTATGTAGATAAACTTATCTAAAAGTTCATCTATTTGCTTATGATATTGTGTCAAAGATACTGTATCTTCATTTTCAATACATTGATTGATATTTAATAATAAATCATCTACTTTATTTGCATAATCGTATAAATTATATTGTGGTAATTCTTCTTTAGCAGAACTCATCACTACAATATAAAATTGTTTTACAGCCATAGTTACAAAATCTTTAATGAGTGTTTGATATACTTGCATCTGTTCATTATTAGGATTTTGCAATAATAATTTATATTCATCATCTACTTTTACGCGTTGCATCTGTATCATGGAATAGAAATCATCTTTCAATATGCTATTCTTTTCTTGACTCATACTGAACATCCTTTACTCTTACATATATTTAGATAGCAAAATTTTCATTAATAAAAAAGTTTTAGCCATAATTTATTTTTTATGACTAAAACTTAGTATATCATAAAGCTATTTAATTATAAAGTTTATAGACTTTTATCTACTATTTTTATTTAATCAGACCTTGAATTTTTTGCCAAACATCTTCATGAATTTCTTCTATAGTTCTTAACTGATTATCCTTTGCACATTCTACGATATCCCAATCATAGCGATTTGCCATTTCTTGATAAACTTCATGGCATTTTTCTAAATAATTTTTATCCTGTTCATGAATATCTTTTTTGCGATTATCTTTTTTAGCTCTGTTATCAATCAATTTATTGCTGATATCTGGTGGCATATTCAAGAAAATAACTTTGTCCGGCACAGGAAGTCCCATTTTCGTAAATTCTGTATCCCAAAGCCATGACAAAAATTCATCACGCATTTTGCTATCTTCTATTTTTACAGCTTGATGAACCATATTCGATGTAGTATATCTATCCGCTAAAATAATAGTGCCTTCTTCATAATCCTTTTTCCATTTCATGCGATATGAAGCATATCTATCCACAGCAAATAATACTGAAGCAGCATAGGCATTTACATCATCTACATGACCGCCAAACTCACCTTGCAAATACATTTTTACTGGTATACATGCTGGACTTTCATAATCTGGATACTCTATTTTTTTTACCTTATAACCTGCTTGATTTAATCTATCATATAAAAGCTTAGTCTGTGTAGCTTTACCACAACCATCACCAGCTTCAATGATTATGAGCTTTCCTTTCACCATCATTCCTCCACTATATTAATATTTTCTAAATTCATATCTTCTGGGCCTATTATATTGCCCCCATTTTGTTTTTGCAACAATACATAATCAATAATTTCTTGACTTATCTCTTCCCCTGGATAAATCACAGGTATTCCCGGTGGATAAAATGTAATCAATTCCCCTGCTATTTTGCCTACACTTTGCGCAAATTTTACTTTTTTCGTCTTAGCAAACATCGCTTGTCTTGGTGATAAAACATAACGAGGAATACTTGGCAAATTAATCTGTACTAAAGGATTTGTTTCTTTATCTTGAAAAGATTTTGCTAATTCTTGCAAAGCATTTAATAAATACTCACATTCTTTTTCACTATCAGCGTAGGAAATAATGAATAATAAATTATACATATCGGATAATTCACATTGAATTTTATATTTATGTCGCAAAATCTGTTCTGCCTGAGCTCCACTTATCCCCAATTTACGCACACAAACAGTTATTTTTGTTACATCTAAATCATATTTACCTTCACTGTTCATATATTCACGACCAAAACAGCTTAGATTTGGAATTTTATTGATTTGCTCACGTAAATTTTCCGCTAATTGCACAGCCCTACCGACTAAATCTTTACCTTCCATTGCCATCTGTTTGCGTGCTATATCAAGTGAAGCTAATAATAAATAATTAGGGCTTGTCGACTGCACTAAACTGCACATTTTATTAAAACGCTCTACATCTACGCGTTGTTTTTTCATATGCAATAAAGAAGTTTGTGTCATTGAACCAACTATTTTATGCGTACTTTGTGCAACAATATCTGCTCCTGCTGATAATGCCTGTATTGGCAATTTATCACAAAAGGCTAAATGTGGCCCATGTGCTTCATCAACTAATAATAACATATTATTTTCATGCACTAAATTAGCTATACTTTGTATATCCCCTGCCACTCCATAATATGTAGGATAAACCATTACTACAGCTTTAGCATCTTTATTTTCACGTATTACTTTTTCTAATTCAGTTTTCGTAATGCTCATAGCAATACCTAAATTTTCATCTATTTCTGGCTGAATAAATACAGGTATCGCCCCTGCTAAAACTAAACCGCCAAGTACGGAACGATGTGCATTTCTAGGTATGATGATTTTATCACCAGGATTTACAGCTGTTAAAATCATCGCATGAATAGCACCTGTTGTTCCATTGATAAAAAATCTAGTTTCATCTGCACCATATAAATCACTTGCCAAATCTTGTGCCTGTTTTATACAAGTAGAAGCTCCATGTATATCATCTAATTCTTCCATCAAAGATACTTCCATCTTAAGACCTGTATCTGTTATCATTTCATGAAGTTCATTTGCAGCACCTTTGCCTTGTTTATGTCCTGGTGTATGAAAAGCCATTGCTTTATCTTCAATATATTTTTTCATTGCTGTATACAAAGGTGTATTATTTTGCTCCATCAAAAAACCTCCTTTTAAAACTAAATCTAGTATATCATAAAAAAATTCCTATATAAAAATATAGGAATTTTAATCTCAATATTAAATAAATTAATTTTAACTATTTTACTTTATTTATTTCTTTTATTTGCCACTATCATTCTAACGACAGTTATAACTACAAATACCCCTACTAAACCTAACATTATTTCCATAAAAGAACTATATCCTTCTTGGCTTTCAGGAGACATTGTAAAAAATATACCACATAAAACTAAAACAATCACTAATAAATTGGCAATAGATGCTTTATTTATGGTATTTCCTCCTCTCAAAAATACTATTCTAATGCCACTGTTTTTGGTAAAGAAAAGCCATTAAAAGTTGTAGCTGATACTTTACTATAAGCCCCAGCATTTAAGGCTATTAATAAATCGCCCTCATCTAATTTAGGGCAATACATTTCTTTTTTTACTATATCCAATGAATCACAACTTGGACCTGCTATAGTGGCTTTTTCATAAGTATTATCTTCATCTTTCAATGATATTATATCATAATCCCAATGGTCAAATAAAATTCCCGAAAAAGAACCATATATACCATCATCTATATAATACCATTGTTTTTCATCACGCATTTGTTTACCAATTATAGAAGTAATCACATTTACTGCACTACCGCAAATATATCGACCAGGTTCAGCCCAAACTTCTACATCTTCAAAATCAACTAAACAATCATTTATACTTTTCATGATTTTTTCTGCATCAACATCTTTATCTAAACATGCTACAGGTAAACCGCCACCGATATCCATATATTTTATATCAAGCCCACTAGCTTTTAATCTATCTATTAAACCTCGTGCTAATGAAAATGCCCTTTCATATGATTTTGTAGATAAAACCTGACTACCTACATGAAAACATATCCCATTTGCTTTTAAACCATTAGCTTTTGCATAATTTAATAAATCTAAAATTTTAGTTTCATCTGCACCAAATTTTATATTTAAATTCACAATAGCATCAGATTGTTTAATCTTCACACGAGCTAAAACTTCTGCATCTGGTACATATTTTTTTATTTTATCAATTTCATTTTCACTGTCAAAAGTAAATCGCTTTATACCTACCTTACTAGCTTCAATCAGCCCTTCTATCGTCTTTACAGGATTAGCATAAATCATTTTCTCCCCTGATACACCCATTTTAGACAATAGCCTTATCTCTCCGGCTGAAGCGACATCAAAATTAGAGCCTAATTTTATCAGCTTTTCCAAAATACATTTCGCTGAATTAGCTTTGATTGCATAAAAAACCTTCAACCTCGGTATATGTTTGCACAATAAATTATAATTTTCCTCAATATGCTCTAAAGAAATCACCTCTAATGGTGTAGCATATTTTTGTGCTAACATTGTAGCTTCTTCTTTTGTCAGTTTAAAACTTTTCATAACACTCCCCTTATTCTTCGCACAGTATCTTTGATGTGCATTAACAAATGATGTTTATAAAACGCATTTTATAAACTTACAACATTATACTACTTTTTAACTAAAATTGTTATAAAATTTTATTATTTTTATGTAAAAAATACAAAAAAGACGATTGCCATAGACAATCGTCTTTTTCTATAAAAATATTTACTGTTTATTAAAGAACAGATTTAACAGTATTTACTACATTTTCAGTAGTGAAGCCGAATTTTTTGAATAAGATACCAGCAGGAGCAGAAGCACCAAAACCATGCATAGTCACAACAGCACCATCTAAACCTACATATTTACCCCAACCAAAATCAGTACCAGCTTCTACAGCTACACGAGCACGGATAGCTTTTGGAAGAACTGCTTCTTTGTATTCAGCAGATTGTTGTTCAAATAAGTCTACGCAAGGCATACTTACTACGCGAACATCAATATCTTCTTTTGCTAATTCTGCTTTAGCATCTAAAGCTAAAGATACTTCAGAACCAGTTGCGATAATGATTGCATCTGGAGTTTCTTTAGTGGAATCAGCGATTACATAACCACCTTTTAATGCTTCTTTGGAGCTACCAGGAAGCTGTGGTAAGTTCTGACGAGTTAATACAAGACCTGTTGGAGTAGTTTTGCTTGTTACAGCTAAATACCAACCAGCAGCTGTTTCTGTAGCATCAGCTGGACGGAATAAGTTGAAGTTTGGTAAAGAACGAAGCATAGCATATTGTTCAATAGGTTCATGTGTAGGACCATCTTCACCAACACCGATACTATCATGAGTGAATACCATTGTTACAGGTAAGTTCATCAAGGAAGCTAAACGAAGCATTGGTTTTGTATAATCGCTAAATACGAAGAATGTAGCACCATAAGAAATTAAACCACCATGTAATTGAATACCATTTACGATAGCTGCCATAGCGAATTCACGAACACCAAAGTGTAAGTTTCTGCCAAGATAATCATCTTTGCTGAAATCACCAGCATCATTCATATGAGTTTTGTTAGAAGGTGCAAGGTCAGCACTACCACCGAAGAGATTTGGTAATCTATCTTTTAAGCGGTTAATCATTGTACCAGAAAGAGCACGAGTTGCTACTGCTTTATCTTCATAAGCCCAGAATTCTTCATCTTCAAGAAGACCTTTAGCATCAACTTCACCGAAGTATTTATCCCAAAGAGCTTTTAATTCAGGGTATTTTGCACAATAATCAGCAAAAAGTGTATTCCAAGCTTCTTCAGCTTTAGCACCATTTTCAGCTAATTTATTGTAGTTATCATAAACTTCTTGTGGAACATAGAAAGCTTCTTCACTTTCCCAGCCTAAGAATTCTCTCATAGCTTTTACATTGTCTACACCAAGAGGTTCACCATGAGCGGAAGCTTTACCTTGTTTTGCAGGACAACCATAACCAATTTGAGTTCTAACAGTGATGAAAGAAGGACGAGTTTTATCAGCTTTTGCTTCTTCAATAGCTTTGCCAATAGCTTCTAAATCGTTACCATCTTCAACAGTGATAGTTTGGAAACCAAATGCTTCCATACGTTTTTGTACATTTTCAGTGAAAGCAATATCTGTGCTACCTTCAATGGAGATTTTGTTGCTATCATAAATAACGATTAATTTGCTAAGACCTAATGTACCAGCTAAAGAAAATGCTTCAGAAGAAATACCTTCCATCATGCAGCCATCTCCACCTAATACATAAGTGTAGTGGTCTACAACAGGGAATTCTGGTTTATTGAAAGTTGCAGCTAAATGAGCTTCAGCCATAGCCATACCAACAGCCATACCCATACCAGCACCAAGTGGACCAGTAGTAGCTTCAACACCAACAGTATGACCATATTCTGGATGACCTGGAGTTAAAGAACCATCTTGACGGAAATTTTTAAGATCTTCTACAGTTAAGCCATAACCAAATAAATGTAAAAGAGCATAAAGCATAGAAGAACCATGTCCACCGGATAAAATGAAACGGTCACGATTAACCCATTTAGGATTTTTAGGATTGTGGTTCATATGTTTGCCCCAAAGTTCATAAGCAACTGGTGCACAGCCAAGTGGAAGACCTGGATGTCCAGAATTTGCTTTCTGTACTTCATCTGCTGCTAATACACGAATGGCATTAACTGATAAATTATTAATGTCTGTCATTTTTTACTACCCCTTTTTTAATTTTAGGATTTATATATATTTTTATATATTTTTAAATATTTTATATAAACTTATATACTTCCTAATGTTGTATTACAACTTTCTTTAACAAAAATACAACTTATCTAATCAAACAAATTTTATTATAATGGATATTTCATTTTTTTTCAACAAATAGATTTATAAAGTATCAATAAATCTTTATTTTTTCTTTTTTTATAATTAATTTCATAAAAAAGAAAAGCAAGATACAATAAAGTATCTTGCTTTTTATTAATCTTATTCAGTAACTGTAGTTTCTTCTTGTGCTTCATGTTCAGCAGCATCTAAATCTACTACATTGATATTTCTATATCTACTCATACCAGTACCAGCAGGAATTAATTTACCGATGATAACATTTTCCTTAAGACCGATAAGTGGATCAACCTTACCTTTGATAGCTGCATCAGTAAGAACACGAGTAGTTTCTTGGAATGATGCTGCAGATAAGAAGGAATCTGTTGCCAAGGAAGCTTTTGTAATACCTAAGAGGATTGGGCGAGCAACGGCTGGAATACCGCCTTCTTCAATAGCTTTAGCATTTGCAGATTCAAAGCTATTAATATCAATATATTCACCAGGGAGAAAATCAGTGTCACCAGAATCTTCAATTTTAACTTTATGAAGCATCTGACGAACCATAACTTCAATATGTTTATCGTTGATACCAACACCCTGAGATTTATATACTTTTTGTACTTCGTATACGAGGTAACGCTGAGTTTCACGTAAACCACAAATACGTAAGATATCATGTGGATTAATAGAACCTTCAGTGATTTTATCACCAGGTTTAATTCTTGCACCATTTTTAACAATGAGACGAGAACCATAAGGAATTAAATATTCTCTAGATTCGCCTTCATCTGGTGTAATAGTAACTATGCGCATTTCTTTATCTTCGGAAATGAGAACAGTACCTTCGATTTCAGCAATGATAGCATGATGTTTTGGTTTTCTTGCTTCGAACAATTCTTCAACACGTGGAAGACCCTGTGTGATATCTTCGTCACTGGCAACCCCACCGGAGTGGAATGTACGCATTGTAAGCTGTGTACCAGGTTCACCGATAGATTGAGCAGCGATAATACCAACTGCTTCACCAACTTCAACCTGATTAGCTGTAGCAAGGTCTTGACCATAACATTTAATACATACACCAAGCTGAGATTTACATGTGAGTACGCTACGAATAGAAACTTTTTCACGTACTTTACAAATTGCTTTAGCAAGAGCTGGTGTAACAGTTTCGTTAAGGGAAGCGATTTTTTCACCAGTAGCAGGATCAATGATATCTTCTGCTAATACACGTCCTACGATACGATCTTCAAGAGATTCGATAATACCGTTACCTTCTTTAATAGCTTCAACTTCAATACCACGAATGTTGTTATTGCGAACTTTAACTTCTTTCGCATCGCTATTTAATACAGCTTCGATATATTCTTCTGTAAGTGGTGTATTTGCAGGAATGATTTCTGCGCCTGTGCTATCATAAACAGCATCAGTTGTATTTTTGCCAAGCATTTCATGCATCATAGCATGTTTAATGGATTTACGTACATTTTCTTCAGGAGCACCAAGAGCTATTGTTTCAGTGGACATGGAGTTGAGTCCTTCATAAATAGCGGAACCTTTGAGTACGATTTCGCTAACATTATGTTCACCAATAGTATTGAGAGCTTCTTCATCAAGTGTAGTATCTGCAGCATAAAGAACTTCGCCTGTTTTTGGACTAACGATATCATTTGCAAGCACACGGCCTTTTAAGCTATCGCCAACTTCTTTGATTGCAGCGCTAGAAGATGCAGCGAGTTTTGCACGTTCACGTACAAGGTTAATACCTACAACGTCACAGTCATCTTCACGAACGATAACGTCTTGAGCAACGTCAACAAGACGACGAGTGAGGTAACCAGAGTCAGCTGTTCTAAGTGCTGTATCAGCAAGACCTTTACGAGCACCATGAGAAGAAATAAAGTAATCAGACACTGTTAAGCCTTCACGGAAGTTTGCTTTGATTGGTAAGTCGATGATTTTACCAGATGGATCAGCCATAAGACCACGCATACCAGCGAGCTGACGCATCTGCTGTCTGTTACCGCGGGCACCAGAGTCAGCCATCATGAAGATATTATTGAATGTATCCATGTTAGCCATCATCGCATCAGCAACATCATCTGTAGCATCGCTCCAAAGTTTTACAACTTTCTTATAACGTTCGTCTTCAGTGATAAGACCACGATTATAGTCACGTTCAACACGGTTAACAACTTTTTCTGTAGCTGCCAAAATTTCTTTCTTTTCTGGTGGAACGATGATATCGGAGATAGCAACTGTCATACCAGCAAGACAAGCATAATGGTAACCTAAGTTTTTAACATTATCAATTACTTCAGCAGTTTTAGAACCACCAAATGTTTCAAAGCATCTAGCAACTAATTTACCAAGTTCTTTTTTACCTGTTTTGTAACCGAGATACCATTGTCCAGAGTTACCACCATGAACAATAGCTTCTTTAGCATCACTAGCAAGTAAGTTTTTAATATAACCAGCATCAACAGCTGTATCAGCTGGAACGATTTCTTTACCTTCGCTATTAACGATTGGTTCAGCCATCTTTTTACCTTTTAAGCCTTTAATTAAAGCTTCACGAGCTTCTGGTGTATCAGCTTCTAAGGAAACTTTTGTTACTTGATAGAAATCGCGAATTTCAGGAGGAAGAATTTCATTGAAAATCATACGACCAAGAGTTGTTTTTACAAGGCCATATCCTTCCATACGAACCTGAATTAATGCTTGTAATTGAAGATTTTTATGTTGATGAGCTAAAATAGCTTCATTTATACCAGTAAATACTTTTCCTTCTCCTTGTGCATTTGGACGAAGGATTGTTAAATAGTAAGAACCAAGTACCATATCCTGAGATGGAGTGATAATTGGGCCACCATCTTTTGGTGCTAAGATGTGGTTAGCAGCAAGCATTAAAATACGAGCTTCTGCTTGAGCTTCTGCTGAAAGTGGAAGGTGAATAGCCATCTGGTCACCATCGAAGTCAGCGTTGTAAGCTGTACAAGCAAGTGGATGTAATTTAAGTGCACGACCTTCTGTGAGTACAGGTTCAAAAGCCTGAATACCAAGACGGTGAAGCGTAGGGGCACGGTTTAAAAGAACTGGATGTTCTTTAATAACTTCTTCTAATACATCCCAAACTTCTGGACGAATACGTTCAACCATGCGTTTTGCAGATTTAATATTGTGTGCAAGTCCAGAATTTACAAGTTTTTTCATTACAAATGGTTTGAATAATTCAAGAGCCATTTCTTTTGGTAAACCACATTGATGAAGTTTAAGTTCAGGACCTACAACGATAACGGAACGACCAGAGTAGTCAACACGTTTACCTAATAAGTTCTGACGGAAACGACCTTGTTTACCTTTGAGCATATCACTTAAAGATTTAAGTGGACGGTTACCAGGGCCTGTTACAGCACGACCACGACGACCATTATCGATAAGTGCGTCAACTGCTTCTTGAAGCATACGTTTTTCATTGCGCACGATAATATCTGGTGCACCTAAGTCTAATAAACGTTTTAAACGATTATTACGGTTGATAACACGACGATATAAATCATTTAAGTCAGATGTAGCAAAACGACCACCATCTAATTGAACCATTGGACGTAATTCTGGTGGAATAACTGGTACTACATCAAGAATCATCCAAGATGGTTTATTGCCAGATTTACGGAAAGCTTCTACTACTTCTAAGCGACGAATAGCACGAACTTTACGCTGACCGCTAGAAGTACGAAGTTCTTCACGTAATTCTTTATTCATTTTATCTAAATCTAATTCTTCTAAAAGCTGTTTTACCGCTTCAGCACCCATGCCTACTTTGAAGCTAGAGCCATATTTATCATAATACTCACGGTATTCATTTTCGGATAAAAGTTGCTTTTTAATAAGAGGTGTATCGCCTGGATCTAATACTATATAAGAAGCAAAGTATAATACTTTCTCTAAAGAACGAGGTGATACATCTAAGATAAGACCCATACGACTTGGAATGCCTTTAAAGTACCAAATGTGAGATACTGGTGCAGCGAGCTCTATATGACCCATACGTTCACGACGTACTTTTGCACGAGTTACTTCTACGCCACAACGGTCACAGACAATACCTTTATAACGAATGCGTTTGTATTTACCGCAATGACATTCCCAATCACGTGTAGGACCAAAAATTCTTTCACAGAACAAACCATCACGTTCAGGTTTTAAAGTACGATAATTGATAGTTTCTGGTTTTTTTACTTCGCCATAAGACCATTCACGAATCTTTTCTGGAGAAGCTAGTCCTATGCGCATAGAATCAAAATTATTTACATCTAACAAGGGGCTGTCACTCCCTTTCTTTAAAATTCAGCCTTGCATCTGTTAAAAAACTTTTATTAAACAAATAAAAGTTACCTACATTACTATATCACTATTTCAATTTATTGATTAAGAGCATTTATAATTAATAAATGCTCTTAAATCGATTAAATTAAACCATTATATTATTCGTCAAAATTATCTGTACCAAGATCAGCAATAATATCATCTGTTGGTTCTTCAGTAGTATAATCATCTTCTACCACATTTTCTTCAGAAACATCTGTTGTTACTGCTTGACCATAAGATTCTTTTGTTGCTGTTGCATCCATATCAAGTTCTCTTGCAGTTTCATTGATATCATCTTCGATATCATTAATCATAATTTCCTGTGCATCTTCGGAAAGAACTTTGATATCAAGACCAATACTTTGTAACTCTTTAATGAGAACTTTGAAGGATTCTGGAACACCTGGTTCAGGAATGTTTTCACCTTTTACAATAGCTTCATATGTTTTAACACGTCCAACAACATCGTCAGATTTTACTGTTAAAATTTCTTGAAGTGTATAAGCTGCACCATATGCTTCGAGAGCCCAAACTTCCATTTCCCCGAAACGCTGACCACCAAATTGTGCTTTACCACCAAGTGGCTGTTGAGTAACGAGAGAGTATGGACCAGTTGAACGAGCATGGATTTTATCATCAACAAGGTGATGAAGTTTAAGCATGTACACGCAACCTACTGTAACAGGATTTTCAAATGGTTCACCTGTACGGCCATCATATAAAATAGTCTTACCATTATCAGAGAAACCAGAAGCTTTGAGTGTTTCAAATACTTCGTTACCTTTTGCACCATCGAATACTGGAGTTGCAATGTGAATACCAGCAACGTCTGGTTTTGGCATACCATTTTTATCAAAATCATAACCAATTGCACGTAAACGAGATTCTACTGTTGGATCTCCTGCTTTAATCTGCATACCAAGTTCACGAACAGCCATACCAAGATGTGTTTCAAGCACCTGTCCGATGTTCATACGTGAAGGCACGCCTAATGGGTTAAGCACGATATTTACTGGAGTACCATCTGGTAAGAATGGCATATCTTCTTCACGCATAACGCGGGATACAACCCCTTTGTTACCATGACGACCAGCCATTTTATCGCCGACAGAGATTTTACGTTTTTGAGCAATATATACACGTACTAACTGATTTACACCAGGTGGTAATTCATCATTATTAGCACGGTTGAAGATTTTAACATCAACAATTCGACCAGCTTCACCATGTGGAACGCGAAGGGAAGTATCACGAACTTCACGAGCTTTTTCACCAAAGATAGCGCGTAATAATCTTTCTTCTGCTGTAAGTTCTGTTTCTCCTTTTGGAGTAACTTTACCAACTAAGATATCACCTGCACGAACTTCTGCACCGATACGGATAATACCATCAGCATCAAGATCGCGAAGAGCATCTTCTGCTACGTTTGGAATATCTTGTGTGATTTCTTCTGGTCCAAGTTTTGTATCACGAGCATCGCATTCATATTCTTCAATATGGATAGATGTGTAAATATCTTCTTTTACAAGTTTTTCACTTAATAAAATCGCATCTTCGTAGTTATAACCTTCCCAAGGCATATATGCTACGATAACGTTATAACCAAGAGCTAATTCACCATGGTCAGTTGCTGGACCATCAGCGATAGGTTCTTTTGCTTCTACATGATCACCTTTGTACACGATTGGCACTTGGTTCATACATGTACCTTGGTTGGAACGTAAATATTTTTGTAATTTATAATGGTCGATTTCACCAGTTTCGTCTGCACGAACTTCAATGAAATCTGCTGTTACTCTAACAACTTCACCTGCGCGTTTTGCAAGTACCATAACGCCAGAGTCGCAAGCTGCTTTATATTCCATACCAGTACCAACAAGTGGTGCCTGTGTTCTGAAAAGAGGTACAGCCTGACGTTGCATGTTCGCACCCATTAAGGCACGGTTAGCATCGTCGTTTTCTAAGAATGGAATCATTGCTGTCGCAATGGATACAATCTGTTTTGGTGATACGTCCATGTAATCTACACTATCTGCATCAACAAGCATTGTTTCTTCATGAACACGTGCTGTTACACGCTGAGCTTTGAACCAGTTATTTTCATCTAATGGTTCATTGGCTTGTGCAATTACTAAATCATCTTCTTCATCAGCTGTTAAGTAACGAACATCTGTTGTTACTTGTTTATTAACTTTATCGACTTTACGATAAGGTGTTTCCATAAAGCCAAATTCATTAATACGAGCATATGTTGCAAGGGAACCGATAAGACCGATGTTTGGACCTTCTGGAGTTTCGATAGGACACATACGACCATAGTGAGAGTTGTGTACGTCACGAACTTCGAACCCTGCACGTTCACGGCTAAGACCACCAGGACCAAGTGCAGATAAACGACGTTTATGTGTAAGTTCACTAAGTGGGTTGTTCTGGTCCATGAACTGAGACAACTGGCTAGAACCAAAGAATTCTTTGATTGCTGCCACAACAGGACGAATATTTACAAGAGCTTGTGGTGTAATTACATCATTATCTTGTGTATTCATACGTTCTCTGATTACACGTTCCATACGGGATAAACCGATACGGAATTGATTTTGTAACAATTCACCAACAGAACGGATACGACGATTTCCTAAATGGTCGATATCATCTTTATGTCCATGTCCATCCATTAAGTTTAATAAATAACTAATAGATGCAATAATATCGTTAATAGTAATTGTACGATGATTGTATGGTAAAGTACGAGAACAAATCATCTTAATTCTATTATTGTTTTTATCTTTAATATAAACAATTGCATGTTCATCTTCACCGAAGATATTATTTTCTTGTTCGATAGTAATATCTTCAACCATAGATGCTTCAATTGTAACATCAGCAGGAACTAAAACTTCACCAGTTTCTTTATCTACTAATGGCTCAGCTAATTGTTTGCCTAAAAGACGACGTTTCCAGCCTAATTTTTTAGTTAATTTATAACGACCTACAGTTGCTAAATCATAACGTTTAGGATCAAATAAAAGCTGTTCTAAAAGTTGTTTAGCATTATCTACAGTAGGTGGGTCGCCTGGACGCTGTCTTTTGTAGATTTCTACTAATGCTTCTTCTTTTGTTACTGTATTATCACGGTCTATAGTGTTTCTAATGCGTTCATCATTATCAAATAAAGACATAATAGCATCATTTGTACCATAACCTAATGCACGGATTAATACTGTAGCTGGTAATTTACGATTGCGGTCAAGACGAACAGAAATTACATCATTTAAGTCTGTTTCAAACTCTATCCATGCACCACGGTTTGGAATAACTGTGGCATTATATAATCTTTTACCAGTAGGATCAATATTTTCACCGTAATAAGCACCAGGAGAACGAACGAGCTGACTTACGATAACACGTTCCGCACCATTGATGATAAATGTACCTGTTTCTGTCATGAGTGGGAAATCACCCATGAAAACTTCCTGTTCCTTTACTTCGCCAGTATCATTATTAACCAGGCGTACATTGACACGTAAAGGAGCAGAATACGTAGCATCGCGTTCTTTACATTCATCAATATCATATTTAGGTTTTCCTAAAGAAAAACCTTCAAACGATAACACAAGATTTCCTGTAAATCCCTGAATTGGAGAGATATCATGGAAAATCTCCTGTAATCCTTCCTTCATAAACCAATCATAAGAATTTCTCTGGATATCCAGAAGATGAGGCATATCCATAACCTCTTTGATTTTGGCATAGCTATACCTGGTCCGTTTACCAACTGAGACAGGATTGAACATTAAAATCTTCACCCCTCAAACCGAATTGAAACTAAATATTAAACATATGAATAAAGTGTTTTCTTATCTTTTGTCTATACGCTTTGATATGTTTTCACTATCAACATACATTAAACGTTAAAAAGGCAAGGCACTTTTTCTCTTTAAAGACCTTGCTTTGTAATTGACAAAGATATTCCTTTGTACACCTCATTCACTCCAAAATATATAAAGCTATAGAAAAATATTTTCTATAACGTAATCAAATATATTGACATTCTTCGCTTAACAATGATAACTACAGTACTTAAATACTTAACAGTTATAATTGCCAATAGAAGATTTTTAAGAAGTATATCCTCTTAAAGGAACTGCCAAAACTCCTTTGTAGCTTCTAAAATATGAAGTCTTTTGTGTTTTTAAAGAACAACTAACTTTATAGGCTTGCTATTTGCTTACCTAAAACTTAACATAAAGCTTTATTTTCTTTGAAATAAAATCAAAAGAACTCTCGCTTTTTATGTTAAAAATTTTGAACGTTACTCATCTCAAACTAATTTTTATTTAGTTTTTTTACGACAAATAATCGCACGTCCGGTAATAATAAATTATAGCATACTACCAGATGAGCGTCAATCAAATATTCTAGCTTAAAATGCGATTTAAACTAGAATATTTGATTTTAATTTTAAAGAATTTTAGATAAGAATAATTTTGTACGTTCTTGTTTAGGATTTTCAAAAATTTCTTTTGGTGTACCTTCTTCAATGATACGACCTTCATCTACGAATAATACACGATCCCCAACTTCACGAGCAAATCCCATTTCATGAGTAACTACAACCATTGTCATACCTTGATTAGCTAAGCTTTTCATAACATCTAATACTTCTGTTACCATTTCTGGGTCAAGAGCTGATGTTGGTTCGTCAAAGAGCATAACTTTTGGTTTCATTGCAAGAGCTCTTGCAATAGCCACACGTTGTTGTTGCCCACCAGATAACTGACTTGGATAAGAATTAGCTTTTTCTTTTAAACCAACTCTTTGTAATAAATCCATAGCTGTTGAGATTGCTTCATCACGTGAAATTTTCAACACTTTTGTTGGTGCAAGTACAATATTTTCTAATACTGTCATATGTGGAAATAAATTAAAACGTTGGAATACCATACCGATATTTTCACGAATTTTATTGATATCCGCATGTTTATCAAGTTTCATATTATCTACAGTGATATCTCCACTTGTAGGCTCTTCTAAATAATTCATGCAACGAAGTAGTGTAGATTTACCAGAACCACTTGGCCCAATTATAACTACCACTTCTTTTTCTTCAATGGAAACATCTACGCCTTTTAATACTTCTACATGACCAAAAGACTTATGCAGATTTTTAATTTCTATCATCAATTTGATACCTCCGCTCTAAATATGCTACAAAACGAGAAATAGATAATGTCATTATTAAATAAATTAAAGCAACACAAACCCAAATTTCTAAAGAAGCATATGTTCTAGCAATAACTAATTGACCACGACGAGTTAATTCTTCAAAGCCAATAACAGACACTAATGATGAATCTTTCAATAAAGCGATAAATTCATTTCCTAGTGGTGGTATTACACGTTTAAAAGCCTGAGGAATAATTATATATCTCATTGTCTGGAACCAAGATAAACCTAAAGAGCGACCTGCTTCCATCTGACCATTATCTATAGATTGTATACCTGCTCTAAAAATTTCCGCTACATATGCACCACTATTGATACTACAAGCAGCAATAGCTGCTACAAATGGGTTCATTTTTATGCCTGTTAATACAGGTAGTGCAAAATATATCAAGAAAATCTGTACTAATAAAGGTGTTCCACGTAAAAAGTCAACATAAATAGCTGCTAACCATTTAATTATTCTAATTTTACTAATGCGAGCAACACCAACAAATAAACCAATAATAATACCGATTGCAACACTTAGTGCTGTAATTTGAATTGTGAAAATAGCACCTTCAATAAGTAATGGAAAAGCATTGATAATAATATCAAATCTAAAATCCAAAAATAAAACCTCCTCACTTTCTTCTATTATAGAAAAAGGACACTGACCATCAGACAGTGTCCTTCTAGGTTACTATGTTAAATACAAAATCTATTATTTAGCAGGTTTTGTACCAAACCATTTTTCATAGATTTTGTCATATTCACCATTTTCTTTAAGTGTTTTTAAAGCTGCATCTACTTTTTGTTTTAATTCTGTATTACCTTTTTTCATTGCAAAACCATATTCTTCAGATGTAAGTTTATCATCTAAACGTTTTACATCAGTAGCTTTAGTTTTTACAATATAATAATCATTTACAGGAAGGTCATTAATAACTGCATCAACGTTACCTGCTTTTAATTCCATAAATGTATCAGCAGAACTATTTAAAGCTTTTACTTCAGCACCTTCGATTTTCTGTGCTTCTTCCATGCTAGTTGTACCGATCTGTACAGCTATTTTTTTGCCTTTTAAGTCAGCAAAACCATTGATATCAGTGTTATCTTTAGGAACAACGATAGTAAGACCAGAAGTATAGTAAGGATCAGAGAATTCTACCTGATTTTTACGTTCTTCATTAATAGTCATACCAGAAGCAATTATATCAATATTGCCAGATTCCATAGCAGGAATTAAGCCATCGAAGTTAACATTTTGAATTTCAGCTGTGTAACCCATTTCTTTAGCTACAGCTCTGATTAAATCCATATCAAAACCTTGATATTCTGTGCTACCATTTTCGTCTTGGAATTCAAATGGAGCAAAGTCAGCATTAGTACCTACACGTAATACTTTTTCTCCGCTAGAAGCTGCTTTATCAGAACTATCTTGTCCACAGCCAGCGAAAAGTGCACTTACAGCAAACATACAAAGAGCACATAAAGTTAATAGTTTCTTACTCATTATGTAACTTCCCTTCTTTAAATTTGTTTATAAAATTATAATTACATCTAACCTTAAAAAAGGCTCGGAAATATCCAAGCCTCCTTGCCGATTAAACTAAATTATTTATTGCGTCTAGCGTTGAAGCAATCACGACAATAAACTGGACGGTCTCCTTTTGGTTCAAAAGGAACCTGTGTTTCTTTTCCGCATTCTGCACATTCTACAGTATACATCTGACGCTGTTCTTTTCCGCCTTCACGTTCGCGACGTCTTTTATCACGGCATTCATGGCAACGTGCTGGTTCATTTTCAAAGCCTTTTTCTGCATAAAAAGCTTGTTCTCCTGCACTGAAAACAAATTCCTTACCACAATCTTTACATACTAGTGTTTTGTCTTGAAAATCCATTTGTAAAACTCCTTAAAAAGTTCAATTAAGCCCAAGCCGTTTCATCCCATAAATGCATGATTTTCCACGTCATTTTTCATGTCAGAACAAAAAAGCTGTTTGCTTCTTTTAGTATAAAGTTTTATTCAACAAAAATCAAGCAAAAATTAACTATATATTGTAAAATTATAAAAAATTTTCTCCCTTTGCCTGTATATTTATACACAATATTTATAAATATTTATTTTTATATAAATTGAAATGATAATTTATATTTGATATACTAACTTAGTTAGCATAATGTATAAATAAATTAGTAGGAGTTTTTTATTTTGGAAAATAACATTGATGATACAAATAAACACGATACAACTAGTGATAACGATAAAAATGATATTGATACATTAAATACTCCAGATTGGCTCAGCAGGGAATGGCGAGAAAAAAATGATCCACCCCCTCCTCCACCGCCAAAAAAAATATATAAAAAGAAGAAAAACTATAACCGTCTTATTGCTTTAATTATTATTCTATTATTGGTATTAGTTGGATTTGTCTTTGCTAACTCTGATTCTTCCTCTGATAATCCTCCAACTATAACCACAGAACAAACAAATGTTCTTAATATCATGATAATGGGTGTAGATAGACGTGCTGATGATGTCGGTCGCAGTGATACATTAATGGTTTTAACATATAATCCAAATGAACAAAAAGCTTCTTTATTATCTTTGCCACGTGATACTAGAGTACATATCGAAAAAAATGATTATGACAAAATAAACCACGCTTACGCTTATGGTGGTCATGAGCTTACGCAAAAAGTAGTGGAATCATTTTTAAATGTACCGATTAATTATTATGTTCTTATAGATATCCAAGCTTTTGAAAAAATCATCGACGCTGTTGGTGGTGTTGATATTGATGTAGAAAAACGCATGTATTATGAAGACCCTTGGGACGACAATGGTGGTCTCGTCATCGACCTTCAACCAGGACTTCAGCATTTAAATGGTAAGACAGCTATTCAATATGTTCGCTATCGCGATGGTGAAGGCGATATCGGTCGTATAAATCGTCAGCAAAAATTCATGAAAGCTTTCCTTGCACAAGCAATATCACCATCAATCCTACCAAAACTACCAGATATTTTAAGCAATATTTCCTCAGCTATTCAAACTAATATGCCATTGAGTGAAATGATTGCCTTAGTATCCAATTTGCCTACAATCCAACAAAATGGCTTATCTTCTAGTATGGTTCCTGGACAACCTGCTTATATCGAAGATATCAGCTATTGGATACCAGATATTGCCAAAACACGAAATTTAATAGCGCAAAATATGGGAATTACCTTAAATGAAACTGCTCAAAAAGATACTGAATCTACAATAAAAGCATATGAAAAATCTTTGCCTAAAGGTTTAAAAATGGGCGATATTACAACAGAAACTCCTTCAACTGAAGAAAAATCTTCAACTCAAGAAGATAACACAGCTCCTGCTAAAGAAAAAGTTGAACCTGTAAAAAATGAAGATATAACTGTTCTAGTCATCAACTCTAGCGGTATCAATGGAGCTGGTGCAGAAGTTGCAGATATCTTAAAACGCAAAGGTTTTAAAATTTCTAGTGTTGAAACAGGAAATACATCTTCTCGTGAACATACAACTATTACGGCAAATGAGCATGAAACAGATTGTTTCTATGGTATGCCATTTACTTGTACTATTATGTCAGGAGGAAGCGCTGGTCAGGCAACAGTCAATATTGGCTTAGATTATCAAAAACAAAATTAAATTATTTTAGATTAAATCTTGCTATATCTTCATGGAGTAGCAAGATTTAATTATATAGGTCTATAAATTTAAAATTTAAATTATATTATATAGTTATAAATTATAAAGGAAGTGTTATTTTGGGAATTTTACGCATTCAAGATTTAGGAAAATCCTTTGGTATAGAAGAATTATTTCATAATGTCTCCTTTGATGTGGCTCGTGGCGATAAAATTGGTTTTGTTGGCCCCAATGGTGCTGGTAAATCCACTTTAATGAAATGTCTTTTAGGTATTGAAGAATATGATACAGGACACATCAGTATTGATAGTGTGGATACTATCGGTTATATGCAACAGCAGTCAGATTTCACCCATGATAATTTATATGATGAACTCTTATCTGCTTTTGCTGATATCATTGCTCTCGGACAGAAAAAAACTACATTAGAAAAACAAATTGAAAACTTAGATGATGATGATAAACTTGATGATTTAATGAAGGAATATAGTCGTATTTCTGATAAATTTGAACAATTAGGCGGATACGATTATGAAAGCCGTCTTCGTCGCGTTGCTTTTGGTCTTGGCTTTAGTGAAGAAGACTTTCCTAAAAACCCAACATTATTTTCAGGTGGTCAACGCACTCGCATTTGTCTAGCTAAAGCATTACTTCGTGAGCCAGATTTTCTCTTTTTAGATGAACCGACAAACCATCTTGATATTGAAATGATTGAATGGCTTGAAGGCTTTTTAAGCAATTATAAAGGTGGCGTACTTTTAATTTCTCATGACCGCTTTTTCTTAGACAAAGTTGCCACTAAGATTTTAGATTTAGAAAATAAAACAACTGTTTTATATGATGGCAATTATTCCACTGCTATGAAAGTAAAAGCTCAAAGACGGGCTGCCTTAGAATCTGCCTATGCTAAACAGCAAGAACATATCCGCGAAACAGAAGAGTATATTCGTCGTTATAAAGCAGGTGTCAAAGCAAAACAAGCTAGAGGTCGTGAAAAACAATTACAGCGTTTAGAACGCATCATCTTACCTCCACAAAAAGCAGGCTTTAATTATTTTATGTTCCATAAACCAGAAGAATGTGCTCAACGCGTAGCTGAACTTGATGATGTATCTGTTAGTTTTGGCGATCATAAAATTTTTGAACATCTATCTTTATTAATTCGCAAAGGTGATGGTGTCGCTATCGTAGGCCCTAATGGTGCTGGTAAAACAACTTTATTGAGATTACTTTTAGGCGAATTACAATCTCCTACAGGAAATATCAAAATCGGCAGTCGTGTAAAAATCGGCTATTATTCCCAGCAACATGAAGGTCTTTGCCCTAGCAATACTGTTTTTGATGAAATCTTATCTTCATTTGGTTTAAATGATGAACAAACTCGCCACTGTCTAGGTGCTTTCTTATTCAAAGGCGATGATATTTATAAATTAATCGGCGATTTATCCGGTGGAGAAAAATCTCGCTTGGCTTTATTGAAATTGATGTTAACTGGTGCGAATTTCCTTGTAATGGACGAACCTACAAACCATTTGGATATTCCTGCTAAAGAAGCTATTGAAGAAGCGATGATGGCTTTCCCTGGTACTTTTATCGTCGTTTCCCATGACCGTTATTTCTTAGATAAAGTTACTAACTTCACTTGTGAATTAGAAAACGGACATTTAACCGAGTATAATGGAAATTATAGCTATTATCGTGAAAAAAAATTAGAAATGCAAAAAGAACTTGAGTCTACTCAAGAAACTTCAAATAAAAAAGCTACTGTTGAAAATAAAACTACGCCTAAAACAAAACAAGAAAAAGCAAAACCTAAAAATACACATGTAGCTTCTGCTATGAGCAGTGAAAAATTAACCATGATGATACAGCGTTGCGAAGCTACTATCGCTATGTTTGAAGCTGAATTAAAAGGTTTAGAATATCAAATGAATGACCCAACACTGCAAGCAGATCCTAATAAAAGTCATGAAATAGCTACAGCTTATGCTCAAAAAGAACAAGAACTAGAAGAAAAATATATTGAATGGGATAAATTAACCGAAGAATTAGCAAATAAAGCATAGAATAATAAATTTATCATAAATAATAGAAAGGCTTTACTTATGGAAAAAATATGTGGAACAGTCGATACGATTATTTTTGCCAGTCAAGATAATCGCTTCACTGTTTTAAAATTATCACCAGAAAAACTTTCTACACAGATAACAGTTACCCTAAATGGCATGGCTCCGCTAATTGGGCAACTATTGGAAATCGAAGGGGAATGGGTAAAGCACCCTAAATTTGGGCAACAGTTTAAAGCTATGACTTACAAAACTGTTGCTCCTACAGAAATATCCGGCATTGAAAAATTCTTAGCTTCTGGGGCAATCAACGGCATTGGCCCTGCCATGGCAAAGAAAATAGTCGCTGAATTTGGCGAAAAGACTTTAGAAATAATTGCTAAATCACCAAATGAATTATTAAAAGTTCCTGGTATTGGCAAAAAAACAGCAGAAAAAATTTCTACATCTTATCTTGAACAAAGCGAACTCACTGAAATTATGGTTTGGCTAGAAAATCATGGTATATCCAATACTTATGCAGGTAAAATCTTTGCTAAATATGGTTCTTTTGCGATAGATATCATGGAAAAAGATATCTATCGCTTATTTCAAGATATCGAAGGCATAGGTTTTTTAACAGCTGATAAACTCGCTTTTAATCTTGGCATACAAAGAGAGGATAAACGACGCATAATCTCAGGCATAGATTATGCTTTAATGCAACTTTGCAACAATGGTCATTGCTGTATTCCTGAAATGGCTCTTGTCGATAAAACAGCAAAAATATTGCAAGTAAATAATCAAATCATCTTCACTATTTTAAAAGAACGCATTGATAATGGCTCTTTAAATACTGAAGTAGTCGGTGGCGAAACTTTAATTTATCCGCCATATCTTTATTATGCCGAAAAAAAAGTTGCTACGCGTCTACTTCAATTACAACAAGCAACTGAGCCTTTATCAGAAGATAATCTTTCTTTATTTATCAAAGTATGGGAAAAAGACAATCAAATCCAACTTGCACAAAAACAAAAAGAAGCCATCAAAGCTTGTCTTCATCACGGAGTTTTAGTACTCACTGGTGGCCCTGGTACTGGTAAAACGACTGTAATCAAAGGCATCTTATCTATTTTAAAAGCCCAAGGATTAAAAATTCGCCTAGCAGCACCAACTGGGCGAGCTGCAAAACGCTTAAGCGAAACAACAGGGCAAAAAGCTTTAACTATCCATCGCTTGTTAGAAGCAAATAATTTAGCTCAAGATGATAATTTACAATTAGGCTTTAGCAAAGATATCGATGACCAATTAGATGCTGACGTCATCATCTTAGACGAAGTTTCTATGGTGGATATAGTCCTCATGCACCATTTTCTAAATGCTGTACCAGATGGTTGTCGCATCATCTTAGTCGGTGATACAGACCAACTCCCCGCTGTAGGACCTGGCTCTGTACTTAAAGATATCATCCGTTCGCAAAAAATCCCTGCCATTCGCTTAGATGAGATTTTCCGCCAAGCTCAAACAAGCATGATTATCCAAAATGCACATATCATAAACGCTGGTAGATTACCTGACCTTCGCAAACAATACAGCGATTTTGTCTTTTATGAATTAAATGATGATACTTCCATTACACAAAAAATCCTTGATTTATGTACTAAAGATTTACCTCATGAAGGTTTTGATGTTCTCAAAGAGGTACAAGTTTTATCTCCTATGCATCGCTTTTTATGTGGCGTAGAAAATTTAAATCTAATACTTCAAGAACAATTAAATCCTAAAAAAAATCAAGATGAATTAAAATATTCTTCACAAACATTTCGCGTTGGCGATAAAGTCATGCATATTCGCAATAACTACCAAAAAAATGTATTTAATGGCGATATTGGTTTTATCCAAGATATCAACAATGAAAAACTAACTGTAGATTATTTTGACCATATTGTTACCTATGAAAAAAATGAACTAAACGAATTAACTCTAGCTTATGCCTCAAGTGTGCATAAAAGTCAAGGCAGTGAATATAAAGTAGTCATCATTCCTTTATCAACTAGTCACTACATCATGCTCCAACGAAATTTACTCTATACAGCTATCACTAGAGCCAAACAAAAGGTCATCATCATTGGCTCAAAAAAAGCATTGATGACTGCTATTCAAAGCAATCGAACACAAAAAAGATATACACTGCTTGCTGAACGTTTAGCCCATAAATTAATTTAAGCTATTTTATTTTAGAAAAGAGTTCTTTATCATGTTAAATAATATCTATCAAGCTATTATGCAATTTCTATTTCCTAGCCATTGTCCTTCTTGTAATGTCTATGTAGAGCAAAAAGGTATGTGGTGTCCTTCTTGTTTAAAAGAAATTATCCGCAATGAAAATCTAGCTTATGATGAAGATATTCGGCAATATATTTCACCTATTATAGCTATAGGTAAATACGATAAAGGACTTAAGAATTTAATTCACGAATTAAAATATCAAAATAAATTTGCCACTTTAGCTTATTTAAAACCATTATTTTCATATTTAGATGAAGACTGGGATTTTTCCACTTACGATATGATAATCCCAGTACCCCTACACAAAAATAAATTAAAAAAACGTGGTTTTAATCAAGTTGAAAAAATTTTTAAACCATGGATTGATAAACATCATTTTAATTATTGCGATATTCTTGAGCGTACAAAACAAACTAAATCACAATATCAATTACTACGCCATGAACGTCAAGAAAATTTAGCCAATGCTTTTACGTTAAAAGATTATGTTGATGTAAAAAATCGCAAATGTCTATTGATTGATGATATATTCACCACAGGCAGTACACTAAAAAATTGTGCTATGGTTTTAAAAAATCATGGCGCTAAAACTGTAAGCGGTCTAGTATTAGCTAGTCAAGCCAATATCAATTTACCTACAAAGCCTTCAAAGGAGGTATTTTTTTGAAAAAACGTCCAAAATGGTTTCAACAAACCTCTTTTAATCAACCAAACACTTCTGATACTTCTTACTGCGTATTTAAAAATCTCTATCCATCTTCCTCAGAAGATACAACTACAGAAGAAATATCAACTCAGAATATCACTACCGATAATAAGCCATCTTCAAATGAAATGACTACAGATGATTTTCTTATAGAAATCTATCAATTCAAACAACAAAAACTCTATGAAGAAGCTCTATCTTGCATTCAATTATTATTTGAAAAAAATATCGTAGATAGTGATATCATCTACGAATTAGCTGATACCTATTTATGTTTACATGATTATGAACGCGCTTTCAATTGGACACAAAAGTTAAAAGCTCAATCTCCACAAGATTGCCGTAGTCTACTTTTAGAAATCCAACTTTTATTAGTTCATGGAAAAAAAGAAGAAGCTTTAACTACATTAAATCATCTATTATCCAATAAAATCACTTTAAAAAATGAAAAAGATTATCAACTTTTAGATATGATTATTGAAAAACTCAAAAAAATATTTAAAGCTGATAAATTAATGCGCCGTTGTCCTAATCTAAATACTTATCAAAAACAACGTAGACAGTCTTTAAAGACACAAAAGCAAAAAAATCCTGTTAATCACAATTTAACTGTTCATCAATCCACTGTTATCAATAGTGCAAAAGGAGTCATCATGCCTGATACTAATACCAATATAAATCCAGCCCTACAAAATACAATCAATCAAATTTGGGATATGCAAATAGCCAATAAAGAAAATATTTCTACTATTTTAGCCACACCTTGCGAGCAAGTGAGTCAATGCATCATGTCTCAAGTTTTATCTTATAAGAAAAAAATTTGGCTATTTAATTATCTAGCTGATATTTTCCGCACACATAATAATCTTCAATCAGCTATTTTTTTATTGCGCCAAGCTCTACTTTTAGATGATGAAAATGACTTCATCTTAAAAAATCTTGGCTATCTGCTCTGTCAAAATGGCGAATATCCAAATGCTTTAGTAGTGTTAAAAGATATTAAACATAAAGATTTCGCTGTACTTGACTTAATCGCTAAATGCCAAGATTTAAAAAATTAATATTTCCTTTTTGTTTTTATAATTAGAAAGAATGATTTATATGCCTATGTATAAAAAATCGCTACTTATTTTATTTTGTATAGCTCTATTTGCTAGTGTTTCAACTTTTTATTATCTTTACACACAAGAAGATACTACTCCTATTATCACCGATAATACGCAAACACAGACTCAAGATAAACAAGAAGATACTACAATCACTGTTTATGTCTCTGGCGAAGTCAATTCTCCTGGTTTAGTTGAATTACCTAGTGATAGTCGCATTGCTGATGCAATTAAAGCCTGTGGCGATTTTACACCACTTGCAGATAAAACCAAAATCAATTTAGCTCAAAAATTAACTGATGGTATGCAAATTCAAGTGAGCAGTAAAACACCTGTCAACAATTCTAATGAACAGGTAAATGATACTAATTCCAACAGTCCTAATAATAATTCATCTTCTAATTTAATCAATATAAATACTGCAACAAAAGAAGATTTAGATACTTTACCTGGAATTGGCCCTGCAACTGCTCAAAAAATCATCGATTATCGCCAAGAACATGGTAATTTTTCTTCTATCGAAGATATCAAAAATGTCAAAGGTATTGGTGAAGCTAAATTTAGCAAAATGCAAGATAAAATTTGTACTTAAAATCTTTTAAATCTAACAAATGATTTATTTTATTATTTAAGAAGGCATATTATGATTAAGATACATTATGGGCAATCGCCCTTACTTTTCATTAATTTTATAATTCTTTTCTACAGCTTAGGTGTGTATATGATGATGAAAACTCCTGAAATTTCTAAGTCATATACACACCTTTTTTGTTTAATTATAGTAAATCTAATACTAGCCTTCTATTTTACTTTGCGTAAACATAAATTCACATTTTTACTATATCTTATTTTGTTTTTCTTTTTAGGTGTAATGCGTTATCTCTCTTTTACCTTCATTGCCGATGACAATATAAAAAATTATGATAATCAAGAAATCACTTTGACTGGTGTTATCTGTCAAATGCCTAAAATCCGCCAAGATAGTGCTGGTATATATCATTTAACATATGTTGTTGATACTAAATCCATCAAGCAAAAGGAAGAAAAGCCTATCACAGGAAAAGTTTATCTCTACCAAAAGCAAAAAAATTTAACTAATCTTGCTAAAATCAATGATACGATTTCTGCCACAGGTACTATCCTCTTAATCCAAAATTATCACAATCCTAATTTAATTGACCGTGAACTTTCTGCCCAAGAAGAAGGTATCTATGCTACTTTTTCCATTGGCAAACAAAATTTAAAAATATTAAATACATCTGATAAATTCTCGCTTCAAGAATTTTGCTATCAAATAGAGCAATCTTTTTTGCAATCCATGTATCAAGTAATGCCTGAAAATGATGCTAATATGATTTTTGCTATGTTATTTGGTGGCTATAATAATATCGAAAAAAACATCTTAGAAGCTTATTCCATCACTGGTATTATTCATATTCTTTCTGTATCAGGCTCTCATATCAGCTTGATTTCCCTATTTTTATTATCTTTAGGTAAATTTTTACATCTGCCTCGCTTTTTTAATCTAATCTTATTATTAATCATCATTATTTTTTATACTATTCTATGCGGTGCTAGTATACCTGTCATACGTGCTAGTGTAATGGGATTACTTAGCATTATCGCTCTATATCTTGAGGAAAAATCTACGGCTCAACATTTATTAAGTATCATCGCTTTGATTTTATTGCTCTTTGACCCTCTATTATTATTCAATATAAGTTTTCAACTTTCATTTGCCTCTACAGCTGGTCTTGTCTATTTAATGCCAATATTACGCTCTAAATTAAATAAATTAAAATTACCTCCACTATTAGCAGATAATCTAGCTTTAACCATGAGTGCTCAAATCTTTGCTTTTCCTATTATTGTTTGGTATTTCACCAGTTTATCTCTTAGCTCTCTATTAGCCAATTTAATCATTATTCCCCTATTGGAAATTCTCATCATCTTGGGTTTAATCGCCTTTATCTTAGGATTTATCTTTCCTTTTATCACTAAAATTTTATTTATTTTTGCCAGCTTAATTTTAAGTACAAGCAATGAAGCAACTTTTTTACTCACTAAAATTCCCTTTGCTAGTATTTATGTACCGCCATTAAATTTTCCAGCTATTTTAATTTATTATTCCCTTATTTTTATAACTTTAAATATCAAAATTCGCAAATACTTATATTTACTTTTACAAAAATATAAATTTATCACTTATATCTGTAGTATTAGCCTGATTATTTGTTCTTGTTATTTAATGATAAAACCTTCTCCTCTACAAATACATTTTATTGACGTAGGTCAAGGTGATGCTTGCCTTATCATCACACCCCATCAACATAGTATACTCATTGATACAGGTGGCTCTATTAATTCTGATTTTGATATCGGCTCTTATGTAGATTTACCTTATTTACGTCATTATGGTATCAATAAATTAGATTATTTAATTTTGAGCCATGCTGACGCTGACCATAGTGGTGGAGCTAATTCCATTTTACAAAAAATACCTGTAAATCATTTAATTATTGCTGATGAAGATAAAAATTTATATACTAAAATTTTAAAATTACCACTGAATAATCCCCTATTAACCAAAGCTATTGTAGCTAAGGAAAACACTGCTTTTAATTTAGATGAGGTTCATTTCCAATTTCTTCAAAATGATGAAAAAGAAAATTTAAAATCTAGCAATGATAGTTCAAATGTACTAAAATTAACATATCATAATTTTTCTGTGTTATTCACAGGTGATTTACCGCAAACACAAGAAAAATATTTATTAAATAAAAATATAGCCTCTACAATTTTAAAAGTTGCTCATCATGGCTCTAAGACTTCTTCTTCACAAGAATTTTTAGAACATGTACGACCTCAATTAGCTATCATCTCTGTGGGCAAATATAATAGCTTTGGTCACCCTAGCAAAGAAGTTCTCGATAGATTGAATAACCTGCCTACAAAAATTCTCCGCACAGATGAAAAAGGAGCTATAGTAATTTATACTGATGGCTATAATTTTTCTTTCAAAACATTTTTAAATTAATATATTTTAAGCAAAGGATTTCCCATGAAATATAATGATGCAATAAAACAATTACAAGCTAAACAATTAAAATCAGTCTATTTAATCACTGGTGAAGAATTATATTTAGCTGAAAATTATCTCAAAAAATTACTAACTTTATTAAATCCACAAAACGACGAAGAAGCTGTTCAATATTTTGATAGCACAGCTGATACAAAAGCTATTTTACAAGCATTAGATAGTTCTCCTTTTTTCAGTGAACATAATATCATCATCGCCAAAGATTTGAAGATATTTCAAGACAAGTTATCTGCTAAAGATAAAGAAGATGAACAATTATTTTTAGATTATATCGCCAATATGCCTAATTATAGTATATTGATTTTACAATATAACTTAGGAAAAATTGATAAACGCAGAAAACTCATTAAAACTATTGAAAAATTTGGCACTATAGTAGAATGTGAAGCTATAGCTTATTGGAATATCAATGACTGGCTCAACTCTCGCCTTCGTGAGCTAAATCTCCGCTTTGATCGAGAAGCTTATGCTTATTTTTTAGAAGCTATAAAATCCATGGAAAAAATCTCCCTTGGTTTTTTAGACCAAGAATTACAAAAACTCACACTGTATCCACAAAAAACACTTATTAATCGCCAATTTCTTGAGGATAATTTTTCTAGTATCCCTGAGATTTCCACATTTCGCCTTTGGGAAGCTTTAGGCAATAAAGATATTGCCACTGCCTTAGAATTATTTACCATTCAACAACAAGCAGGTATACATCCACTGCGTTTATTAAAATTCTTAGCTCGTCAAATAGACCAGCTTTGGCATGTAAAAATTTATCTCAGTGAAGGTCAATCTACAAAACAAATAGCTTCTATTTTAAAATTACATCCATTTATCACTGAAAAAATCATCAAACAAACTCAAAATTTCAGTTTAGATAAAATTCAACAAATGATCATAGATATAGCTGATGCTGATTATAAATTAAAAACAAGCTCTAATGAGCCTGCTTTAATCGAAAATCTTCTTATAAAATTTTGTCTTTAAAATCTAATAAAAATAATTTATTTTACTCTTAATATACAAGATTATGCCATTATTTTAATGGCATTTTTTTATTAAAAAATATTCTATATTCATCTTTAATAAAACTTTCTCCTCAAAATAAATTAATTTATCTATAAAAACGAAAAAGGACTGCTTTCTTTTGGAAATCAGTCCTTACTTTGATTAGCAATTATTTGCTTAAGCTGTTTACTCGGCGAGCTAAACGAGATTTACGGCGAGCTGCACAATTTTTATGGAATAATCTGTTAGCAGCAGCCTGGTCTATTTTTTTGCATGCGATTACAAGTAATGCTTTTGCTTCTTCAGCATTGCCAGCAGCAACAGCATCAAGAACTTTACGAGAAGCAGTTTTTATAGCAGATTTAGCAGAAACATTTTTTGCACGACGCATAGCATCTGTTTTTACGCTGAGAATAGAAGATTTAATGTTTGGCAAGAAATTCACCCTTTCATCATTATAATTGTACCAAAATAGTTTATCATGTTATAAAACAATTTGCAAGATGGCTAGATTAAATACTATGTATTCAATAGCTAGACGCGATATATATTATACCACATAAAGCTCTAAAAAATCTAGTCTTTCTTCAAAAACATTTAAAATTTTATTTTTTTCTTGACTTAGAGTCAAATCCTAGGTATATAATCTTTTTAACTATTTATTATTTATATATGAAGGATTTTTATTTATGAACAAAAAATTTTTATTTATCATTTTAATTTTAATAACTTTAAGTTGGCATTTATCCCTACAAAATAATGATACTATTGATGCAGAAACAAAAAATACAGCCCAAATATCAACTTCAGAAAAAACTCCATTAGCACCAGCCTTAGTAGCTTTATCTCACTTTCCTCTACAAGACCCTAGCAATAATATGCCTCTTTTAGAATGGAGGGAAGATTTAAATGCTGTTTATTATGAATTAGAATTATTTGATACCATTCCTGATGACTTAAGTGATGAAGAATTATCTTCTGAACATTTATATTATACAGCCTCTGTTTACACAAACGCTAAACAACTTGATTTAACTCAAATTGCCCCAAATGCACTGAACGGAAAGACTCCTCTTTATTGGCGTATTCGTTCTATGGATATAGACCACAATCCTATCACTAAATTTTCAGCTTTAGAAGAACTATATGCCACTAATCAAGCACCTCAAATGAATGCACCTATACCACATATTATTTATAATGAAAAAAACGGCACTACACTTCTCTATCCTGTTTATTCGTTTATTCCTAATGCAAATGCCACTCAATTTGAAATAGAAGTTACAGATAACATTCCAGAAAATCCTAATGGCACAACACCTTCTAAATATCGTATTTATGCCAAAATAATCACAGGTGGTGAGCTTTATGATGAAAAACCTCGTATTGGCACTTTTTATTGGCGTGTACGCGGTTTAGATGATGAAGGAAATCCTGTTGGCGTATATTCTGATGCTCAAATTTTCAAAAATAAACCTCAAGACAATTGGAAAATCGCAATTTTTGGCGATAGTATCAGTCATGGAGGTGGGCATTTATCTTTTGGTCCAGCAGATTGGGCATATAGCTACGCTTATTATTTAGACTTTCCTACTATTAATTTATCTTGTAGCGGAGATACAAGCGAAACTATGGTACAGCGTTTTGATGATGATGTACTGCCTTTCCACCCACAATATTTATTAATCATGGGAGGAACTAACAGTCTTCGTGCTGGTATGCCTGCTGAAAATGTAATCAATGATTTAAAAACAATCCAAGAAAAATGTTATGAAAATAATATCACACCTATACTGCTCACTTTAGCACCTATAAATCCTTATAATATAAAAAAGGTATTCAATGAAGAAACCTCTGAAGTATGGCAATATAATTTAAATTTAGTCAACGATTTCATTCGCACACAGCCACATATTGATACAGCAAAAGCTTTGAATAGTCCACCAATATTGCCAACAGAATATGCTATGGACGGATTACATGGTGATGTTATCGCTAAAAAAATCTATGCTCAAGAAATCAATGATAACATTTCTCAATTTATTACTAAATAACCATACCTATATGTTGTAATTATAGTTTTGAAATTGTATAATAATTACTGTAAATAAAACAGCTAATTTTTAATTTCTATAGAACTATTTTTACAGGAGGAAGATATCTTGAAAGCTACTAAAATACGTGATGATATTTATTGGGTAGGTGCCATTGATTGGTCCGTTCGCAATTTTCATGGTTATGAAACTGGACGCGGTAGCACTTATAACGCCTATTTAATACTTGATGAAAAAATCACTTTAATTGATGCTACTAAAAAAACTTTTAGTGATGAAATCTTAAGTCGTATTTCTTCTATCATTGACCCAGCAAAAATTGATTATATTGTTTGCAATCATTTAGAAGCTGACCATTCTGGTTCTTTAGACGCAATCGCTCAAAAATGCCCTAATGCTACTATTTTTGTCAGCCAACCAAATGGTTTAAAAAATATTGCTAAATTCTGCGGTGAACATACTTACCAAGGCGTAAAAGCTGGTGATAGCATAAATATTGGTAAACGCACTTTAAAATTCGTTCCTGTACCTATGCTTCATTGGCCAGATAGCATGGTTACTTATTGCCCAGAAGAAAAAATTCTTTTCTCTAATGATGGTTTTGGTCAACATCTCGCTACTAATGAACGTTTTGATGATGAAGTTGATTATGCTGTTTTAATGCATGAAGCGAAAAAATACTATGCTAATATTTTAATGCTCTATGGTCGTCAAGCTCAAACTGCGCTTAAAACAGTTTCCACACTTGATATTGATATGATTTTAACAGGTCATGGCATAAGCTGGCGTAAACATATTAAAGATATTTTAGATTTATACGCAAAATGGAGCAATTTTGAAGCTGATGAACATAAAGCTGTTGTAGTATTTGACAGCATGTGGAATTCTACAGAAATTATGGCAAAAACAATCACAGAAGCATTCCAAGCAAAAGGAATTTGTGCAAAATTCTTCGATTTAAAAACTAACCATTATTCTGATATCATGACTGAAGTTCTTGATAGTAAATATATCGCTGTTGGCTCTCCTACTTTAAATAATGGTATGATGCCAAATGTAGCTGCCTTCTTATGCTATCTCAAAGGTCTAGTACCTAAGAAAAATGACCGTCAAGCTTTAGCTTTTGGTTCTTATGGCTGGGGTGGACAAAGCATTGCTCTCGTACAAAAAGAACTTGAAGAAGCAGGACTCAATATCTTCCATGATATGATTCGTATTGCTAATCAACCAACACAAGAAGAATTAGATAATATTTATAATAGTATCATTGAAAAACTTTAAAATAAAAATGACCTCCAATAGTTTTAAATAAAAATCTACTATTGGAGGTTTTTGTTATTTCAAGAATAAAATCATACATATTGATGATATAATTAATCTTTATAAATATATATAGAGGTGATATTTATATGATAAATTCCCATTCAAGACATAGAGATATTATCTTAATTTTAATTGCTAGCTTTTTTTATATGACTAGTCCTATGCTCATAACTCCAATTATTGCTGGGTTTTCAGAAACACTTGGTGCCAATGGTACTACTATGGGGCTGATTGGTGGCATTATGAATATTTGTTCTTTAGTCAGTCGACCTATCATCGGCATATATGCTGATAAAATTAGTAAATATAAATTATCTTTTTGGGGCATAATTTTTATCATAATTTCATGTCTAGGTTATATACTGGCTACTAATTCATTTATCATTGCCATTGCCCGCATTATTAATGGTCTTGGCTTTGCCTTATGTTCTACTTGTATGTCCACCTGGATGTCAGATTTATTGCCCCAAGAAAAAATCGGCTCAGGCATGGGCATTTATGGTACTATGAACGCTTTAAGTATGGCAATTGCTCCAGCTATTGGTGTATATATCTATCAAAACTTTAACTATACAATAGCATTTTCACTTGCTCTATTTACAGCCATAATTTCTATCATAATTATTCAATTTGTAAAAGATAAAGATGAACCCATCATCACTACTAACACTAATTTTAAATTGGAAATTATTGATAAAAATGTAGTTCCCATTGCTTTCATCATGATGATGTTTGCTATTCCTTATTGTGCTACTCAATCATTTCTTGTAACTTATGTCGAAGCTAAACAACTTGATATCCATATAAGTTTATTTTTTCCAGCATATGCTATTGCTCTACTTATACTTCGTCTAAGTCTAAAAAGTCTCTTTGACAAACTTCCTTTCGGTATATTTTTTACCTCTAGTATAATTTGTGCTTCACTATCTATCTATTTTCTTCATGCAATGCAAAATAATTTTGATATGCTTATTGCTGCTATATTCATGGCAGCTGGAACAGGTATTATCAATTCCGTTTGTCAATCTACAGCTTTATTATTAGCACCTAAAAATAAACGTGGTCTAGCTAATAGTACATTTTATATTGGTATAGACTTAGGTATGGCACTTGGGCCAATCATAGCTGGTATCTTTTATGAACATTTTTCGTTATATTTATTCTATCCACTATTTTTCTTTACTATACCACTAGCTATAATAGGATTTTTCTTTTACCATCAAAAAGTTAAAAATATTATAAACTAAAATTCCAAAGAAAAAAGCGAAGAAAAAATTCTTCGCTTTTTATATTATTTATTATATTAAACAGCTTCTGATTTAACTTGTTCTGTAGATAAGTCTGGTTTTCTATCTGGAACAATAAAACAAACTATTTTTACCATTAACGGAATAAGTGGCAACCATAATAATGTATTAATTAAATTAAATGAAGTATGTGCATTAGCAATCTGACGAGAAATTACAGCTGTTTCTGGGCCAACTGGAGAAATATACATTACAAATTGAGTAAACAATGGTAATATACATAAGAATAAAATACTTCCTGTAATATTGAATACGCTATGAGCTACAGCTGTACGTTTTGCATTTTTAGATTGACCAATAGATGCTAATAATGCTGTAATCGTTGTACCAATATTATCTCCTAATAAAATAGGCAATGCACCTTGAAGTCCGATGATACTGTTGCCATCTACACCTGCTTGAGAAGCAAAATTCTGTAATACAGCGATTGTAGCACTAGAACTCTGTACGATAACAGTCATAACTGTACCTAATAATAGACCTAAAATAGGATTATCATGAACACTAGCAATGAGTTCTGTAAAAATCGGTGCATTTACAAGTGGTTTCATAGTAGAACCCATGATTTCAATTCCTGCAAATAATAATCCAAAGAAAAATACTGTTTGACCAATATTCTTTAATTTCTCTGTTTTAGCAAAAAAATAAACCACAAAACCAATAAATACTATTGGCCAGATATAATCACTTAATTTAAAAGCAATTAACTGTGCAGTCATTGTTGTACCAATATTTGCACCAAAAATAATGGAAATTGCTTGTGGTAATTTCATTAATCCAGCACTAACAAAACCGATAGCCATTACTGTTGTAGCACTAGAACTTTGTAATACACATGTAACTAATGCACCAGCTAATACACCTACAACTGGATTTTTAGTTAATACGCTAAGTACATAACGCATTTTCTCTCCAGCCATATTCTGTAAACCTTGGCTCATCATATTCATACTGTAGATAAATAATGCCAAACCGCCTAATAATTCAAAAGCAATTTTCAAACCCTCACTCATTAAATATTCCTCCAAAATAATTTTCTAACACATAATTTCAAAATAAAATTTACTTAATTGCCATTTAATTATATAAATAAGTGAGTAATGCTTTCTAGTAGAAAAAAGTAAAATGAATGTAAAATATATGTAAAATCTTTTTCATAATATCCAGATAGAGATTATATCTTTATATAAAAAAACTGGTGTAAATTAAGTGCTTACACCAGTTTCTTGTCTTTTTATCAAACGAAATATTTTGTTTTAAATTCTTCAATTTGAGCTTCATCTAATGGTCTAATTTCACTTAAATAAGCGATTTCTACCTTACTACCATCAGAATGCACACCTTCTAAATAAACAACACCATAACCTTTAGCTAAATATTGTATCATGCCTTCGCCAGTTTTTTCATTATAAATTTTAATACCTATGCAATCATCAAAAGTTCCCATTGAAGTAACTACCTTATATCTTCCTAATAATACAATATTTGTAGCATCTCCACCTGTATAAACCTTTGGCTTTTTAGAATTTGTCTGCACTGTTCTAAAATCCTGCAAATATGGCATTTCTTGTCGCTTATTTAGCACAACTTCTGACACTTTATCTTCACTACCAATAACTCTTTTTACTAATAAAGGCTGTAATACTTTCTGATTTTCTTTATCTACAATACAAGTTCCTTGATAAAAATTAACTTTATCACCTTTATTTTGTTCATCAAAATTAAATGTAGCTAGATAAAAATTGTCATTTTCAAAAGGTGCTGCTAATACATTGATTGTACCAGTAGCTTGCTGATATTCTCGCAAATCTATATTTTTAGGAGAAGCTAAAGCTACCGCTTGAAATGTTAATAAAACTACAAAAACTACTAATAATTTTTTCATTTAGATAGCCTCCCTTTATTTATCACTATAATATATATTATATAATTCGCTACAATACTAAAAAATACCTTTCATAAAAAAATTTTTTACAAAAATAAAGACGAATATATTGCTATTCGCCTTTATTTAAATTGTCTATGAACTTATTCATAACGAAGTGCTTCAATAGGGTCTAATTTGGCAGCTTTTCTCGCTGGATAAATACCAAAGAATAAACTTATACCTACAGAGAACATAAAAGATATAATAATTGGCTCTATAGTGATAACTGTTGTAAATCCACCAAATTGAGCTATCGCCGTAGCTAAACCAACGCCAACACCTACACCAATTAAACCACCTATAATCCCTACAAATACAGCTTCAATTAAAAACTGAAACATAATATTATTATATGTCGCACCTAAAGCCTTACGAATACCAATTTCTCTCGTTCTTTCAGTTACTGATACCATCATGATATTCATAATGCCAATGCCACCAACTAATAATGATATGCCAGCTACACTACCTAATAAAAGTGTAAGCATCGTACTTGTACTAGTCATCGTTTCCATTATACTAGTCAGATTTCTTACAGTGAAATCATCTTCTTTATCTCCTGTAATTTTATGGCGTTGTCGCATTAAATTTTCAATTTCAGCTTGTACAGAATCCATTTTATCCGCTGATACTACTTGTACACTTATTTGCTGTACATAATCTATAGCCATTATACGCGTCATCGCTGTTGTCAATGGTACAATTACTGTATCATCTTGGTCTTGACCTACACTTGATTGACCTTTGCTTTCCAAAATACCTATTACTTTAAATGGGTCATTATTTATACGAATATTTTTTCCTACAGGATTTACATCTTCACCAAATAAATTACTTGCTACTGTAGTACCAATAACTGCTACACGAGCATGACTTTCAACATCTTTTTCTGTAATGAAAGTACCATTTGCTATACTCAAGGAACGAATATACATATAATCTGGTATTACACCCACCACTTGTGTATTCCAGTTTTGATTACCATTTACGATTTGATAATTTCTTTGTACCTGTGGTGAAACATATTCTACATCTTTTATTTTCTTTTTTATAGCTTCTGCATCGTCTAATTTCAAACGCACATTTGAACCAGCCGCTTGACGAACACCAGCCGCATTTTTTGTCGCACTAGCATTGACAATCAACATATTGCTACCCAAGCTAGCAATTGAATCTTCTACCTGTTTTCGTACCCCCATACCAATAGAAACCATTGCTATAACAGCACCTACACCAATTATAATTCCAAGCATAGTCAGTAATGAACGCATTTTATTTGCCCATAAAGCCGATATAGCCATTTGCACAGTTTCTTTAAATAACATCCATTACTACCCCCTTGCCTGCATCTTTTGTTATTTTACCATCAACTACTAATAATTGACGTGAAGCACATGCCGCAATATCTGGTTCATGTGTTACTAAAATCATGGTTTTTCCTTCTTCATGTAATTTAATGAAAATCTCCATGATTTCCTTTGTTGATTTTGTATCTAAGTTACCAGTAGGTTCGTCTGCCATGATAATACTTGGGTCATTGACTAAAGCTCTAGCAATTGCTACACGCTGTCTTTGCCCACCTGATAATTCATTTGGTTTATGGTCTGCCCTATCATCTAAGCCAACAGCTTTTAAATAATGATGTGCTCTTTCCAATCTTTCTTTCATGCCTATTCCAGCATAAACTAAAGGCAATGCTACATTATCTAACGCAGTTATCTTTGATAATAAATTAAAATTCTGGAAGACGAAACCTATTTTTTTATTGCGAGTCTTAGCAAGCTCATCATCACTTAAATGAGCAATTTCTCTACCATCTAATTTATAAGAGCCACAAGTCGGTCTATCTAAACAACCTAATATATTCATTAAAGTAGATTTTCCTGAACCTGATGGTCCCATAAGTGCTGCAAATTCACCTTTATAGATTTTTAAGTCTATACCATTTAAAGCTGCTACTTCTTGTGTTCCCACTTGATAAAGCTTTTTTATGCCTGAAAGTTCAATAGTAATTTCTCTTGCTTCATTCATATCACTATTTTCCTTTCTTAGTGAATTGGTGGTCCTGGTCTAGTAGAAGTTGTAGTAGTTGCTTTTTTAACCATGGTAACATCTACTTTTTCATTTTCAGATAAACCATTTATAATTTCTACAAATTCATCACCATATATACCTGTTTCTACATAGCGATTTTCTGTTGTGCCATCATCTTTGATAACAATTACATATGTTCCATTTTTATCAGTTTTTAAAGCTGAAAGTAGTACAGCTAAAGCACTATCTTTATTTGCAGTTTCAATTTCTACACGAGCAGTCATTGAAGGCATCAATAAACCTTCTGGATCATCTACATCTAAAGTTACACTATAATAAATTACTGCTGCTGATGAAGATGAACTACTGCTTGATGAATTGCTTATATTCCAGCTATTATCCATATCTGTTTGTGAAATTTTAGATACAGTAGCTGTAAAAGTCTTACCATTATAAGCATCTACGGTAAAAGTAGCTTTTTGCCCTACTCTTACACTGCCGATATCTGTTTCATCTACTTTAGCAAAAATCTGCTTTCTTGATAAATCAGCAATACGCATAATTACAGTAGGATTGCTATTTCCCTGTACCGCCATAGTACCATCTGTAACAGGTTCACCAATTACTACCCCATCCATAGGTGATACTATTACTGTTTCGGATAAATTTGACTCTGCTTCTTCCAATTTACTTTGTGCTGTATCGTAATTGTATTGAGCATTATCTAAATCCTCTTTAGATTTTGCTCCTATATTATATAAATAATTAGTTCTGTCATAAATTATCTTAGCATTTTTCAAAGTAAATTCTGCTTGTTCTTTTTGAGTTTCATAATCTTTTCCATCTAATAAAGCTACAGTTTGACCTTGAGTTACAATATCATTTTCTTTTACTAATACTTGTTTTACACGAGCTGTAATTTTAGAGCTTACTTCTACTGACTCTACTGGCTTTATTGTTCCTGTAGCTGAAACAATTGATTTCATGCTCATATATTGAACTTGAGCTGTATTTACTACTGGTTTTTTCGCTTCTTCTTGTTTTTGCGCATAATATTTATAACCAGTAACAATAGCTATTATTACAACCACCAATACCAATATTATTTTTGCCCATTTTTTTAACTTCACTTTATCCATCTATTGTTTCTCCCTTTGGTGTTCCAATAACATATTCTAGATTAGCTTTATATCTAGCATAATCATATTGAGCACTTGCATAGTTTAATCTAGCTTGTGAGAGCGCTAATTCTGCATCAATTACATCTAAGATTATACCTGCACCAACTTTATATTTTTCAGTAGCGATGAAATAATCTTCTTCCGCTTGTTTTACTGCCATTGCTGTAGAATTAAAACGTCTTTCAGCTTCTCTCATATTTAAATAAGCTTGTCTTACTTCTAAATCAATAGTATCTTCTGTATCTGATAATTCATATTCTGCTTTATTATAACTAGCTTCTGCTGATTTTACATTTGATTTTGTTACATTATTATCGAAAATATTCCAATTGGCAGATACACCAGCTTGATAATCATGGTCATTGCCACTAGGTAATGCCTGTTTATCCCAACTTGTGCTTACAGATAAATTCACTGTTGGCAAATATCCAGCTTTAGCCACATCAATATTATTTTTAGCAATTTCTACATCTATCTGACTTGCTATTCTATCTTTGCGATAAGCCATAGCATAATCTAAACATTCAGGTAAAGACATTCTAACTATTTGATATACAAAATCATCAGTTAAATTAATAGGTTCATTTCGATCAATTTTTATGATATTACGGAATGTACTTAAATTTATTTCATAATCATTTTGTGCTATAATCAAGGATTGTTGCGCATTTGATAAGGCAACTTCTGAACGAAGTACATCTGATTTTGGTATACTGCCTGCTGCATAGAGATTTCTTACATCTGTCAAATGACTTTCATAATTATTTACAGACTCTTGTTCAATATTTACATTTTGCTTTGCTTCTAATATATCAAAATAAGCTTTTATTGTATTATATTTAATAGTTTCTTCTGTGCGTTCTAAATTCAATTCAGACTTTAATAATTCCAATTTTTTACTATCAATATTTAGCTCATTTTTATTTCCTGTGTAAAGAGGCAATGTTGCTGAAATACTATTACTATTGCCTCGCTCAAAAGTTGTATCTGCACTATCTCTAGCTGATAGACTACTTCCTAAAGAAATACTTACACCATTTGCTCCTTTTGTATCTTCATAATTTGCTTGTGCTGCCATTTTTTCTTCATTAGCAATCTTTACATCATTATTTTTAGCTAATGCCATATCTACAGCTTCATCAATAGATAAATCAGCTGCCAAACAAGCTGGCATACCAATGTTCATACATATAGATAAGACCATACATATATCTTTCATTTTTTTTAGGGACATACGTTCTATTATCCTTTCTTTAAAAAATTAATATATATTTATTATCATTATATATATTTACATATTTATTGTATAACAAAATATAATTATATAGTATTAAATTTATATTAAAAAAATTATACTTGACGATTTCAATTGAACACAATAGAATATTTAGATATACAATATTATTACACAATTGTATTTTTTAGTTCTACTTTTATCAAGGAGAGAGAAATATATGAAAATATTAGTAGCAGATGGTGTTTCCCCTAAGGGCATCGAAATTTTGCAAAAAGCTGGCTTTGAAACAGTAATCAAAGACAAATTACCAGCTGAAGAACTTTTAGAAATTATTCCTGATTTTGATGGTCTAATCGTACGCAGTGCTTCTAAAGTAACAAAAGAAGTTATCGAACGTGCTAAAAAATTAAAAATCGTTGGTCGTGCAGGTGTTGGTACTGATAATATTGACATTAACGCCGCTACTGCACATGGTATTATGGTAATAAATTCTCCTGGTGGAAACACAATTGCTGCCACAGAACACACAATGGGCATGATGATGGCTATGGCAAGAAATATTGCTGTCGCTAATGAAACAATGCAACACGGCGAATGGAACCGTAAAAAATATACAGGTGTAGAACTTCGCGGTAAAACACTTGGCGTAATCGGTCTTGGTCGTATTGGTAGTGGTGTAGCTACTCGCGCATTAGCTTTCGATATGAATGTTATTGGCTATGATCCATATGTCAATGAAGAACGTGCTCACTCTTTAGGCATTAAAGTTGTTTCTCTTGATGAATTAATTAAACAATCCGATTTTATCACAGTACATATGCCACTCACTCCAAAAACAAAAGGCATGCTCAACAAAGATAATATCGCTAAAATGAAAAATGGCGTTCGCTTAATAAACTGCGCTCGTGGTGGTATCATCAACGAACAAGATTTAGCTGATGCTGTTAAATCTGGTCATGTTGCTGGCGCTGCAATCGACGTATTTGAAAGTGAACCTATCGATCCAAATCATCCATTAATTGGTCTTCCTGGCGTAACTTTAACACCTCATTTAGGTGCTTCTACAGTAGAAGCTCAGGTAGGTGTTTCTGTAGATGTAGCACAAGGAATTGTAGCTGCATTAAATGGTGAACCTGTATCTACAGCTGTTAATATGGCTCCAGTTTCTCCTCAAACTATGAAATTTATCAAACCTTATCTAGATTTAGCAGAACGTCTTGGTTGTACAGCTTGCTCTTTAGCTGATGGTCCTATCAGCGAAGTAACTATTAAATATAATGGTGAAATTGCTGATGTTGATACAAAAATGATTACTATTGCTGCTATTAAAGGTATGTTAAATCCTATCTTAGAAAGCAATGTAAACTATGTAAACGCTCCAAGCCTTGCTAAAGAACGCAATATCAAAATCACAGAAATAAAAGATAAAGCTGTAGAAAACTTCGCTAACTTAATCACAATTTCTATCACATCTTCTGGTAAAACAGAAACTATCCAGGGTACATTATTTGGTGAAGAAGGTCGTATTGTCAGCATTAATTCTTATCGTGTTGACGTTGATCCTCATGCTCGTATTCTCATTTGTCCACATATCAACCGTCCTGGTGTTATCGGTACTATCGGTTCACTTTTAGGATATGCTAACATTAATATTTCTGGTATGCAAGTTGGTAAAACAAAAATTGCTGGTACTAGTATGATGGTTTTAACTATTGATAACGAAATTCCTGATACAGTTATGCAACAAATCATAAATTTAGATGGTATTTTTGATGCTAAACTTGTAAATTACTATACAGTTTAATAAATTTTAAGGTAAAGGCTCTAGGTTTTTTACTTAGAGCCTTTACTCTATAACTTCTAAATAAACTATATATTACTATAAATAATAAGTAGTATAAATAGTAATAATTTATTGTAGAATTGCAAATATTTATCCTATTTTTATTGACATTTTAACTTTATCTAGTTAAACTAAAGATGAATAGATTTTCACATTATAGGGAGATGTTCATATTATGAAAATTTCAGTTATCGGAGCAGGTAACGTAGGTGCTACTTGCGCTAACGTACTCGCACTCAAAAATTTTGCAACAGAAGTTGTACTTCTCGATGTTAAACCTGGCGTATCCGAAGGTAAAGCTATGGATATGATGCAGACTGCACAGATGATGCACATCGACACTAAAATCATCGGTGTAACTGCACCTATGGATGATGCTGCTAAAGCTGACGAAGCTTACAAAGCAACAGAAAACTCCGACGTTGTAGTTATTACTTCCGGTATTCCTCGTAAACCTGGTATGAGCCGTACAGACCTTATCGGTGTTAACTCCAAAATCGTTAAAGGTGTTATGGACCAGGCTTTAAAACATTCTCCAGAAGCAGTATTCATCATCGTTTCCAACCCTGTAGATACTCTTACTTACCTTGCACTTAAAGACAGTGGTCTTCCACGTAACCGTGTAATCGGTATGAGCGGTCTCTTAGATGGTAGCCGTTTTGAATACTATTTAGCTCAAGCTATTGGTTGCCCAGTTCGTGATATCAACGCTATGGTAATCGGTGCTCATGGTGACCTTATGGTTCCTCTTACTCGTTTTGCATCTTATAAAGGCAGACCTGTTACTGAACTCCTTTCTGAAGAAAAACTTGCTGAAATCGAACATGCTACTCAAGTAGGTGGCGGTACTTTAACAAGCTTACTCGGTACTTCCGCTTGGTACGCTCCTGGTACAACTGCTGCTACTATGGCAGAAGCAATCGCTAAAGACAGCGGTCTTACAATCTCCAGCATTTGCTACCTCGATGGCGAATATGGCGAACATGACGTTTGCGCTGGTGTTCCTGCTGTTCTTGGTAAAGGCGGTATCAAAGAAATTACTGTTCTTGACCTCAACGAAAAAGAACAAGCTATGTTCGACGCAAGTGTTGGCTCCGCACGTGAAACAAATGCTAAATTAGCTGAAGCTTTAAAATAAGTTTCAATAGTTAATTTACAACGGAACAAAATATTTATTTAGAAATGCTCCCTTATAGCAAAGCAAATATTTTGCTTTCTATTTAGGGAGCATTTTCTCTAAATAATCAAATTGATAAATCAAAAGCAGGTGATAGTCATGACCCACTTTAATATTTATGGAAAATATGAACCAACTCTCAATATAATTTTAGATAATATAATTTCACAGATAAAAACTTATAATGATATGGAAGTGCAAAAAAGTGGCGAAAAGGCCTATGAACACTTGATTTATCGTGTAAAAGATAAAGATAGCATGCTTGAAAAATGCACTCGCAAAAATCTACCGCAGACAACTTATTCTGCTCTACATGATATTCAAGATGCCATCGGTATTCGTATCATCTGTCGCTTTATTGATGATATCTACAAAAACATTGATTATTTAAAATCTCTTCCTAATTTAAAAATAATCAAAGAAAAAGATTATATAAAAAATGTAAAACCAAATGGTTATAGAAGTTATCATTTAATAGTTGAAATCACTGCTCCCTATGAAGATATTCTAGGCAATAATCCTGGTAAATTTTTTGCTGAAATTCAAGTTCGCACCATTGCTATGGATAGCTGGGCTAGTCTAGAACATCAAATGAAATATAAACATGACATCAAAAATCCAGAATTAATCGTAAAAGAATTAAAACGTTGCGCTGATGAATTAGCAGCTTGTGATGTTTCCATGCAAACTATTAGAAATTTAATCAACGCTGAAAATTAACTACATTATAAAAAATAAGGAGTATCTTTATGAAAATACTATTAGCTGAAGACGAAAAAGATATGTCTAGTGCTTTGACTGCAATTTTACAACATTCAGGCTATGATGTAGATAGCGTTTATGATGGTCAAGCCGCTATGGAAAAAGCCTTAGAAAATGTATATGACTGCCTAATCTTCGATATTATGATGCCTAAAATGAGCGGAATTGAAGCATTAAAAATAATTCGCCAAAAAGGAAATCTTTCACCCGTGATTATGCTGACAGCTAAATCAGAAATAGATGACCGCATCACAGGACTTGATGCTGGCGCTGATGATTATCTAATGAAGCCTTTTTCTGTTGGCGAATTATTAGCTCGTATACGCTCTTTAACTCGCAGAAATACGCAATTTTCACCACTGACTCTATCTGCTGGCTCTGTTCATTTAAATATTGAAGAACAAAATTTGTCTTGCAAAAACTCCATAAGTTTAAATCACAAAGAAACTAAATTAATGAAGCTTTTCATGACTAATATGGATAAATCATTATCCACTAATCATATATTTTCTGCAATATGGGCTGATGAAATAGATGCTGATGAAAATATAGTATGGATATATATCTCTTATTTACGCGAAAAATTGGAAGCTATTAATGCCGATATTCAAATTCTCGGGCAAAAAGGACAAGATTTTTTACTTACCCAAAAATAAATAATTAAAGAGTGTATCTATCATGAATGTAATAAAAAAACTTCGCCGAAAATTCATCTTAATCTCTACTGCTACAGTAACAATTATTGTTATTGGTGCCTTAAGTCTTGTCACAAGTGTAGCTTATATCAGAATAAATGCTCAGATTGATTCATTTCTTATCTATATTTCCCAAAATAATGGAAGAATTTCTGAACATAAATTGCCACCAAATACTACATGGTTTAGTGAAACGGATTGGACAGGAGATACACCTGATTTTCCCTACCAGCTCCGCTATTTTAGTGTTCTTGTAGATGACCAAAATTATATAAAAGAAATAAATATAAAAAATATCGCTGCTTTTACAGAAACAGAAGCCATTCAATATGCACAAATGGCTGTACAAAAAGATAAAAGTAATGGTATTTTCAAAAAAGACCGTGCTAGCTATGCTTATCAAATTACAAAATTGCCAAATAATGATACCTTAATTGTCATTATGGACTGTACTCGTGATATGGCTATAATCCAAGACTTTATCCAAGATTCTATTGAATTAGGTCTAGTATGTATTATTCTCTATATCATCATCTTAGCAATTTTAAGTAAACTCGCGATAAAACCATTCATTCGCAATATGGAAAATCAAAAAAGATTTATCACTAATGCTGGTCATGAATTGAAAACGCCTATAGCGATAATTTCAGCCAATACTGAAGCCATTGAGTTAATTAACGGCAAAAATCAATGGACAGAAAATATTTTAAAACAGATACAACGCTTATCTAAATTGATTAATGAATTAATTACCTTATCCAAAATGAGCGAATACTCTACAGAAAATCTTTGTTTTACTTCTACTAATTTTTCTGAAATAACCATTGAAGTGGCTAAATCTTTTCAACAAATGGCTACAGACCAAGAAAAATCTTTAAAATATCAAGTTAAACCTGATGTCTCTATTTTATCTGAATATAAATATCTATATGAATTAGTAAATATTCTTATCGATAATGCAGTAAAATACTGCGATGATAAAGGTCTTGTCGAAGTAAAATTATCTCAATCTAAAAAAACAGTAACTTTATCTGTAACCAATGATTATATCGATGGCAAAAATATTGATTACTCGCGTTTTTTTGAAAGATTTTACCGTGAAGATACTTCTCATAGCAGTGAAAAAGCAGGTTATGGTATCGGACTTTCCATTGCAGAAGAACTTGTAAAATTATTAAAAGGCACCATAAAAGTCAGTTATAATAAAGGTAAAATTACTTTTATTGTAAAATTTACTAACTAAAAATAACTCTATATAAATAAAAGGATAAATAGAAAAATCTTCTATCTATCCTTTTTTATTATTTATTTTATGCTAAGTTATATCATTGATATAAATGTAATAATTTCACTTTGATAATTCTTTTTACAGATTCATCTATGCGCTCTTGACTAATTTCACCACTATTTACAGCATCTAATAGACCAAGATATACTTCTTGTTGATGTTCATATTCATGGCAAACAAGCACGATATCCGCACCTGCTTTTACAGCATTTACACCAATTGACCTAAAATCATTATGATTTGCTACTGCACCCATTTCCATATCGTCAGTAATGATTATACCTTTATATCCAAGTTCATTGCGCAATAAATCAGTCATGATTTTTGAAGATAAACTAGCTGGATATTCTTCATCAAGTGCAGGATATTTTAAATGTGATACCAAGATAAAATAATCATTCGGTCCATTTTCATCAATAATAGTTTTAAATGGAATAATATCTTCTGCCATTAAAATTTCTTTTGTAACATCAATGCTAGAACTATCCACATGAGAGTCCACTCTTCCCTTTCCTATGCCTGGAAAATGTTTCAAACTATATATAATATTTTCTTGTTGATAGCCCTTAGTCGCTGCTCTTACAAAGTCTATTACTGTATTTGTATCTGTACTATATGAACGTTTATCATTAGAACCTACATCAGCAACTGGCGCAAAATTAACATTAATCCCCATTTCTTTTAGTGATTTAGCAGTTTTTATAGCCCATGTTTTTGCTTGCTCAATATCACCTGTTGCCCCAATTTCTTTTTGTGATGGAGGTGGCGTCAATTTCTCTGCCATACGAACTACATCTCCACCTTCTTCATCTATGCCGATGAATAAAGGAACTTTTTCATTTGATTGAGCTTGTAAATCTGATGTTAATTGTTTTACTTGCTCAGGACTTTTCATATTCCTATCAAATAAAATCACACCACCCATATGAAATTGATGTAACATATATAAACTATCATCATCAACTTTTGTCCCTTGAATACCAATCATCACCATTTGTCCTAGTTTTTCTGTTTGGGACATAGACTCAACTATTTTGTCTACTTTTTCATCAATAGTTAAATTCTCTTGCTTAATTTGTTGCTTATCTTGTATGACTTGCTCATCATCATTAAAAATATTTCTATTATTAATCCCTAATATTGCTAAAACAATAACTATAATTATTACAATGCCAATAATTTTTTGTTTACGCATTTAGCATAAATTCCTTTCTCTTTGTTAAAATAAAAAATACTTCTGATTAAAAACAATCAGAAGTATTTTTTAATATATATTAGTCTCTTACAATACGAGCCATACGAACACCGAAGAAGTAGTTCATAACCCATTTAAAGATAACTGTGCAGTTTGTTAATGGACCAGCAAGTCTCAATACATGTACTGCCATCCAAGCAATCCATGCAAATAAACCTTTAGATTTCATAACGCCTTTGAACATTACAGCGTCACCTGCACCGATTGTTGCCATGCTACCCAAATCTTTGTAAACAAAAGTTTCTTGTTCTTCACCTTTAATAGCATGCATAATATTTTTTACTGTAGTTTCTGCAGCTTCATATGCAGCTGGTGCAATTGTTGGAAGTGGACGACCATCTTGTTCAAAATGAGCGCTATCACCAATAGCATAAATATCTGGGAAGCCTTTTACCTGTGTTGTTTTTTCTACAATTACACGGCCTGCACGGTCAACTTCAGCACCAAGAGTTGCTACAACTGGCTGAGCTTTAACGCCTGCTGCCCAAATTACAGTACGAGTTCTAATTTTTTCTTCTTTTTCACCACATTTTAATGTGATATATTCGCCATCATAGTCTCTAACTTGAGTATTTAAACGAACATCTACTTTTTTACCTCTTAATACATCTACTGTATTATTGCGAAGAGCTTCTGGCATCATTGGTAAAAGTTTATCAGTAGCTTCGATTAATTTAATATCAACATCATTCATATTAAGATTATGATAATCTTTTTTCATGCATTTGTATACAAGTTCAGAAATAGCACCTGCTTCTTCAACGCCAGTAGGGCCGCCACCAACAATCATGATTGTCATAAGTGCTTTTTTCAAATCTTTATCATTTTCTACACGAGAAGCACGTTCAAATGTACGAATAAGATGATTGCGAAGTAATGTGCTTTCGCGTAAAGTTTTCATTGGATAAGAATGTTCTTCTACAGATTTCATACCAAAATAATTTGTAGTAGCACCTGTAGCAATAATTAAATAATCATAGCTGATATCCCCATGACTAGTTTTTACAATTTTATTTGCAGGATCAAATCCTGTAGCTTCTGCCATAAAGAAATCGATGTTTTCATTTTTCTGGAAAAATGCACGAATTGGATAAGAAATTTCATCTTCAGATAAAATAGATGTAGATACTTGATATAATAGCGGTTGGAATAAATGATAGTTATGTTTATCAACAATAGTAACATCTACATCTTTGTCTGCTAATAATTTTGCAGCTTTAATTCCACCAAAACCTGCTCCAAGAATAACAACATGTGGTCTTGTTCCCTGATTTTTTCTAGGCATTATTAAATCTCCCCCAAAATTCTAATCATTATTTGTGAAATTCTTCACAATACCCCTAAAATATACCCCAAATAAAACGAAATAAAAAATAATATTTGTGAATAAATTCACTTTTTGTATACAACAAAATAATATATTTATCTCTATGATTTATACAATAACCTTTTATTGTAAATTTGTCAAGTTAAATTCAAAATATTTTATAATATTTTTACAATAAGAATGTTTTATTTCATTTTCGTTATAAGATATGATTTTTCTACTCTATTCTTGAAATTTATTTTATATTTTCTAAAATAAAACAAGCCTTTTCTCAATGTATCTAAGAAAAGGCTTGCTTCTTATAATTCGCTAAAATATCTTACAATACCATTAAAAATACCTTTAGCTGATTTTTTTACACCATCATCTGATTTTAAAATGGCTTCTTCTTTTGGGTTAGAAACAAAGGCAACTTCTAATAATGTAGCTGGCATCTGGGTATGTTTAACCACATAGAAATTACTTGTTTTTGTACCTCTATCATATGTTCCTATTTGCTCAATAACGCCCTCTTTTATATATCTAGCAAGTCGTTCACTATTGCTACTACCATTTACATAATAATAACCTGTAGTACCTTGAGCTGATGGCGATGTGAAGGAATCTAAATGTATACTTACAAATATATCTGAATTTGTTTTATTTCCTACATCTACACGCGCTTGTAATTCTTCCACATCAGTTGCAGGCTGTGGAGCAACATCTGTATCTGTTTTTCTTGTTATATATACTTTTGCTCCGGATTGTTTTAACATTTCTGCTAGATTTAAGCCAATACGTAAAGTTGGGTCTTTTTCACGTACTCCAGTTGGTCCAATTGCTCCAGAATCACTGCCACCATGACCTGGGTCAATTGTAATTCTCTTACCTTTTAACACGGATTTTGCATTTTTATCAATATCAAAATCTTCATTAACTCTATAGCTAGTATCATTACTACTGCTACTTGTAGAGCTTCCTGTAGTAGAGCCTATTGCAGCATAACTAATGTTACCAAAATCCATTGCTACTCTATAAGGTGTTTCTCCGCCTACAATACCAAAAATATCATAACCAGATTTTTTTACATCAGTTTCTACAACAACTCTTACTACATTATCTTTAAATTGTGCAACTCTTACTTTGCTAGCATATTTACTATTGATATCTACTTCTTTTTCTATATTCTTAGCCAAAGCAGCATCATTTAAATCTATAACTACTCTATCAGGTGAAGATAATGCAAATGATTGATAATCTACTTCTTTATCAGCGTCAACTACAATACGAACTTTATCGCTATTATTACTAATTCTTAAATTCTTTATTGTAGCCGTTTCGCTAGCTGCAAAAACCATACTTTGCATACAAAGCAAAGTAAAAAGACATACTAAGGAAAAAATATATAAACTTTTTCTCATTACGTATTTTACCTCGTACTAATATTATATTTCGCTTCTAATTTTTTGAAGCCCCATGTTAATATAAATGTCATAAATAAATAAAAAATAGCTGCTACTAAAAACGGTGTCATATCAAATTCTCTTTGTACTATAGAACGAGCTACTCTTAGTAAATCATTCATAGCCAAGATATAAATAAGTGAAGTATCTTTCACTAAATTTATAGTTTCATTACTTACAGGTGGCAATACTATGCGTATTACCTGTGGCAAAATAACATGTCTCATCATTTGTGGATAATTCATACCTAAAGCTTTAGCAGCTTCATATTGACCCTTATCGACAGATTGAATTCCCGCTCTAAAAATTTCAGCAAAATACGCTGCATAATTCAAAGAAAATGCTAATAATGCAGCTGCTATATCAGGCAAACGAATTCCAACCATTGGCAATGCAAAGTAAACAAACAATAATTGTAACATAAGTGGTGTACCACGCATTAACCAAATATATACCTCTGTCAAATATCTTATTGGTTTTATTGATGATAATCTAGCTAAAGAAAATAGCATACCTAACGGCACCGATAATACCAAAGTAATAAAGAAAATCTGTAGTGTTACCTGTGACCCTTCTAACATCGGTAATACTATTCTTAAAAGGTTATCCATAAAATTTATCAACTCCAAAACTTACTTGCTCATTAAAATCCCAGTATAGTTATTTTACAACAAAGATACATAAAATACAAAGATTAATTATTATTATCTCAAAATATATTTGCCTTACTTATATAAAAAAATGTATAATCTATATAGGCAAAATTTTAGTAAATAAATTAATAATATTAATATTAAAAAGAAAAGAGGTTATTTTATTGAGAAAAAAAATTAATAATGTAGTAAAAAGCAATGTTGAATTACTTACTTCCCCTTTTATGACTTTCTTTCGTCATGAAGCTTCTAGTGGTATAATACTTTTACTTTTTGCTATATTAGCATTAGTGCTAGCTAATACGAGTTTATCCACTTTCTACAATGAAGTTTTAAATACACAAATCCCATTAGGTCCAGCCAAATGGCATTTAGATTTAACTATACTTTATTGGATTAATGATGGACTCATGGCAATTTTCTTCTTTGTTATCGGTCTTGAAATCAAACGTGAATTTCTCTTTGGCGAATTAAAATCTCTATCTGCCACTATCTTACCTATAAGTGCGGCTATTGGTGGTATGATTGTTCCAGCGATTTTATATTATCTTGTAAATATGGGACAAGATACTGTTTCTGGTTGGGGAATTCCTATGGCTACAGATATTGCCTTTTCCTTAGGTATCTTAGCAATCGCTGCTAGTGGTGCACCTCGCAGTATTGCCATTTTCCTCACAGCTTTAGCTATTGTTGACGACTTAGGTGCTATTATTGTTATTGCTATTTTCTATAATTCTAATATATCTTTTGCTGCTTTAGGTATTGGTTTAGTTGCACTTTTAGGTGCTTTTATTCTCAATCGCTTAAATTGCAGAAATTTCCTTCCTTATTTATTAGTAGGTTTAATCGCTTGGGTTGCCTTCTTAAATGCAGGTATTCACCCTACAATCGCTGGCGTATGTTTAGGTATGTTAATTCCTGCCGATAATAAAAACCGTGAAAATTCTTTACTCCACAAACTAGAACATAAACTTGAACCATGGTCAGCTTATGCTATCATGCCTATTTTTGCTCTAGCAAATGCTGGTGTTACTGTTGAAGGCGGTATTTCTGATATTCTTTCTCCTATTGGTATCGGTATTATCTTAGGTCTTTGTATTGGTAAGCCTCTAGGTATTTGCGGTGCAGCTTTCATTTTATTTAAATTAGGTTTTGCTAAAATGCCAGAAGGCGCTAAAACTACTCAATTAATTGGTGCTGGTTCTTTAGGCGGTATAGGTTTCACTATGTCCTTATTTATTGCATCTTTGGCATTTGACAATGCCTCTTACCTCGCTAGTGCTAAAATTAGTATTTTATGTGCTTCCGTATTATCTGGTATTTTAGGGGTAATTATTTTTAAAACTTCTAAACTATTCAAAGTCTAAATATTATGGTAAGCTATTAATGATATAAATTCTATTAAGAAGGTGCCCTTATTGAGTGAAATAACCAATGGAATAAAAAACGCAATTGTTAACATAAAAATAATTGGTGTTGGTGGTGGTGGTAATAACGTAGTAAAACGTATTGCTGAAAATACTGATTTAGATTTAGACTTAATTGCAGTTAATACCGACCACAAACAATTAAAATCCTTAACAAGTGATAATATTACAAAAATCCAAATAGGTACAAATTTAACTAAAGGTCTCGGTTGTGGTGGTAACGCTAACTTAGGTCACGAGGCAGCTGAAAATGATGCTGAAGTGATTAAACAAGCATTAAAAGGTGCTGATATGGTCTTTTTAACAGCAGGACTTGGTGCTGGTACTGGTACTGGTGCATTACCTGTAATCGCAAAAATTGCCCATGATATGAATATCTTATCTGTCGGCGTAGTAACTGTGCCTTTTACTTTTGAAGGAGCACGCAAACAAAAATTAGCTGAAGCTTCTATCAAAGAATTAATGCCTTATATGGACGCATTAATCACTGTTCACAATGATAATTTATTAAAAATCAAAACAAGCACTAAATTAACACTTTTAAATGCTTTCCGCATGGCTGATATGGTACTTCGCCAAGGTATACGCTGTGTAACTGAATTAATTTTGACAGTAGGCGTTATCAATGTTGACTTTGCCGATGTAAAATCCATCTTCCAGCAAAGCGATCATCCTGATGCACTCTTGGGTATTGGTGAAAGCAGTGAAAGTGCTGTAGATGCTGTAAAAGAAGCTATTAGTAGTCCTTTAGTAGAAAGAAGTTTATCTGGTGCTCGTGGTATTATTTTAAATATCAGCGGTAATTCTTCTTTATCCTTGTATGAAGTAAATGAAGCTAGTAAATTCATCAATGAACATACTCATCCAGACGTAAATATTATCTTAGGAACAGTAATCAATGATAATTTAGGCGACAAAGTTCGTGCTACTATCATTGCTACTGATTTTTCTGATAATGCTTCTCCAAATGAAGAAAAAACTTCTACAGAAAATAAAGATACTGCAACTAAAGCTACAACTGATAATAATGTTAAGCCAAAAACAGATGATAGCTTAAAATTACCAGATTTCATGAATAAAGAAAAAGACAATAAAAAAAGTAGCTTTTCAGCATTTCCATTTTTCAACTTTAAAAACGATATAAAATAAAATTTACTTTATCAAAACTAAATGCACTAAATAGACTAATCAAATTGAAATTAATCTGTTTAGTGCATTTTATCTATTAATGAGGAGAAATCTATGTTAAACCGTTTTAGCCGTACAGAATTATTATTAGGCGAAGAAAATATGTCTAAATTAGCCCAAAGTAAAATTGCCATCTTTGGTATCGGTGGCGTAGGCTCTTATGTGGCAGAAGGATTAGCTCGCTGTGGTATTGGTGAATTCATTTTAATTGATAGCGATGATATATCACTAACTAATATTAATCGTCAAATACATGCTCTTGAAACAACTATTGGTCATAAAAAAACATTAATGATGAAAGAGCGCATACTAGCTATCAATCCGCAAGCAAAAGTTACAACTATAGAAAAATTATATACACCTGAAAGCAATTTTTTCAATTGGGATGACAATTATACCTATATTGTCGATGCTGTAGATGATGTAAAAGCTAAAATTAATTTAATTGTAAATGCCAATAAACACAATCTGCCAATTATGAGTTCTATGGGCACTGCCAATAAATTAGACCCACAAAAATTCGTAATTACAGATATCTATAAAACACATACTTGTCCTCTTGCTCGCATTATGCGTAAAACATTAAAACAACAAGGCATAAAAAAATTAAAAGTCCTTTATTCTACAGAGGAACCCTTTACTAATTATACTGTAAATTTTAAAGAGAATACCTCTAAGGATAATAGTCCTGCTTCTACTCGTAAACAACCTTTAGGAAGCATTTCTTTCGTGCCACCAATCGCAGGTTTAATGATTGCAGGAGAAATCGTCAAAGATATTTGTCAAATAAATAGATAAAATAAAAAAGCATTAAAGCTGGAATGAACTGCACCCCAAAAGTTGGACACAAAACAACTTTTGGAGGTGCAGTTTTT